>Ga0208916_10000062_pt1 | contig 44632 bp, 72 predicted proteins | sample DEB19_08_DNA_5_FD_184523 | JGI IMG/M metagenome (GOLD analysis project Ga0208916, IMG submission 184523) | Aqueous microbial communities from the Delaware River and Bay under freshwater to marine salinity gradient to study organic matter... | ecosystem: Environmental > Aquatic > Marine >... | reverse complement strand
GCTGAGTTTTGTTACTGTTTTAGCTGTTGCCATTTTAGTTCTCAAGTTGATTAACAATTACACCAGCTTGCTTTAAAAAAGCAATCCCAGCGTCACTACGATAGTTATCGCGATAAAACACTTGCTTGATACCACTTTGGAATATCAGCTTTGCACATTCAATGCAAGGGGCATGAGTTACAAATAGCACTGCATCTTCTGCACTTTCGGGGCTACGAGCCACCTTTGCAATTGCATTGGCTTCGGCGTGTAGTACTTCGGGTTTGGTTTTTAAACGATAGCGGCCTTGCATCTCATTGCCATCTGCGTCTCTATATGAACCTTCATACGGCCAACCTTCTACAATCTCTTCCGGACTTAGCCACCCACCAGCACTGCACCACTCAACCTCTTCGCATGTGTTGTCCCAGCCAGACGGCATACCATTATAGCCAATGCTAATAATGCGATCATCTTTGACAATGATAGAGCCAACTTGCAAACGGACCGCAGTAGACAGCGTGGCATAGTTCTCTGCGGTCTTCATGTGTGCTTTAATGATTTTAGGTTTCATACGATAAGTATAACATAATAAAGGAATGTTGTCAATGGAAATTGTATTAATTCACGGTGCCAATGCATCCAAAATATCTTGGAATTGGGTTGGTTCTAATTTAGAAAAGTCCAAGCGACTTGACTGGGGCATGATGGTCCATCCAGAAAAAAATCTGCAGGCATTAGAAGCTGAACTTCCGGAAAAGTGCATCGTGGTCGGTCATAGTATGGGCGGACTTTATGCTTGGCACCTGGCCAATCGTAATCCTGATCGTGTTGTAGCTGGTATCAGTGTTGCAACACCTTGGGGAGGATCTATCCAAGCAGGCTTTTGGAAAATGTTTAACTTTAACATTCCTTGGTTGCAAATGTTAAGCCGCATGGAACCTTGGACAGCGGAAACACGCATGATAGAAGCACCTGTGCCTTGGACCAATGTTGTTACTACACATGGATTTGATCTGTTTGGTGTTGGTGATAACGATGGTGTTGTCACAGTAGATAGCCAACGCGAATTATTTGGACCATACAAAGAAATAGTGCTGGATTATGGACACAATGAAGTTCTACAAAGTCCTGAATTAGTAGAAATTATTAGAAATTATTAGAAATTATTAGAAATTATTAGAAATTATTAAACAATAACTTGTTTACGTTTGGTGCCTGGTTTGCTACCATGTAGCTGTTCGCCTTTGTCCCTGATCAAGTCGGCCATGTACTGCGGATTGCCTTCCCATAATTCTCGCATATCCTCATACTCAACTTCTTCGTCAGTTTGGTAAGTCCATACTTCGGGAAAACGTTGCTCATTGAATCGAGCCCGCAACATCATGCGCGAAACAATGTGCTGTGGATTTCCTCCTTTGATATTGCCACCGGAAAGAGTTTGCATCATACGATCTTGCGCAAGATCGCTCCATGGCACCAGGGTGTCAAGCCCTTCATTATCAAACAGTACGACCCATTGTGTACTCATTAGATTTCTCCGTTTTCAAGTACACCAAGCGCATACTGCAAACTATCCAGCGTAGATTCCGTCATGCGAACCAGTGTTTGACCCAAATGTTCATCGTACACTGATACCATCGGTACTCCATCGCCGCCAATGATGATCAACAATGTCCGTGTATCAACCGCAGCAATCTTAGTTACATTATACGAGCTCATGTGCATTTCCTTCATCAGGTTCGACCAACACACCCTTTTTAGAAGGGTAACGTAGACCAAAATTTGCTCTTAGGTCTTCCATGGTGGAGCCTTGACAAACAAAGTCCCCACTTACTGCATCATACGCAAACAACGAATCTGCATCCTTTTCCACACGCAGAAAGATCAATTGAGTAGCTATATGTTGCGCCAGTGCTTGTATTGTATCTGCTTCATGTGTGTCTATGACTCGTTTGGCTCCACGAATTAATAGCCACATGCCAACAGCAAGACCAAACACAAAAACAGCAATGACAAGCACAAGTTCAATCATGTTACATGGCCTTTAGTGAAATCAGATTTTCAATACGGAAGCTTCTCCACTCTTGCTTGTCTGTGCAGAACACACTCATCACAGTTGGGTTAAACTTCTTAGCACGTGGTGGCGGAGTATCAGCAGTTGGCGTAACCTGCACTACTACAGGAAGCAATGCTTCGTTCAGCGTACAAGGCATGGTACGAATTTCGCCATCTACCTTCTTAAAGGTAACTTCCACGTTTGCATTGTCTTTAAAGAATACTTCCAATACAACACGGCGCTCTGCAACTGTGCCTTCAAATTTGTCAATCATCGATTTCCCCTTATTGATTTATATTCAGTGACTACTTTTGGTCCGGTACTTTCAAAGTCAATACCGGCTGCTTTACCTTCAAACATTCGACCGTTCCAGGTCATTAACAGTTTAACACTCTTGTTGATTGCAACTGTCAAGTTTCGTTTTTCATGAAATGCAATTACTTCTGCGTCCATCTCTCGACCAGATGCAACTGCTTTCACTGTACATTTATCGCTGTTCATTTATTGTCCTTTACCAAACGATGCAACACTGCAAACTCCTTGCGGGCCTCATCCAAGTTTGGATATGCTTTGCATAACTTGTCTAACTCTGCTTCTTCTGCCATTTTCTTATACACCCAAGACATGATGGTTGTTAACATTGGACCTGCTACAATATGTGCTTCTTGTCCGTGCATGTCATGTCTAACACCATCCCCATTGATCACTAACATCTTTTGTGCGTTACCGTCCCAATAAACTGCGCCACTATGGTAAGGACCGCCTTGGCCAGATAGTCCAACGTTTATTGTGCTATCGGGACTGGATATAGTTTTAATCATAAATTATTATAACACAGTAATTGAAAGTTGTCAATTGAAGTATTGGTAGTGAGAATCCAAATTCCAAGTGGCCATATCAACTGCAACACCATCATGTGTTTCCACAGTGATGTTCAAGGATTGGTAACGTTGCCAAAAACAGTAGATGTCCGGAGTAGTTGATCCTAACTTGGTACTGTTTAACTTTTTATGCTTTACTGCACTCAACCGGCAAGTTGGAATGTTCAGTGCTTCGTCAACAGTTAACCGATCAAACAATAACATGTCACGAGCCACCGCCGCTGGAATCACATGCTCAAATTCTGTTTTGACATTGTGTGCCAATCCTTTTTCATAGTAATGAGCACCAATGTTTTCTTTGATGGCGTAACCGTGATATCTACGCAACAGCACATCAATCATGTCTCGGATCAGACGTGCAGTTTGATCTTCAACCTTTAGTTGTTGATACATACCTACATACCGCTCAATTTCACTTTTGCAAAATTGTTGGGTAGCATCATAACTGGCGCCACCACGCTTGACTGGTGTGGGTTTCTTTTGTGCGAACCCACCAACACGTTCTAGTAGAGTTTTCATTTTAGAACAAGTCCTTTGCGTCCAGTACAAACGCACTGAATGGTTGCTTGGGAAACTTGAACGTTGCTGCCTTGGGCTTGGCCCAGCTTACATTAAGTTGGTGCCAGAAAAACGCAAGACCTTGTGGGGTGTTCTTGGCATTACGTGGCGCATCTGGCCATAAGTTTTTAGGCATTCCCTTGTGCATTTTGTTGTAGGCATTGATGTTGGCTTCATGTACTTGAGTCCAGTAAGGGCCACGGGCATCAAAGTTTGCATCAAACAAGCTGATACAATGATTGGCCAAGTCTACAATGTCAGCATCGGAGTACACAATGTCTTGTTGCTCACACAGGTTTAAAAACTCAATAATGATTGGGCTTTCCTTGCTGTTGATGGCTCGTTGCTGTACATCTACAATGTGTCCTGCGTACACTGAGAATTGGCGCACAACTTCTACGCTGGATTCCATTACTTCATTGAGACGACTTAGAGCACCCACTTGTGTAGTGTTGTTGAATTTGTCGGCAGTTACAAAGATACCAGCTACTTCTAAGTGAGTCCACTTGGCCCAGGCGTCAACCCAGTCTTGTTCAGTTACACCATCAACCTCGACACCATACACCATCTGTTCAAAGATGTCAATAATGTCCAGGGGCTTTTTGCCTGCGTTCTTGCCAGTAGTGGTGTTCATGTTAATAAACAAGTTACGCAAATCTGCACGGCTAGTAACATCATAAATGTTAGCAGGAACCCGTACTGTAGCGAGATCTAAATTGAGTGCATCACGTGCAATCAGATACAAGGCCAAGGCAGTATGCTGGCTATCCCATGCGCCCCAGCCGGCTCCGTTGCCAAACACTTGCATAGGCTGTGCTTGGTAGTCACGGAAGTTGGTGATAATTTTGATAATCCATTGCAGGTCCGGTTCCCGTTGCATGGTAGTATCAATCATGATATCCATCAATGGAATGTCGTTTGCTTGTACCAAGCGAAACAGTTTACGGTTGTTAAAGTCCTTGACATTTGGGTAACTCTTTTTAAAGGCTTGAATTGCCTTTTTAAGACTTAATGCCCAATTTGCTTTTGCTTGCGCTGTGGGCAATGAGTTGACTGTGTCGTTTAAACGATCAACCAGGGTAATGAAATGCGAGGTGGAGTTGCGAAATTTCGCGTTACGCTGAGTTGCGTAGAGAGAGTTGGCTTTTGCCATGATAGTTTCCTTAATTGGTAGCGAATATAGCAGTAGTGACCGAATTGTCACTAGCACTATTTTTATCACTAGCTAATAAAATAAGTTAATTTCTTAACTTACTTCAAGTATACTACAGAACTGACACGAAGTCAAGTCTTTTAAAGAAAAATCCGCAAAATAATTTGCGGATCTTGTTGTTGTTTTACAATACTCTTACGGCCACTTCCTGGTGGTCGCTTGCATAAGCAATGTACTCGTATTCAACGTTGTATTGTGCAACATGTTCTTGCCAAGCCTTAAACTCATGCTTCTTCCAAGTTGGATGGTTCCAATACTCATTAAACAAAATCACAGTGCCGGGCACAATATGTTTTACAAATGCATCCAACACTGTCTTTGTACTAGAGTACAGGTCAGCATCCAAGTGCAACAATGCAATAGGTGCTGTGTGGGTGCTTGCAAAATCACGGGCTGTAAACTCTGCAATGCTGGATTTATCTTGTGGTGGTCGACCACCAAACCAGCCAGGTACTAATTGGCAGTTAAATAACACCTCCGGTAACTTCTGTGCAAAGTGCCCAGTTGGTAAATCATTAAACTTCTCAGGCAAGCCTTGCCAACCATCAAATCCATAGATAGTTTTATGCGGCAACCAATGTGCAAACTGATTCAATGTGCGACCAGTTGCTGTACCAAACTCCAGCACCATGCCAGTGTCCAATAGTGTAGGATCGAGTTCATTGTTGGAAACCCAGTCATACAAGTCGTAGTCAGTTACACAATCCTTAAGATCCTCAAGGTCTTTGGATTCCATGTAACGCCAAGTGTCACCTGTTGCAATGTCTTTGGACATGCGTTTGATATTCATCACGTCAGTGTTGTAACCCAGACCTTTAAGTAGGTCAGAGTTCTCACCATAACGTTGTAGTTGTAGCTCAATATCAAGAGCTCTGTGATTTGTATTATTCATCTTTTAATTATAACAGATGTACAGGCACATGTCAACCTTATAATCAAGCACCATAGTATGGGCTATAAACTTCTTCCTGCGGCTTGGTCTGCCATGAACGAACTGCACGATCAAGTTCTTCAAAGTTGTAAGCAGGGGCTGATGGACGTACACGAGCATCGTTACGAGCTTCATGCAGAATATTTTTTTCGCGGTTTGTGAGAGTGGTCATTTTAGTCCTATTAAGCGTTAGTGGTATCTTCAAAGAATTCAAGATCATTAGCCATGGTTTGTGCTGTACTAGCCACGACTCGCAAGATCTTAATGCGTTGCTCGATTGTAATCACTTCCTGTAAACGTGCCATGCATCGTTCCAAGAGTTGAGTACGACTTTCTTTAATGTTAATGTGCATGATCAGTCCTTTAAGGATACTGAAGTTTTCAAGAAAAAGTTAACTAGAATCATCAAGCCCCAGGCTTGCAGCCAACCAATTTCTTTAACACCGGTTATCGCTGGCACCAGCGAGCCGTTCCAGAGCCACATAACAGGCAAAGAGAATAGTAAACCAAACAGTGCAATGGTACCAAGGTAACCAACAACCATGCCCAACTTAACTGATTTATTATTAAGAGTAAACATTATACAATCTCCGTTACTGTGTAAATTAATTTGGAATAGCCAACATCATACGAACCGCCATATCCCATAAAACCGCCACCTTGCACTGACAGTCGGGCAGTTCCAGCCTTGGCCATTTTTCTAGCTAGTCGTAACCATGGACCGCCCTTGGAGGATTTTGTGACTCGTCCATCAGCAGTTTCTCTGACCACGACATCAAATGTAAAGGTACGTGGTGCAATTATTTTCATGCAACCTCCAACATGTTAGCAGGAACGTTCCAGTTAGTAAAACCATTTTCCAGTACTGTGATGTTCTTGATCTTGATCTTCTTCACAATGCCGGTATGCACACGGCCTGTCTTGGGATGAGTGAATCGAACAGTGCAACCAATGCTCATGCTACGTTTGGTAACTTTAGCAAGCTGGGCACGGTTAAAGCGGATCGCATCACCAATGCTGGTCAGCTCATCGTTAGTGAAGTCACCAAACATGATTGCTTTGTTAATTTCCTGGATCGTATTCATAAAAACTCCGTTTGCTGTTTAAGTATTAATTATAACACCGAACCAAAGACCTGTCAACCTATCGGGTCTTTGTATGTTGCATTTAAGCAACAACTTCCTTGGCAAAGTAACGATATGGAAGGCCCAAATCATAACACATATATTCCCAGTCACCATTGGCACGGCTGGCTTGCATGATCCAACGAAGTGCTGTTACACGATCGCCAGCGCCCATACAGATGGTGTTAGTCACATGGCGTTCAAACTTCTCGACCGCCTCAGCTTCAGAAGCCTTGCGAGCGATTTCTTCACGCTCAATTGCTTCACCAAGTACCTTAAACTCAGCATCAAACTGCTCTAAAGTCCAAGCAGAAGTATCGATACCGCGGGGACGAAAACCATATGCATCTTTGTGCATATCCCAATAAGTGCATTGGGCTTGCTCTAATGGGCTCATTTCTTCCCAGCTGGGGAAATCTACGGGATTTGAACTATTAGTGCTATGCATTTTGGCTCCTGTTTGTTGCTGTCTATGTGTTATTATAGCGCACTTTGAGCCAGTTGTCAACCGTTTTTTGGGTTATTTTGAGCCAAAACTCGTGAAAAAAGTGTTGTATTTCTACAACACTTTTGGGTTAAAATTCAGTGTTTAAAACACGCTACGGGCCATAAAACTTACCCCGTAACCCTGCACACCTGCTTGACCACCTGCGTTAAACTGTTTGACCAAGTTGACGCCTACGCTGGTTGTGTTTTTAACTGCAACCATATACCCTAGTACCAAGTCCATTTCACGAACCCGGGGTGCTAAACTTACCCGTTCACTTTGAGTGACAGGGTTAGCATCTGTAGTGCCGTCTGCATTGTCGGTATAAGTGTACCCGGTAACTCCTGTAACTGTTGCTGAACCCTTGCGTACTGCTACTGGTGTCGCAAGTGCAAAGCTCAGAGTATCTCGAGTCCGACCTTCAAACAAGATATTGCTTTGTGCCACGCCCAGCTTCCAGCTGTCTGCAATAATTGCAGAGTTCAACTGCACCATGCTGTCTGCTACATTGTTGGTCCGTGTTACGCCCATTGTATAGTTGCCAACGAGACTTGTATTGCCTACAATGCGTTGATCAAAACCAACACCAGACCATACAGTGTTACTTCCACCAAATGCCATTGCTCCGCCACCTTGTGTGCCCAGGAAGCCGTTTTTCTCTTGCAATGCGCCAACTTCAAATCGTAGTCGGGTACCTTCGCTATGCTGCCATTCGTACTGACTCGAAGTTCCGTTGTCACTGGTCATAAGTGTCAGCACTGCATCTTTACCTACTGGAGTAGCAAAATGTCGATAGTTTGCACCAGCAAGAGCCATCCAAGGTGAACCATACTGGTAACCCATTGCGTTGCTATAACCCACTGCCTTTGACAAGTCAACTGTGTAATTACGTCCAATTGTGTCCACTGCCTGTGTGTTTTGTAACACTGAGCTGGTACTCAAACTAACTGCACCCGAAGTTACAACTCCAGTTCCTTGCAGTTGCAGTGTCTTGCCTTGCGGCCCCGACCCTGTTAGTTTGGTATTGTTGGCCAGGACCAAGGCACCCATGGGCCGAGTTGCCGCATCAAAGTCCACTAAGCCATGTCCGAACACTTCGTCAACACCCTTGGCGCCCATGTCCTTTGCAGTGTTCAACACAATGCTGACCAATTGTTCGGGACGTAGCTGGGGCCATGCTTGCTTCATCAGTGCAACACCGCCCGACACATAAGCTGCCGCTGGGCTGGTACCATTGATGCCAATGGATCCACTGGTATTGGTCTTGCCGTCGCCATCCAAGAAGCCTTGTTGATTTGCTGCCGACCCATACACTGCCATACCCGGTGCAACAACAAAAAAGTCCTTGACCTGATAAGGGTCAGCACATACTGCTCCGGCATAGTTGGTACAAATATGTCCTGCCTGATTAGAGAACGGTGCAATCACCTTGCCGGTGGCGTCAGTTGCACCCACCATGAGCATGCGACCGCCCAAGACCAATTTGCCTGCGCTGTCAACCTGGGTAGCAAATGCTCCGGGAAACTGTGCATAAGCAAGTCCTTGATTACCGGCTGCTGCCACAATGATACTGCCACGATCGGTTCCTACCTTGTAGGCGTTGAGACTGGTCTGCCCGTACATGGATCCGTAATTGGCAGGTGCCTTCCATGTGCCGTCTGCATTACGTGTCAGGGCTTTTTGAAAGTTAGCGTCATATGTTGAACCAAAGCTCAAGTTAATAACAGTTGCGCCTGATGCGCTAGCCCAGTCAATTGCTCGAGCCACTGCTTGTCCGTTAATGGTGCCTGCAAGGCCACCCTCACTAACTTGTGCCAGCAACAACATGGCATCGGGTGCCACGCCCACTGTGCCAGAATTGTTACGGCTACCGGCTGCAATACCAGCCATCATTGTTCCATGATAGCCCCAGTCTTTGGACTCTGCTGGATAGAAGTTTTTAAACCCTGCAATCTTAGAAGTGCCATTGGCAAATGTAAAGTCTTTTTGTGTAAGGTCAAAGCCTTGGTCCACAATAGCAATGGTCACGCCTTTACCAGTAATACCACGTGCCCAGGCATTGGTAACTCCGCCTACTGTGAGTACTGTACTGATTTCTTTAGCTTCGTAGTTGAAGGCCCGAGTCTGCGCATAAGCAGAGCCATACAAGGCCACAAGTACTGCAATGGTTAGTGCATTACGTTTCATGTTGATCCTTAGTATGTAATCGTGTCAAATGTGGGGCCAACATAATCAATTTTGAATATGATGGTAGTTGAGTTTTCAAACATTGCAGTCTTTGGAAACTTGGTCCCAGCACGTTTATCTTTGTGTACCAAGATGTCTGCATTTAGCTCTGCAATTCGAGCCTCTGGGTTATCAGTGTAGGAAAATGCTTCTGCACGAGTATGAGCATCTATCATTGTAACTTTAAAACGCTTTAACATATTTTTTGCCTTTAAAAAACTTGGGATTAAATTTATGAACTAGCCTTATTGCCCGTCCATGTATGTATTATACGGCTTATTGAGCCAGATGTCAACCGTTTTATGGCACTTTTTTCAGGAGATTCTGTGGCTTTTTTGCAACAACTCGCTTCTTTTTTGGCTTAAATTCAATAGAAGTATAGTGTGCAAGCAAGACCTTACCAATATGATGAACCACGTCCCTGCTGTCGTCTGCTATCAACCACTGCACAGGACAGTCCTTCCAGCTTTGCGTTTTTAAGAACTTAGCAAAGTAGGCTCTGTGCTTTTTATCAGCAGGATCAAACATGGCCCAGGGTCGTTGTTTTAAACTCATTTTTAACATAGCATCTCCGTAAGGTATCACGTACTATAACACATGTTTTGAGCATTGTCAAGTGGGGCATCTCCAACAGGATTGGTGATTATAATTATCTATAAGTTGTTGTTCTTTAGGTAAGAATAGTGTACAATGTAAACTTAGATAAGTACAGTTTTAAAAGACTCATTAAATGATCCACGATAACCAATACCCAGCACTGCTACTCAACGCCGACTTCCAACCATTCAGCATGTTTCCATTGAGCACAATTCCTTGGCAAGATGCAATCAAGGCTGTGTTCTCGGATCGTGTGAGTGTAGTAGCGGAATACGATGTTGATGTGCATAGCGCAACACAGGCTTGGCGCTTACCTAGCGTAGTTGCCTTGCGTGATTACATCAAACGTGATGCCGCTCCTACGTTCAGTCGTTACAATGTTTACCTACGTGATGAATTTACGTGCCAATATTGCGGCAAAGCATTTGAAGCACGTAACTTGACATTCGATCATGTTATTCCCCGTGCGGCAGGTGGTATTAGTTCATGGACCAACGTTGTGGCCGCATGCGGTCCATGTAATCACCGCAAAGGTTCAAAGTTACCAGCGGAAGCTCGTATGTTCCCATTAAGAAAACCAGTGGCACCCACAGCCTGGGATCTGAATGGACGCGGACGAAAACTGCCACGTACTCATGCAACCTTGCACGAGTCTTGGAGGGATTACTTGTACTGGGATGTTGAGCTAATTGCTTAACTTCTTTAGCATAAGTTCTTCTGCTTGTGCTTTAATACGATCAGCTTGTGCTTCAACTAGCAATGGCAGAATAGTTTCAACAAGATTGACAACAAATATCTTGCCAGCTTCTTCCAAGTGTGAGAACTTGGGGTTGCTGGCGCTGATGTATGCGTAGTCGCGATTATTGATCATTTCTTTTAATGCACCAATGACCATTGTGGTTGCTGCTCTGTTTTTACTCATGCTGTTATATCTCCTTATCGGATTAACCACTCGGCTACGGATGCGCCAGTAGCTGTTTCTAATCGTTTCCATGATGGATTGCATACTTGTCCTTCTTTTATTTTGGCGCGACCAGCGATTACAACAATACCCCATTCTGATCTTTCCCAGCGTGGCAGGTATGGTTCAATCTCGCGACCTGGGTTTTTATATTCTTCACTGAGTATTTCTCTTTTGAGTTGATGTCCGTTCCATACGTCGTGATAGTAGGTGGCTTCTGGCGGTACTACAATTCCCGCAGGAATACGATCTGCTTCGTACCAATGGCGGTATCCATCTACAATCCACTCTACCATGCTTTGTGGTTCCCACAGTAAGCGATTGTAGTCATCACGCAAATGCTTGCCATGCCATTCGTCGGGACTGGCATTGCTGATTGCGGCAACACTGGTATTATCGCCCCCAATCACGCCAATAGGCACATCGTTGGCCTTGGCCACTCTAATTTTATCTCCGTTATAAAGTGCAACTGTTAGTCCAGTGCGGTCTTCTTTATTGGGATTACCATCTGCCCACTCAAACATTTCTGCAAAGCCTGTTGCTGTACTCATACTAATTTTGCTCCAATTTGTTCTAGCACTTTTCTATAAAACGGTTCACCTGCGGCCACTTGTTCTTTCCAAGTAGTACCTGCACCTGCGTCTGCTGGATCACTGATGTACTTCCATACTTCAATATCAATGCCCAAACGGTTTGCTACCTTGGCCACACTATATGCTTCCATGTCAACTACATCACATTCAACACGAAGTTTATCAGGTTCAGTAACAAATACATCACCGCTGGCACAGGTCTTTCCCACGCCAGGCATGATAATCATGCTTTCGCGATCATTGAAGTGTATACCTGGTTGCATACCCAGGGCCATTAAGTTTACATCATGCTGCCATACAGTATTGATACGATGTATGCCATGACCCAATCTAATGCCACCTGCTGTACCCATGTTGATGATGCGCTTGGGCTTATAAGTGTTGCATAGTATTGTGGTGTTGATTGCGGAGTTTACCTTGCCAACACCAATGCAATGAACATTGGAGTATTCTTTAAAAAGATTAGGAGCTTCATCAACTAAAGCAAATACAATTATATCACTCATTTAATAATCCAAATACTTGAATGCCTTTTTCTTCTAGCAGTTTCTGTCCAGACAAAAATGTAAGATTAACCAATACAGCCACACTCATTGAAGTGTAAGGAATATTTAAATTGTTGTGTAATAATTTGCAAATTGCTTCTGCTGTGCCACCCGTTGCCAGTACATCATCTACAATTAATATTTGACGATTGCCTGGCGGTGTTGAGGCCAGTAACTCTAATGTGTCTGTACCGTATTCAAGCTCATACGTTTGATTCCAAACAGTGCCAGGTAGTTTGCCCGGCTTTCTTACCACATGCAATGGAAGTTTGCAATGGTTTGCAGTAGTAGCACCCCAAATAAATCCACGAGCATCTGCGGCAAAGATATCTTGTGCATTGCACGTTTCAGCAACTGCGTTGAACCATTGTACACTTAGATCAAATGCTCCGGGGTTTTGACAAAGCTCAACAGTGTTAAGGTATTGCACACCAGTTTTGGGCCAGTCTGGGTATACTGGAATAAAGTTGCGAACAAGGTCGGAAGTACTTGAAGTGAGTTGTGGTAGCATACATTTAATTACCACAGGCAGGCAGTGCTGTTTAGTCAAAAAAATCCCGCCGAAGCGGGATTGTAAAGTACCAAGCGGTTTACACTACAATTTTGACTCGAGTCAAGCGAGTCTCTTGATAACCATCTCGATCTGTGCCGTGTGCTTTGATCACTCCCACAATAGGAAACTGCTCGGGGGTGTCGGGCCACATATCAATCATCTTGCTTGACGACCAAAAGTATATGTTGGTGCCATCTGTTGCACGAACAACTGATCCAGGAAAAGCTCGCCCTTCAAATTTTGACAATACTGTCACGGCCAGGCGCAAGTGTTGACCTATAGTACCTTGATGAATACTGCTGTGCCCCAACTTAAATAATTGCTCCTGGCGATATTCTTTAACTGTATCTTTGCGATAGCGAGCGCCCAAACAGGCCATGTATGCCATACCCATCTTTTCATGCACTTCTTGTTCAGTGATCAAGTTAATGATTTTTTGATCAAAGTCATTTGCTTTTCCGCTGAGTGCATCAAACACCAAGCCTTGAAAGTGTTCTGCAAATCGTTCACCTTGCGCACGATCTTCCTTTGTGACGCTACGGAATCCCATGACAGCAATTTGGTCATTGATCAGTTCACGATTAGGCTTGCGTTTAACATTGCCAGTCTCTGCATCAAACTCTGGAAACTTGATGTACTCTCCATGATTGATACGATCAGCATAGGCCACCAGGGCCCATGCTTCGGCAATAGGAATCTTTTTAGACTTGCGTTCTTCTTGTTCCATTAGATTACTCCTGCCAACCGTGCCATAAAAATCATATCTTCACTGCGAACGCCAATGAAGTACGGACGGGGTTGATTACGGGTTGGTTTGCCCCAATGTGTTTTCCACTGTGTTTGAGCATTGTATCCCCAAACATATTCAGATCCAAAGTGTTCACGCATAAACGATTCCACCTTGCTAATCTTTGGATCCCAACTGCTGAACCTAATGGCATGTTCCATTCTGTGTTCCTTGTACAGTTTGAACCTGTTGTTCAGCTTAATCACTTTACTTGTAATTTTCATTATGTACTCATCATTCTGCAGCCTTTGCGTATTCGGCCAAGCGTTCCTTACGTTCACGCTCGCCCTTAGGGTCAATATAGGCACTATCCAGAAGCAGTTGATATGCCAGCTTCTCTAGGTTGCTGATCTTATCGCCCAAGGCAACACGGATCTCCATACGCTCCAACTCGTCAATGCACTTGCTAACAAAGTCGGCGTGCATCCAAATGCCGCACGAGCCCAGGGGCTTGAGACATACAATAGGAGCAGTGCCCTTAGGTTGTAGGTTGTTGCGGAGTCGCTCGATCAGTGTCATGTCCTGGAAACGCTTCATGCCTGGTTCTGGTGTGCTCATATTATTCTCCTACAAATTCTCGTACTGCTTCGAATTGAGTGCTGGCAGGCACCCACTTAAATTGTTCACGCTTGCGGTTGCTCTTTTCCCAATCAAAGCAGACCATGAACCAGTCACGTTCAGTACTGAACGCAACTTCACGAGCAAAGCGAACAACATGTACCCACCGGCCATTCATTTTTGCTACTGTGTATGTCATTTAACGCTCCTTAAGACGCTTCATCACTGCCAGGAACCAAGCCTCACGCAACACACGTTGAAACTCAAGTTCTGGATCATATTGTTGACCAGTTTTTCTGCAAGTAACCAACATGTTCGACTCCTTAAGCTGAAACTCGGGATTCCATCATTTCTGACAGTATAAATTTGGCAACGTTCATTTGTTTGCGAACATACTCTACTGAACGAGGACCAGTGCCCATTGCCATCATTTCTTGGCAATCGCTCAGGATGCCCATAGCAACCATTTCAAGTCCAGAGAACTTGGCAGTAATACCATTCATGTACTGTTCACGAATAGCTTGCTCGGACATACCGTAGCAGTTCTTTTCAAATTCAGTCATCTTAGACTCCTATTTATTGCTGTTTAAGTGTATATTATACTGCAAACAGGACCAGACGTCAACCGTTTTCTGGTGGTTTGAGCCAGATTTTTCAGCTTAAACGTGTTGTATTTTTACAACATAAGTATTGTTATGATTGCACCATGTACACTACCGCCATTAACTGAAGAACAGCGACTGGCATTGATTGCCTGCTTTGAAAACAATAGCCAACTGCAAATTTTACCCCAACGTAAATTTGCCTTAGATCTTGCGCCTGCAATGGAAATTGTAAAGCCCATTATTGACAGTGTACTTGGTGAAGGCGCATGGGAAGTTACCGGCGGCAATTTCTTTGAGACTGAAACAGGCTATCGTGTTCATGCTGATACTGGCAAAGACGGGCCGGATCGTGTATTACAAACTTTTGTGTTTCCATTGAGTATTACACCCAAGTCTGGCAAAACGCCAAACTTAGAGGGAGTTAGATTTCTTGTACTAAATCAAACATGGTCAGGTGATGCGGCATTCTTTTTGCGTGGTAGTCCAGACGAACCAAACGAATATAATATTGTTGTTAAACACTATAAGGATGTTGGTAATCGAGATGATGATGGAACAATAGATGGTATTTTATTAGAACAGTGCCCACACCTTATTCCCAGCAATTTTGTTGGATTGTCAGTTGATAAAAGTTTTCAATGGATTCCGGGTGTACCAATTACATTCCCTCGAGATCGACTACATGTTAGTAGTGCGTTTCCAAGACAAGGGGTCGCTAAAAAACTTGGACTAAGTATTTTTACGTCAGGTAAACAATGAAAAAAATTATTGAAATTAAGCGCACCGAAGATACAATTACCTTCTATTGGAAGCTAACAGATTATTGTAATTATGCATGTAGCTATTGTAATCCAGCTTTGCACGAAGGAAAAGATTATCACGCGAATCGGTTATCAAGTGATCAACTTGTTAGAGCATTTTTAAACCGTTTAGAGTCTCTTAAAGGAGATAAAAAATTAATTGTTTGTTTAACAGGTGGCGAGCCAACTACTCATCCTTTATTTGCAGAGATAATTGAACGAATTCAAAGCATTGGCGGATACGTTGATGTAATCACTAACGGTAGTCGTCCAGTTGCTTGGTGGAAAAAATTACCAAGTTTGCCTGGCTTCAACATCATATCCCTGCATCCAGAGTATACTGACTTGGCAAAAATTAATGAATTAGGTTTGTATCTTGACAGTCAAAAAGTATCGTTAAAATTTAATTTATGTGCAGACCCTGCAAATTGGGATTGGGTCAAGTCAGTTTATGAACAACTTGATCCATCCTTGCATGATGCTATTATTTGTAAAATTTTAACCAGGCACATGCATGAAGTTGATCCAGAACTTGTCAATGGACATCTATATGATTATACTAAAGAACAGATGGATTTTATCAAAGCGCGGAGCACATATCGCAGAGAAGAGCGGCATCCAGGGGATAATGGCATTGGGTATAACAATGATGAAACATCATTTACGTTGAATCCTTATAGGCTAACAGCAAACAACAATCATAGATTCTATGGCTGGGAATGTACAGCTGGGCAGACTGGATTTGTAATTGCGCCAGACGGGCGAATTTGGGCAGGACTTTGTGAAATGAAATTTTTAGGACTTATTGATACTTTTCAGCCATTGACAGAACCAGTTAAATGTAAAATTCTGTATTGCAAATGTCCATCAGACATAATGCTTAATAAGAAGAAAGTTACATTGATCCAGGGTCAGTAACGCCTAACTCGTTTAACGCCCACTCGCGTTCCTTGCAATTGTAACATTCACCACAGCGACCTTCGGTTTGTGCTGTGCAACTATGCGTAAGTTCAATCAAGGGCCATGCTTGGAATACTTCAAATAGTCCTAATGTATGTCGCTTGTCTACTAATGCAAAAGGAATAGTTGTTCCTGGCAGTTCAATCTTATCTGGACGAGCAGGATAGTCACCAGGCATGGCAACAGGCGGATGCTGTTGACTACCATAGTAAAAGTGATCAATGCGGTACTTGCTCCTGGCTTCTAATTCTCCACTACGACCTTGCTTGCTATGATGCAGCGAGGGATCACCAACTTGGATAGGATCCGGTAAAGCAATGCCCAGCATTTGGTTGATCTTGTCTACAATGGGCTTGACGTAGTTCCAAGCACCATCTGGACGGGCAACAGTAAATGGGATAATCTCTTGACTGCTGCCTTCTAGCTTGCGTTCTAATGCCAACAAGTAAAGTAAGATAGCACTGTCTGCTCCACCACTTAGCATTACACCAATGCGTTGCTTGCCTTCGTGGAACTTGATTTCAATTTGACGCTTGTCGCTGTCGGGTCCAGTAAAAATAATCATCAGTGTCTATGTTGTAAATGTTTTAGTACACGGTCTACATTCTCTACTGTAAACGGTACATTAAGAATCAAATGCCAGCTATCGTTAACCCAGCTGATTGTTCTATGTGTCATGCGAGTATTAACATAATACACGCGACCTATTTCAATGTTGGCTTTGCGCTCATCCATCCACCAATCGTAATCTAGTGGACCACAGTTCTTTAAAAATGCCACAAGCCTAAAGCAAGGGCGTGGCATGCCTGGATGGTCACGATGCGGTACAAAGTATCCACCAATGCCCGAGTTGATAAGGAATGAACGTCCCAGGGGTTGCCATTCATCTAAGAAGTCTTTTAAACTGATCAGGCCTGGGTTATCACTTACGCAATCCGTATACAATTCAGTAGGAACACAGAACTCTGTTTCCTTAGGAGTGTATCCAAGGGCGTTTGTGGCTTCGGGAATACTTGGTGCCTTACGATGATCCCAGCCTGGAATAGTTGTAAGCGTCATTGACTTACGATTATTTGGACGATCTGTACGCGGAAGATAATCAACCCAATCCCCGCTATATTTTTGTGCAATAACACTTTCAACTGCGTGATGATCTATTTTATAGTCAAGTGGTTCAAAGTTGCCAATTTGGCTCAGTGCTAGTTCGGCAGCGAGTAATGCCGGATTCATTCCTCCAAGCCCTTGACGACTACCACTAACACCTGCGCCTTGCACTGCATTAGGATTGTGTTGATTGAATGTGCTCATGTAGATAGTTATCTAAGATGCATAACCATGTACAATCTAAATGTGCTGTATTGAATTAGACCTTGGTGAGTCTATAGTGTTTCATTCTGTAACATCTACTGAGTGTAATGTTATATTTGGCCAATTGTTGTCGCCACAAAAAGAATTGTGGTCCATGTGTCATGTTTTCATTGGTTAGCCATTCCCATTGATGAACCATTTCGTGCGCTATAGTGTTAATGAATAAACGCTTGCTCAAGAAGCTTTTGTTGATCTTCATTTTAACTTGAGTAGTATCGCCTTCTACTCCTTGGCATTCACCCCAAAATGCTTTGGTATAAATCAATCTGAAACTGGGCATTTTAAGCTCGTTGTTAAAAACATTGCGATTGATGCTCTTAAATGCTTCTCTGCAATCATCTATTGTGGGCCTAAACTTGGCGTCATGCTCGTCAAAACTTTGAACCATTTTAAATAATTTGGTTTTAGTGATCTTGCTATGTGGCATAATTCAAATCCCCTAATTGGTCTCTAGCGAGTACTGTACTTATTGCTTAGTACTAAAAAGTAAACTACCAGTTCAATTGTAAATAAGCACTATGTTAATTGCAGGCCCGGAATCACGTCGCCCTCTGCTAGCATGTCAAGCGGGTGCTTTTTGTTGAAAAATTCGTTTTGCGTCCACTCGCCAGACTTTTCATCAAAATCCCACCAACAGCTGAATCCCAGCATTAGGTGTACTCGTTGCATTGGAACTGCAGAACGTGCTGTAGCATACGCACGGTGCAGAGTATTTGTATCCCATGTGTAAGCATATCCAGCTTCTAAGTTGTATGGCGCATGCCCTTCCTGTTCCAACACAAATAGTGGGTTAGTTAGTAAGGGAATATTAACTCTTAGATTCTCAAAGAATGGCTCATCTCTGTGCCAGCGTACACCTGCAAGATGTTCCTCGCCCACTTGCCCAGGCTGATCGGCATAGATTACACGCACTGCTGAACGCACCATGGTTCTTTTAAATGTATTTAAAAATGCACCCAATGGGCCGGCCAAGCTGGCTGGTGTTCTATAACACATGCCATATGTGTCATAATGTGTATTCTTTCTCGAGTGTGAACGTGTTTCAGAATCTGATAAAATTGTAAAGGGATTCTTGCCAGCTAGTCCCAATGCCCCAGGTCGATGATTACCTTGCACTTGTTGGTGAATATCAACTTCGGCTCCATCAACATGATTGGGATTGTAAGTTAGCCCAATGCCGCCGTAACCATTATCAACTTTGATGCAACCTGCATCTGTTTCGCCTATTCTATAATTCCATTGACCGTAAGTGGCTATTGCTTCATTAACGCTTTGTAATATTAAATCATTGTCAAAGTTGGCTATGTTAAATTTTAACAATGGAGAGTAATTGCCAGTTGGCAGTAAAGTGCTTTTACGAAAATGCGCTCGAGCATCCAAAGCGGCCACAGTGGGGGCAATACTATTAAGTGCTTGGGCGTTTAACTTTAACATTTGGGAATAATGTCTTTGTATTTTTCATAACTGGCTTCCAGGTGTCTTAACAATTTGGTTGTGTCAAGATCGCCTTTGATGGCCATGATGATTTTGGGTTTGGCAAGATCTGCACCGTGTATGAATGCACCATTGTTGAATAAAAATGTATTTGTATCTGACGGCAGATCCACATACATGCGTTTTTCTTGTGGCTGGCTCAATGGCTTGATACCATAGCCGCGACCATGTTGACGTTGTGTCACAATAGGTGGATTGTATGTTGGGCTACGGTCTGGCCACTTGGTCATGTAAAATGTTGGCGATTCATTGGAGTCCCATAACATAATACGTAAGCTATCGGGGAAAGGGTAAATTAAACGATCGGGATCAAAATGTCCATGGACTTCGTTTACGTTTGACCATAACACAATCTTTTCTATGTTTAGCCAAGGAACACATGCATTGATATCAGCAAACATTTTTGGAAAGTGCTTGGTCCAATCATCAACCACTGTACCGCTGTAATTGAATTGGTCTGTTTTGATCATGGGGTGTAGCCATATGCATAAGCCTTCCCAATAGTTTTGTCCTGCAACATCGGGACGACCAATCGTTGCATGCTTCTCATTCCATAGCTTCCAAAATAGATCCCAATCATCTGGTTCAATTCGAGGATAGTCAATTGGAATCCAGGGTATAGCAGTCCATTTGTGATCAATAGCAACAATCTCGGGCCAAACTGCTGGACTAATGTGAGATAAAAATCTCAAGTCAATATCCTCAGGTACTTCTACAATTCGATCGTGTAGCAGTGCAAATGCATTGTAGGGTTTGGTTCCATTGCTGGTCATCAATGCAACAGATTCATCTAGTCGAACCCAACCAGGACCTGGATTAGTATCCCGGGCACACAACTCTATTTTGCCGGACAGGCGTAATGTTTCGCTATTGACCTGCGCCCATGTATGTGGCTTTGCTCCGTATAGTCTTGGTTTCGTTGTGTGCATAACAGTAGTTATGCTAGATTTTGTTGTAGATTATTCAATGCTTCAAAAATTTCAGTCCAGTTATTAAAACGTCGAACTGACAAGTCGTTGTATTCTCTATTCCAGGGTTGATCTATTAGATACGTAATGTGCCCAGCTTGTGCGCTGGCCACTGCTACAGGTATGTCAGCAGTGATGCAGATAGAAGGAGCATAGTCTTTGATCAGGGGATATACATTTGCGCCCAAGGGCATGGTGAATAATTCTTCAAATATGCCGGGGAATATAAGTTCTAAGTTTGCTCTACGAAGTGTGCCCCTGTCTATTGTGCTGGCACCACGACTGATGGCAATAAAGTTCCAGTCACTGTTGTACAAATCTACAATGGTTGGTTGTGCTTCTTTTGTGGAATAAAGTGCGCCCCATTCCCATGAGCGTTCACAAAAATCTCGCATCCAATGTGTGGCTAGATCATCGGTGATACCCAGCCAATCACCAAGCTGGCTTCTTGAAGTTATCGCAGTTCCAGTTACTTTGCCTAATCTATTATGCTTGCCCAACCATTTGATAAAGCCCGACACTGTGTCTAAACAAGTGTCGTCGATGTCTACAATAATTAAATTTTCAACATCGTTCTTATCCATTAAGTTCAACAGATACTCCTAACGGATGGCCGTTAGTACGGGCAATTTGTGTCGACTCCATGGCCTTTTGTTCGGCTACTTCATACGAGTAAACACCGGCTGTACCTTTGCCGTTCTGATGAACCTGAATCATAATTTGCACGGCAGCTTCTTGTGTGTGATGGAAAATCAACTTGAGCAATTCGATTACAAATTCCATTGGTGTAGAGTTGTCATTTAAAATAACAACTTTATATCGTTCAGGCTGTTTGACACCAGTAACATTTTCTGTTTTGGTGATTGTTTGGATTGCTGTATCTGTCATTTATGTTCCAATTTGTTGATAATGGTATTTAGCTGGGGCAACTGATTATGGTCGCCCCAGTGTTGTTATTTTTTGTTTAGAGGAATCTTCTTGGGTTTGGCTTCTTCGGGTACAATCTCAGTGAGATCAATTACCAACATACCGTCCTTGAGCCCGGCTGTTTTAATCTCAATGCGATCACCTAATACAAACTCACGCTTGAAGTTACGAGTAGCAATTCCACGATGCAAGTAGTTTGCAGTATCTTCATCGGCCTTTTGACCAGTTACGATAAGTGCATTTTCTTGCTGTGTGATTTCAATATCGTTGTCAGTGAATCCTGCAACTGCTAGAGTAATGCGATAATTGTTATCTGCAAGTTTCTCTAAGTTAAATGGTGGGTATCCACCATTGTTGGGGGTGCCAATTTGCATTAGCCGATCTAGGTCGTTAAACAACCTATCAATGCCAACACCAAATCTTTGGTATGGCTGTAAACTATTCAAATGATTAGACATCATAGTCTCCTTATAGCGAGTCTAAATTGTGATCCTATTGGCATCACATTGTGCGTTAGCCCTCTTGGCACTAACATACACAATTATATTTATTTTTTGTCAGTTTGTCAAGTGTTATTTTAATACATGCGGCGTAATTTGCCATCACGCGGCGCACGTTTGCCGGCTAATTCATCCGTTTCCACTTGCTTCTGGTGGCGTCGCACTGCTTTGTTTTTTGCCAGGCGGCGTGCTGTAGTTGGCTTTTCATAGGACTCGCGTTCACGTAGTTCTTCTAGTTTTCCGCTTTCCTGGATCTTCTTTTTAAACTTGCGTAATGCTTTTTCTACGTTGCCATCCTTGACTGTAACTGTTGTACCTTTTTTCATTCGTGTTCTTTCTTAAACCGTTGCTTCTTTATTTCTGTAAATCTTGACCAGATTGTGGTCTTCCACAGCTTGTTCAGTAATTATAACTTTACTTAACCCTTCACGACTCATTTCCGGTAGATTAAACTGCATATTTAATAAAATTTGCTCAATAATGTTTCTAAGTCCACGAGCACCGGTCTTTTTAGTAATACTAAGCCGAGCAATTGCAATGCAAGCTTCTGCGGTAAACTCTAACTCAACACCATCCATTTTAAAAATAGCTTGATACTCACGCTCAATGCTGTCGTCGGGTTCGGTCATAATTTTAACCAAGTCTTCTGCGGTCAAAGTATCAAGTGCCGCAATTACAGGGATACGACCCATGAACTCGGGAATCATACCAAATTTAACAAAGTCCTCCGGTTCCACATTTGCAATCCAATGGTCAGCACGAATTTCGGCTGTGCCAACTTCGGCGCCAAAACCAATCTTAGCGCCGCCTGTCATACGCTTCTTCACTTGCTCATCTAGACCAACAAACGCACCACCTAAGATAAACAAAATATTTTTGGTGTTTACTGTATTAGTTTCGTTGCCAGGGTGCTTGCGGCCACCGCTTTGGGGCACACGACACTCGGTCCCTTCAATCAATTTAAGTAGGGCTTGCTGTACACCTTCCCCGGATACATCTCGAGTGATACTAGAGCTTTCGCTTTTACGACCCTTCTTATCAATCTCATCAATGTAGATGATACCAGTCTCAGCTTTTTTAATGTCACCGCCAGCACTTTGTAACAGTCGATGAATAACACTTTCAACGTCATCACCTACATAACCACTTTCGGTTAAGGTTGTAGCATCAGCCATTGCAAACGGCACATTGAGTCGTTCAGCTAATTTTTTAGCAAGTAATGTCTTGCCCGAACCAGTGGGCCCAATCAGTAGCACATTACTTTTCTTGATTAGATCACTGCTGCCTTGGCTGAGTCGTTTGTAATGATTACGTACTGCAACACTTAGATTGCGCTTGGCAAGATCTTGTCCAATTACATAACGATCAAGATACGATTTAATTTCTACAGGAGTTACGTTAGAATCAAATGCAGTGGCTTCTGTGGGTGCATCATTGCCCAGAGCTTCCATGCACAAATGAATACACTCGTTGCAGATGTATGCAGTATCGCCTGCAATAAGAGCCTTGACTGCGTCTCGATGCTTGTTACAAAAACTGCACGTTAGTTTCATTTGCTTATCCTCCAAGAGCAGACTCCATCAAGGTCATCAAGTCTGCAATGTCTTTAAAACAGGGAACTTGAATTGCATGCAGTAACGATTCAAATTCATCATTACCAGACTTGATATGAAAGATAACTGGCAGGTCTTGCTTGCACATGGCCAAGGCCATTCGAATCTCATGTTCAGTACACGAAGTAGCATCTACAATGATCATGGAGCATGAGTCAGCAACATGCCAGTACCAGACCCAGGCCTTGGGATCGCGGATAGAAGTTTCAGTTGCAAAAAATGTAAGTTGATTTTGCATCTCTTTTTCAAACAGCTCAATTATCCTGGCTTGCCAAGTTTCATCATTGCTAATTAAACAAAATGACAAGCCACCCCCGGGAAGATACAGTGTCGGTGGGCTAACGATATAAACATTTGAATCAGACAATTTAGGCCTTATTGGTTAATCTTTTTTAGGAAATACAGGTTGAAACCAACTACGGCTTCTCTGCTTCTTTGCCAAGTCTTCGGAACTTGCTTTATATATTTTATCCAAGTTGTTGTCGTCTTGTTGCTCGGAACTGACAGGGGTTGCAGTAATAGCCCACTGCTCACCGGGTGTGCCAGGTGGCGCAAATTCATTAGTAGTAACGTAGTCACCTGGACGGTCAGTACCTTGCATCTTGTCAAATTTAGAAACAAGACGCTCATCGTTGTACACATCTAACGCTTTGTCCTGGAGAACCAAAGAGCCATCTTCATTGTAGATGCCTGCTTCAATTGCTTCCTTGAACACTGGTTCATCTGTGATTATCAATGTTACTTCGGGCTGTGGTGGTACGTTGTACGGGTGTGAAACATTTTGTTCCACTGCAATATCTTCAACGTGTGTTTTTTTCTTTGCTTCTTCGAATGCATTGGCAACTTCATCTAGTTCAGCTTCGCTCAAAGGATACGGTGTAGTTAATTTATAATCTTCTTCTACCGGTGGAACATACGTACCTGTCATTCCTGTATATGGATCATAGTTGTCACCGGGCATTGGTTGTACTTGTGCTGCTATAGTTTCTGCTGGTCCCTCATCTTCACGCTTTCTAAACCATTGAAAGCTATATTGGCTTGCCAACAATAAGATAACTGCCAGGGGGTCGAATACTGACACAATGATAATAATTACCCAGGTCACTGCTTTTTCTAACACGTTGGCATCAGGATTGTCGCCATAGATAAATGCAGCAATGTATTTGATGGGTCCTACTTCGGCCTCGACCTTTCGTACTTCTGCTGCGATTGGCGCACGTTCTTCGCTAAATTTGGTAATAGTTTTCTGTTCGGCTGCGATCTCAAACTGAAGCCTTGCACGTTCCTTTTGCTGACTACGTCTAATGCCAACTGCCTTATCGGCACCCGTTTCTGAACTGCTTCTTGCCATGACTTGGTCCACAGCTTCATCCATTTGTTTAAGAGCTTTACGGTTTGCATCTATGTTATCCTTTGCTGTTCGAATCTTTTCGTCGTACACTGCAATCTTACTTTGTACATCGCCTGACACTAAACTTTGATCACTATGCGCTTTACTCAAGAAGCCAAAGATGCCCATTGAGGTAATAATCATCAAGACCACAATGGCCAAGGACATGTAGGCTTTGATGAAGTACGGGGCGCGAGTCCAATTGATCTTTAACCACATTGTGGCAATCAACTTGCTAACTTCAAGTACCACGCCCATGACAATGATGGGAATGACGGCAGCAGAGAAGATGCTGACCAGTCCTGCTACGCTGTAGTAAATGGCCACTGTACTAATACTAAGGCCGCTTAGTAGAGCCAAGTATGCAATTAGCTTGTCGGTAAATGTAAATTTCATTATATGTGTGTCCTTGCTGGAAAGCAGTGTGGTAGATCCTCAAATAGAGGTTCGTGTATTAAATCGCCTGCGATATCATAATCATAGGTTGTATTTTTGCACTGTGGGTTTGGTACCTTGGCATAGGGATTATAAAGTTCACACATTCGGTCATAATAGTTACGGGGCAATACATCAATGATTAAATGTGTACGCCAAGTAGTTCCATAGTTGACTGCTGTGTGTATAATCTTATTATTCAACTCCCACATTTCACCCTCATTGATATGATCCCGCCGGCCACCTGTATTTAAATCATAACTGTAATGGTACAACCAGCAATCAGTATTAGTGCTTATGGCAATGTTGTAACGTCTTGCATAACGTTGATTATAGCGAGTGTCAGTATGCATCTGGGTGTCGCCTGTTGCGGGCCGCATACGTGCAATATCTGCTTGAACAATAACAGGATCTGCAATGCCAGTTAATCCTGCCAAGTATTCACATTGTGGCTTTAAAATGTCCAGCCACATTGTTTTAATAGATGCGGGATAATCCTTGGTCAAATACTTAAAACTCTCGCCAGGCAGTGTTGGTTTATTGCGTTGTTCATTTACAGGCAGGTATATTAAATGAGTTCCGTCAACTCGCAAGTAACGTGCAGGGTCATTGACTGGATCCCAATCATGTGCAGATTCCCAAGCTCGATAGTCATTGAAGATAGCAGAGTCAAACTCTGCTATTTTACGAGCTGTTACGCCTGCTTCATACATTACTCGTCCTCTTCCTCATCATGCACTTGGAAACTAGTGGCCAGCTCTTGATCAACCAAGGCTTCATTGATGTTGAGCGTAGGGTCACCAGCATCATTAGCCAACCAAGCCCAGCCAAGGACTCGACCAAGTTTGGCACGTTTGGTAATAATAGGCTCAACAATGAAACCATCTTTACACAGTTCCGTTAGCACTACTTTTACTTCACTGTCTTTGCCGCATGACGACACGCCAAACAAGCGAATCTTCTGACGGCTGTACACGTTAAAGCCAAGGTCTAGTTCTACTTCTAAGGTATCTGTACCGCGTACTTCTAGGAGCCTAGCTGGATATAATCTTCTCATTTGTTCCTCTTTAATTTTATGTAATATGGTTACCGAATCCGGTTGCCATTGTATATATGTAGCACAAAATTATCTGACAGGTTGTTTATTTAAAAAAGATCAAGGCCAACAATGCGGCTTGGATAATAAAGCCAAATCCAATTGTGACAATGTTCAACATGTCTTTCTGGATAGTGGCTTTGACAAACAACAGAGTTAAACCAGTCCAGACCAACAGCACTAGATCTACTCCGGGTAGCTTGTCTGTGAGTCCTGCCATCACTGCCAACAGGCTGGGTATTGTAGCACTGTGCAGAATAATAACTGCCAACCATCCAAACGTTTCTGCTGAAATAACAGAAATTTTAGTTTGAACAAATGTTTTAATAATATTAAGATCGATCATGACTTGGATTCCTTTTGTCTATAAAAAATATGTTGTCCGATTTGCCCTATCTTGTCAAGGCTCCATCTAGGATTGATATAATCGGCATGATAAAACAATGCGTCTTTAAGGATATTTAATCTAAATCCTTCTAACAAGACTTTTTTGGCCACTTCGTAGCTTTCAGTATAAGCAGCCTTGTTGATGGGTCTGCTTTTATGTGCCTGGTCGCATGCCCAGCTAAACTGGCAAATGACTTTATCCATGACCACATTCTTCTGATATACTACGCCACAAACATCTGCACCAAACCGGCCTGTAGCTACCCTGTTCATGGTAACTTGCGCTACTGCTACCTTGCCTTCAAATGGCTCGTGCCCTGCTTCACGATAGATATTGATAGCTAGACAGTCCAGCTGTTTTTCTCTAGTCTGAATTGATACCACATCTTTGGCATATAAACCCTGCTGTTGTTTCAAATCATGAAACTTGGTCTTCGTCAGGTGTGACACCAACGCTACTGCTGCTACTACTGCTAATAGATAGCATAAAACTTTAATTGACTTTTCCATAAGTCCTCCTTTCAGTAAGATCACTTTCAGTCACATCTCAGATGCCATTACAGCATCTAAAACTTCACCTGGACTCTGATATCCATAACTAACCTGAGTATGGGCTATGTTATGCTTGTTCAAGAGCACTGCGATCCGTTGATCGATCTCCAAACTCTGCTGAAGATTATGTACACGGCCTCGATCGTTAAACCAAGGGCCGCGCTCTAGTAATGCCACAACATTGTTGTAACGTTTCCAAAGTTCCACCACCACCTGCTCCCACTCTGCAGGATAATCTGCTGGAGCATAAATGGCACTCAATAAAAATGGACTGTCGGTGATTACAAAATCAACCTGTCCCTCCAGTCTATGTACACGTTGAACTTGACGTCCAAACACATAGGCTTGATTACTCAGCGCACAATGCCTGCCTTCCCAAACAAGATCCTTAGCAACTTCCGTTACTAATTCTACATTCCACCCTCGGCGTTTGGCTTCATGATATAAGCCTGACGCTAGAGTGCTTTTGCCTGTTCCCGGGCCTGCAATAACATTGATAACTTTCATCTTCTTATTATAGCAAAATACTTATAAGAAGTCAAGAAAACAGAGCAACCAATGTGCCCTGTTTTGCGGTACCGTATGCGGCGATTAGGCTTTTATGTCACTATTTTTACTGTGTTAAGTGCAGTGTTAATCAGCCAAATCTCAATTTATTGGATTGGAATCTGAATCAGCGATCCAAAATCGCTTTGGATAAACCCATCTTTTTCTGTGATCCAATCGATCCATTTGACGTGTGTAGCGTCAGTGCGATACCATCCGGGATTGGCATAAACCACAGTGCTAATACGAGTGTCTAGCGAGAACTTTTGCAACCAAACACCTTGATAAAAAGTTGTGCCATTTGCTTGCCCGTCACCAGTGCGCAAAATATAAAGTGCATTGACAGACTTGACATGCAAGAAGTCAACAATTACACCTGCTCCGGGCACTGCGGGAATTGTAATCTCTGTGGGACGATTGAACATACTTCCACCAAAATCATTGTTACCTGAATTAATAATAATACGGGTGGCATCTTCCCATTCATGACTGCCAGCTACCATATCAAATTTTCCATCGCCGTTTAAATCCAGCATCTCAACATGATATGCTTTACGCTGTTGCGGAATGGTCAGTGTGGTTGATTGTGTAAAATGCCCTGTTCCATCATTGATGAAAACGTTGGGCCCAGCCATATTTGTCATAATCAAATCAGGATATCCGTCGCCATTTAAATCAGCTGAGGCACCACCGTGTTGAAATCCCACAATGTCCGACAGATAATCCATTTTGTATTTGCCCGATGGCTGGCTTAGTAGTACTCGACTGCGTTCACCTGGGAAGGGTGCAACGTCCCAGCCATGACATGCAAGTGCAAAGTCAATTGTGCCATCACGATTATAGTCAGCCGCAATGACCTTGCGCGGATGTATGCATCCTGGAACACTGTTGACAGCATCAAATACTTCAGCAGTATTTGAAATCCATTGTCCATTTACTTGTTTAAAGAACAAAGTTTCTGAGGGTTGAGCTGTTTCCAAGGTAGCATTACCTGCCCACGACACCATTCGATGCACAATATATCCCAAGCTGCCATCGGGGTATTTAAAAACGGCACGGCTATTTTGCATTGCATTACCAGTGACTGGCAATGTTGCACTGTATGAATATGCCTGATGTCGATTTTCATACGACAACTGCGAAACCACTGCTGGTGGCGCAACAATTGATGGGGGTTGGGCAGGTTCAACTGCAACGGTGCTTGCACCGCCTCCACCACATGCTGTCAGTAATCCAACAACTAGTGTGGAAAGAATAGATTTGTGTAATTGCATAATAGGTCCTTAAATTAAAGAGGCATGTGGTACTGAAAGCCCTGTGCAGACACCTTCTTAAAGATACCTTCTGCGGCCCAGTCTTGTTCAAGCAAACGCAGGGTCTTACGATCTGCAATTAGTGCTCCGTCTTGCACCTTGACGCTGCCACTCTTTTTACCGTAAGATGGTTCGTAAACAGTGCCGCGCAACACCATCTCAAGTGCCAGTTTGATTCGGTCTAAACGAATTTGCTGGGCCTGAGTATACAGTGTCTTATTTGCATGATTGCGCATACGGCGATCCTGCAATGCAAAAAACTTGTTATTAGATTCTTTAGTGTTAAGAGACAGTGTCAACATACTAATCCTTTTTGCTGTGTATGTATGTATTATACTGTATTCTGGACCAGTTGTCAAGCAAAAAGCCCAATAAATTGGGCTTTTTTTGTGGTTTTCTGTTGTATTTTAGTTACACCAGCTTTGCTTTGCTTCACCGTAGTACTCACGGGCAAATCCATTCTTGATCAATAGCGCACGTAAGCTGACATTATTGTCTAAAATAATATCTCCAAGTACGCGACCACCGTATTTGTCCCAGTCAATGAGCGCAACCCTAGCTGTTTTACTTTCAGTGATAACTTTCTTTGTGAAGGCTGTTGCGGCGTCTCCACGTTTGGCTTCAGATTCGCACTTGGCTCTAAATCCCTTTTCAGGAGTGTCGACTCCAAATACGCGAACTGCCAGCTTTGGTTTAAGTGGTGCAGGTAGAAATGGTGCCGCGAATTCAACCGTGTCGCCGTCAATCACGCGAGTCACAGCAAAATCGTATACCTTCATTTCGGGATTTTTCTTTTGTGCAATAGCACTCACACACAATGTCATTGCTGTGATTAAAATTAGTAGTTTTTTCATATTGTTATTTATATCTCAAGCAGTCGATTAACGTATAATTTAACAAAATTAATACGTGTATCAAAGTCATTGGCACCCCTGCCGGCGTATTGAGAATCACGTCTGGCATGAATCACGTCTGGCGATACACCAATATTCATCAGTCCGTAGTCACCGACCCAGGCTGGTTTTTCTTTTACTTTCCAGCGTCGGCCGTACTCTTTCTTGACACGAATAGCATCCTTTAAACTAAAATTCATATTATTGGTCCAGGCCAGGGTGTTGCCTTCTTCAAACGTATAACCGTACTTTTCAGGATTTGATTCAAATCGGCTGACCCATAATGAATTGTTTACTTTACTTTTGTCCAAGTGCAAGGGTTCAATTTTGGCTGCATCCAATGGGAAGTCTGGCGTCAATAGTATATCAAGCCAGGCACGAATTGATTCTTCAGAATCGTGAGGCAAGCCCATGATAAATTGTCCATCTAGAATAGTATTGGGCCACTCGCGTTTTAGTATTGTTAATATTTCAATAATCTTCTCTCCGGAGATACCCTTGCCAATGCTTTTATTAGACTCATAGTTTAAACTTTCAACGCCTAGAAAAGCGCCTGTTAGACCCATGTCACGAAGCAGGGGAATAGTTTCGCGATGTGCATTAATCAGATCCAGGCGCATAAATGCGCCAAATGAAACTTTAAAAGGCAGTTTTGCAAATACTTCATCATGTAGAATCTGTAGCTTTTCTACACTGTCGTTAAAGGTATCATCTAAGAAGAAATAATTCGTTACCCCAAAGCGTTCGTAGTTGTCAATAAATTGATTCCTTAACACTGCGGGACTTTTTAAATAGTCCATTTTCTTACGGCCATTCAAGGGGTAAGAGCAAAATGCACAATTGAAAATACATCCTCGTGAAATTTCCATTGGCAATGTTTCACCGTAGTTGACTAAATCTTCCTCGGCCCAACGAAACTCAAAGTTGGTATAATCAAAATTTGCAGCTTTGATATCATCATTCAATGATTCTGATTCGCCGCCATTGTTAAGCATCATTCTTGGCTTAGGAATTTTACCTTCGCACCACTGTGAAAACTTTACAACTGCATCATCTGCGTAACCTTCAATACTATAGTCTATTAGAGGACGACATTTGCCGCTACGGCCCAGGGTGCTTCTGCCGCCACCTAACACAAATTTTACATTGGGGTTTTTATCCAGCACTGACTGCTTGATACGAATTAATTCCTCTTCCGGGAATAGCAGTGTGTTGGCCACAATGTCATCTAAGTTTTTTAATACGCCGCCAGGTAAATGATCGTCGGGCCCTGGCAACAGTGTACTGATTTTTCTAAACCATGTACTACTATAACCAATCCAAAGTGTTTCGGGCCCTACAAACTTGTCAAACAGTTTGATAACAGTGTCTGCACCCAGATGTGCAATCCAGGGATACTGGTCAATGACTTGAACTGTGTAGCCTTGTTTTCTTAATACATTTGCTAATTGAAATGGTCCTACTGGACGAATATAAGGGACTACTGAAATTCCCGCGCAGATAATGATTTGTGCCATGCCATTACTTAGCTGGTATAAACAGGGTGCTTATTACCTGTTGGAAATACTCTGCATGTGCTTGTTCGCTTGGGTGTCCATCTACTGCACAATAAGGTGTATCTGCTGAAGTCAACATTCGACCATTATGCCATAATCCAAACTGTTTGGTCATTGACGGAATTTGTGTTGATCTCAGTACAGGACTAATAGTAGCACTGTTGTTAGTGCGATCAAATTCCGGTGCTGACCAATTGAATTGAGCGCCTATTTCTCGTGCAATATTTGCAACTGTGTTAAGTGCCATATGACTTAATTTAATACCCCATTGTGGATGGTACAGTTCGGCAGCAAACAAGTTAATGGCCTGATCCCACTGTGGATATTTGTTCAACAGCATTTGAGGCGGATGCAATGCACTGGCACTAATAAGGTCAGAATTGTCAGGGTGTGCCCATTCAAATCTATCATCGTAGGAAAAGGCAGCAATAATATGATCAAATTGTTGATTATTTTCATGCACTGCTTTCATACACTGCCAAGCGATGTTTGTATTATTGTTGCCACTGTAAGCCAGGTTTGTAACAGAGTAATTTAGATTGTTTTGTAGACACTGTGCCCAGCAATACTGGCTGGGACCGTCCCGCCAATTTGGATCTCCCATGTACCTATTTTCCTGGTAATCCCAATAATATTGGCGGTCTGAACAACCATGTCCAAACGTAATGCTATCACCTAATACTAGAATCTTTTTCATGAGTTGCAGAATGGTTGTTGTGTAAAGTCCCACAATTGCAGATTACTAAAATTTCTCTCTCCAGTGTCGTGGGTGACCAATGATGAAATAATGTCTGACAGTGCAGTGGCAAAATTGATATTATTTGCGTCCTTGAAATGATTTGATCTACTGTCGGGGCCAGACCATGTAACACTGTCAACTTCACGATTGCTTAATGCTCGCAATGATGCAAATTTTGGACCGGGTATTACTACAATACCATTTTTAACGCTGGTCAGATCAACTGAATCAAACGCCGGAATATGAATAGTTGCATAATATTCAGTATCAGCATCCAACTCTTTTATCCAGGCCTGTTGCGCCCAAGCATAAAACTTTAAAGAAAATAAGTCACTGTTATAAAATGCCGCTGCCGTTTCTCTTATGCTATTACGATTTTTAAGTTCATCGCTATCACTACCTGCCTTGGAAAATAATAGGCCCGGGTTGGCTGGAATATTGAAGTCATTGGGGAGACGGCCAGGTTCTGTGTGGATTACAATTAATATAGAAGTAGATTTGTTATGTTTTGTTTGTAATAATGTATTACGTGTTGACCACCAAGCATTTCCTCCCCAGCCGCGCCCCAAAATTCGGCACTGTAACAACTGACCCAAAAGAACAGGCCAATCGGTTGCTTGACTGCGATCCTTGCAGAAACTATCGCCAACAATAACCAACGAATCAAAAGCCTTCATATTAAAATACCTGTATGTTGTGTCGCTTTTGAAAACGAAGCGCATCTGCCCAAGTGTTGACCAAGGGCTCGCCTTTGATGTTTAAGGATGTATTCATTAGTATAGGGCACCCAGAAGCTTCATACCAGGCTTCTAATAGCTTTCTAAACTGTGGATTGTCTTCAGCACTCACTGTTTGTACTCTGCTAGTACCATCTACGTGTACTACACCCGGAATTAAATTAGGAGTACGGCAGCGGACAACATAACTCATATAAGGACTTGCAGGTACAATAGCAGGCATTTCAAAGTATGCTTCTGCGTGTTCTTCTAATACTGCTGGTGCAAACGGACGGAACTTTTGTCGCTTCTTAATAGTGTTCATGCGATCTTTGGCATTGGGGCCACGAGGATCGCATAGTAAACTACGATTGCCTAACGCACGTGGGCCAAACTCTGCACGACCATTGGCAACTGCAACAACCTTGCCAGCTAATAATTCGTTAACAATTGCGCTTATGTCCAGTTCATGATCAATATCAGTGCCCAAGAATGGTGTAGTCCACTTCAAGTGTGTCTTTGTATGTGCCGCTACTGCTCCAATGGCACTGCCAGCATCTCCAGGATTGGGCATTACCCACATATTCTTAAAAGCACCAGAATTGGCAATCAGTGTATTTGCAACACAATTAAGTGCTACCCCACCTTGAAATACCAAATTGGAACTGCCTGTTAGTAATCTAGCATATGATGTAACTGCCACCAGATAATCTTCTACCAGGGCCTGTGCAGAAGCTGCAATGTCATACAGACTGGCATTGGGATCTTTTGGTGCCCACCACCGGCATCCACGATGTAAATTATGACGTAGTTTAAAGTTGGGTAAGCGCCATTCACTAAAGAATGTTTCTTGTAATTCATTTGCATATTTGGCATCACCATAAGCGGCCATGCCCATTAAGATATACTCTTCTTCATTGGGCTTGAGGCCGCACCATTGCGTAATGGCACTGTAAAATAAACCAATACTATTGGGGTAACGAATGCCCCAGCATTTCTTTAATTCAGTACCTTGTCCCGCCCATATGCTTACAGTATCCCATTCACCAATTGCGTCAACTACTACAACTGCGGCATCGTCAAAGCCACTGGTGTAATAGCCAGCGGCAGCATGACTATGATGATGGCCAACATAACGAACAGGAATATCACCCAGCTCTAGGTCATTTAAATGCTTTTGAGGGCTGGTGTACCAAGGCTGTTCCCCACTGTACAACTTACGCAGGCTTTTTGCAATGGGCTTTTCAAACCATACTATTTCGCCAGGTAATCCATACATCAACATCTCATCAACCATGGCTGGATGAATTAACTTGTCGTTTTTATTACGACTATAACGTTCGCTGTGGCCAGCCCATACTATTTGATCACCATCTATTAGAGCCATTGAGGCATCGTGATTGTGTGCTGTGATTCCTAATTTCATTTTATCCTAATAGTTTCATATCAAAGCACTTGGGCATTGATTGGTAGTTTTCTAATATACTATTTATTGAGTAAGCTATTTTGATATTTTGTTCAATGCTGAAGTGATTTCTACTAGTACGCTGATCAACATCACAGCCCAAATCCCATAATGGAACAGAGTTTGTTAAACCGTTTTTAAAACAGTGTACATGTTCATACAATGTATGGTATTTCGCAGGGTCACGCACTACAGGACTAAAGCAATGCAGATGTATCACTTTGAGTATATTATGCTGTTCTAAAATATAATCCAGTTCGCGGAACCATGCTGCCTGCGCCCAGTCAACATAATCATTACAGATCAGATATTCATAATACTGTGCTGCCGCAACTTTTATGTTGGGATGATAATTATGCTCTTGTCCAGTGGGAATTCTAATTGGTGACTTGCTGTTGCAAGTTGAAGAAACATTAAGTCCAAAGTCAAAGTCTGACGGTAAGCGAGCAGATTCTGTATGACATAATATCAATACTTGCGGTACCTTAACTTCAAGTTCTGCCAACAAACACTTGCGTGTGCTCCACCAACTTGCTCCACCAAATCCCTGTCCACGTGGCGTTTGATTGACTCCTGTTTGTAAAGCAGCCAGCAGTCGTGGCCAGTCTGAATCATCTGCTCTGTGTCCGGCAAAGCTATCGCCAATAATTACGATATCGTCGTGACTCATTATGCGCCTGGCACATATTTAATAGATGAATGGATCGCGTTTTTTCATTTCCGCAATCATTTTTCTGCGAGCACGTAAACGCTTCCATTCACAATATTTGTGATACGGTAGTAATACAAAATTTAAAAGTTTTTTCATAGTCTTTACCAATTGAATTCACCTGTAAAATTGGGCATGGTTGGATCGGTCAATGCCAGTACATCGCGCCATGTGTAATCTAATACTGATTCTTTAATGACATTTCCGTTGCCATCAATTAATTCCAGTTTGTAAATGTCATCACATCGTACCAACTCGGCCATGATCGCTTCAGCAGTCATGTTGGGGAATAACGTTCTATCAAAATTGGCAACTTTAACAAAGCCAATTCCTATGTACTTGCTGTCAGGGTCGCCGCCGCGACTACGAATCCAGGGAAACGCTCGTGCATTGTGCTTGTTAATACTATTATTCTGCACTGCCAAATCAGTATCAGTTCTAAAGCTGATATCAAATTCTCCGCTTAGATAGCGAAGTCCTGTGATATTTTCATCAAACACTTCAGCATCATTGGCAGCAAATGCTTCCATTGGAGTTTTACCCAGCTGTGAGTAATGCAGTATCAAATCACCAAAGTTTTGAACTTGACTAAAGTGATCATAATCACTGTCAACAAACTTGTAACGTGTCACACGCAGGTACGGAAAATACACGCCTGCACTCCACCATGAGGAATTTCTAAAGCTGGGACGCAATAAACTTTCCATCTCGTGACACAGGTTGTTTAGCTGTCGTATAGCAAAGCAGGTAGCACTGTCAGCCAATTTATAGTATTCGCTTACACTCCATACCTGACCAATTAGTAATTCAAAGTGGTGATGAATCTCATTCAGTATCTGTTGCCCTACTGTAGCAGGATCAAAGTATTGAGTAATTTCATAATTGACTCTGCGTTCACTGCTGCCATTGAAATAACCATTAATATGCGTCACGTAACGATTCATTTCTGAGCAAAGCTGAGTCAATGAACGCCCATTGGTATTTGATTCATCATACTCCCAGTGCTGAAGCATGAAATTCTTTTCTACCTTGTTACTGACAACTTCTAAATAGTCGTAGCGCAGGGCCCGTGCCCACTTTTGTGCCAAAAAGTGCGGCATTATTTCATACTCAGTTGGTAATTGAAACCCAGTCTGTGTATTTCTATATGTAATTCTAAAACGATTGTACAAGTTTTGCTGATACGGGCCCGATGTAAACATGCTGTCTACAGTGTAGCCGTTGAGGCTTTGATAGCAAATTTCAGTGCTGGCCACATTGACCCCGGCAATTAAAAATGATCTGACAGAAAAAGAATAGTTGCCCAGGAAGATAAAGTTATTGACATAACGCTGTGTCTCGATATCAGCCAGCAACTCTGCGCTATCAAACTCAAAGTATGCCACATATCCCTGTGTCATTGCTGACCAGACTGCGTAGTCTACTGTGTCAAGTGCTGTCTGATAATGCACAGGGATTGGTAATTCTGCTTGATTAGTGCCTGTCCAGTCAGCAATGATAGTCTTTATGTGCTGAATGTTTTCGCTGTTGTTTGAAAAGAATACCAAGCGGAAGTGCTGGCTTAAACTCAGCGGTATTGATACAGCTTCAAGTGAATCTGCTGTGGTGTATAAGTTTTCAACTGGAGTTGCAGGGTTGGCAAACACTGAATTCAATGAAAATAATGATGTAGTTGCAGTCTTAAATGCTGGTCGTGTTGCTTGTACAAAATGCATCCAATGGCTGATAATAGGTGCAGTGATCGGAGTTGTAGCAACCTGCCTAATGGCTGTATCTGCAACCACTGCTATGTTGTCAATTTGATCAATGGGGAAATTTAAAATGCGGCCACCATTATCTAGTACAGTACTCAATAAAATCCAACCAGATCCAAATTGTGTTGTGTAATTGGTGCCTTCACCCTTGACCAGTATGTTACCAATTTGAACAGTGTTGGGAAATCTAATTTGGTTTGTGTTGTCCCAGACTGGTCCCCAATCTAATGTAATATTATTTGTTTTAAAGAATGATAAATCAATGTAGGCAAAGTGGTTATTGAGTGCAAAGAAATCAATAGGGCCTGCTTCAAAACCGCTAACAAGTAACGGCGCTGTATTGGCAGCACTGGCAGCTCGCAGTGCTGTAATATCAACAACCAATGCACCAATTGGAACGCAAACTACTTCGTCGTAATTGTCTGTCAGAGCTGTTCGCAATTCTCTGCCCATCCATCCTGTGTTTCCGCTGTTGAGTTTGACAACTGTAGCATCAATGAACTGAAGTTCAAGTGGCTTACTTAAAAAGTCAAAATCCTCAGTGCTTAGATTCTGGTTATCTACAATAATTACTTTAGTCTTCATGTTGTATTTTTACTATCCTGTATTTTGAAATAGACTCCATATCAGTGTTGTCAATCAATGTAGCAACTGGAATCGTACTTGTTATACAATAGTTATCTTTGCATAAAGGCATAGTTTCTGTGTCAATTAATTCCGCATTATTATTTAAAACAATCATTGAATAATTAGACGTGGTGCCTGTCCACGGACGCATTAGTCGTTTGTTGACCAGTGTAGAATCCCCAGCACGATACATTTGATACGCTGTGCGCTCGGGAGGTGGTTGTACCATGACAAGTGTACCCGGAGTCACAGTGCTGGTTTTGTCAGTGTGTGTAAACTCTACAGAGCTGTGTTGAAAGCGCAGGTAGGCGTGATACCCTGCAGGGTCCACTGTGGCTTCAAATGCGTCAATTGCTTGTATCACACGCAACAGGCTGGTTCGTGTTGGACTCTGCTGATTATTAGCGGCTGCATACAATTCAAACGCATGAGCTCGCAATCTAATGCTGTTCAACAAGGGTTGGAAATCTTCTACAATCGCCAGGGGAAATTGAATCCATTCGTCAAGTAAATGATCATCATTGGCTTGATTAATATGATATCGAATAATTTGCCATTGGCGTAACTTTCTCACATCCGTGGGCGCACCAGCAGAAGAAATATGTGTTACTCCTGCTGTTACTGCTGTGAACCATGCTTGCGCCATGACAGAATCCACCAGCTGAAACTGTCGGGTTGTTGTTTCAGTTTCATCTGCGTTTTCAAAATGCGCTGTAAATATTGTCATTGATTAAACAAAGATTTGGCTTTATTCAGTCGCTTGATACTGCTAACAGGAATGGTTGCAACTGTAGCATTTTCACGAGCATTACGCTGGCGACCAGACGATACCAGCATGGTCTTGGCACGGTTGTAAAACTTCTCCATTTGCGGGAATAGTTCCAGGAACTTGGTGCCACGACGATGATCATATTCGTCAACGTACAGCGCAAAGTCTTCAAGATGAGTGTTTAGCTTGGGATTGGGATTGGTAATTTTGTCACGAGCAAATTCAATCACACGACCCAGGCGCTGTACTGCAAAGTCATCAAAGAAGGCATAGTTCTTCCAATTGAATGCGTACTTGTCCTTTTCTTCTTGTTCCCAGGACTTGCTCATTTCGCTCACACTTTTCTCTTTGACAAACTCCAACGCACGTTCTAACTCAAGTACTGCATCTTCGGGGTTGATGTCTACACACAAAAATTCAGGATGGCGCAAGTAAGGGAAGTCCGGCATCAATCTATGCTTGCCTTTGTACTTTTCTTTTAGCTTGTAAATCCACTCTACCAGCTCACGAGTGCCGTACACGCTTAACGCACTGATGGTGATCATGAAGCTAAGTGTAATTTCTTGTTCCACTGTGTCTAATAGCTGTTCCACACTGGCACAGAACTTGTCGTGCTCCATACCAAAGCGAATGTATTCGTTGTGTGCAGGAATGAACGTGTCAATGGAGGTATAAATTGTGACCTTTTGTACGTTGTTACGCACACGATTCAGTTTGACAACAAAGTCATTGAACAACTTGTCCGGCACACACAGGTTGCTGTTGATGGCCAGATGTAGGTTGGGGTTGGGATTGTTTTCAATAATGTCATCCATGACGCGGAACGTATTCTTACTAAGGATAGGTTCTCCCCCGGTGATGCGGAATGTGTGCAGGCCCGGAATCAATGTAGGCCACCACTTCCAAAACGCTTCCACATAGGGATTTTCTTCGCGATTGGGAATAGGCATTTGCCCCTGCTGTTCAATCCAACGTAGGTCGTTAAAGTAAGGAGCAGTCAAATACGGTCCGTGCTCTTTGATTTCTTCCATCCAGCTGGAACTGATGTTGGGCGCACAATAAGCACATTTGAAGTTGCAGGTGTGATCAAACACCACTTCAACATAGGTTGGGTTAACGTCTGCATTGGCAAAGTCCATTAATGTGCCTTGCTTCTTGGCCTCTTCTACAATGGGAATATATGAACGTGCCCATGAATCAGCACTCTTGTATGTGCGGTCACTGCGTTCGCCTACATCTTCAATGCGCCAGCAGTAGTCGCATTCTTTGGGACGCACGCCAGAAACCATTTCTTCGCGTAGCTTTTTCTTGTGCAGTGTATTGTGTAGCGCACTGGGGTTAGCAGCCAATTCATCCAGGGGTACTTGATGTGTACCCGGGTGGTGACAACTGTGCGTATGTCCGTTTTGTAAATGGATCGTAACTTGATACCATTTGGCCATACACATGGAGGGGCTAATATCATTTAGCTTTTGTTCTGTCTCGACGATGTTTTTTGTAAATTGATCCATTTGTTTCATCTGTGGTGATAGCTCATTGCTCATTTTTGATTCTTTCATCTTGTAAAATTTCTTGCCAGTCTCTATACATTGATGGCAGGTCGCGCCTCCAATTTGTTTTGCGTATTGATTCCTGACTATCGAGGCGTTGAATAGCATTTAGTATAACAGCTTTTCTGTCAACAGTCAACTGATTAGTTGTGGCATCTTTGATTACTTGTAAAAAGCCAGCCCTTAAATTTTTTACGGCGTTGGTTGCATTAAGTGAATGACCGTGTGTGTGCGGTTCCTTGAGTTCAAGTTCAAGTTTAATGATTTGATCGGTAATTAGATCCACGGCTCGTTTGATTTGAGTTTGACTCAACAAGTGTACACTAAATGCTTCGGGATGAAAAATTGGATTAAACGTAATATGTAATTCTCGATCAGTTGGGATTAGTTGTAGTAATTCTTTGACAGTAGCAACAACTGATTCATAATTGGTAATACCAAATGTAATGTTAAAATTAAGACTAACATTATGCAGCCCCCGGTCAACAATCTTCTTTACATTGTTTTTAAAAATACCAGAATCTAAACCAAATCGTATAGTTTCACCACTGATATCAAATCCGTCAATGCTGGCACCAATCTTAATTTCACCATTGATCTTGCTCCATAAGTCCAGCACATCAATTCCCTTGTAGTTGAGTTCACTTAGGTTTGTGTTATAATGTATGTACACCATCTGCTGGGATTTGATGAACAAGTTTAAAATTTCATAATGGTGATCAATAATTAAAGGTTCGCCGCCGGCAAAATAAATTTCACGTATGTCTTTGCTGAATGTTTTAAACTGTTCGGCAAAGTCAGTTACTTCAATCAGAATGTTGGGTTGAGCATTACCCAATTTAACCTGCTCAAGTGCATGACTAGTACTCAATGAAGGACCACACGTGATGCATTTAAAATTGCATTTGTTGGAAAATCTGTAATCAATATACAACTGCACAAACTCGGCAGTGCCGTCGAGTTGTATTTCAAGATTGTCAATTACGTCTGCATACTCTGTATTCTTACGAACACGATAGGAGGTAGTGCCTGCATCTTCTTGAACCTTGCAACTTCTGCAGGCCCTAGGTAATTCTGGACCATTGATCATTTCTAAACGAAGTTTCTTATACTTGTCGTTATTAAAAATATCTTCGAGTAACGGTGTTACTTTGAGGTCACCCATTCGGTACGTATACTCAGCCATACAACATGGGCGTATGGTGCTGTCAGGATCAATTGCAGTATGGATCCAAGGAAGGATACAAAATGACTTTGGAATATTCGTCGAATTCATACTGTTATATATCCGATGCTATCTTGCCCACTTTACCATATAAGTACGTGCATGAAACTGACAGTAACCTTACGTAGTACAAGTGAAACTAAAACGTTGCAATGGCGCATTGGCGATTCCAACTTGGCCCAACGGTGGGCAAACTTAGTAATAACTTCTCCAAGACAAAATGAAAACTATCATTCAGACTTTGACTGGTGGATGGCTGGCTATACACAGGAACACCTGGACAAAATTGTAAACCGAATGGAAACTATTTGTGCAAAGTTAAATGCTGAAAAGGGTTTTGATATTCCATCAGACTGGTTTCTAAATATCAATCGAGAGTCTCTTAATCAGCTACACTTGCAGTTTCATGAACTAGCCGAACGCATATCCAATGACTCGGAAATCAATCAGCTGAACTACATTGTGCATAATGCCGAATCATGCTTGTCGAATATGCAATATAAACAAAAGTTCAGCAACTTAATTGTCAATCTTAATGTGTTTGCACAGGAACCGCTGACACCAGAAGATTATCTTGATTTTAATACGTATAGTGTAGCACCCGGATCACTATTGCTGGGATACGACACTATTGGAAAGAATCTGTACCACTGTTACCAGGACAATGATATAGATCTAATCAGTGCAGGAATGGTTAGACCTAAATTAAATTTAACTTCTGCTGTCAGTTGCTACATTGCAGGTAGTCCAAACTCTACAGAACCAGCTAGATATTACAAGTGGTGTGAGGATAATAACATACTTGACCGGTACCGTTACGATTGTCGTGCACCGCTACACTCGGGCGGACACTGTGTAATTGGAACTCCTGAGGACTGGAATGCTGATCAGCTGACTGAATGGCTGCTGAACAGTGATGGTGTGCAAGTACACCATTGGGCGATAGAAGACTAGTCCGGCTGTTCTATTACGATGTTGCTGTATGCGCCCCTGCTCATTTCATCTGACGCAAGAAAGTCTGCCTCCATAACAGAAGTGCAAATTTCAGTTCTGCATACCACAGCAACACCTTCTGTGTTGAGTCTATAAAACTTTACAAGTACGGTTGACATAGTGAGCCCTTTAAGTTATATATCACTGTTCCCAATTCCCTGCATCGCTATCCCAATGACGACAATCATAGAATTGAAAATGTATGCAGTATCCGAACACACCTGCTTCTACATCTAGTCCTGCATGACTTTGGCGTATGGTCCAGTTAAACATAACGCACACCAGCGTCGAGTCTCGAGTAATTTCTAGTTCAACGAACTTATTTTTAAACGGTGTTGCATAACTACGGCACCACAAGTTTTTAAATGCAGTGCTCCAGGGATTGCGTATGCTGAAATTTAAACTGATCATAATTTTAGTTAGACAACTGCATGACCATGTACTCTTCTTCGGTGACATGAGCAACAGGTTTAATCCATCCTGCGTTTATTGCTTGAAGCAGGATGCTTCTGTATTCGCCGGGACAGTTATTGCTGATATCCCAACCGGCCCTGCTGGTAACAACCAGTCCATTGGTGATTGTAAAATGTGGGTCACCTGGCCGAATAGTTCTAACATTAGAGCGAGCAACTGTAAAGTTCACTTCTTGCCCCATAAAAACTTAAACGATAGTCCATCAATAAGTCCTTGTTTAAATGGGGTGTCTGGCGCCCATTTAATGTATCCAAACATAACACCTTGCACAAGGCCCAAGATGTAGATGGTAATCAACAGAAAGTCAGTCATGCTATTATCCTCCAAAATGATTGATCACTAGGTTAAGAGCAGTGATGGCTACACCGTTACCCACAACATCTTCGGGGTGCAACCACTTGCCGTTGGGATTGAGCTCTGACTTGGGATCCTTGCGCCAATCGGCCAGTTCCTTGGTAAGGTAACTACGATACTCTTTCAAATTCAGCAAGGTGATACGATCTGCTGTTTCACCGTCCAGGGTGATGGGTCCAATACGTTTGCTCATTGTACAATCTCCGCATACACAATAGCAACTATCTTAAAGTGATAGTGATCGTATGGTTCAGAGAAGTGAATCTCTGGTGTTTCTGTTTCGTCGTCACGCCAAACAAGCCATGCCAATTTCATTATTAATCCTTATACAATTTTACTGATTAATTGCTCAAGCTCTGCAATACGGCTATCGTGTAGGTCTAATGTCTTATCCAACTCGTCCTCTACACTAGAGAGTTCTTCTTGCAGGTATGTTATTTGACCACGCAGGCGAATGTTCTCTTGCTGTAGTTCAAATATAGTTTCGGCAGCAGCATCTGTTGGATGCTCTTCGTTCATTCTTCAACTCCGAAATGTTCTCTTATAAATTCGTACAATTCTAAATTACCTGTAAAATCGTATTGATGACGATGGAAAGATTCTGCCATATCAGCACATTCCCGAACAATCAACTCGGCGAACTTATGTTCATCGAAGTCAGCTGCCAACAGCTCACCATTTACTCCGTAAGTTTCAATTCGGCACTGTTCGGCCAATAGTTTAATTCGTTCGTTCATCAGGATCTTTCTCATAGCAGGTTAAACATACTGCGTCATATCGTGGTCCCATACAATGATAAACTGCACCATTACAGTACTTGCAAAGAATAAATGCGTGAGTGACTATATACCCTTCTCCAGGTGCATACAAAGGATAAAATCCTTCTTCACGCTCAGTGTAGCCAATTAGTTCACGTTCGCTCATGTTGCATCCTTGGTACATGTAATCTTGTCTGGGCCATACATTAGAACAAAGTTGCCAATGCCAAAGCTACCCAATACACCCAATACAATTACAAAGCACCCAATTATTGCAAACATTGTTTTCATGCTTCTACACCGAAATGCTCTTTCACCGTAACTACACATTTCCTGATTGCTGAATTGTGGGCGCCTGGATAAGTTCCGACCATTGCCACATAGTTAGATTCAATCTTCTCGATTGCTTCTTTAACAATCGATTCAACAAATTGTTCTACTTCTGCACGTTGTACAGGACCAATGTTGTACAGATTTGCAATGCGTTCATTTTGCATCGCAAGCTGTCGAATCAAAGTCTCGTTCATAATCACAATTTCTCACCTGCTACAAAGCCGCGGAAGCCTTTGAAGCGTGGAAAGCGCAAACTGTAAGTGCCGTCTTGATTCTGTGTAATAGCGTCAGCTCTTACTTCAACCAATTGACCAATAAGAGCACTGCGATCGCCCCAAAAGCTAATTCGCTGATCATCGCTAAAGCCACCACCACAATTGACAACGATAGTCTTTCCGTCGTCCAGTCCGGAGCAGACCAGTGCTCCAAGTCGCCCAACATTCTTTCCAGTACCTTCTTCAACATTTGTAACCCCTAAGGTAACTTCAATAAACGGCTTGAGTTTCATCCAGGCCACGGTGCGCTTGCATACATAACCTGCGGTGGGATCTTTAAGCATGATACCTTCGTATCCTCCGGCAATTGCTAATGCATTGATTTCTTTGTAGCGAGTTTGCCCAGCCGCAGTATCAAGATCAACAAGTTCTTGCGCCACAACTGTTACATTGGGCAATGCATCTACATTGTTCACATACCAATCAGCAAGTACAG
>Ga0208916_10000061_pt1 | contig 44728 bp, 70 predicted proteins | sample DEB19_08_DNA_5_FD_184523 | JGI IMG/M metagenome (GOLD analysis project Ga0208916, IMG submission 184523) | Aqueous microbial communities from the Delaware River and Bay under freshwater to marine salinity gradient to study organic matter... | ecosystem: Environmental > Aquatic > Marine >... | reverse complement strand
CATGCTTGAAACCTGGAACGGCGAATCAGTACGCTTCTACCACGACCTCCCACCTCATATTCAGCGTGTAACCAAGTGTTACGGCTCATGGCAGCCCACTATTAAACAGCAAGGCAACAAGAACAAAGCTAAACCAAAGACCCTAGCTATCAAAAAAGTGGACATTCTGCTCGCACTACGCAAGCTTTTGTCTGCCCAGGAGCTCAAGATTCCCGCCAATAACGAAGCACTTATACAACAACTATCGATTTATAAAGAAGATGATGGTAATATACCGACAGACAGGGTATTGTCTTTGGCACTGGCGTCCTGGTTGGCATCAGAAACGAGCACTTTCCAAACAGACATAAAATGGGTATCATGGTAACGATAGAGAACAAAAAACATGGCCGATACAAAAAAATCTAGCTCAACTCCTTACGCAACAATACAGACCGACTTTATTACGGAGGCAAGGTCAGCGTTCAAAGCTACTGAAACAGAAGTTAGCGAACGTAACTCAACAATCGTCGAACGAGACGAGTTTATATATGGTGACAGACTCGACAGGGCGCTCAAAGTACCTATCGGGCACGATGCAACCCCCGTCAACTGGCTCCGTAGAACCGTAGAAATCCACAAAAACATGTTTATGTCTCGTGGTTTTCACGTACTTTCTACCTATGACAGCACCGACGCCAGCACAGAAACCGACCCACAAGAAGAATCACGCATAGAAATAGAGAACCAGAAGCAAAAAGACTACGCAGAACGCCGCATGAAGCTAGTCGAAGCCATCAAACGAGACAATGGTGGCGACGCATTGTGGTCTGCCCTCGCAGAAAACGCCTCAGCAGTCGGTATGTCCGCCCTAAAGATGTACTACGATGAAGATGAGAGCAAGATTGAGCTTTGTGAAGTAGAAAGTGTAGAAAACCTCTACGCTATATGGTCACGAGACAACTTCCGCAGCATCCAAGCCTACGCATACGTCTACCAGGTAGCCAAAGAAGAGGCTATCAGAGAGTACGGCGCACCACAGGACGTTGCTACGAGTACACTTGGCAAACCATTCGACTCTATCTCTGCATCGGGCACATCAACCCTCCCAGGCCAGGTATTTTCACAGCCAATGGTCACTATCCTAGAAATCACTGGTGTTATCGGTGGCTGGGGAACAAAAGACGGCAAAGTAGTACGTGTTACTAAGGGTAAAGAGAACGAGCTCAACGTACTTATTGTTGGGAACAAGATTACCCGCCTTATAACTGAAACCAAGAAGATGCCGAAGTACTACATCTTCCCCAACAAACGACAACGACGCCGCCCATGGGGTACTTCAGACATCTCAGACGCCGCTATCAACATCAACCTTACTTATATAGAAACACTATCTGACTGGCGCACACTCGCAAGCAAGGTAAACTTCCAGAAGTTCAAAGCACTTGGCTTCCCACAAGACGCCACCATACCAAAACCAGAACCTCGTAAGGTAGAGTTCATTCCTCTCGGCGAAGACCAAGACATTGTGCCTATCCAATCAGGTGACGCCAACAGTATTGACTGGCAGCGCCAACTTGACGAGTGTAAAGAACAGTTTGTCCGTGAGACAGGTATCAGCCGTGTCCTATTTGACGACCCAAGCGTTACCCTGAACTCAAACCAAGCTCTCCTCACCAGCATGAAGCCTACCAGCGACATTGCTGAAGCCAAGAAGCAACTCTGGTCACCTATTCTTACTGACCTATTCACTGACGCCCTAGAACTAGTCGCCCAGTACAATCCAGACCTCAAAGAAATCGTAGACCCAGAAGACGACTGGAGCCTCAAGATTATGTGGCCTTCAGTTATGCAGAAAGAAGACCCTGTTTACCAATCTATGATTCTCAACCGTTTCAACGCCGGAACAATGAGCCTTCAGAGCTACCTTGAAGCACAGGGCGAGAGCAAAGAGGAGATTGACCGCCTCCGAGACGAGATGAACGACCCAATCACCGCCGCTATACTTGGTAAAAACCTTCCAATGCTCAGTCAGGTAGTCATCGACACCGCCATGGCTGAAGTCAAGGCTACCGTCATGGCCGCATACCCAGAACTCTTCCAACAGGAACAGCAAGGCGCCCCAGCAGGGCAACCAGAAGGAATCAACCCTAATGGTGGCGGAGCAGCCCAAATAGGCGCAGGAAACGAAGCTATGGGTGGAATTGGCGCACAACCAGTTAGCCAACCAGGAACAGGCGCAACCGCAGCCAGCCCAGAAGGTGCTCTCGGACAAGTAACTCAGAACATGGGAGGCTAAGATGCCAAGTACTAGCTCACTTCTCAGAAGTTCAGCCTCAACCAGAAAGAAAGTACTCTCCCAGCAAGACGCTGAAGCAGAGTACGAGTACTCACTGGGCTATAAAACATACGAAGACTACCGAGAATACGACAGATACCTAGACAAACGAGCCTCTTCTACTACTGACCCAGGCCAGGCACTCACCCTACAGAAGCGTCGCAACACCGCCTTCCGTGGCTACATGGGCAATGAGATACAGCGTCAGACCATAGGTGTACTCGAAGGCCGCCAATCCAACACCGACAAGTACAATGCAATGTACTCTCTCTACCAGAACGCAGTCAGCCAAGGGCTCTACGACCAAGCTCAAACGCTCTACCTACAACTCGGAAACCTGGACAGAACCATACAAAACGAAGCAGTCGCCGCAGCCGGAAGTGCCTCAGCTTCAGCCACGGCAGCAGCAACCGCAGTTAATGATGAGGTTAAAGCACACCAGGCAGCCCTTAAAGACCTCGGCGCAGTATTCACACAGTTAGGCCCAGACCAATTCGACGCAGGTATTCGCTCTATGCAAAAAGAAATCGTCGCCACCTATCCAGACCTGGCCCCAGTGTTTGAAGCCAAGGGAGAAGTTGGTATTTTCGATATTGCAAGTGGTATAATGGAGAATATCAAAGATACCTACGCAGCGGCTATTAGCGAATTGCCCGCAGACAAGGCAGCAGAAATGCAAGTAAAACTCGACAGTCTCAATTCGGGCGCAACTAAGTTTGACATACCAGGCTTTGCTGATAAGGTTAGCCTCACTGACCTACGCACCCAGATGGCTCAAGCCCAGGAAGGCCGTAGCTACTTTTTCCGAGGACAAGGTGGAGAACTACAGAAGGGTGAAGTTACTGACTACACCTGGGATAAGAACGGTAAAGTTATACCCGTATACGCCGACCCACTGTCAGGCGGCACAAAAGACAACCCATATCTACAGACCGTTGATAACTTCAAGGATTCTGGAGCATATCGTCGAGATGCTAAGGGTGATTATGTTGACGCCCAGGGTAATGTTGTTGCTCGCTCAGTGGTACAGACATTCAAAGACCAGAACGGTGTAGACCAGACAAGAAGAGTCATCGTAGGAGCAGACGGTAAAGAGTTTGCCTCAGAAGCATTACAGAATGAAGCGCTCAGTCGTGCCACGATGAACGCAGCTACCTTGCTCAGGGAACAAGGGTTCAACGTCGTATCAGATGGAGGAGAAGGCTTTAAGAAAGGCAAGAACGGTGGAGCGCTCGTCACTGTTACAGAAGACATAAGAGATAAGTTTGGAGACATACCAGGCGTCCAGAATGGCGAACCGATTGAGATGTTTGTAGACGGCCAAGGCAATCTTCGATTTACTCCAGAGAGAAGTGGGAAACTATACCAAGCCGCCCTCGGCCTAGACAATCAATACACTGTTCGTGAATTGAAATCCGGCGAACAAGGAGCTATTAACCTCAACACAATGAAAGACCTCGCCCTTGACATGACAGATATGGAGAGAGACTTGAGAACCAAGGGAGTCAATCAAGTTGCTGGTAAGAGCCTTATAGCCTCCAACGAAAGAATAGCCCAAGGTGTAGGATTTACTAAGGGCGTCCTAAAAGACGCAGAAACACGACGAAGGTTCCTCGCTGGAGAAGCAATCCAGAACGCCAGAGGCGAAACAGTTGTTAATGATGTTAGACAGAACCCTGCACTTCGACTAAACACCGCCGAACGTGCTCTGAACTCGGCTGCTAGAACAGTTCGTAATGCTCCACAACAAATAAAGACAACAGTTACCAGCCCATTCAAGACCTTCTCTAGGACACTTGACCAGTTGGCTCGTATAGGGCGACCAGGTGCGGGCGGCCAAGCACTCGGCGCTGTACAAAAAGCTAAAAGTATAATTGGCGGTATAGACTGGAACCAGTTTAAGTGAATGACCAACAGAAAGCTAAAGTACTCAAATATATAGGGTTCGTTCGTTCAGCAAGCGGGCCAGTTCAAAGGAACGTCTATAACTCACCCAAAGTACTTAGGGCCTCAAACATGGATGTCCAGGCCATCCCAAAGAATGACTTTGGCAGCAAACTAAAGTCTATACTAGGCCAAACGGCCAACTTAACAGGCCAAGCAGCGGGAGCCATTGGTAGATTTGCCGTGAACACCACTACAGACATTGCTAAAACAGGCTATAGAGCAGGTAAGACTCTCGTAGAACTACAAACACAGCCCATGCAAGCTGAAATGTACCGTCAGATGGGGCAAGACCTTGGGAATAAACAAGACTCTGTTATGAAAGCCTACAAAGAGGGCAAGATGTCTAAAGACGAGTACGTGAAAGCCCTCCGAGACATTGGTGAGGGGTTCAAGGACGTTACGAAACAGAATGACCAACTTATACAGGGGCCAACCCCAGGCCAAAGGGCTATGGATGTCGTAGAAACAGCCACTAACGTACTATCCCTGGGTAGTCTCTCTCTTACCAACGTAGCAGGTAAGCAGGTTATCAAGAACCGTAGCCGTGCCGCCATACAGGAGATTATCGAGAAGGAAGCTACTAACTTAGAGAAGAAACTCATAGCCAACAAGGGTATACGAGAACTAGTAACAAGGAACATCCAGGCCACCGCTAAACGTGAGGCTCAAATACTAGCTGGAGAGTCGGGCTGGCAGTTCACACAGCGTAACGCTAAGAAGATAGCAGTAGACCTAATGATTAAGCGCCCAGTATTCTACGAACAGAACATCGGACAGGCTCAGTCGCTCTATAACAACATCCTTGAGGGTGACTACAAAGGCGCTCTGACTGATGCTGCATGGCTTTCAACGCAGATGATTAACGGCGGCCCCATCGGTGCTATAGCGTTCCTTGGCGGAAAAGCTGGGAGCACTACACGCAAACTAGCCAGAGGAAACGAATCATTTATAGACAACCTCAGTGTCAGGTTTGGCTCTAAGAACAAGAGTCAGATTGCTGAATACATAGCCAAGAACCCAGAAGCAGAGAAGACATGGCGTATCATTCAGGAGAGTAACCTACGAGCCAGTGGTGATAGGGTCGGCCAAGCCACAGATAACTTTATGTCTACCTACTCCTACATGAGTGACGACCAACTCGCCAAACTTACCCCAGAACAGATAACCAAAGACATACAAAACTGGTACGACGCTGACCAGATTATTCAACGCAATGCTAGTAAGCTAGGCCTGAAACCAGGAGAGGCTGCTCGCCTCACGCCTGTACGCTGGGATGCTGCCACTCGCACAAGTGTAGCTGACGGGGTAAGGCTTGCTGGAGATGACAAAGCCGCCCAGATAGCTGCAATCGAAGCCTTTACTGACAACCCTTCTGCTGGATTCACCGCTAACAAGAACCTCATGGATAACATTACAAAGATTATCGAGACAAGCGACACCGCAGAGGTAGCAGCCAAGCGTATCCAAGCCATTGACGCTGCTGTATCCACCCCCGCCCGTGTACCTAAGCGTGTACGTGACCAACTAGCTAAACTAGGCTACACCGTAGCTGAACCTCAAGGTGGCCGTACTGTAGAATCTCTTGACATAGATGATACCCGCAAGCTCATTAGTGGCGCCATTAAGGACGAGAACCTCTTTGACCCATCAGCCGCCCCAGCCCCTCTCTTCAAACAGATAGCTGGCACTATGGAACGCTTTGGCGTTAGCCCAGAAGAATCAAACAGACTCGCTTACCGTAAAGTATCTGAAACCGTAGCGGCAAACCTACGCAACACCGTAGCTGGGGCTGAACTAGGCTTCAAAACTGGGGACGATATTGCCAGAGGTGGCGAAGTTGTCCTCAGCAAGCTACAGATGTATGTTGAAAACCTAAAAGGCGTCCCAGGCCTACGCAAACTGAGTGCTGGCAAGAGCGCTGTAGTTGATATTAGACAACTTACCCTAGACGAAATAAGCGACGCCCTCAAATACAAAGAAGGTGGCAAACTCAAATCTATATCCAAGGCTCAGGCCAAAGAAGTTAGAGAAGCTATTATCAAGGGGTACGGCGAAGTACCAATGGAAATGCGTGGGCTAGGTGAGAAGGCTGTTGACGTTCTCTACCAGTACAACCCGCTCCACAAATACTACTCTCGTATACAATCTTCCCTCCGCTACACGTACAACCCATTCTTCCGCCTCCAGGAACTATCTGAGACTAAGATACTATCCAAGGTCAAAGCTAACAACCTTGTATGGAGAAAGTCACGAGCTGAATTAGACGACGCAGCCAAGATACTAGACGAAGCTCGCATATTTAGTGGTGCTCTGCCTGGCGAGGGTATGAACGACATGGTTATTGGTAGAATCACCGCCAACATGACCCAGGGGCAGAAGCGTGACCTGGCTGGCCTCGCATTAGACATAGCAGACTCCCAAGGCAAAGACCTTGCTCAACTAGCCGCAGAAAACCCAGAAATCCTTGACGACGCACTCAGGGTGATAGTCCAGTACCCACGCAAGGGTGTGCTCGCTTCGCCACTCGCCCGTACCCTTAACCTAGTATTCTTCCCTATGCGCTACAACGCTAAGGTTACAATGGTCGCAGCAGAGGCTCTGGGTAAACAGCCCGCCTCAGTCCAAAAAGCCGTCCTGCACTCTCTATTCACGACAAGGGAATGGCTGAAGAGTGACGAAGGCATCGAATGGCAGTCTAAGAACGCAGATGTTATCTCTCTCCTAAGCTGGATTACTCCAGTAAACTCAATCAAGTCTACCCTACAACTCCTATCAGGAAACGTACAAAGCTGGGGCGACCTCGGACAGTTAGGTGGACTTCCCCTTGGCGTTATTAGTCAGATACTCGACGGTCAGGGCATTATCAGCCTCAACCGCCCATACGTTGACCCAAAGACAGGTAAGGTATTCCCAGACTATGTACCAGAATCAGCCAAGGCACGAGCCGCCACCGCCCTCGTAGATATGCTTAACAGCACCTTTACCTACCCAGGACGTATCCTTGGGCTCCCAGGCAAGAACCAGATGCTCAGAGGCTTTGTAGAGAACTTCATAGCCACAGAAGGCTCAGACTTTGAGAAACGCATACAAACAGACCGCCTCACACCACTACAGAAGAACTGGGTACGGGTACTTGGTGGCGACACATCAGAAGAAGCCGTAGACGCTCTATACAACAGCCCAGACGAAGGTCAGTTTAATGGCTACACGCTCCCACCATACAACCTGCCAATCAAACCAAAACCACCAGAGCTACCTAAGAAGGTACGCAAAGGCAGAGGTGGTAAGGGCAAGAAGGCTAAGACCTACGCACGAGCACCAGGCCCACGCTAGAAATCTTTGTTGACCCAGCGCTCAAATAGGTTGAAACCGCCCACCAATATACCACCAAAAAGTAGTGCAATGATTCCAGCTTCTAAATAGTCTTGCATAATACTTGCATTGTATACCACACAGGGGGTATTATTCAAATGAAGGGGCAATCATGCTCCCTTAGCACTAAAAGCAAGAAAGTGGAGTAAAAACAAATGACAGACACACCTACACCAGGTGAAACGGTTGTCGGAACATCCAAAAACGATGCTTCAAACACCGCAGCACCAATAACGGTAAACACGGTGGACACCGCCGAAGTAGAGCGACTACGAAAAGAGGCAGAGCAAGCAATTATGCGAGCCAATCAACTTAGCAATGAGTTGAAGAAGCGAGACGACGCCGCTGAAGCCGCAAAACGGAAGCAACTAGAGGAAAACGAGGAATGGAAATCGCTTGCCGAGCAGGAGCGTGAAAGACGAGAAGCTCTGGAATCAGAGATAGAAGTTAATAACCGCCAATCCGAGCTCAAAGCAGCCACCTCAGAAGTACTTAGTCAATTCCCAACAGAAGTAGTAGAACTAGCCGAGGAAACGGGCTTGAGTCTTACGGACACAAGCGACGAGGCACAGGCAGCTTTCAAGGAAAAGCTTGAGAAAATCCAGACCAGAGTGGTCAAGGATGCCAAAGTCACACCGAACAACCCACAGGCTCCGTCTACGAAAGTAACGGACGCAGAACTACTCACTCGTATGGGAAATGGCGACAAGGAAGCTCGCCACCAAGTTATCTCTAACCTCCCTGGAGTCCAAGAGATGCGCCGCATGGCTGGCCTCAGCGAGTAACCAAAACCAAATCAAACAAATAGAAAGAGAGAAATAAAATGGCTATTGGCCTAATCACCCACATGGACACCACTCGACCAGAAGATGTCAAGGCTGAGATTACTAATCTCGACTACACCTCGACTCCTTTCTTGTCTAGCATTGGCGAGTCCATGGCAAGTAACACTTTCCACGAATGGCAAGTTGACACCTACGCTTCTAGCGCAGACAACGCTGCTATCGAGTCAAGTGACGTAACAACCAGCGACCTTACGCAACCAACTCGAACGACCAACATTGTTCAGTTGTTCCGTAAAGATGTCGTCGTGTCTGACACTGAGTCTGCAATCCCACACTACGGTATGGGCGACCCATTCACATACCAGACCGAAAAGAAAATGGTTGAGATGAACCGAGACATGGAGAAAGCAGCTATTGCTGGTACTCGTGCCTCCGGTAGCTCTGGCGTAGCTCGTCGCATGGATGGTGCAATCGCACTCATCACAAGCAACAAGACTGCACGTAACTCTGGTACTTCATTCACCGAAACTGAGTTCAACGAAATCGTCCGTGGTATCTACGACGGTGGAACTGACTCAACGGTTGACCTAGTTCTCTTGTCTTCTTACCTGAAGCTCGTCGTTGACCGCTTCAACACAAAGACAACCTCGAACTTGAGTGCCAACGAGTACAGCCAAGTGCTCCGTGTCGAAACCTATACCAGTGCCTTCGGTACACACCGTATTGCCTTCAGCCGTGAGATTCCTTCTTCAGGTGTCCTCGCAGTTGACACAAGCAAGTGGCGCCGAGCATGGTTGGTGAACCGTCAGCCAAAACTGACACCACTGGGTAAAACTGGTTCTGCAACTAAGGGTCTTCTGGAAGCAGAAGCAACTCTGGAAGCTCTAAACCAGAAGAGCTCGGCGTATAGGTCGGGATACTTTGTCGGATAGTATATAATATACTAAAAGACAAAGCAAGTAACATTGACTCCGAAAGGAGTCTTTGTTATATTCGTAGGCTAGTCCTCGGAGTTATCCACAGATTAAGACCCTTCGGGGTCTTTTTCTATTGCTTACAAAAACGATGGCTAGTATGCTTATGGCATAATGACGAAGCAACTCAGAGATAAACCTAATCATTGGTCTGAAGCAGTTGGAGAACCTGATGATTGGGATAAGAAGAACATCCGAGCGTTGATTGACCGCTTCTACCAACGCAAGTTCTCTATCGAGGGCCATACAATCAACGGCAAACAACTTATCAACCTGTGTGTGTACGAAGCGAAGCGTTCCCATGGGCTAGACGGCCATAACGCTCTAAAGAACAAGTTTGGACTGAAATCTAAAGAGTCTGACATGCGTATCCGCCTCACCCTACCTATCGTCCTAGAACGAGAGATTAGCCTTGCCTACCCAGCTATGTTCAAGGATGACGCCCAGCACGAATGGTTTATTAAGAACTTTCCGGAGTTTAGGATTATATGACACCCAAAATAGCAGCAGCACTCATCGTAAAGGGCACTAAGGACGAGGCGCCACTACTAGACACCTGCCTCACCAACCTCAAGGGGCACGTAGACAAGTTCTTCCTCGACATAAACGCTGTCAAAGGCAAGAAACCCAGCAAAGAAGTACTCGCTGTTGCCAAGAAACATGGCGCAGATGTCAAAGAAACGGTGTGGGTTGGGGACTTCGTAGGCGCCCGTAACGCCAACTTTGCTCGTGTACCCAAGGAATATGACTTCATACTCTGGGTAGATAGCGACGACACCATAGAGAACCCTGAGAAGATTAAGGAAGTCTGTGCAGTTGTCCCAGAAAATGTAGACGGCATTTATATCAAGTATGACTACGCCACAGACGAATACGGGAATGTCACCGTTACTCACTGGGTCGCTCGTGTCGTTCGTAACAACGAATCATTTGGCTGGAAATCTAGCTTTTCTGATGCTGGTGTAACCGTTCACGAAACTCTGAACGAACGTCGCAAAGTTGGGAAAGTGATGAATGAAGAGTTTTGGGTCACTCACCACGCAGATGAAGACCGCCGTGACCGCAGCCTTCTCCGCAACATTGAGCTACTCGAAGGTATGCTGGAAAGCACTAAGCAGAACCCCGACCCTCGTATCCTCTATTACCTTGCTACGCACTATGTAGATGCCAACAGACTATACCAAGCCAAAGAACTCTTTGAGTGGTACTTAGAACTGTCTGGCTGGGCTGAGGAGCGCTCACAGGCCTGGGTCTACCTTGGAATGATATACGCAGCATTTGGAGACAGGGACAAAGCACGAGGTTGCTACATGCGAGCTATCGCTGAAAACCCCAACGACCCTAACCCTTATGTTGAACTTGGTGAGCTGGAGATTGAGGAATCACTGTTTGAGAAAGCTATCCACTGGCTTGATATGGCTGTTGCTAAGAAGATTGACCCAATGGCTACGGTCAGCCGCCCAATGGACAACACGTACAGAGCCTACAAGCTCCTTTCACAGGCACATGCTAACGTAGGCGGTAAAAGCCTAGAAAAGGCTTCTAAGTGGCTAGAAAAGGCCAAGAAGCTACGCCCATTCGACCCAGAGCTACACCAGGCTCAGGAACTACTCGACGAACTTATAGAAATCCGTGACCTAACCAAAGCTACCAACAAATTACTTATCAAATACAAACAGGTAGAAGAAACAGACAAGATAGTGCCATTCCTCGACTCGCTGCCGACTATCATGCAAGACAACCCACTTGTCACAAGTGCTCGCAATTATTACCGAGAACCGACTGTATGGCCAAGTAAATCTATTGCTATCCTCTGTGGATGGGGGCCACTCAAGAACTGGGGGCCATCTGGACTAGAGAAGGGCATTGGTGGAAGTGAAGAAGCCGTTATCCGTATATCTAAAGAACTACACAACCTTGGCTACGATGTGACCGTATTCGGAACACCAGGCGAAGAGGTTGGCGACATAGACGGTGTACACTGGCGTCACTACTGGGAGTTCAACCGAGCAGATACTTTCGACGTACTCATTAGCTGGCGCAACCCAGAGTTCTTTGACAAGCCAGTAAAAGCCAGAAAGAGCTACCTATGGCTTCACGACGTCATGGAGAAGGAAGAGCTGATACCAGAGCGTATCGCTAACCTAGACCGTATCATATTCGTCAGCCAATACCACCGTGACCTATACCCATTCCTCCCAGAAGAGAAGTGTTTTGTATCAGGCAATGGAATCACCCCAGAAGACTTTGAAGCTGAGGATGGGAAGCACGAACGTGACCCACACAGAATCATCTATATGAGCTCGCACGTGCGTGGCCTTCAGTTACTCTACGAAGTATGGGAAGACGTCAAAGCAGAAGTACCCGACGCTAAACTAGACATCTACTATGGTTGGGGCAGCTACGACACCGTAAACAGAAACAACCCTGAGCGTATGGCCTGGAAAGAGCGTATGCTCAAGCTAGAACAAGAGCTAGACGGTGTTACTGACCACGGCAAGATAGGACACCAACAGATTGTAGAAGAGATTATGAAATCAGGCGTATGGGCGTACCCATGTCCGTTCCCAGAGGTGTATTGTATCTCTGCGGTCAAAGCTCAAGCTGGTGGCGCCGTCCCTGTTAGCAGCAACTTCGCTGCCCTTAAAGAGACAGTTAAGTACGGTGAAATACTCGACATGAAAGCCCAGGACGAAAAGACACCCATCGGCCAGTGGGATAAGGAAGAGTTAGAGAAGTTCAAAGCATCGCTTATCAAAGTGCTCAAAGACCCAGAATACCAGGAATCAGTACGACCAGAGATGCAAAAGTGGGCGAGAACACAAAGTTGGGCGAACACGGCAAAGGGTTGGGATGAGGACTTCCAAGCGTAGCATTATCCTCGGTAGTGCTGGCTTTGTTGGCCCGCACCTCAAACAGGAGCTAGAACAGCGTGGCCACAAGGTGTTTGAGTTTGACTTGAAATACGGCAACGACATCAGAGACTACGAGAAGGTTCGCACCATACTAGACGCTTTGGACGTAGACTACATATTCCACCTAGCAGCAATGGTGTACGTTGGGGAGTCTCAGGCCGACCCACAAAGGGCAATAGACACTCAGATTACAGGAAGCCTCAACATACTGGAGGCAGTTAGGAAACTCGGCATACGCCCCAAGATACTTTTTGCGGGTACGAGCGAAGAGTATGGCTACGAGAACCAACTATCAACAGTTACAGAGGAATCACCAACCCTACCAACTACTGTATACGGCGCCACAAAGAACGCTATGACAAACCTCGCACGGGTGTATACGAAGCACTACGGGCAGCACATTGTTATTACACGAGCATTTAATCATCTTGGAGCTGGGCAAGCCCCACAATCAGCCCTATCAGCCTTTGCTAAACAAATAGTCAATATAGAGCGTGGCGACCAAGAAAAACTCACACACGGCAACCTACAATCACGCAGGAACTTTACCCATGTTAAGGACATAGCCAGAGCCTACGCAATGGCAGTTGACGCCGCACCAGGCATATACAATGTATGCTCAAGCGATAACCCAACGATGCAAGACCTACTCAAAATGCTTACCGACAACGCCAAAGCATTTATACCAACAGAAGAAGACGAAAGGCTTTACCGCCCAGACAGCCTGAGTTGGCACGACCCATCATACGCAAAACTACACAAAGCTACAGGTTGGGAGCCACAAATATCGCTCAAGGATGGTATAAAAGAAGTGCTAAATGACTGGAGAACACGATGAAATGGCAGATATTGATACCTTCTGTGGTAGATAGAGGTGAAAAGCTCCAGCGACTCATTGACGTACTCGCTCCCCAAATAGAGAAGTATAAAGGCGACATTCAAGTAGTTATCTTTTGGAACAACTACGAACGTGAGCTAAGTGAGTTACGTCAGTTAATGATTGAGACTGCCACAGCAGACTACACGAACTTTATAGACGATGATGACCTTGTATCAGAAGACTACTGCGACCAAATATATCCGTACCTAGATGGCAAGGTTGACTATATAGGCTTCCGACTTGCCTTCTACCAGAACAACGTGAAACAGAAACCAGTCATACATTCACTCACATGTGAGAAGTGGGAAGACAATGGGGAAGGTTACTACCGAAGAGGAACGCTCATCAACCCCACTAAACGTACCCTAATGCTCAAGGCTGGGTTTAAGAACTCTGACTATAGAAAAGGCGTACCAGAAGACACCACCTACGCAGCAAACATTGACCCACTACTCAAGACCGAACACTTTGTGGACAGTGAAGTACATATCTACCTGCCAACTGACGACCACGCATGGAGTCGATTTGATAAGTTAGACGGAGAGTACAAGCGCCCCACACTACCTAAGTACTTCGTATTTCACCCAGAGAGCACCAAATGAAAGTATCTGTACTAATACCATCAAGAAAACGGGCAGATATGCTTAAAGAAAGCGTCAAGACATGGCTGCACTCAGACGTCGAGATTCTCGTAATAATCGATGAAGATGACGACAAGAGTAAGTATGAACAAATACCAAACATAAGGCTCTACAGAAGTCGGCGGCATGGCTACCAGAACCTCCATGAGTACTACAATCGTCTTGCCTCAAAAGCTCAAGGAGACTGGCTAATGTTAGGTAACGACGACGCCTATATGATGACTGAAAACTGGCCAGACCTAATTACCCAAGACCCAAAATACCCACAAGTCCTTAACGTGTGGAACGAGCAGGACAATCTATTCCCTCTCATCTCAAGAGCGTGGTACGAAGCTACTGGTCACTACTCACAGAACACTCATGCTGACTCATGGGTACAACAAACAGCCGAGCTTATCGGTGCATCAACATACGTCCCAGGGATAAAGATTAAGCATCTGGGGGAAGAGTTATCAGATGAAACACACCAAGAGGTACGTTCAGTAGTCGGTCAGTCAAGTGAAGCATACAGGAGAATGACTGAAGAACGCAAGGAAGACGCCAGGAAAATAAACGAATATATAGAAAGAAGAGGGTTAAAAAATGAAAGCAATAACTGAGTGCCGAGCCTGTGGTAGTGAGGAGCTGATTGAGTTCTTAGACCTGGGCAGCCAATACCTATCCGACTTCAGAGACGACAAATCAAAGACACCCAAATATCCACTAGTATCGGTGTTCTGTGAGCACTGTAAACTCGTCCAACTTAAACACACCACCCCGCAACACGAGATGTATCATGACAGATATGGGTTTAAGTCAGGTATCAGCAACTCAATCAAGGCTGACCTCGATGACGTCGTAACGACAGGCTTCCAGTACTGTAGCGACCCCCAAACATGGCTAGACATTGCAAGCAACGATGGCACACTCCTAAGCTTTGTTCCAGGCGATGTATTCCGTGTAGGCGTAGACCCAGTAACCTTCCTCTGTAAAGAAGCAGAACAACACGCCGACCTCATCGTGAACGACTACTTTGACGCTGATTACTTCACCGAAGACCGCCAAATAGAGTTCGATGTCATTACCTCAGTCTCTTGCTTCTACGATATGCCTGACCCAAACAAGTTCGTATCTGACGTAGCTAAGGTACTAAGCAAAACTCACGGTATCTGGGTTATCCAGCAGAACTACCTACTCACCACCATGGAACTATCCGCTGTTGATAATATCTGCCACGAACATCTCGAATACTACACATTAAGCAGCCTGGAGCGCCTCCTGCGCCGCCACAACCTAGAAGTAGTAGAAGTACAGACATCTATGGTAAATGGCGGCTCACTCCGTACTATGGTCGCTCACAAAGGCGTATTTGACGTAGATGACTCCGTATATGACCAAAGAGACAAAGAGACTGACTATGGGGTAGATAGTATCGAGTGTTATCAAGACTTTGCAGAGAAGGTTATGGGCGAACTAGATAAACTCCGCAGAATGGTTATCGAGTGGAAGGAACAAGGCAAAACCGTTGCTATTCTCGCCGCCTCTACCCGTGGAGCTACTATCTGGCAGAGTGCAGAACTCGATGAAAAGCTTATTGACTACGCTGTAGAGCGTAACCCAGCCAAGGTTGGTAGATACTTCACAGCCATAGGTGTACCCATCATTTCAGAGGAGGACTTCAGGAGTAACCAGCCAGACTACGCTATAATCGGGCCTTGGTTTTTCGGCCCCGAAATCATTGAACGAGAACAGGAGTTTGTAGACAATGGAGGTACACTAGTTATGCCTCTACCAAAAGTTGAGCTTATTTCCAAGCCTAGTGTATAATTCGTTTGGAGAAACAAACATGACCGAAGACCAAATAGCGGCACAGGTCGCAACCAACATCCAAAAAGAAGAACACATACCCGCCCCTGTTGTGGCAGAAGAACCACAGCCGAGTGCTTTTGAATCCAACATTGAACTAAACGACCCCGCCATCAGCCTACAACTTGTAGACTACTTCAACATAGGCCGTATTGACCGCTTTAACGAAGAAACCCAACGACAGCTACGAAGCGTGTATAGATGGGCGGCAGAATATGTACAAAGTACTGAGCTCGACAAGGTACTGCCACTTATTAGACAGGCCGAAGCAGAGCTAGGCATCACATTTGCAGATGATAAACTCGCTCGCCTCTCCCGTTTTGTACACCTCCAAAAGCAAAGCGAAGTGCTAAGGTCACAGATGGGAGCACTCCGTGGCTGACCCATTTACTGACGGAGAAGGTGAAATAATCCGTGCGGAGCATATTAGTCCGAGGAAAACTGGTGATAACATCCAGGCAAAGAGAGTTGCTAACTACGCATGGAATGGTTCTGAATGGGAGCGAGCAAGCTCTACATCAGGCGTATCAAAGGCAACCGCCGCCTACTCCATATCTGCTATCTCTGAGACGGCCACCAACAAATACTTTTTCTTTGAGGACAAAGATTTGAATTGGTATATCATGCGCAAGAACTTAACCACTCTCATTTTCAGCTATACCAAAGGCATAGGTGGGTATACGAGTGTTTATGTCGATGCAACATCTGCGCCTTCAGGTTCATTAACTTTTGCGACTTATGGAGCTACATTCTAATGGCTCTTCTTACTTACAACGGAACTAATTATGATACGATGCTTGGTATCGCTGCTATTGGTACTGGTCAGGTAACAGTGAGTACGGCAGGTGTTTCGAGTCTTGGTGTAACTGCTCCTAATCTCGTCAACAAAATCACGGGTGCTTGGATATGGATTCACACACTTCCATCTAGCGGTAACTATTTAGTTGATGTTATGGAGTCTGGTGTTTCTAAGGCAACGGCTACGATTAACTTTGCTGACTTGAAGCTTGGATCAAACTATGTTCGTTTTGCTACCCCTTATCAGTTTGCCACCTTAACAGCTTCGGCTTATACCTGTAGAGTACGACACTCTGGTGTTGGTTCAGGACAAATAGCCTTTTCAGGTACAAACACTAACCTTTGGTTCCAATTCTCTTACGATCTTACCGTTACAACGCCAACAGTTAGTGTCGATGATGTCTGGGTTGGTGGCTTCAATGATGCTGGCATGACAACTAAAAACCTAGTTCCTCCTACTGGTAGCTCATGGGGTACGGCTACAGGTAAATCTCCTGGAAACACAACTCGTTTTGTTGATGGTGCTCTACAGATTGGTAGTGGTGGAACAGTAAGTCGTGACCAGACTGCTTCAAGCTCGCTTCAACTTAGGGGTAGCGTGTTTGTTACATCAGGTGGTCTATTCGATAATCGTCCTCCTGCAAATAAGGCGATAGTGGTGACTACTATCTTCGACATGGTAACCAATGGTGACCAGGGCATTTTCACGGCAACTACTATTTTTGGTGGGCAAGTTCTCACTCGTGGTACAACCTACGATATTTATACTAAGTATGTATCTGGGCTCGGTACTGCTGCTTCACCAATGATTGTATCCATTCCGTGGGATGCAGATGTTGGCGACGAAGTTGTTATCGGTGGTGCTACCGATTACCTAAAGAACGAAGTCCGCTATATTAAGACTAGGAACTCTAGTACTTCCTTCGTGCTCTGTTCTACTCCTGGTGGTGCAGAAGTTGCCCTAGCTCAGACTCACGCTGCTGGTGCTCATATTGCTAACCTGCAAAGAAACTCGATTATTAAGTCACTCACCAATACTCGTGGATTCTATATCGGTAACTATTCAAATACTGCAGTATCAGATTTTAGTTATACTCGAATGGAATATTCTGACTCCAGCTCTGGTAAGTCACTTACTTTGAACCAAAATAGCCTATCTACTTATGACGGATTGGTCTTATATCAGGCATCAATTACTGGTCGTGGCTGTTTACTTGTACGTCAGAACGATACGAACGCCCAAACACATACAGGAATTATCCTCTACAACATGGGTGGTTCAAACTTCTTGGGGCAGTCTGGGATATCTTTATCTGGTTCTACTAATAAAACCTTTGTTGATTGCTTTCAGTTCAATGCTCCATCTTCGACTTTCTCTTGTGCCTTATTCTCGGTTGCGACTTCATCTACAGCCAACGTGTTCAACAACTGCCACTCTTATGGTGGTAACTCAGTAAACTCATCTGCTGGTTATGTAATCGGTATATTCTCCTCATCTGGTAACACCTTTAATAACTGCTCGGTCAACTCTGCCAGACAAAACGCTGTTTACTTCTCTGCGAGTTCAGGCAACGTGTTTAACACCTGTAACTTCGGTAACATGGGTGTAAACGGTAACGATATGCTTACCGTGACAGGTACTTTAAACCAGGCTTTATTTAACGCCTGTACATTCGGCTCAGTTACTCTAATCAGTAACTACCTTAATCAGCTAGATGGTAGTTTGATAAGTTTTCAGGACATGGACTCTAACACCTCAAAGCACAGATGGTATACAAACTATGGCTCATGGTGGAGTGCTGGAGCAGGACTCACAGATACTACTGTACGAACTGCTAGTTCACTCTCTCTAGTAAGTAAGCCAGAGAATAACACAATAGGCTCAAGCTGGACGTTCAAGATTCCAGCAGCTCCTGCATCCAGTGTTAGCGTTCTTGGGTATGTATACCGAAACGCAACCTTTTCATCTGGTACATTGAAAGTAGAATTATTCTTGCCAGGCACACTTCTAACCGCAACTCCTGATGCAACCTATACCTTCCCGACGACAACAGGTGCTTGGCTGCCATTCAACATTGCTGCGTATTACTCAGGCTCAGTAGCTCGCTATGCAACAGTCCGTATAACTGGCGTTACATCTACTGCAGGTGCTTATTTCTTCGTAGATGACCTCTACGACGCTGGAACTGGCAACAAAGTGGCTGGTCTAGACCTGTGGGATGCTGGCCAACCTTCACCTATCATGGTTGTAACTGATTTTAGCTCTGCTGTGCCTGTACTCGCTGCAGCTACTGCTGACGCAGTTTGGGACGAAGCTATCAGCGGCCACCTCACTAGCGGAACCACAGGCAAGACCCTTAAAGACGCTTCAGATAATGCGGAGTTGGCGGCAATAACGTAGAGTGGTAGACTAAGCACGGAGAAACAAAAATATGGATAAACTGAACTTTGACCAAACACTAGCACAAGTAAACATCACACTGAGTGACACAAACAACGTCACGTTCAGCCCCGAAGAGAAGACACGAGCTCTCCAGAAAGCCTGGAATGACTCAAGTGTAGTAGAAGAGTACTGGGACAGTAGCCTCACATTTGACCGCACCATTTCTGATTACACTAAGCCCTCTGGTGTTGATAACATCCTCGACATCTACATATACCCAGATAATACCAACATAACTAACCCCCAGAAGATAGCTCAAGACTTGTGGGAAGACTTTGGTGGGTACATTCGATTTAAGAACTACGCTGCTCAGTACATCGAAGATGGCTACAGCCTATACATCAAGTCACGCAAAAAGCTGGACTATGATGCCGACAGCATTACAGGCAAAAATCTCCAAGAGTATGTCATTGCCCTTGCTTCATGGGAAACCCTTGGTATGCTTGGCTACAAAAAAGCTAACCTCTTCCTCAAGAACGACACCTCTATGGGCGAACTAGTCACCCTACGTCGAGAACTCCAGCGTGAAGTTGTCCGACTCCGCAGTTCATTACCTAGAGCATTTGTGAGCGTCTAACATGAGTATATTTGACTCAAGCTACATCGGTACGACAGCGAACCGTATCGACTTCAATACCACCTCATTCCCTATCTTTAGAGTTCAGTCTCGCCGTCCACAACAGAGACAGATACGTGACCTAGACATCCCTATCCCGTTTGAGAACGGCATATCTGACTTTGAGACTTTGATTGGTAAGGCAGCCTATGTGCTAGAAGGAACTATGTATCCAGGGGGCGAAAGTGAATACTACTCTGGACGCCGCCAGCTAGCCAAACTAGCCAACCTTGAAGTATCACAATCAGATATTCTCTCTGATGAAGGCTACGTCCCCTACGTTTATACAGAAGGCTCAGTTCAGAAACAGATATTTGTGAAGGTACTCTATGTTGACATGCCAGAGACTACCCGTACAGGCTTCGTACAGCCCTTCAGATTGATTTGTAAGGTCAAAGACCCAACTATCTATGGTGCGACCATCAAACAGGCTAATACGGGCGAAGCTGCCTTTGGCGTAGCTGCTGGTACGGCCATCTTTCCATTTGAGTTCCCTATTATCTTTGGCGCCTCCACTAGCTCAGTCAGCGTTGACGCTAACAACGTAGGTGATGTCGATGTCTACCCAATCTCTATAAACATTCACGGCCCAGTCAACTCCCCAAGGATTACCAACACCACTACAGGCGACTACATACAAGTTGGTGTCAACCTTGGCTCATCTAGTAACGAACTAGTTATTGCCTACGACAAAGACACTCTGACGGTAGAGCTCGATGGTGTGAGCGTCGTGAACAACGTAACCACCGCCTCTACCTACTTCAAAATCCCCCCTGGGAACAACATCTTCTCATTAACAGGCTCTAGTATTAGTGACGACGCCTTTGCGGTCATTAGCTTCTTTGATGGCTACTCTCTAGGATAATCATGCGAGCAGTACCTACCACCGTCAGTATCCTAAACAAATCCCTCCAAACTGTTGCTAAAGTAAAGAACTTTTACCCACTCAACAACGAAGGAACGATTATTAGGTATTCTGACGAGCTATCTGACTATGGGTTCTGCCGATTCCGTGTCGCAACCAAAGACCCTCTTCTGTCTGAGTATGGCGATATTCTCAACCCTATGGAGTACAGCGTATGGGTGTATGAGGGCGAAAAGGTGGTGTGGAAGGGTATCATCATGGATAACCCTGAGCGCAACAAGAACTACATTGAGGTAAAGGCCGCCCAGTACGAGTTCCTCCTAGACCGTGTACTTATCAACAGAGACAAAGATAAACCAAATACCGACGAAGACGAGTCTAACTTCCGTGTATTCAAAACAGGCACGCTATCATCTACGGTCAGCACCCTTATTACCCAAGCAAAAGCAAAGTGGGGCACAAACCACCCCCTCGCCGCTCTCACTACAGGTACAGTAGAGAACCCCAACTATCCTAATGGGCTCACTAACGAGAACAACCGACCCCTAACAGGTGCGTGGACATGGACAACCTTCTTCAGCGCCCAGTTCGACTACCACTCCGTATACTATGTCCTTAAACAGCTTGGTATCTACTCCTCTTGTGACTTTGAGATTACTGAAGGCTTGGTGTTTAACTGGCAGAAGTTCCTCGGTAATAAGAACACAGGCATCACCTTTATCTATGGCAACCAAGGGAACGTCGTAGACTATAACCTCCCAAGACTAGGTGGTAGGATGGCAAACAACACCTGGGGCATCTGTGCTGATGACGAAGGGAAGGTCTACCACTACCTCGCTAGTGACGGCCCATCCAAGGAACGATATGGGCTCTTAGAAGACGCCTCAGCCTATTCAGACGTTAAGAGCAAGAACCTGCTACAGACTAGGGTTAAAGAACAGCTTGCGTTTACCAAGACACCAGAGGTAGCTCCAGTCACTATTGTCGTAGACGAGAAGTCCTACGCCCCCTCTCAGTACGGTGTTGGCGACCTCGTTACGGTCAAAGTCAAAGACCATATCATAGACTACAACGCCACAAGACGTATAATAGGAATTACAGTGAACGTCCACAACACAGGGCGCAAACTAGTAACCATACAAACAAACGCACCTAAAGACTCAGACTTGGGGAACTAAATGACATTATTCGACACAGATAAAGACGGGAGTAAGCGTATAAGTCCCAAGTTGAATGTTGATGACTCTGTGGCTAACCGTATGGCGCATAATACCATGAGCAACACTTACCGCAACACAGAGAGCGTCACGCAACGTATGGCTTTCAAAAACGCCCTCCTCCTCACCTACGACTCAGAGAACCGTGTTAGTAGCGTCTACGGGTACATCCCCGAACTCAGCTCTGTTCCTGTACTGATTATTGCAAAGGATGGTTACGACGTATTCGTGGACATCCTAGAAACGGACGCACCAGACGTATGACCGTTGCCGACAACCTCATATCTAACTACGACAAGATTGACTACACATCCTATGTTGATTCTGACAAGATTACTCAGATATACACAGGTGAGGTTGCAGTTGGCTCATCCTCAACATTCAACACGACCTTTGTTAAACAGGCTGTGGGCGACGACCTAACCGAGAAGTCTTTTACTCAGATGCGCTACTCTGTAGACGGTGGTGTAGTCTGGCAAGATGGCGACTCTCGTTTGAACACTTACTCTGGTGGCACACTTCAGTACTACCTTGTGGCTACCTGTGCTAGTGATGCTACGAGTGCCTACGTGGTGGTAACGAACGCTGGCCTATCAAGCGGCGCCCCAGCCAGAACAATACAATACGAAATAGTGGTATTCTCAACGACATGACAGTTATCGATGATAATTCAGACAAAGTACTCTTCGCCTCTGCGTATAACTACCAAAAGATAGCCATAGAGGGCTTCCAGCAAGCATCAGTACCATTCACAACCGATACCACCATAACAATCCCTCACAGCCTTGGCTTTGTCCCAACTGCTAGGGTGTGGTATGAACCTAATAGGAATGGGGCGGCTAGTAACGAAATCTGGCCACTCTCAGCCTTCCAGCATGGCGATTTAATAACAGATGACACTAATACGATAGGATACGCATACCTCGATGAAACTAATCTCTACGTTGTTCTCTACGATACGACAGGCAGTACGGTCAATATTCCGCTATATTGGAGGATTTACTATGAGTCTTGACGCCACAAAGTACAAACTCAGCACCCTCCAGGACACCTTTAAGAATACCGAGCTACGAGAGGAGACTATCACTGTTGCTGCTGGAAGCCTCACAGGTGACTCTGCCGTACTAACCTACGACTTTGGAGTAGACCAAGCAGAGACAATCTCACAAATACAGGGGCGGCTGTCCTATGACTCAGACAAGTGGCACATCCTCCCACTCATACGTTTCCTTGTATACAGGCCATCGGTTACAACTAGTATGCAGGTGTTCTCAAGCTACAGTGCTAACAATCTGACAATAACTTTGGAAATCATACCCGTTGGTGGCGGCCCCTGGACATACCCTGCCTTTACCCTTGACCTCAAGATAAAAGTATTTGTCATGCCTAGTAGTGTGGTACAATCGGAATAGAACCTTAGAAAAGAGAAAACCAACATGGGAAAAAAGAAAAAGGGGAAGTGCTAAATGGCAATTTACACAAGCATCCTAACGGGTGGAGTGTCCAATCACGAAACGACATCCGAAGAAGTAAATGGTGTCTATACAGACTTTGTTAATGAAGGAGTGGTCGGAACAGTAGGTAACAGCTCTGGCGTCGCTCCTGCGACTGGCGCTTTTGCAGTAAACGCTCAGGGAACGCCAGCAATGGCCGTAGACGTTTCTGCTGGTGTCGCATACGTCGAAGGCGTCCCAACATCACAGAACGCCCAAACCTTCCGCATAAAGAACACCGCTACAGAAGCAGTAAGCATCTCAGCTAACGCCTCTGGCTCTACTAAATACGACTGGGTATACATCAACCTCAGTGCAGCCAACCTGAACGCCCCTAACTCTGCTGGAGATAACGTCGCAACTCTAACTACCTCTCGCTCTACGAGCGCATCTGCTGACAACGGAACGCCCCCAACCTACGGATACGCTATCGCTGTTGTTACAGTAGCTAATGGCGCTTCAAGCATCACTAACGGAAATATCCGAGATATTCGTAGCCAGGTAACCCTCGACACTGGTGTGACTGTTGGTACGGATGGTTGGACAACGCTTGATACTATTCTTACTACAGCCACCGGGTACAACAAAGGCAATCGAGAGTTCGAGCTAACTTCATCCGAAGACCTCACATCTACTCTTAGCCCAGGTATGCGCCTCAAGGTAGCTCGTGGCACAACTCCCCCTACCCAGTGTCTCGATTTAGAATCTGGCTCTACCCAGTATGCAACAAAAGCAACTCCTACGGGTATAAGTTTTACCGACGACTGGACTGCCGAAGCATGGATTAAAATAGAGAGTTACACTGGCGCAACACAGATGATTGTGAACCGACGTAACGCCAACACCGAGGGCTGGTCGCTAGCTATTAGTGCAACGGGCCAACTCGTCGCAACAAGCCTTCGTATCGCCGCCAACAACCGAGAAATTATCTCTTATCAATCTATCCCCCTGGGCAGATGGGTGCATGTCGCAGCCACTATGGATAACTCCGCCAACTCACACACCATGTACCTAGACGGAGCAAGTATCGGTTTCTCTACCACCACAAGCGGCACCATAACTGCTCTCGTACAGGGAACATCCGACCTTAGAATAGGCGCAATCTCTAGCTCTGCTACTCTTCTAGCAGATATGCGTATTCAGGGTGTTAGAGTATGGTCTGCTGTGCGTACCGCCACCCAGATACGTGATAACCAGAACCAGCAACTCGTAGGTAACGAAGCGAACCTCGTAGCCTACTATAAGTTAGATGGCGACCTCAATGACTCTACTTCTAACGCCAACAACCTTACTGGGTCTGGTGGTGCGGTTGCTACAACCAGCGATAACGCTATGAAGTCAACTGAATATGGAATTATTACCAAAGTAGCTTCCGGCGCAGTAACCGTGTTTACCGGCACCGATTACAATATCCCTAACCTAACCCTGTCTACTCCTTCTTACTCAGGGAACAAGCTGCCCGTTGGGTTTAATCCTGCCCCCGAGAAATGGACACTAACTACGCTTGACTCTAGGGACGTGAACACGAGCTCAGCGAGCTATGTAACCGCAAACATCGTTCTCTCGATACCTACTGGTGTTTGGGACACAACCATTAAAGTCCACCAACAGCACAACACCACAACAACAAACACACGTCGTCAAAATGCCACCCTATCGTCAGACGGCTCTACAGAAACCCACCCTCGCCTAACTGCTACCCTTGGTCAAGGTGGTAACGCATCTGGGGTAATTGGAGTAACTACTTTTGCTAGAGACCCTGGCGTAACAGTAACAACGCAGACAGCGTTTACCGTACTGTACCGAGCTTCTACACCAACAGGCAACATAGCCGGAGCTAGCGCAGAAGCCTCCGTGCTACTGGCTACTTGCGGGTACATATAGGAAGCAAATGAATGGCAGCAAACAAACAACGTACCAATACTCCCACAGAGCAAAACAAGGATGACAATACCCTCGTACTCTACCGTCTCAAGCTCGTTGAGGATGCTGTCAAAGACGTCAGTGGCAAGTTAGACCGCCAAGACAACATCAAGAAATCTGACCTTATCGAGTTTAGAGACACTATTTTAACCCGTGTGAATGAGATACAGACTGGGCTTCAACGTCAGATAGACGACAAGGCTGACCAGTCTCAAGTAGATGACCTACGGGGTCTCGTCAAAGCTGTTGGAACGGCCCTCCTTAGCATTATTGTGGGATTAAGCGTATACTTCATAACACGCAAGTGAGTAACACATGAACCTCAAAAACATCAACCTCCCGAGTAAAACAAGACTCATCTCCCACAGCCTCTTCGCTCTATCCATAGTTATCTTTGGTGCTTCGTTTCTGATGACCCGCCAAATAGACGTCATCAAAGACTGGGTAATAACCTTCCCACAGGAAGAACTCCACGCTGGCGACGAAGTAATTATTCAATCTACCTATACTAAAGTCCGAGATGCCAAGGGTACGGCAAAACGTTACATCGAGTGCGAGAGCAAGCCTGGTGTGTTTATCCGTTATGAACTGAATGAAGCGGTAGCGGACCGGCAGATGGGTACTACAGGAACAGGTATACCTGTAAAGATACGCTCAGATATACCTGAACTCCCCACTACGTGTAAGTTCTGTATCGCTATAAACTATCGAATCCTACCCCTACTAGACACTCTAGAGAGTAATTGTTCAAACACATTCAAACTTTATCCAAAACGAGAGACTACAGATGAACCGCAAGCGACCATACAAAGTAGTCAAACTCAAACTCCAGTCGCAGTAGTGGGTCAGCCTTCGGTTTCTTCAAATCCTTCACCCACTAACAATACACCACAACCAACCCCTCCGCAGTCAAATAACCCACAGCCTGACGACTCCACCCCTGAAACAGAACCACCTGTAGACCAGGGTTTGCTCCCAGACTCTATACCTATAATTGGCGGGCTACTATGAAAACAGCAGCAGACTACGGAATCTCGTTCCCATACGGGGCTACAGACCGTCCGTACTCTCCTAGTCACCCACACAGAGGTGATGACCGAGCTTGCCCTATGGGTACTCCTGTTGTCTGTGGTGGAGTGATTATCGGACTAGTAGGGATGACTGGGCTAGCGACTGGCCCTCACGTTCACATCCAAGAGTGGCAGGGTTCAGTGGGCAACACACGCAAGCCACAAAACTCATTCAAAGGCGGAGTAGTCACAGCGGCTACCAGCTCTAGTGACTTTGGCAATTATGTTACAGTAACTTTGGGTGGCTGGAACACAACCTATGCCCACCTCAGTAAGATAAGTGTAAAGGTCGGACAGGTATTAAGCGGTACAACCGCAGGAGGTAAACTTATGGATACAGACGCAAAAGTAGGCGCACAGTACTTTACCCTACGGGGTAACAGTGGGACAGCAGCTGAACGCAAGGCTTGGATTGGCAAGTCATACGAACAGTTTAATAAGGTGGCTCGTCCAGAGGCGGCTAATCATGCAAAGGCTCAGACGCAAATAAAGGCCCTACAAGCTCAAGTAAAAGCCAAAGATGTAGAGATAGCCAAACTCAAAGCAAACACCGGCACAGGCAACCCTGCTGACGTAGCAGACGCATCTAAGTGGCGGCAGTTCATCAACATGTTACCGTTCATAAAGAAATAAGGAGACAATCATGGATTTCAACGTATTAGCAGTCAGAGCACTTAAAACATTTGTACAGGCATTTGCAGCCGTACTGGCAGTTAGCGCAACAACAGTAGTAAACCTGGAAACAGGCAAAGCGGTACTTATCGCAGCAGTAGCCGCAGGTATATCAGCAGTAATGAACTTGTTTATTGCTCCAACCGAAGCTCGGTAGTATACTAAACAAGCACACAAGTGCCACATTGGATTCCACGAAAGCACCTTATACACTACGGGTGCTTTTTTGGTATTGTATTCCGTAAAACAAAGCGTATAACTATTGGTATGGAAGCTGACAAAAACCCATTCCCAAACATGAACTCTGGCGCACTAGAGATACTAGGGCAAAGAGTAAGAGTCATTGCAGAAGCAGTTACTAATGTGCTATTTGTCACAGAACCACTCGCTACTCATGGCGACCACTTACCTACTAGGATAAAGGCACAATAGTTATGGAGGCTCGCAGACCGTACCCCCTCGATGCAAGGGGCGTACCTCTGCTACCCGCAGAAATAGACGTTTGCTATGACATTTGTTTGAAGGGTATCAGGGACACGAACCGACACCACCTAGCCTTCCAGCGAAGAGATTATAAAAACCCGTATGAACGGGCGTATAGAGAAGCTCAGAGTATGGTTGTAGCCGCCTGTGTCTGTAAACACGCAGACCTTCACGCTACCTACCTTCCGCCCAGAAAGCCAGACCTCAATGCTATGGTAGACATCTCTAGGGGAGTTATCGAACCAACTGTAGCAGAAGTCTTTATCCGCCCCAGAAACCAAGCCAACATAGAGGCAGTATGATGTTAGTCAATGGAGAACTAGAAGCTAATAAGGACAACACCTGGATACTTTGCTACCCAAATGACCTCATGGATGGGGTGATAATGGACTTTGACGATAACTACGCCTTTATCTCGGCACACACTCCAGGCTATGCAGAACTCTTAGACGAGCTTGATAGTGAAGGTGTAGAGACTGTCTGCGTGCATCCTGATACAGACCTATCAGAAGCCCCCCATTCATGGGTCATAAATAGCATAGCAAAGTTAGTAGTACATACAGCAGAGGAGTTATAGCTACTCTCCAGGCCGCCACGTCTTAGGGTCGTCTGGGCGGCGTATTTCAAGAGTGTCGTACTGCTGGTTGTGGAACGCCTGTACTTTCTCCCCAATCTCAAAGTTGCCAAAACCCCTGTATACGTTATCGCTATCATCGTCTACTCTGGCGTGGGTAATGTAATAGATACTGTTGTCTTTGCGTTTCTCCTCAACGCCTAATATCTCAATGATTGTACGCACTCATCAACTCCTCGTACTTCTGGTCATACTTCTCTTTTATAGCAATAAGGTCAGGGATTTTGTATATAACAGTGGTGTTTTTGAGCTCACGGAACTCATCTATCATTGTGCGACCCCACTCTTCCTCCATAAAGATGAAGTACTCTACGTAGTTTCCACCCTTCCCATAGGGAGGATTCATGTTACAGCCCCCACATTGGCTATAGACTATGCGCTCATCAAACAACACAGAGTTAGACCGCCCCTGAATGAAGTGCCCAGCCTGGAGTTTGCCATACGGGTAGGCTGTTCTACATGTTACACACTTTCCCAGGTCTGGGCTGCCAGAGAACCTAATACAGTCTCTTGTCCTCACATACCGTGAGAATGATACCCATGCTGCTTCCTTAGCCTTTGCTTTGTCGCTTTTTGCTTTTCGTGACTTTGGTTTTAAGGTCTTCATAGACGAGGAACGGGACTTCATCCCAGTTCTTTTTAGACTTGAGCTGCTCTTTAGTGAGCTTTTTGCTCGTAGTGGTGTTCTCGATTTTAGGGGCGTCTTTCTTTTTAGGGGGGATGACTGCTTCATTTCTAATCATCCTTACTAGGTTCGCTATCAGATTCCGCAACCCTCTTAACATTACTCCATCTCCTTTGTGCTGCTTTACGAGCTACTGCTGTGCGCTCTTCTGGGGTGAGTGCAGCAAACCCACCCGTTCCTTTATTGTTACGGGAACTCTTGGCTGCTCTTCGAGCCATCTCTTGACGAGCCAGTTCCTCTGACCCGTACTTATCTACCATGTTAGTCCACCTATTTGTTTCCATAATGCCTCCTTAGAAAGGGATGCTAGGGTTTGAAGCCATTTTCATATCTTCTTTTCCTAGTTTCCCAAGCCTTTCTGCCAATGTCGTCGTAGGCGTTGTGACACTTTGCACAAAGCTGCCACCAGTCTTCCATGTCTTGTATGTATTTACCCGACTTGTTAGACCAGTGATAAGCAGGGGCCTTCTCGACTTTGCAAAGTTCACACCTAGCGGCTTTACCACCCTGCTTGTATACCCACTTATGAAGTGTGGTGTAGTTAGTTTTTTCTGCGAACTTGACGTCGAGTATGGCTTGCATCCGCTTGTAGTAGCACGTTCTTGAGCAAGTCTTTGCCCCGCCACCTCGTCGTTTGACTTCGTTGGGGTTAGCCATGAACTCCTTGGAGCATACGACACACACCCTAGGTACGGTCTTGTTATTAGCTGAATCACGCTTAGCACACTCCTTGCATTTGTTTAAGTGACCATCCGCCATCTCTGAGTGTTTGTAGTACTCCGATAGTGGCTTTTCTTCTTTGCATTTGAAACATATCTTCATACGTTCCATTTTAGGTACAGTTTTAAGAGATGTCAAGCTCTTAGTTAAAAGGTATCGAATCGAGGTCGATAGGTGCATCGGCGTCACTAGGCATTGGTGCTACTTCATCGACAGAGGTCGCATACTGGCCGCCACCATCAGAGATTGGGGCAGGCAATTTTCCATCTTTAACATAGTCTTTGAGCCATTTACCCTTACAAGCCTGTGGTAAGTTAATCTTGTCTACTTCTGCTTGTTCTGCTTCAGTGAGGTCATTGCTCTGTTTGACAGGCACTACTGAGTACTCGGTGTCCGTTTGGCCAGACCCCGTTCGTTTGATAGTAATGTCAAAGGTAGTGGGGTCGCCCCAGTCCTCTACAAGGTCAGCAATCTGTCCATAGATACTAACACCAGCACCAAAGATTTGTGGCTTCTTTAGTTCTCTGTTCCACATAATCCATGCGTAGCGAGGTTTGTCGCCTTCCTTGAACAATGTAACTGCTGGTTCTGATACGACACGAAGCCGCACCTTATCCCCGTCTTTCAAACGAAGGTATAATCCGTCTGTGTTTCCTGGCCTGTGGTCTTTATATACTGACATTGTTTTTTCTCCTTGTTTCCCACGCCTTGTAGATGTGTCCGTCATATTTACGATGGCAGGGAACGCATAGGCGCACCCAGTCATCTAACTGGCGTAGGTATTGTTTACTAATATTAGCCCACTCGAACTTCTTTGCTTCGGTTTTGCCACAATGCTCGCATTTACTTGGTGTACCGCCATGAAGACGTATCCATATATGTTTCGCAGTGTAACTAGCCTCTGCCCCTTTCCATAGTGGGTGCTTCTCGCCTCCTAGACGATGTTCGTCACCACTTTTGAACAGGGTTGCTTCGTTGGAACACGCCTTACCACAGTATTTGCCCCTGCCGGTTTTCACCACACTAGGGTAAGTACTAAACTCCGTGCCACAACTTAGGCAATTCCTAACCACGGTAATCCTTCAGGTACAGGTCATTTCCGCCCTGTGGTTGATGTTGTTTGTAGATATTATCCATGATGTAGTACTCCTCTTACTCGGTCTATTATACTCTGCTTTGGTAGTTCTGGGGCGGTCTTTGGTTTGTTTGGGCCACGCTTGCTAATAGCTCCACCTTTGGCTCCAGCAGCTCTCGCTCGCTCAGAGTTCCCATAGAACCCACCTGTTCTGCCATTAGCCCCACCCCTAGCTCCTATCTCTCGATAGAAGTTAGGGTTCTTTGCTAAGTTTGCTTGTGCGGCCTTGCGGCCCCCTTCGATTGTTCCCGCCATCTATCCATCCCCCTTTAATGCGTCTAGTTTTTTTAATGCTTTACTCTTGGTGTCGTCAGCGATAGCTCCCACCCAGTTTCCTACGGATGATTTGTCAAACTTAGCGAAGCTACCAGTAGAACTGAAGTTAGTAGAAACCTTGAAGATTTCCTCAGCCTCTACCCCACCCTCGTATGGATAGTTCTCGAAAGAGATAGTACAAATCATCCGTATCGCCATTACGCTACCTTGCTTTCACGAACGTGCCGCCAGAGAGCCACCGCTACCATTAGTGCTAATACTGTCTGTGCTAGGTCAATTTGTAGTTGTGTCATCTTGTTTCTCCTTGTTTAGTAATTCTAACGAACAGCACCGTCCCTCTTCCTTGTAGTCACACCATTGCATCACTGAGTCGTACAGTGGGTGCTCTGGGGTGCAGATACAGGGTGGGGGGGTTTTTGTCTCCCATGCTTGATTTAGGGCCTCCAATCTTGCTTTTACATTTCTCATTATCGTTGGTTGAACTTCGGTAGAGTAGACCACAATGCGGCCAGATAGGGATATATACACATAGTCAATGTTCTTAACAGCGATACCCTTCTCTTTGAGCAACAGCACATAGGCGTGGTTCTGGATTTCATGCCCCAGATATGGTGTGTCTTTGGCTTTGTAATCAGCTTTTCCCCACTTGTTAATGCCGCCAGTAGCTTCCTTGAGACTCGTAATGCCGTTCCTTTGAATGAACGCAAAGTCACTCACACTCTTAATCTCTACCAGTCGACTATCGCTCACCACCAAGTTATCAAACTCACCCGTTAGACTCAGCTTCTCGCTAGTCATACGGTCATTACTTGCTGTTTTGCCGTACACAGCCTCGATGTGGGGGCGGATTGCTGTCTCTAGGTGATGTCCAGCCCCCCAACGAATAACCTTAGCTCCTGTAGGCTTAGAAAGCGAAGGAACAGCCATACGTTTGAAGTAGTGAGCTCGTGGACACATAGACATACTAGAGGCATGCCATAGCTTAAACACCCTATCCTCATTACTCTCAGCTATCGCTTGATATAACTGAATTGATTTCTCGTTATTTAAGCTCATACCTTTGTGCCTCCACTGAACGGTAGTTTCCAGAACCCTAGCGACTTTACATACTCGTTTTCTTCTTTTTTGCTGCTAAAGTCTCCGTGCACACAGCAGCATTCTTCCATGTCGTTGTAAGCGTCATATTGCTCCTGGCGGCAACTATCACAATGTTCTATCCTGCTATTATAGGCAACTATGTTGAAGTTGTCATCGTACACCTCGGCTTGAATGGTGCTCTTTCGGCGTATATACCTACCATCGAGGTTACGATACCACTCGCCTGTGTTGATGAACTGCCGCCACTCGCTCATACCCCACCTCCCGTGTAATCCTGGATAGCTTTGCGAACGTCATTGAGCGTATCGTGGCGGTCATCAGCGTCTATCTCCATGCTAAGTATGGCCTGGTCTGTCTCATCATCGGGTAGCCCACAGGAGCGTATATGTTTCTCTGTGGCTTCTCGGTCAATTTCTAGCCCCTCGATTGCGCCCATCAGGTCTTTATTGATGGTCTGGAGGGCTTGAACGACTCTGACCTCATCACCTACGATGCTATCTGACCTGAATGGGCTGTTGATGTGTCTGAGTATCTGCTCTAGCTTTGAATTGGTTGGGGTGGTCATCGCTTCAAATCCTGGGATGGTTTACAAAAACTTTCTGTCTGCTCAAATATGGTTACTTTCACGCACTCTTGCTGAGCTGGGATTGTATCAATTATTCTGGTTCTCGGTACGAACCACAGCATAAACAGGAAACAAGCAGCAAATCCTATCGATACCCATGTCCATCGTTCTTCTTTTTTCATTCCGTTCCTTTCATTATGCTAGTTAGTCGTTTGCCTCCCCATTGGTCGGCCATTGCATCAGCTATGCCTTGGTATGTTGTGCTGCGTAGCTTCCAGCGGTCTGGGCTTGGTGGCAAGTAGTGCATACGTTGCTGGACGTTCTTTGGTAGTTTGAGCATCTCTGTCTTTACGTCATTCGTTGGCGTGAGTTTTGGCAGACCTTTGAGCCATAGACATGTGCCTTTGCTTTCCATATGACCGAACATCCAGGGCTGGATAACTTGGTCTTGTCTTCTGCCGATTATCTCTACAGCGTATTTGTGCATTATGGGGTTCTCGACTGCAATCATTGGTATTGACGCATCGAGTAGTTTCTTGAAAAACTCAGCACCCTCTCGCATCTTCTCCCAACGCCCCTCTTGTCTATATAGCCATGTGACCCCAGCATTGGTCAGGTATGTGCATGGTGGGTGGGCAATCATCAAGTCCCAGCCCTCGTCTAAGTGTTTCAGCACATCGTCCTGTATATGGTACTCAGAGCCATCGTCTGCTGGCAGTATGTCGCAGCTCCAGGCATCATGCCCTAGCTTACGGAACGCCTCACGAACCCGCCCAGAATACTCACAGGCAACTAGTACTCTCATTTGATGTCCTTTCTAGTATCACAGAGGGTGCTGGTCATAGCTCTGCTGCCTTTGTTTTTAGTTCTTTTTGTGCCAGTTGGACATCATGCAGCTTATTCAGGTACTTGATGGTCTTGTTGATGCCATGCTCTGCGTACAGGTGCTTGACCTTCTCTCTGAACAATTCCTCGATAGCTTTGTCCACAGCATCAATCTGACTTTGCGAACCCCACCAAGAGTAATCGCCTCCTGCTGTTTTCTGGCTATCAACATACTTAGCACGCTCAGCTCGCAGGTCGTTTAGCGTCATGTCTGCGTATGGTTTACTCATCCTATTTACCCTCTCCTTGTTGTTGCTTGAGTTGAGCTAAACGGTCAAGTGCTTCTTTTGGTGTGTGTCCGTCGTACTCGGCTGCCTTGGCTCTTTCAGGCAAGTTAAACTCGTCCCAATACTTCAGTTTGTAGTGGTTGCTTATTTGTCCCGTGGGGAGTTGTGCTACTACGATGAAGTATGTTCCGTCAAAGCAGGGGTCGCCGTCTGAGTGTTTCTTGCTTTTATGAACCTCGTATTTACCTTGTAACGCCCACTCGTTGAATAGTGCTGCGTTATAGGCTAGGCGGTATTCGTATAGCTCGTTGAATGTGTGGTAGCCATCGGAAGTCTCACCTGTTATCTCTTTTGCCTTATCTGTCTCACGTTTGATGAGCTGGCGTACTGCTGGCTTGAGTTGTCGTTGCGCCCACTCTAGGATTGACGCTTGCTCTGCTGTGACGGTTTTGCCACGCAATGCATCAAAGAATATCTGGTCTACTGTATCTTTCATGTCACTACTCATAGCTTAGACTCATTTACTACAATAATATGGGCGGCCCCATCCTCTAGGTACTCCTCGTATAGGCCCTTTGGGGCGTTAAGCATATCTAGTACATAGGCTCCATCTTCTCTCACCAATACTCGGAACGCATTGTCTGTCAACTCTTGTAGTTTTTGTTTAGATACTTCCATTACTTTCTCCTGGTTAGTATTGCTGTTAGTACTAGAGTGAGGATTAGGACTGTGAATAGTTGGGCGGGGTAGCTCATGTTACACACCTTGGGATTCTGGGAAGCATGGTAGTACTTTGCTCATTTCGGCTGTTGAGTATCCCTCGGAGTTTATACGCTGCCAGATAGCTTCGTTGGTTAAGAGGTCTGGGTATAGCTCCATGAGCTCGTTTAGCGCACAGCGACACTCTGATTCTGTTAGGTCGCCGCCCTCAGTACAGCCAGCAATAAACGCATTGCGGTTGGTATTGAGTTCTGCTTGTTTTGTGTCACCGCCAGTTTGGACTGTCTCTATCCCCCTCTGTGCTCGGTCACGAAGCGCCCCGCCTACAATTGCTATAAGGATGAGAGCTACGATAAACCAGCCGATGTTTACGATTGTTGATTTAGCTTTTTCCATGACTATTTACCTGCCTTTGGTGGGCGGCCAAGTCTCTTCCCGTTCTTTGATAGGCGTACGGCCTTTTTTGGAGCCTTCTTAGCTGTTTTCTTGGTCTTAGCGACCTTTGCTGGCTTTTTGCCTTTAGGCAGTTTCTTAAACGCCTCAAATCGGTCTAGTTCTGCCCTTGTCATAAACTGCGGCTCAACTTTCCATACTTCCTCGAAGAACTTGCTGTCTTCTACTAGGCTGCGGTCACTGAATTGTACTGTTACGCCAGTGATTGACTCCATAGGTGAGTATGGCTGTGTACCGTCTTCGCACTCCTCTTGGAATAGTGTGCCTACTTTGATACCAGGCATTGCTTTTACTAGCTTAAATGTTCGTCGTCCCATTGGTTTGTTCTCCTTTGATTGATTTACTAGTCGTAGTTCTGATGCGCTGAAGAGCCCCAAGTATGGGTATTGGGGGCTGCCAACTCTATAGGGGCGGTCACCAGATAGATTGACTCTAGTTATGGTGCCTACTTTCCCTGCATCACCATTGGGTTTGTTCCAGTCTCCGTCTATACCGTATCTGTTCCCGGCATCTCGATGGTCTATAACTACCACATCCCCAACTTTATATTTACTCATTGTTTCCTCCTTATGTGATATTAGTTCTAGCCCCGAAGGCTCAGTAAAGTAACATCTGTTTGATGGTGTATGTTTGGGTTTGGGATAAATGTCTCCATTGCCGTTGTGGTGCTGGCCCTTGTCGTACTCAATACAAGGCCAGTCATCCTTCCGCAAGTAGAAGCCTATTACCGTACCCAACCCGAACGATTCATGCTGTACACGGTCACCTACTTTGAAGCTCATACATACTTTGAAGCTCATACAGATTCCTCATTATTAGCAAGGAACTGACCAAGCTCATGGGTGTAGGCATAGATACCGTCCATGTCGTTTCTTTTGACTGCTGTTTGTAGAAGACCGTAGGTAGCTTCTACTGGGCGGGGCATTGTGCCGTCGCTCCACTCCTGCTCTACGTCTGCTAGAACTTCTGCGGCCAAGTCCATTAGGTTATCGTTTGTTGCTGTTGACATACAATTTCTCCTTTACTTGTTGTCTGTAAGAAGATTAGCATAGCAAATGGTATATGTCAATGCTTGTTATGTATAAAGTTGTGGATAAGTGTGTGTTCGTATTTTGTTCGCTTGACAGAGTGTGGTATATAGAGAACTCCCCCTTTTCTAGCCGTTGTCCTTACTTCCTAGGGCAGGGGTTTTATTTGCTTATTATTCCCCTGCTTATTTGCCCCAGTGTAGTTAAGGTATCCGTGTAGTTCCAGAGGGTTGCTCTTTCAGCTATGAGTTAGCCGTTACACTTTAATACGAACCAACGTATTGACTAGAGTAAATCACACATGCTATTGTGGTGTCAAGCCTTACACGGCAAGAGAATACGAACCAATAGCCCCCACTCACCTGGGGGTTTCTCTTTTTATGTACAAATGAAAAGCAGCCCTTTCGGACTGCCTCTCGTTGAGATTTGTTGCTCAACAGCACTGATACTTTACACCATTGACCTCCCAAAGTCAACGATGTGTCCCACTGACTAGCAGCAGGGTCGGACGGTAGAGCGTACAGGTGTACAAAAACCCTTGGAGCTACCGCCCGAATCTACTGCCAATCTAGTCGGCTACGAACCTGATTTGTATATGTTCATATCTCACTCCTTTTATTACTTATCTAGTTGGCTTAGAATGGGCGGCGAATCTTGCTCACACGTTTCATTTCCGCCCATCGTAGCAATCGTCTAACTATAGTAAACATATCCCATACCATCCTCCCTTCATTTGTTAGCTAGAACTTGTTTGAGCGCTCCGATGAGCTTCCCGACTAGTATTTCATCCATCTTTTCTGCCTTACGTCGTTCCAATTTTCGGCGGTGTCGTTCAGGTATCCTACCAACATGCCAGAACATACACTTAGGACATCGGTAAGCCTCTACATCATGTAGCTGCCATTTCCGTATGCTGCTTGCGTGAGCCTCCGCTGCGCCCCTATCTTGGTGGCGTATCTTTGGTTTACCGTACTGAGTTTTGCAGCTAGCCATCGTCTTCATCCCAGTCTAGTTCAGCAGAAATGAACCTGAACGCCGTACATCCATCCATCCTCATTCCTTTCTTTGTGACTATGTGCATGGTGATAGCAGCAAGGTGGGTAGGAATCGCAACCTACTTCCTCTGCGCTAGAGTGCCTTAGCTTAATAGACGACCTTTTTACTTACTGCCATCATCACACACATAGTTTCTTTGTTTACTGCGAGCAGACCACTGGAGTATCTGTCCTATCTTTAGCGCTCAAGGTCAGGGATGCTAAAACCCATGGTCACGTTCACCACATACTCCATGAGACTGCCCACAGTTGTTAGTAGATTGTTAAAGAACGGGGCGGCTCACCACCAGTATTGGCTACGCCATAGGTTTGCCGCAGCTATCCATCCACCCTTACCAGCAGCATATTGGCTACACCATCTAAGCTGTGTTACTGGGTTGGTTTCCCAGTCAGCTCCAGCACTTGCCATCTTATTACCAGGGAGTGCCTGACATAAGCCATACGCTCCGCTTCCGCCTTCGTTCCAAGCAAACGGTCGCCAGCCACTCTCGTTAGCAATGATGAAGTTCACCGCCACTCTATCTACTGCACTAATACCAGCAGCATCCATTATGGCTGTGGGGTTTACCTTATAGTTTGGGTCAAGCGCAGGGGCTTCTACAACCGGCTCTGGCTCAACAACTGGTGTTGGTGGCACTTCCGGCTCAGAAACGGCTACAGGAGCTACTACGGGCTTCTCAGCCACTTCCTGAACTGGCTCACTCTCTACTTCCGGCACTTGTGTCACAATCGGCACAAACTCCGGCGTAGGAACTTGCTCGGCATACACCGTTTCTACCCACTGGCTTAACTTACTGAATTGTCTAAGGTGCGGCCACATAACTGCGGCGTGTGTTGCGACTAGGAGAGCTACTACTAGCCCCGCCCAATCTGATTGTTTAATGTTCTTCATATCTAGTGGCCTAAGCCACAAATGCTCCTTGTTAAGCATTTCCATACTACCATAGCTTTTCGGCCGTGTAGACAATCACCACAAAGGCGATAGCCCCGTCCAACACCGTAGAACCAGTGTTCAGAACAGACACGATACCTACGAACGCTGCAATGGATAGCACATCAAGCGCCACCAACTTCATTACAAACTCTTTGATAGATTTTTTAGTGTTTACTTTTGTCATTGTATCAACCCTTCCTTGATTATTTGATGACACCAGTAGTATAGCAAACGGCATGAGTATTGTCAACCCCCAATATAACAAAAGCCTCCCGAAGGAGGCATGCCCCGTCAAGTAAAGGAGTTTACTTAATGACGAAGGGAGGGCACGAGTTCAGTATACAACAAAAAAGCCACTGGTGGGCAGCGGCCTTCTTGCAGATTTGATGCACTCAAGTGTTATGCCAACACTCTCGCCCAATCAGTCTACCACTTTCGCATGTATGTCCAAAAGTTATCCCCAAGCTCAAACTTACGAGCCACCGCCACTACATAGGCTATAGCTACAACAAACCGTACTGGAAGTGTGATAATAATCACAGGTAGGCGCAACAAGCTTGTCCACCTAGCCTCAATTTTCCGCACCTCAATATCCAACTGCTGCATCATTATCTGGTGCTGCGCTTCCATCTCAAACATCTCTTTGCGTTGATTGTGCTGCTCATACTCACGAGGTGTTAGCTTATCTGTTACTTGTATTGCCATTACTTCTCTCCCATCATCAGTTTATAGATTTCAATACGCTCCACCACTAGCTCTTGCAGCCCCTTAGCATATTCGTAGGCCTCTCTACTCTCTGCTGCATACGCTTCTAACATAGTACTCCTATCGAAGTCTGTATACTCTTTACCCTTTGGCACTCTCAGTTTCTCTCGGTTTACATAGAACTCTTTTTGGAGTTTTGTAACTTCCAAGAGTAGCGGGTGGCGTAGCTCAACTAGGCTAGAAACCTGCCCAACATCCAACGGTTTACTTAGCTCGGCCACGGCGTCGTCAATGACACTCATCGCTTACCCTCCAAGTGTTCGGCTATTTTCAACACCAGCTCTGGGTTGTTACCGTTCTTGCTGATTGTTCCGGCAATACCTACCAGAAAAAACCGTTTCCATGTCCAGCCCGTCAATATCCGGTACTTATTCAACATATCAAACAGCTCTGGGTCATCTGCAAACGACATAATCGCTGTCTTTAGTTTGCTCATACTAGTTGTCTCCTGTAGTTTAGTTGCTCTTTGGTCACTGGTGCTTTGCGTGTCAACTCATGTAATGGTTTACGCTCATATAACAGCGTGTGGTGGTGTTTTGTATAGCAGTCGGCTGTTGCTTTCGGGTAGTCTAGTAGTATCCATTGCAAGTCCTCTACATCGCTCACAAACCGTGTCTCTTGCCCTGTGTTTACCATGAAATATAGTCCAAGTTCCATTATTCCCCCCACGGCAGAATTACCCGCCCGTCAAGTGTTCTGTCTACATATTCAGGTGTTGCCCCTGGTGTTATCTGTTGCATCTGCATTGCTTTGAACTCTCGCTCCCGCTTTACTTCGTCTACTGCTTGATAACTTCCCACTTCCTGTAGCTTCTGGCGCACCCGACGGATGGTCTCAAACGCTGGCATTTTCTTAAACAACTCAACCTGTCTATCGGTCAATTCCATGCCAAACTTCTGCATGTATACAATCATCAGCTCTTTGTCGCTATTCCGTGTAGCCGGTGCATACCTGAGGATGTTTTCTACCTGTTGCGTGATTGTCATTACCATAACCCCCTGCCACATCTGGTACACCAGTTATTGCCGGTTGGTAACCTGTTGTAGAACTTGAACCTGCACCCAAACAACCTACATCTCAGTTTCATAGCTCCCAGTGCTCCCCATCCTCATTATGGTCTACTTCGTAGAAGTCAGTGTCAATCTGTTTATCGCAGTCCTCGCAGTACATCATACTCATAGCACTACCACCTCAATTTTCCGCCCCATGTGTCCTACCAACTGTGCCTGTAGGTTATTCTGCCACCTATTCCAGCTCTCAAGCCCTGTACGTGGCTCTGGCAGCACATTGTCAATCAACACCCTACTTATCCAAAAGCCTTTACTCATCTCCGTACACCTCCTGATAATGCTTTTCTATCCATTCATCATGCTGCTCGTCTACTTCCTGTAGGTCAATCATATCCGTTGCTCCTGTGTTGCTTGCTGTTTGTTTAGCACTTCATCGGCTGCACTTGGTCGGATAAACACCTCGCAAACTACTGAACCGTCTTCATATCTTGTCACATTGTCACAGACTAACGGTCGGCTGTTGCGTAGTGCAAGCCCTGTCATGCCCGCCAACGCTACTACCAGCACTCCTATGATTATATCTTTAGTCATTCTGTCACCCCTGCTTTCTGTAAGAATACATCTTTGTCAAAATTGCTGTTGTTGTCTAGTGCTTGCGCTAACTTCTCCGCCACCTGTGGGAGTGTGCGCTGCCAATCATTGTGCCCCAGGTATAACTCCTGTAGCACTTCTGCTATTGTGTCATAGTCTTTGCGTGTCATACTCATGGCTATAGCCCTACCTTGCTTATTACTTCGTAAGTGTCAACACCTTTGAGCCATTTGTTTACATGCTCGGTGTATCCTTGGTTGCGTAGTTGCCTAGCTATATCCTTTAGCTGTCGGGTTGTCACATCGTACACCGTAACCCCTGCGCTACTGCTGTGCGCCGTGCTTGCTGTGTTGCCGATGTGATACTTCTTTGATTTGCTGTTGTACTTGATGAAGTTGCGCCCACCGTTGAACAGTGGCTTGCTAAATACCATTGTGCTTGCTTCGTATAACTTGCGTTGTTTATCATAATTCATTGCTTTTGACCTCCTTGGTCGTTTAGTCTTTAGTTTGCTTCGGTGTATGAGTTGCTGTGCGTAGCAAGTGCTGCTTTGCAGTCTTTGATACAATCAAGCTGTTGCAGCGTGTCTGTTGCGTGGTGGAATAGGTGTGCTTTGATTGCCAGCCCCATCATTCCAACACTCTCCGCTATTTCTCCGCAGTCGAATTCTAGTTGTGCCATGCTTTTGCCCTCCTATGGTCATATAGTCTTAATTGCTTATTTTGCCTAGTTTGTACGCTTGCACTATGTCCAGTGTATACACTGCTAGTGATGATTGCCCCATGCGTTCAGCGATTGCGTGTACTAGGTTGTCATCGTCATTCGCTACAATTTCGCCCAGTGCCTTGAGGTCAATATAATCGTGCCCTAGTATCCATTGTCGTGTCCAATTCTGCCATGTCATTGCTTTTGTACTCCTGTACGTTTAGTCTTAAAAGTTTAGTTCTGTATTGTCTACGATGTCGAACCAGTGATATATCTTTATCATGTTGTGGTCGAGCGCATAACGTAAGTGCAAACTGTAGTCATGGCTCTGGTCTATTACTTTGATTGTCATGCTATTTAGCTCCTTGCTATTGTAGTCTTTAGTTGTTTACTGCTGCTAGTAGTGTATCTTCGTCCTTGCTATTCAGTGGCAATTCACCTTGAGTATACAGCGTGTATAACTCCTGGATTGTAGCCTTGTAGCCGTAGTGGTTTTCGTATCGTTGTAGTAAGTCTTTCATGCTGTTTCACTCCTTGTGATTGTAGTCTTAAAATTGTCCGTTATGCTTGATAACTCGTGGCTTGCGAGTGTAAGCCCGCCCCGTTGTCATCTGTATAACTGTATAGTTACGCATTGTGTTTTCTCCTGTTTGTTTTACTGTTTTACAATTGCCGTCAGTGTCATATTCTGCCATGTACGTTGCTTTGTCATAGTAGAATAGTAGTGTTGTACCCTTGCTCCAGTCAGTTATCCGTGAGTTGATTGCACAACCTACCCCGTTGATATAACTGAAGTATATGTTTGCTTGCTTGTTTACCTGTTCTGCTATTGACTTATTCATTGCGTTCACTCCTTAGTGTAGCTTAGTCTTATGTTGTTTGAGCTAGTGAGGGAGATTGACAGCTTATTTCCGCCCCTCTCCCCTGTCACTCTGATTGTGAAAGATATATAGGTGAGGTGGTGGAGACTGAACTACCATGCGCATTGCGCCCCATCTGTACCAATCAATCTGTTATGTGCTGTAAGCTGTGCCGTTGAACAACTTACTAACTACAGTATAGCAAACCGTATAGCATGTGTCAATACTTTTATAGTGGATTATGTGTGATATACCTCATAAAACGTATACAATTGTGGATAACTCCACCCCCAATAAACCGCCCATTCTACCCCATAAACAACTCAACATATAACATAGGCAATAGATAAGACTATACAAGGCAAACCCCGCCCCGCCCCTGTACATCCCCGCCCCATATCAAGGAGTAACAAGCTATTACACTACGTATGACTAGGTTTGTTTGTTATAGCATAGAGGATAGACAAACAGTGCCACTCCCCGCCTACATCCTACCCTCATTGTAACAGGGGTACTAGGGTGTTTTATTGTAGCGTACCTTCTCCCCCTCGAAAGCTTGCTGTCACTCAGTTCATCACCATTTCTTAGAGTATTAGCCCCCAATTACACAGCATTTCTACTTGAAAGTATGACTAGGAGTATGATACTATCTGTTATATGAGTAAGGCAAAGCTAACTATCTCCCTAGACCACGCTGTAGTAGAGAAACTACCGGCTAAGAACAAGTCTGCGGCCATAGAAGCAATCCTCCGCTCCCATTATCAGTACGGCGGCAAAGAACAGCTCTACGAATACATAAAGAAACGGCTTCAGGACGAGTATGAACTTAAACAACCAGGGGGAACAGAGTATGTCTATAAACAGTTCTAGCGGAGTTTCCTTAGGAGTACCAAACTCTATGCGTACAGAAGCCGGAGAAAAGACCTATCAAAAAGCCAAGAAGGACAAAACCCTCGTTCCGCTCCATAGTGAAGAAGCTTTAGCCAAGTGGGAGGACTGGACACTCATTAAAAACAGGTTCCCGTACGGACTGGTCTTCACTACCCACCACATGCTTGTCCCGACACGAGACTACGCACAAAGAACAGACATGAACGCCAGAGAAAAGCGAAACCTCGACAACATCCTAAACCTCCTCCAGCACAAGTACGACATTATCTTCGAGAACACCCCTCGCCAGCGGTCAATAAAGACCCTGTATCACATCCACCTAGCCACCTGGAAGCAAAGAGAGCAAGTTAAGCCAAAGGCGCCAACAAAGCCAAAGAGCGCAAAGAAGAGTACAGTATAATGAGGAGGCGACTCCCGTATATTATGAAATGTAAGAAGTGCCTCAAACACTTCTACCCAAGGAACGGCCACACATGCTGAAGATTCAGAAACAATGCAACGTCTGTAAAGCTATCCAACTCGATAAGCAGCTTCTTGACCGCATCTACCAAACAAAGTTCTACATGAAGCGCTCCCCTACAAGCCTCATGCAGCTCCACACAGACTACGCAGACCTCTTCTCTTACCGAGCCCTCCTCTCCCACTGTAAGAACCACCAGTTCATGTCAGAAGACGACTTTAACAACCGCACCCTTAAACAGATGGCTAAGAAAGCAGAGAAACAGATACTCCGCAAACAGATAGAAAGCTCTTCTGTATGGGACGAGGTTATTGGTATAGGTATGGAGCAGCTCCAGAGTGGCGAAATCACTATGAAAGCCTCTGACCTTCTCAAAGCCGCCAAGGACAAGTCTGATTACGAACTAAAAACCAAAGACCAAGAGATAGCTATTGCCGAAATGATGTGGCACTTTGCTTCTGGGGAGAATAAAGAAAGTAGGAGTTATGATAGAAGAGTTGTTGAGGGCCAAACAAGCACAGATTTCGACGCTACCGAAGGAATTACAAATGAAACTGGAGGAGGGGCGGACGAATCCAGTGACGTTTATCACACAATTTCTTGGGATGCCCTTACACAAGGGCCAGGTCAAGTACCTGATGGAGACAACCAAGAGCAAAAGTAAGGTAAACATCCTCGTTCCAAGTAACAGGTGGGGCAAATCTACCATGACAGCCTGTCTTCAGATATGGTATCTCTTCTACAAGTTCGGAATCCCCCCTGGTAACGCAGAAACTTGGTTCAAGGCAGAGTATAGGACAGCAAATGTGGCCCCCCAAGCCTCTCTGGTAGAGCCTGTATACAAATATATGGACCAAATACTCACTTCTAGGTTCGCTATCTACCTCGCAGACGGCCGTATTGTCACCAATAAGTGCCAAATAGAGTGGTTCTACCTCAAACAGAGAACCCACACCACCCCCCCATACAAACAATTCTTCGCAAACAACTCATATATAGAGCACCGTACTATTGGTGGTAGTGCCGCAGACGCCCTAGAGGGTAAACCGTTTGGCATTATTACCTATGATGAAGGCGGGCGTAGCGGACACCTCCAGGCTGAAGTAGACGGAACCTTCCTCGCAAGGCTCTTTGACTGGCGTGGCCCACTCCACATCCCTTCAACCCCCGACCAAACAAGCCCCAGTATCCTCTACCACTACGAAATGTACCAAAAAGGCCTAAATAAAGTAGACGGCTACTATACCATGGAAGGTCAGTTATCAGACAACGAGTTCTTCCCCAAAGAACAAATAGACGAGCAGTATACCCTTTATGAGAACAACCCCCTTAAAGACCAGGTACTCTATGGTAAGTTTGTGTTCGGTGGAGACTCCATATTCGACACCCAGAGTATCCTAGACGCCAAAGATGACGACCTAAACGACGGAATTAGGGTAGAAGACAACCACAACTACGTCATTGGTATAGACACAGCCATCGGAAGCGACGAAATGGTATACACCGTCCTCGACGTTACCAAAAAGCCCTTCAGAACCGTCCGTATTATCGCCGCCAAGGGCAACTCTAAGTCTCCACAGATGCACCTCAACGACTTTATAGACCTCTTTGAGTCCTACAGAACAGAGAACACACGGGTACGAGTCATGCTTGAAACCTGGAACGGCGAATCAGTACGCTTCTACCACGACCTCCCACCTCATATTCAGCGTGTAACCAAGTGTTACGGCTCATGGCAGCCCACTATTAAACAGCAAGGCAACAAGAACAAGTCC
>Ga0208916_10000060_pt1 | contig 45046 bp, 66 predicted proteins | sample DEB19_08_DNA_5_FD_184523 | JGI IMG/M metagenome (GOLD analysis project Ga0208916, IMG submission 184523) | Aqueous microbial communities from the Delaware River and Bay under freshwater to marine salinity gradient to study organic matter... | ecosystem: Environmental > Aquatic > Marine >... | reverse complement strand
TCTCGAGAAGGAAGTCGAAGGCATGATCAGCGAGAAGCTGATGACCCCCGCGATGAAGCCGTATGCACTGGCACTGCTCGGCGATGAGCCGAAGGGCGAGAAGAAGACATACTCGTTCAAAGTGGCCGACAAGGATGTCGAGCACAGCAAGACCGAGATCGTGAAGGAACTTTGCAAGCTGTTCAAAGCTAAGGCCGACGTTAACCTAGAAGAGCGTTCGACGGCGGGCGAGACTGGCAAGCAGGGTGAAGGCGATCTGACAGTCGCCGAAGTCGAGAAGTACGCAGCCGAGAAGAAGATGGAATTCCGCGCGGCGTACACTGCTCTTGCGAAGGAGCGCCGCGAAGCGGCCGACAAGAAGTAACTGTCTCTGAACTTTAACCCTTAACCCTTTGGAGATTCACACATGAAGGTGAAGTCATTCAAAGTCGCCTCTACGCTGGCCGCACAGCGCTTCGTGGCACCGAACGGAACCGCAGAGACCGTAGCCTATCCTGGCTCGGGCGCTGTTCTTCCTATCGGGATCACGATCGACACTGTGAAGGACACGAATCAGGCGATCCCCGTGGCGATGCCTGGAGAGATAGCACCTCTCCTGTTCGACGACACGGTTGCCTCGGGCGCGCTCGTTGCCTCTGATTCGAGCGGTCGCGGAGTACCTCACGTACTCGCGGCTACGACAACCTCTCTCACACTCCCCGCAGCATACGGCGGTGTTAACATCGGACCCGCGGTCGCCCTGACCGGAACGGTGCAGAACATCCTGATCATGCCCGGGCTAGTGAAGTAAAGGCGGCTGACACATGAATAACTCAGCAGTAGTGCATGTTGATCAGTTGCTCTCGAACATTTCGATCAAGTATCGCAACAACAACTTTGTTGCGATGGAAGTGTTTCCAGAGCTTCCCGTCAAGAAGGACAGCGATAAGTTCCGCGTCTACGATCGCGACTTCCGTCTCCCCGAGACGGCGCGCGCGAACAAAGGCGAGGCACGTCAACACAGCTTCTCCGTCTCGACCGCAACGTACGTTCTCGAAGAGCACGCTCTCGTGGACTATGTATCGGATCGCGATGCCGAGAACTATGACATCGCTGATCTCCGCGCTGACACCACCGAAGAGTTGACCGACAAGATCCTGCTCCGTCTCGAGAAGAGCGTGGCGAGCTTGTTCACGTCGACTTCGTGGTCTCAGAACGTGTCCCTGAGCGCCGCTCAACAGTGGTCTCTGGATACGACAACCTCGAACCCGATCCCCTTGATGGATACCGCGGCAACGACCGTCCTCGAGAATTCTGGCTTCGCGCCGAACATCTCGATCGTTCCTCACCGCGTGATGATCAATGCGAAGAACCACTCTTCGATCATCGATCGCATCAAGTACACCTCGATCGAGATCACTCCCGCGATGCTGGCCGGACTCTTCGATAGCCCGAAGATGATCGTGCCGAAGGCGGTTGTAGATACGGCCGCACAGGGCGTGTCTTCCTCGATCGTTCCCGTGTGGGGCGACAACGTCTTCGTCGGATACCGCGCTGAGAAGGCCGGTCCCTTGAAGCCGTCCGCCGGATACGTGTTCCGCTCGAACAAAGCCTTGACGAAGCGCTGGCGCGAAGAGAAGCGCTCGGCCGAGGCGATCGAGTGCGGAATGCTCTATCAACCGCGCGTGGTTGCATCCCTCGCAGGCTACCTGCTGAAGGATGTCTCGGGAGCGTACTAAGTAGTCATCAACGGTTCGTGAAGCGAAGGCTCGGGCAACCGGGCCTTCGTCGCATCAGAAGGTCTACACATCTAAATCAACCCGAAGGAGTGCACAGTGGATACGGGAAGCAAGTCTCAGAAGGACCAGACGGTCCATACCGCCGACAAGAACAACATCATCACCGATCCCGCGAAGGCCGATTCGCCTGAGCGACGGGATCAGTATCTCAAGCGCATCAAGTTAGAGAACGAGCAGGGGAAGAAGGCCCTCGAGCGCGTCGATCGCTGGATCGAGATCGAAGGCAAGAAGGTTATGATCAAGTCGAAGAACCGCGCCGGCTCGGTCTACTCTCAGTACTTCTTCAACGGCAAGCGCTACGAGAACGAGCTGAATCAGCTCAAGACACAAGGCTTCTGGCCGATGCCCTCGACCGAAGAAGGCAAGCCGGCATCGAAGCTGGAGTTGCGTTACGTTAACGGACGGCCCTTCAAGAAGGGGCAACGGGAGCAGTAGACCATGGGGAAGTTCTGCACGATCACAGCCTTAACACCGTTCCTGACCGACCTCACTGTCACTGACATGACGGCGACTCTGGACGAGGCTGTGGCCGAAGCAGAAGATCAGATCCGCACCGCGCTGGCGCCGCGATACGACGTCAGCTCGGACTACTTCCAGACCTCGACATCAACACCGCCGATCATCTCTACAATCTGCAAGCAGCTCGCCCTGGGGCATGTGCACGAAGCACTGTCCCGCGGGGGCAAAGACGCCTTCGTCCGCGCCGATCGCTACAAGAAGCGTGGCGAGGAGATGCTCAAGAAGATCGTCGATCGCGAAGCTGATGTAGTGGATCAGAGCGGTGACATCCTGGGTGAGCGCACCGACGCGTACATGGTCGACTCGAATACGAAGGACTATCACGATACGTTCGACGAAGGCTCACCGCTTGAGTGGGGGCCGGATCACGACAAGCTCGACGACATCTCGGACGAACGAGACGCATAATTATGCGCATACGGGGGCAACTCTGTGGGCCGCAAGCAGATCGACATTCAACTGATTCTAAAGTTCATCGCGCTGATGATCTTCACCGTCATAGTCTCAAAACTCTTCGTAGATCACATGTGAGGCCGAACGATGGCCGCTGAACAAGGCATACATTTCGATTCAGAGAAGGCGAAGGCATTCTTCCGTCAGATCTACGAGAACGTGGAAGAGATCTCGGAAGCGAACCGCGCGTACGTCGACTCGATCTCCGTTTTCGTCTTCCAGGATGTGCTCGACCACTTCAAGCAAGAGCGTGGATCCTCGGGCAAGTGGAAGAAGTGGTCGGATCTCTACAAGGAGCGCATGGTTCGCACGGGCAAGGGCGGCAACAAGATCCTGCAGGACAGTGGCCGGCTACGACAGTCGTTCACTCCGCGCAGCTATCGGGCGAAGTCATACGGCATTCAGTGGTTCAACCCGGCGAAGACGAAGGGCGGCTTCCCGTACGCGGCCGGGCACAACGAGGGCGGTGACGTTCTCCCGAAGCGCGACTTCATGTGGCTATCAACCAAAGCCCTGCAACGCATCTCGCAGTTGACAGCGGCGTATATGACGAAGGGAATATAGAGCATGTCGAAGGTTGACCTTGTATCACTGAAGACCGCCATCAAGACCGCACTGGACGCGAACAACGTGGAAGGAGCTTCGCCGTTCTTCGACATCTCGACTGGCATGACGAAGCGGGTGAAGCGCGTGCTCACGGTGAACCCTGAGAACATCAAGCCGCTCGCGAACAACTTGCCGGCCATATGTGTATATGTTCTGAACAAGCGCCCGCAGCCGAAGTCGATCGGCCCGAACCAGACCACGGTGAAGAGACAGGGCAAGATCATCATTCAGATCGCCGGCATCGTGTGGAACGCGAACTATCTCTCGAACAAAGAGAACGACCCGGCTGACTCTGATCTTGAACACCTGATGGAGAACATCGAGGAGTTGCTGCGCAACTATCCGCAGATCGACGGTGTGAAGTGGCAGTTCCCGACGGACGTCACTTATCACGCGGCCAGCTTCGACGAGGAGACGCATCTGCGGGTCGGGTTCCTGGATCTCGAGTTGACCGCCTTCTACTGATCTGACTATCGTTAACAAAAATGACATTATAAACCCTGGCGAAGTTAACAAAGCTGGGCATTGTAAACCTGGGGGATAGATGGGTCTCAGCGAGAAGAAGGTCGTCGCGCAGTCGAAGGGCGCATACAAGCAGTGGGCTGAGCTTTGGCAAGAGCACGCGAAGATCAACTCCCGCCACGCCCCCTTCAAGCCGCTGACCGACTTCGCGAACATCGGCGTGGGCAAGGCGTGCCTTCTAGTAGCGAACGGCTACTCCCTCGAGGAGAACATCGAGGTCATCAAAGCTCATCAGGGCAAGGTCGACATTCTCTGCTGTGACAAGACGCTCGGACACCTGCTGAATCATGGGATCAAGCCGACGTTCTGTCTCGTGGCCGACGCGATGGTGAACTACGAGAAGTACATGGCGCCGTGGAAGGATCAGCTTCAAGACACGATCCTATTCTCAAACATCTGCGGCAACCCGAAGTGGGCCGCGCTCGGCAACTGGAAGGATAAGTACTTCTTCGTGAACCGCGACGTGATCCGCACCGAGCTTGAGTTCATGCAACTGAGTGGATGCAGCAACACGATCCCCGCGGGCACGAACGTGTCGAACGCGATGGTCGTCTTCCTCACACAGAGCGACAACTCTGGCCGCAAGAACTTCTTCGGCTACGACAAGCTCCTGCTCATCGGCTACGACTATTCCTGGCGCCATAACGGGAAGTACTACGCCTTCGACGATGCGGCCGATGGGAAGAAGCACTACATGAAGCACGTCTACTGCGTGACGAAGGCCGGGTCATACGCGTACTCGTCGTCGAATCTGATCTTCTCCGCGCAGTGGCTTGAGCAGTATATCAATGGCTTCAACTTGCCCGTCGTCCAGTGCTCGCAAGAGACAGTGCTGGGCCTGAAGAAGAACGGCGATCTCGCTCAGCAGATGCAGTACAGCTTTCGTCCTGATGACGCTGATTTTGTTCGCGCCGAACTTGCGAGGCGTGACAAACTACTTAAGGAAGCTCAGGATATAGAGCAGAACGTCATTCGCATCGGAACCGAGCACTACTACGAGATGGTGGGCTCACTCTAGGGGGTTAACGCATGGTCGGACAAGGCGCAGTGATCTCGGGTCTCAGCTATCTGGCGGTGGGCCGCGAGAATGTCTTCAAGACGTACAACACTTGCACCGCGGGACTTCCGTTCATCTCTTGCGCACTGAAGACGATGCGCGAGTCGAAGACGATCGAGCAGATCTCTGGACATCGCACTCACTCACACGACATTCAACTGCAGAAGAAGATCGAAGGCGAGTTCGAGGGATACGCCTTCGCAGAAGCGACGGGCATGGCGTACTTGCTGCAGAACGCGTTCGGCGGAACGATCACCTCGGCAACCGCAACCGGTGAGACGGCCGGCGGCACCGCCTTCGACCATCAGATCGACATCGGCAACTTCGATCAATCGATCTCCTCGATCTGCTTGAATCACCGCAAAGGTGACTCGGCAACTGGCAAAGTCTTCCAATACAACGGCGTGCGCATCAACGAGCTGACCTTCTCCGCAGAGATGGATGAAGCTCTCAAGTACTCGACTTCGATCGTCGGCATCGACTCGACAGTCGGATCTAACGATGTGTCGGGCGCTTTGGGTTCGATGGACTTCGAGCCTTTGAGCTTCGTCGGTGGCCGGATCTCGATCGCAGACAGCGTTGGATCTCTGACCACCACTTCGTACTGGCATGTGCAAGCGGCCGAGATCGGCATCAGCAACTCGATCAAGAGCGACTCGGCTTCCGGTCGAATCGGCTCGGAGCTGCTCGATGTTCTTCCCCCGGGGATCGCTTCCTTCACGTTCAACGTGACGATGCGCTTCGACACCACCACCGCGTACGACGCGATGCTGGCCGGCACTCGCCTGGCGGGTGAATTCGAGTTCCTGGGCTCTACGATCACCGGATCTTCTCTGCGCAAGCGGATCAAGATCGTGGTGCCGAAGCTCAAGGTCTCCGACTCCGGCGATCCCGAGATCGGCGGGCCGGACGAGTTCCTCACTTCCGAAGTGGCCTTCAACGTCCTTCGTGATGTGACGCTCGGCTATGCGATGCGACTCTTCATCCGGAACGCGATCTCGAGTTACTGATGATCAGCTTCCTATCCCGCCTATTCCGGGGCCGCGATCTAGGCGCGGTCCTCAACGAGACCCGCAAAGTGCGCGTGCACGGCGTGGTCTTCACGATCAAGAAGATCTCCCCCCTCGACTATCTGGATGGCTCACAAGTGATGCTTCAGTACTACGACGAGTACAAGAAGCAGGTGAAGGGCGAAGGTCAACTCAGCGACTCGACCGTCAAGAAGATGCGCGCGCACTTCCGCGACGTCTTCGTGAACGCCGTTGTGCATCCGAAGATAGTCAGGGAGATCAGCAAAGATCAGCCGGCGGATCCCGCGGCCATCCCCGTAGAGCATCTCTTCACAGACATGGGTCTGGCGAATGACCTGTACGTTCAGATCATGGCGTACGCGAACGGTAAAAAAAAACTCTAGACACTAGACAACTGGCGCGGGGCAAGCTCGTCGAACTCGACAGACTCGCACAGCGCTATGGTAAACTTCCCTCAGAGATCAAGAACAGATCAATCGCCGACCTGCAGTTCGACCTGCTCGTATTCCGACTGGGCACGAACGAGGAGTACAAGGCGCAGAAGAAGGCCGCGGATCGCGCGCGCATGCAAGGGAGACGTCGATAGATGGCACAGCAGGAAGCAACGCTACTCCTCAGGATCAAGAAGGCCGGCGAAGAAGTTCTCGACGAGATCAGTGACAAGTTCACGAACATGACCACGCTGATCGCGGCCGCCGGCGCCGCGGTCCTGGGCTTCGGCTATCTGGCATTGAAGTCCTGGCGCGAGCAGGAGCTTGCGTCGAATCAGCTCGCGCAAGCGATGGTGCAGCAAGGTGTGTACACCACCGAACTCAAAGGCAAGTACGACGAGATGGCGGCATCGCTTCAGAAGGTCACAACCTTCGGCGACGAGCAGATTCAAGCCGCGCAAGCGACGCTGCAGGCGTTCGTCGGGCAACGTGAGGTCACTCAGGAGCTTGTGCAAGCAACGCTGGATCTGGCGGCCGCAAAGGGCATGGATCTCGATACGGCATCGCAGCTCGTGGGCAAGTCGATCGCGTCGGAGACGAATGCGCTTCAGCGCTACGGCATCGAAGTGCAGATGTCGAAGGATAAGACGCAGCAGCTCGCGAACGTGATCGAAGCACTCAATGGGAAGTTCGGCGGCCAGGCCGCGGCTATGGCTCAAGGTCTCGGCTCGATCGAGCAGATGAAGAACCAGTGGTCGGACTTCCTGGAGAACGTCGGTCAGCGGATCGCGCCCGGGTTCACCGCGGCCGCGCAAGCGGTGATGGGTCTCTTCAATGCGATGAACATGGGGGGCTCGCTCGTCGATTCAATCGGCCTCGGCTTCCACACACTCTCTTCGATCGTGGTCGTGTTCAGCGGGCTGCTCGAGAAGCTCGGCGGCGTTGCCGGCACGGTGCTCGGCGGGATCGCCGAAGCTGTCACGAACATGGTGCAGGGCAACTTCAAGGCCGCATGGCAGAACGCAAAGGACATCGTCAAGATCTCGATGGACGACTGGGCCGCGACTTCCGAGCGTACGATGGCGCGCCTTCAAGAGATGGACATGAACTATCTCGCTACTAAAGAAGGCAACCTGCTCAAAGAAGAAGAGCTGATGCGCGCCTCTAACGAGCGCAAGGCCGTGATCGCCGACGAGCACAAGATGGTCATGGACGAGAAGAAGCTGCAGCAGGAGATCGAGGATCAGAACCGCCGGCTTGTAGAACAAGAGATGGAGTCGATGACCGAGGCGCAGAAGCTTGCGACTCAGATCCGCTTCCTGGACGAGAAGATCAAGGCGGAAGAGAACCATCAGAACAAGATGAAGCTCGTCAAGCAGCGCTCCGACATGGTCGATCTGCAGCGCCAGGCGATGCGCGTGGAACAGCAGAAGGTGCTGGATAAGCAACGCGAACAGGATCAGCAGGCGACCTTGAACACGATCGCAACGATGCAGTCGTCTAACAACTCAGTACTGGCCGCGATCGGGAAGGCCGCAGCTCTCACGCAGATCGCGATTGAGACGCCGGTGGCGATCGCAAAGGCATTGAGCGCATTCCCGCCGCCGTTCAACTTCGCGGCCGCGGGGCTCGTGGGCGCAGCGATGGCGGTTCAGGCCGCGCGCGTGTCGGGCATCAAGCTCGCCGAGGGCGGTATCGTGCCGGCCGTACATGGCGGGATCAACGCGACGATCGGTGAGGGCGGACGCGCAGAAGCCGTCATCCCCTTGCCCGACGACTTCGACCCGAACAGTGGCCTGGGCGGTGGTGGGGGCGGCGTCAGCGTCGTGTTCACTGGCCCGGTTCTGGGCAACGACGAGCAGGCGCGCGAGTTCGCGATCAAGATCGACAGAGAGCTGCTCAAGCTACGTCAGCGTAACGAGAGCGTATCGTTCGACGAGGGGGTCATTTAATGGAGTTCCTAGAGAAGAACTACTTGCAGACGTCGACGCAGTTCGCGGTGAACTCGAACACGCTGCTGGCTGAGCGGGTCATGGATCGCGACGAGACCCGCCAGTGGATCTCGCAGAACTACAACGACGACTCGGCCACCTCGGTGATGACGATCAGCTTCGACGAGACGATGCCGGTCAGCCGGCTGGCTCTTTGCGCGATGAACCTCAAAGAGTTCAAGATGTACTACAACGGCGTCACCGCGAACACGTTCGCTATTCAAGAAGGCGCCACCACCGTGACCGACTTCGCAACGAACAGCGAGACTGCGATGTTCTTCCGCACCACCGAGGTGCAGTGTACGTCGATCACGATAGAGATGAAGAAGACGCAGCTCGCTAACTCAGAGAAGGCGATCGGCTACTTGTACGTGGGCAAAGACCTCGTGGACTTCGAGAAGGTGCCGGCGGCTTCGGGCTACACGCCCCGCCTGGACAGCGACGAGGTCGTTCACAAGATGTCTGACGGCGGCATTAAGATCAACCGCAAGTCGATCAAGCGCTACGCCGATGTTAAGATCAAGTACGTGTCGCGCGAGTTCAGGGAAGAGCTTCGCGACATCCACGATCGCGACGACAGCTTCGTCTTCGTAGCCTTCCCGACCATGACAGCCTGGGATGAGATGATCTTCCCCTGCGTATGGGAAGGTGACTTCGACTTCTATAAGCACAGCGACAACTCACCGGCGGCCGGCTTTGAGGGAATGATCCGCCTGAGGGAGACGCCGACGTGATACCAGAGTCACTCAAGAAGCAGGTTGTGCGCGATAAGTCCTCGGTGTTCCGACGGGCCTATGTGAAGCGCATGCTCTCGACCGGCATCTTCGAGTCAGAGTGGCAAGAGATCACTGACGACGTGAAGCGCTGGGGCCGCGTGGTTCAATCGGTCGATGCCGATCGCTACTCGAAGTTCAACTTCAACTCGCTCAACATGACCGTTAACAACGAAGACGGCTCGTATCTGGCCGAGGACGACACGCGCTCGTTCTGGTATGGATACGCATCTCAGCAACGCACCTTGCTTCGCATTGAAGCCGGCTACAGCGAGAAGGAACTCGGCGAAGACGGTATCTGGAATGTGGGCGAGACGCCTGGCGTTCAGTGGGATGTCGCTCACTGGGATGACCCGGCCGACACCTTCGATCTGCGTCCGGTGATCTTCACCGGGATCATCAGCGGCGACATCATGTTCTCGGATAAGTACGAGGTGGCGCTCACGGTGATGCCGATCCTCGAGGTCTTTAGGTCCTTCCCGGCGCGCAACCTAACCGGCTTCACCTCTACGGGCCTGACCGCTTCGCAGTTCTGCGAGCTGCTCCGCGATCAGACCGACGGCGCCGGCAACTTCTTGTTCAGGCCCTTCCTGAACGACACGACGGCGGCATGGAACATACAATCTACTACTTCTATTTACACGCAGCTCAATACCTCGACCGCGCAGGACATCATCAGCATGAACACCTGGGAAGTGCTCGAGCGCCTGGCGGAAGCCGAGGACTTCGTGTGCTTCGTCTCTGGCGATGGACAGTTCTACTTCCGCGACAAGGATGCGGTTACTTCGACGGCCGCCTATGAGTTCCACGGGCTCGGATCCGTCAGCCGAGAGTGGGGTCACTCGATCAAGTCGATCGATCAGTTCGGCCGCAAGTTCTCGAAGTACTACTCGCGCGTGAGTGTGCAGTGGTCGAAGGAAGACACCACGACCTCGTACGCGATCGTGGAGACTTCCCTGACCGTGTCGGGATTGAGCTCCCCATGGATCTACGGGCACCGCACGCTGGAGATCGCGAACTACTGGATCCCGAGCGCAACTACGGCGCAGATCCTCGCGCAGAACATCTACGACAACGTCAACGCCTTGAAGCGTGAAGTGAAGATGACGACCGTGTTCTTGCCCGGGCTAAATGTCAGCGACAAGATCTCGGTCAACTACGACCCCTCGCAGGCGGCCGAAGAGTCGCTCTGGGATCTAAACAACTGGGGTGATACCGGCACCGCGATCCTATCCGATGATCTAGTCTGGGATCTCGCGATCGGCGACTCGTTCTACTTGAATCAGGAAGAGATGAAGATCGTGCAGATTGAACTCGATCTCGACAAGCTCGATACTAAGATCACAGCAAGGGAGACGTAACGATGCCGAGTTCTAATACTATCACCGCCTTCAATGTGTTCGTGACTCGCACCGTGATCGAGAGTGCGAAGATGAACGAGAACTTCTCGGCGATCCGAGGCAACTTCCTTCCGATCGATGGATCCCTGGGCGCGGCCGCGGTCGATGGCGCATACAACCTCGGATCCGAAGGGCACCGCTGGAAGTCAGCGTTCATCGATGACGGCATCTCTCTCGATTCACTCTCCATGACCGCGAACGTGACACCGTCTTCCGGGTCGTATCACATCTGGAACAAGGAAGGTCTGATCGTTGCGCGTAACAGCGCCGGCGAGGACTTGCCTATCGGCCCGGGCGGTGGCTGGAAGAAGTTCCTGATGACCTCGGGCGCATTCTCGACGGCCGGCCTCACGAACACCGGCACTCTATTCAACCTGAACCCGCGCGAGATCATAGAAGCATATGTTGTGAAGCATACGACGGACTTCACTTCGACCGCGGGTTCGATCACCGCGCTGACGTTCAAAGTGGGTCTTGCAACCGAGCGCGATCGCTGGGTCTCGGGCTTCGACATCAAGCAAGCCGTGACGAACACGGCCTTCTTCGCCGGCCAGGACTTTGATCTGCAGAACATGGGAGCGACGACCGCGGTTGCGTGGACAGTCGAAGCGGTGGGCGCTAATCTATCTGCACTGACACAAGGTCAACTGACCGTCTGGGTTAAAACATCAATCTTGCCGTGAGGTGTATATGCGTAGCTGGATGAATCAGAACAGGCTCGGACTGCTGTTCTTCTTGACGATCTTCTTGATCGGTGCGGCCGCCGGTTCAACCTTCGACTGGGTCCGTATTCGTCCGGGCACGTTGCCGAGCACCGGCGCGAACGGTGAGCTGCGCATCGACTCGGCCGATGGCAACCTGAAGAAGTACTCGACCGCGAATGCTGCGTGGGAACTGATCGCCGGCGGCGGCGGATCCGGCGGCATCAACTATCTGGAAGACAACACCGACATCGAGAGTTCGGCGACTGGTTATGTCGCCTATGCTGACGCTGCGGCCGCAACGCCGGCCGATGGAACTGGCGGCTCGGCGACCTCTACGTGCACGCGCACGACAACCGCCGGCCAGGTGCTGCGCGGAACGGGATCGCTGAAGATCGACAAGCCGGCCTCTAACGAACAGGGTGAAGGCTGCAGTTATGACTTCAGCGTCGATCCGCAGGACGAGCTGAACGGCTCGAAGGCCGTCGTGATCTCGTTCGACTACATGACGACGTCTGGATACGTTGCGAACGACATCGTGCTATTCGTGTATGACAAGGATGGCACTACGCTTCTGAGCGTGTTGAACACCGAGAACGGCGGGCTTCTCGCATCGACGACGCCCGGCCGATTCATCGGCGTCTTCTTCACCACTCAGAACAACGACGACTATCGGCTTGTCTGGCACATCGCGACCTCGAGCGCGACCGCGTATAGCGTTTATATCGACAACATCCGGGCGGGACCCGAGACCGTTCACCCGACACCGTACGCTGTCGACCTGGGAACCGAGGCGTGGGCCGACAACCAAGGCAACGCAACGACCTCGGTCAACCTCACGCGTGACGGCAAGTGGCTCTTCGTAGAGGGTCTCGTCACGTACACCGGCGCGCAGTCCGGCGCCTTCACGATCACAATCCCGGCGGCATACACTCCCGATACTACAATCTATTCGACCGGAAGTTCGCAGCGATACCTGTTCGGCACTGACGTGATCTTGCGCGACGCCGGCACCTCGATCGACAACGGCTTCGCTTATTTCGCTGGCACGAATATCGAGATCACGCTCGACAGTTTGAACTCGATCAGTTCAACGACTCCGCACACCTGGGCGAGCGGCGACTCAATCTCTTTCAAGGCAAAGTGGATCGTCAACGGCTGGAAGGAGACTGCGCTCACGAGCACGTCCGAACGGCTGCTCAATCTTGCGAAGTTCTCCACATACAAGACTTCTAATCAGGCCGTGGCTTCTACGTCGGCAACGAAGATCACCTGGCCGACCACTCCGACCACCGACAACATGAGCGGGTTCGATTCGTCGAACAACCGATACGTGGTCAAGAAGGCCGGACGCTACAACATCACCGGTGCGGCGACCATCAATGCCGGGTCCGACGAATTCTGGTATCTGCGCATCTACAAGAACGGCTCTGCGATCGCAACTCGCTATATCGGATCGAACTCACCGTCGATTGAGGTCAGCGCATCTCTTGAGCTTGCGGTGAACGACTACATAGAGCTGTACATTCAATCCTCAGCCGACACATCGTACGAGGTCTTCGCCGATGCGACTATTCGATACACGAAGCTCGACATCGAGATGTCTCAGCCGGAGAAGCACTTCGGCACGTACGGCACATTCGAGATCCTGAGCACAACTTCATCGGTTAAGACCCCGAGTGCGGACGGCCGGTATCACGCGTACAGTGGCAACTCTCTCACGTTAACGCCCGGAACCTGGCGCCTCACCGGTGTCGTTCTCTTTGGGAACTCTGGATCTTCGCCCGCATATACGACTCTCGGAGTGGGTTACTATGGCGCGAACGGTGGTGATTCAGCCTCGATCCCCGCGCTGCTCACGACGCTGTCAGGGTTGACCGTTCTCACGCAGATCGGGACAGATGGCACCACTGGCCTTGATGCTTATATAAACTCGCCAGCGAGTGCCGGCGGAACTTTGGCTGCGCCGCCGGTCATCGTTCGTGTAACTAAAGACGTGACCGTATATCTCTCGAGCTTCTGCAATCTCACGACGGCCGCGAACGCGAGGCTCACAGCTAAATTCAGCGCAGAACGACTTCAATAGGGGGGCACGATGCCAGATACCATAACCACATACAACACGTTCCAGGCGGGAACGAAGGCGCGCTCGAGTGAAGTGAACGACAACTTCAACAACTATCGCGGCACGCTTCTCCCGATCAACGTGAACACGGCGTCGGCATCGCACCTGACTCACAACCTGGGCTCGAGCGAGCACCGATGGAAGACGGCCTTCCTTGATGGCATCGACTTGCGATCGTCTACGACCACGGCCGCGGTTGAGATCTTCGGGGATCCGTCGGCAACCGCCGGCGCGATGCTCTTCAAGATCGGCTCGACAACCGTTGCGAAGATCATCCCCGCGGGCTTCGATGGTGCATTCATGGCGCCAGGCACGCACAACTTCGTCGCGCAGACATTCACCTCTAACCAGACGTGGACATGTCCTGCTGGCGTCTTCCGCATTGGTCTCCTGATGGCGGGCGGTGGCGGTGGTGGCGGTGGTGGCGCTGACTCTGGATCGGCTGTCGACTCTGGCGGTGGTGGCGGTGGGGCTGGCTGTCAGCCCGTCTTCACATTCGTCGAAGTTACGCCGGGCACAGCGTACTCGATCACCGTCGGCACCGGCGGCGGCTTTGGAACCGGCGGATCTGCATCGAACGGCTTTGCCGGTAGCAGCGGTGGATCCTCGAGCTTCTCGAACTTGTTTACGGTCGCGGGCGCGGCCGGCGGAAGCCCGGGGGTCGCTGGCGGCGCAGGTGGCGCCGGCGGATCCGGCGGCTGGGGAACGATGGGTGAATACTGCTCGGGCGGCGCAGGTGGCGCCGGCGGCTTCGGCAACGTCAGCATCTCAGGAACGCGCGGCCGCTACGCTACTGGCGGAACCGGTAACAAAGGCGGGGGCACGAACACTGGCGGCGGTGGCGGTGGCGGTGGCGCCGGATACGGATCCGGCGGTGAAGGCGGCGATGGTGGTAACAACGGGCAAGCCGGCGCAGGATCCGCCGGCGGAAGATCTGCGGGCGGTGGCGGTGGCGGTGGTAACGGCCCGGGATCCGGAACCGGTAACAACGGCGGCAACGGCGGAACGGGGATCGTGATCGTCTACTACATCAAGTAAACAACGGAAGTAGCTGTATCGTCGTCGAGTGCTATCGATTCGATGACGATCGCTACTGAATCGATGACACTCGACCGTTCGGAAGTTTTCTTGACAGAACTTCAGTCCGCTTGATGTGATTCTCTCATGCTACAATTTATGTCTCTCTTCAAGTACAGGGTGAAGTACAACTATGGTCGCATTTTGCCTCTTCGTGTTCCTGTTGATGTGTCACTTGAGCTGTCAAGCGCTTGCAATATGGGATGCTCGTACTGCTATCATTCAGATAAGAAGAAGCTCCCGTTCAAACAGGGCTTCATGTCGAGAGAGATCGCGTTCTCGATCATCGAGCAGGCGGCGCTCCTGGGCGTCCACTCTCTCAAGTTCAACTGGAAGGGCGAGGGCACGCTCAACCCGAACTACAGACTGATCACCGAGCATGCGCGATCACTCGCGCGTGGATCCACGTTCATCGATCGCATCGCGAACTCGAACTTCAAGATCATTCCGCAGAAGCGTGAAGACGTGTTCCACGGTCTCGCCTCTCTGACGAAGGTTAAAGTCTCGTATGACAGCTTCCGGAAGTTCGTTTTTGAGAAGCAGCGAACCGGCGGCGATCACGATCTCACGACCGAGAACGTCGATCTGTTCTATAACCATCCCGCGCGCATCAAGTCGGAGACACAGCTCGTGATTCAAGCGGTGCGCACGCGCCTCAACGCTGACGAGGACATCGCCGGCGAGATCAAGAAGCGCTGGCCGGAAGCGAAGGCATCTATCAGGGACATGGTCGCCGGCCGCGTAGAGAGCGAGAAGGTCGGCCAGATGGAAGCCCGCCGGCGCGACGTCGACAACCGACAGTCGTGCATTCAGGCGCACGTACGATTGATCTTCAACCACGAAGGGCGCGCGTTCCCGTGTTGCCCGGACATCAAGGAGCAGCTCGAACTCGGCGACATCAGAACCGAGAAGCTCTACGACATCTTCAACGGAGAATTCGCGCGATCGCTGCGTGCGGATCTCAAGAACGGGCAAGCCTTCGAGGAGAACCCGTGCCGTACTTGCAGTTCCTTTGAATCATACAAAGGCTATAAACAACCATGGGGGTCATAGATGACATTCGCAGAAGCCATGACACAAGCTCTGAAGGATCAGGGCATGTCGCAAAGTGCACTCGCTCGGGAGTGCCAGATCTCGCGCATCGCGGTTAACCGCTACGCGAGCGGGGCGCAGTTGCCTCACCTGAACACAGCCATCCGTATCGCAAAGAAGCTCGCCTTCTCGCTCGATGCTTTGGATGAGACCGTGCTGAAGTCGGCCGCAGACGAAGGCACCGAACAAGCCGTATGATGCGAGCCGCGATCATCGTATGCGCCAGGCTGAAGAGCCGGCGCGTTCCGAACAAGTGTGTGACCGAGATCAATGGCAAGCCGATCCTGCAGCATCTGCACGATCGCCTGCTCAAGACTGGCCTGCAGATCATCTACGCAGTTCCACAAGAAGAGTCGTCGCAGTTCATGGAGATCTTCAGCGAGTTCTCTGGCTCGTTCAACGTGTACGCCGGCGACGACGAGGATCCGCTTCGGCGGATGTTCTGGGCGGCAAAGGCTCACGACGTCGACACGATCATCCGGATCACGCACGACAAGATCTTCGTTGATACCGACGCGATCTTCCGCTTCCTCGACGAGTACTGGCGCAACCAGTTGCACTATGTGTACGGCTCGGCACTCACGCCTGGATCCGGCTTTGAGATCATCGCGCTCTGGGCTCTGGAAGAAGCGGCGAAGAAGTATCGCAACGTCGAGCACGTCTCGTATGCGATCCGCAACGTGACCGAGCGCAAGCTCGATGCGCGGCCGGCGGTGCACGCAGACTTTGAAGACGTCCGCCTGCTGATCGACTTCCCCGAGGACATCGAGCTGATGAAGCGGATCTTCGGGATACTGGGCAACGACTGCACGCTGGATGACGTCCTTCGCCTGCTCGTCGATCAGCCCTGGCTGACCCGCATCAACCGCATGCCGATGACCACGATCTACACTTGTGCGTACAACGCGGAGAAGTGGATCGAGAAGTGTATGGGATCCGTCAGCGCGCAAAGCGGCTTCCGCGATCACGAGTACGTCCTTGTGGACGACTGCTCGACCGATCGCACGGCGCTCTTGATGGCGAAGTTCGCGGCGCTCTATCCGAACGTGACCTATATCCGCAACTCGAAGAACGTGGGCCTGGCCTCGTCGTCGAACGTGGCGCTTGAGAACGCCCGGGGGAAGTTCATCGTCCGGCTCGATGCCGACGACTACTTCACCACCACGCAGGCGTTGAGCGATCTCCTGAAGGCGATCGCCGTTCAAGGCTGCGACGTCATATATCCGAACAACTACTTCGGGAAGATGGACTTCGTTCAGCACGGCAAAGATTCGCACCATGTGGGCGGCGCGCTCTTCCGCACACGCGCGTTGAATCACATCAAGTTCACCGATGGACTTCGCGGCTACGAAGGTTACGATCTATTCAAGCGCGCGCAGAAGTCGCTGAAGATCGGCTACTTAAGCCGCCCGATCTTCATGTATCGCCAGCATGATGGCTCGATGTCGAAGACGAATCTCGCAGAACGCGAGCGAATTAAACACTCTATCGATCAAGGGGGAACACCATGATCAAGAACATGAACGAATTCGTGACATGGATCACGAGTGAAGATGTGGGCGGCAAAGAGATCACCGCGGCCCGCGCGCGCCGGATCTGGAAGCTGCTCAGCAAGAAGCTCTTCTCCGAAGGTGCACAAGCCTGGCTTGAGGGCGGCGAGAAGCTTCCGCACGGCCCGAACTTCATCGCGCATCCGATGCTGATGGCGATGTACGCGAACGGCAAGCGCCAGAAGAAGGGCAAGAAGAAGTGAAGGCGAACCTTGAGATCGACGTGTTGAAGCTGTTCGCCGGCCAGATCAAAGGCTTCGAGAACTCGAAGAAGTGGAACGCCTGGCTGACTCGCTGTCTTAATGATCAGAAGATGGATGAACTGATCAACGTCCGCAAGGGCATTCAGATCGGCATGCACACGATCCAGAAGAAGGGGCTCGTGACCGAGCAGATCGCAGAGACGTACTGTCGCTGGATCGGCTCGATCGACAAGACCCTTCGTCGCATTCTCAAGGCTCGCAACCCTATGCTGAACGACCGAGTCAACGCACTCGGCACCGCGGACAGTCTGGAAGCAAAGCGCCAGCGCGATGCCGAGTTCGAGGCGTACTTGCGCAAGAAGGGAAGCTACTGATGTTCGAGCTGATCTTCGCGGCGCTATTCATCGGTTACAACTTCCTCACGTACTGCGTGTGGGAGTCGACCGTCACCTGGGCGGCGGCCGGCAACTGGGATCAGATCATCCGGTTGTCGCCGCTCATCCTTGTGTTCACGATCACCGACGTCATCTACTGGCGTCTCGCATTCGCATACGTTAAATCTTACAGGAGTAAATAAACATGAACGAGTTCGCAAAGCGTCGCTCGTGGGGTCCGACTCCGCGCTACGATCGCGTCGAGAACTATTCCCCGCGCCGGCGAACATTCACCGTGATCGCCGGACCCTGCTCGGTCGAGAACGAAGAGCAGATCAAACGGATCGCTATTCACGTCGCGGCCGCGGGCGCAACGCACTTGCGCGGCGGTGTCTTCCGCGCCGGCACCTATCCTGGCAAGAACTTCGGTCTTGTCGAGAAGGAGCTGCTGCGCGCGTATCATCAAGCGGCCTTCGACAACGGGCTTCAGAACATCATCGAGGTTCTGGACTACAACGAGTACGCGATGGATCTCGTGAGCGCGTACGCTGACTGCTTCCAGGTCGGTTGCCGTCAGATGCAGAACTACACGCTGCTTCGGGTTCTGGGCTGCTACAAGAAGCCGGTCTTCTTGAAGCGCAACCCGGGCACCACGATCGACGAGCTGCTGGGCGCAGCCGAGCATCTCCTCGCCGGCGGCGTCGAAGAGCTGTACTTGATCGAGCGCGGATCCGCCGGCAACGCGACACATGTACGCTGGGATCTCTCGATCTCGATGATCCCTGCGGTTCAGGCGATCACGCGGATCCCGATTCTCGTCGATGGATCTCACGGCACCGGCCGGCGCGATCTCGTTGAGCCGATGACTTTGGCCGGCGTCGCCGCCGGCGCGAACGGATGCCTCGTTGAAGTGCATCCCGATCCGGTTAACAGCCTGTCCGACGCGGATCAGGCGATCAGCTTCCAGGCGTTCAATCAATTAATGTTAAAGGTTAAGGGGGTTCAGAATGCGTTGCATAGTGTGTGATTCGACCGACAAGTGGGAGAACGTCGATCAGTTCAGGATGACGAAGAAGGGCATGATGATGTGCGGGGGCTGCGGGTTCATCTCGTATCCGGGCATGTACAAGACCGAAGCGGAGATCAAGGCACACTACAAGGAAGACTATCGCAAGTGCCCGAGCGTTCAGAACGCATTCACCGGACAGAAGAAGCTGCACATCCACTCGGCGTTCCTCACCGACACGCTGAAGAGCTGGATGGATCGTGGCCTCAAGAACCCGGTCGTGTGCGACATCGGAGCGGCGTACGGTCAGTTCCTAAACTGGATCAAGTCGCACTTCCCTGAGGCCGACATCAGCGGCACCGAGTGGGCGCTCGCGTATCGGCGCAACGCCTGGCACGAGTACGGGATCCGACTCGATCTCGACTTCGATCGATCGAAGAAGTATCACCTGATCTCGTCGTTCAAGGTGGCCGAGCATCAGCTCGACGTGGATCTTCGCTTGCGTGAATACGTCGAGTGCCTTCACGAAGACGGCTTCATGTACATCTCTGTTCCGATCTGGCACGAGAAGATGGTGAACCCGGGAACCGACGGCTTCGACCTTGAGTTCTACTACGATCCACACCACATCAACGTATGGCATCCGGCGCACTTCGAGTATCTGCTTGCGAAGGTGGGCCTTGAGATCGTGAAGAAGGATCTCTACTTGTACGACAACACGTACTTGTGCAAGCGCAACGACGCGCTGATGGCCGATGCGAAGATCCCGAAGATCGACCCTGAGAAGTTGAAGGCCGTGATGAAGCGGATCAAGACGGCCGCGATCCTCTATGGCGAGACGAAGTTCGAGGAAGCTCTGCGCGAGTTCTCGAACTTCCCGGCCGCCTGGGTGAACGCGTACGAGCAGTCGCGCCAGAAGGCACACGCCGCGCGGGACACGCAGCCGCCGTTCGAGTGGGTGATGGAGAACTTCGTCGCTCCCATGCTGAAGGCTTGCCCGACCTCTCTCGAGCCGCTACGTCTCGCCGGCGACGTGTGCATGCGATACGACAAGTATCAGGATGCTGCTAAGTATATACAGAAGGCGCTCGAGCTGCGGCCGAACAACGCCTCGTTCTTGATGGCTCTCTCTCACTGCTTCCGCGAGATAGCCTTGAGAGCTACAGACCCGGCCGACAAGCTCAAGATGTTCGTCGAGAGTCGCGACTGCGTCCGCTACTTGCGGGATATAGACTTGCAGAGCCGGAACGACGCTGTAAACTGGATCTACAAAGACAACTCAATGATACCAACGCCACATGAAGGGGGCACGCATGGATGAACAGCAAGTACAGCTCGTCGACGTAACCGTTCAGGTTCCTAAAGAGATGAAGGATGTGAAGGACTTCCTCGTGAAGTTGCTTGAAGACATCAAGGCGAAGAAGTCGATCACCGAGATCGCCGCCGGCTCTCTTCCTGGATTGATCACCGCGGTCGACGGCTTCGAGAAGCTGGACGACGAAGCGAAGGCGAAGGAGTCGTACAACCTGTACGGTCTGCTTGTCGCCGACGTCGCGAAGGCTTTGGCGGGCAAGTAACGCCATGTGGAAGTTCGCGTTGATCCAGTTCTTGTCTGCGATCGGCCTCAAGTCGTGGCCGAGCGCAGAGCCGTTCTTCAAGCGGCACAAGAAGCTGGGTCTCGCGCTCTTCCTGTTCTGTGTGATCGCGATGATCGCGACCATCTTCCTCGGATGCGCCACTGTTCAGCAGAAGGCAACGAAGCTCCCTCTCTACACGTACAAGGCCGACATTGAGATCAGCGTGGACGGCGGCACCTTCGACGGTATGGCTGTCACGTCTATCGAGGGCACGAAGACCATCACCATCAGAAGCAAGGCGAAGCTCGATCTTCTGACGATCTCTTCTTGCCACCGAGAGTTCACGCAAGAACGTGTGGACTACAAGTCGGGATGGTTCGGGCTCGGCGGATCCTCGGCTACGAAGTTTGTTTACACGTTCAAGCCGAGCGACATCGAGCGCGAGAGCTTCTGTCCGCTCTACATTCAAGCGTTCCAGGTCTCGGGCCTGGCCGCCTGGGGCTACGTCGCCTTCCGCACGAACGAGAATCTCCCCGCGAAGACCGAGTGCAACGGTGTTGTGTGGAACCGATTCGCCGGCATCTCCGTCTGTCAGAGTCGGTCAGGCTTTGAGCAGCGGATCACCTTTGATCGCCCGGTGAAGTTCACGTCGAACTCTCTTTGCAGAATCGACGCCCGCTCCGATCGCGACTTCCGCGTACGCGCGGGCAAGGGCTTCTGTTTAGCTACATTCACCGATGGCAAGGACACGCATCGGCTTGTACTGCTGGGCTACGACGAGATCCTCGTTCGAGGTGGTGAATAATGCTTGGAACTATCCTCTCTCTGCTGCAGATCGCTATGCCGGTGATTCTCTGGATACTTGATAAGTTCAAGGTCTCGAAGGAGAATCAGCAAGCGTTCATTAACAAGGTTCAGAGCGCGAAGGACGACGGCAAGATCGCCATCGATCAGCGCGATGAATTCAACCGGCAAGACGAGGAGCTGAAGCATGGACAGACTGCAGGAGATTCTCAAGCGCAACCCCCGAATCAACCCTAAGGCGCTCGCGCGCGCGCTCAAGTGGGCCGACCATACGGCCGTCAAGAACAAGAACTACATCGTGATCGTCGACTTCTCTCTGAATGAGTCGCAGAAGCGTCTGCACATGATCAGCATGACAACGCTCGAGTCGAACTCGTACAAGGTGGCTCACGGCAAGAACTCCGACAAGAACAAGGACGGTATGCCCGACGGCTTCTCGAACGTGTCGGGATCCTATCAGTCGTCGCTGGGCGCGGTCGTCGTGGGCTCTGAGTTCAAGAACCCGAAGTGGAAGTACGTGCGTCTGCTGGAAGGTCTAGAGAAGGGATTGAACGACAAGATCCGCGCGCGCGAGATCCTGTTCCACTCGACGAAGTACGTGAATGATGTCGAAGGTCAGCCGATCGGCGATACGCTGGGATGCTTCGGCGTGAGCGAGAAGACCGCCGGCGAGATCGGTCACAAGATCGGCGGCTGCTTGCTGTACGCCTGGGATGACAGCATGAAGGATGACGCGCCCGCCACAGAAGAGAAGAAGCCCGTGAGCGAAGACCTCGGCCCCGCGCTGGCCGTCATCAAGGAGTTCGAGGGATTGTACTTGAAGGCGTATCTAGATCCGGTCGGCATTCCGACGATCGGCTGGGGCACGATCCGCTATCCCGACGGCCGCAAGGTCAAGATGGGAGACAGGTGCACTCAAAGCGAAGCCGAAGCCTGGCTGCTGCACGAGGTTAACAAGTTCGCCCGTGACGTGAAGTCGCTCGTGAGAGTATCCCTCTCGACGAATGAGTTCTGCGCTCTCGTGTCCTTCTGCTACAACCTGGGATCCGGCGCTCTGTCGAAGTCGACTCTGCTTCGGAAGCTCAACGCCGGCGAGAAGCGGGCGGTGGTTGCGAACGAATTCGACCGCTGGATCAATGCCGGCGGCCGGCCGCTGAAGGGTCTCATCCGTCGGCGCGCCGCAGAGAAGAAGCTCTTCCTCTCTTAGAAAGGTGTAGACAATGTCATCTGAACGCTTAATCTTAGAGCGGATCGCCGACATACTCGGCGACATCCGAAGAACACTCAATCACATCGAGCAGCATCTACGACCCGAGATCACTGCAACTGCGATTGAGTTCTACGCAACTATCAACGGGGTCAAAGAAAAGGTGGCAAGTATGTTCCTAAAGAGCGACGAAAATCTCCCGCTGGCGATCGCGATCAAAGATCGCAAAGGTAACGCAGCAAAGGTCGATGGTGCTCCCGCGTGGGCCGTGACCGACGAGAGCCTGGCGAAGCTGCAAGTCGCTGAAGATGGAATGAGCGCAACACTGGTTCCCTCGGGCACCGTGGGCACTCTCAAGGTTCAGGTGAAGGCCGACGCCGACCTGGGCGAAGGCGTGAAGGAGATCCTCGGCGAACTCGAAGTCGAGATCATTCCGCTTGAGGCCGCGGTCATCGAACTGTCCGCCGGCAACTCTGTTCCGCAAGAGTAATTTCTGGATCTTTGCGCCCCCGGTCTGGGGGCGCTTCTACTTCATCTTCTTCAGTAACATTCTAGATAGACGGTCAGTCGGCACTGTGCTGAACAGCGCGCTTGCCATGCATTCCGCGAAGTTCATCGAGAGCACTTCCACGTCGCCGGCGGGATACTTCTGTGAGTTGCACTTCTCGGGCGGGCTTCTGACGAAGTACTTCCGACACGACATCGGCCGGTGTTCGTAGACCATGCACTCGTTGTTCTGGCCGAGTAGTGGGCACCGGCGATCCTTGTACGCGATCTGGTTCCAGCGCTCAGCCTTTGCCTGATGAATCAGCTTCTGCTCGTCGAGCACGATCCCCTTCTCGGCGATCGCGTACAGCAGCAGCTCGGCTTCATCCTCGGTGATGTCGACGTTCACGTAGCAGCAGTGCGCGCAGCCGGCCTTGCAGCTCAACTGACTCTCGACCCCGCGCGTGCCTTCCTCGATCAGCTTGTTCATCGCGTTGTGGAACGAATGCGCGAGTGACTTCCGATCTTTGGTGATCGCTCCGACCCGGCGGTATTCATCGACGTAGTGCTGGATGCAAGCCTTGACCTCGTTGAACAGGTCCGGCCGCTGCTGCAAGTGCATCTTCAGGTTCTCGGTGACGCCGAGAATGACGTCGCTGTCACCGTCCTTCACGGTAACTTCTCGCCGGTGATCGCCAGCCACAGATCTCGCAGGAGCTGCTCTTCTCGCTCATTCTGGGCGCCTAAGAGAGATGCGCCGAACCTTTGGGATAGGAAGTCCTTAACGATCGCACGGGCGTGCTCAGGGCTCGCGTGCGCTTCCGTCTGGACGATGTCGATGCACGCGTCAAGCAACGTCTTAGGTGTTGCGCGCGCCAGCACTTCATCGGCCGACTCGGTGTGCGCAAGAACGTCTTCTTCCTTGTCGGCGAACAGCATGTCGAAGCACGTCTCGCAGTAACCCGAGATCTGCGTCTCGGCTTCGCCGGCCGGCGTGAAGACGTTGATGCCCTTGATAAACTGCTTCTCGCACATGATACATCTCTCGAACTTCATCGCTTCACTTCCTTGCAGAAGTGTTCGATCGCAGCTTGAATAACTGGGCTGAGATCGATCGTATACGAAGCTTTGTGATTCAGAACGATGTTCAAGTTGCCATTGACGTAGACGATGGTGCCACTCAGGTTCTTCTCCTCATCGGTGAACTCGTTGTAGTTCTGATGCCATCCGGATATCGCCATGAAGCCACGACCGTCAGGCGATATTTCGCCCTTCAGTTCTACGGTTGCTGTCCCGGCCGGCGTCTTGTTCGATTTACGACTGCTCATTCGACACCGCCCGTGATGCGTTGAATACTTCGCGATCTTCGGCGCTTCTCACACGATCGACCATCTGGAAGATCTCGCGGCTATCGGCCTTGATGGATCTTGCCCACGCCTTGATCTTGTCGATCGGAAGCGGCGCCTTGCCCTGTTCGACATTCGAGACGAACTGGCTCGTCTGATAGCCGAGTTCCTCGGCAACCTCACGCTGGCTCTTGCCAGCCGCCTCTCGCTTCTGCGCGATGAACTGTCCTAGTGCTCTTCGTGTCATACTATTCTCCTTTGTTTAGAGTGACGTTCTCACGTTACGGGTTCTGAATTTAGGCCACGCTTGCCATCCGGCCCGCGCGCGCGCCGGGTTCACTTCTCCATCATTGTTCGTCCAGTAGATGCCGGCTGATAAGAAGTTGCTTGAGCGAAGCGTCTCTACGCTGACACCATCTTTGTTCGTGTACAGCCATCCCTGGCCGGCGCCGGCGGCACCACCGATCGGCTCATAGTCTGCTGTCCAGTCGAGATGAATGATCTCCGCAAGCGACAGCGGGCTTCCGTTCGAGTGCTTCACATATAGGACGTTGTAGTCGGGATCCGCGAGGACATACTTGTTCTCGGCCGCATAGAACCAGTCCATCACGACGTGGCCGAGCGAATCGGTTCCCTCAAAGTTCAGAAGGCGCGCATCGATGCCTTGTGCTTTGAACAGCTCGATCAGCACGCTCGAGCGATCGCCGCACTGAAGATAGGGAAGCTCACCTTCGCCCTTAAAGTACGACAACATGACCGTCAGATAGAGCTTCGTATTCAAGTAGCCCCACTCGGACGGCCGCGGGCGGGCGTCGTGAACCGAGCTGACGTGTACGAAGTTCGTGAGAGCCTTTGCGAACTCGAAGTCGTTCGCGAACTGATCTCGCTTCGGTGCGTACGTCGTCACCTCGTTCGCCAGGGCCACGATCGCGGCGCGGTCATCGCCCTTCTTATCCTCGGAGCAGCCGACAAGTGCGAGCAGGCACACGATAGTTGATAGTAGCGTCTTCACTGTAAACTCCCGTTCTGACAGTCGCTCGCGGTGAGCGATCCGTCGGTTGTTACGAACACATGGCAAGGGAACGTGCTTTGATGGCACGCGTAGAAGTTCGTCATGCGGCGGCCGACCGTCGGCCACTCACGCTCTTCGGTCTTCTCGTAGCGACAGTTGTTCAGATAGTCTTCACGAGCGCGGTCCTGTTCTTCCTTAGAACACGCGGCCAGAGCGAGAGATAGGGCGATCAGTAGTCTCATGTACAAGTCTCCTCTATTGATTCAGTATAGCATATATTGAGTTGAATTAGTTTAGAATCGGCGCGGATAAGACCACTTCTGAGACACTCAAGTCAAGCCTATTCGTTATGGCGGTGACGTTTTAGGGCATCGGCGCTCAGCGTCTATATATATGCAGCCAGTCATGGATGGCGGCGCTTGCATCTTTTACAGCTTTGTTAGATTCAGACAGAAGTCTCGGGGGCGGATGGCGCCCCGGACTTGTGATCGGATGGGTTGTGGCGACCCGGCACCGATCGGATCAGACGATGGAGTAGACATCGCTGATACTCTTCCGAGTATCGCAGGCACTCTCTTATCGTCAAGAACAATGCGCCACGCAACGGCACAACCGACGGGGCAACGACGAGAGGGGATAGCGCTCATGCAAGAGTTCATCGAAGTTACGGTTCTAAACTGGAAGAAGTATAACCCGCGCAAGGACGTCAAGAAGCACACTTGGTTCAGATTCGAGAACGACTTCTGGGATAATCCTGATCTCGCGCACCTCACGAGCGACGACATAACTGTGCTGATCATCGCTCTGTCGAACTGCTCTCGCCGGCAACGAGAGACCGCAAAGATCAACTTCCGCCAGGTGTATGCGAGCCGCGGGCTATCCGAAGTGCAAGTGATCGAGAGCCTTCGGAAGCTCAAAGTAGAAGAAATTCTGACGTTCAAAGAACGTGAGAATCACGCGAACGTAACGGCACCGAGCACCGCGGCGACGAACAGCACGAACGAACGAACGAACGAACGAACGAACGTAGTAGGGCGTGATCAGGTTCAAAATCAGGCCCCGGATCAGAAGCGAGCATCGTCAACGAAGGTCTTCGACGTCAGCTTCAGCCAGGAGTATCAGAACTTCGTGAAGGCACTTGAATCGGAAGGCTTCAAGCCGACCCCGGCTCAACGTCGCAAGCTCGCAACTGCATACACCGAGTGGAAGAAGGACGACGAAGCGATCAGAGAGTTCATCAGCTCGAAGTACAAGCACGCAAAGACAACCGGTCGCAACGAGACCGAGGCGATGCGCTACGCTTTGAATGCCTTCATCGGCGAGGCTGTTCAATGAAGCGAATGATGTTCTGGGTCATACGTTCGCAGCGATCCGAGACCTGCAGTTTCTTCGGCCGATCGCTTGTATCGAGTCGGTCGAAGTGGCCGTTCTTATGCACTTCGCTATCGCTGATGAACTCGTTCCCCGGCTGCTATTCCCCGCGTGTCTTTGAGACACGGGAAGAAGCCGAAGAGTGGTTGTTCTTGAAGCACACGATCAAGGGCCGTGATGTCTCTCACTTGCGACCGATGCGCATGCATCGACGCAAGATCAGCAAGTGGTATCGAGTATGAGCGAAGACATCAACCTGGCCGGCCGCCAGACCCTTGACACTCTCCTGATCGAGCGGTGGCTGAACTACATCGCCGAGGAGTGGGTCACGTCCGATCAGATCCGCGCGAAGTGGCAAGTGCTCGGCGTGGATCCGCGCAAGTGGCCGGCGTCGAAGCTGAAGGGTCTCGTGATGGCCTTTGAGCGCAAGCCTTCGGACGCCACTCGCTTCGCTGTCGTTCAGCACCTGCAGGGTCAGCAGACCGAGGTTCCGCCGCGCGATGAACTTGAGTTCCGCGCCCGCTATCAGCGGCTGATCACCGACGAGTTCTACACGCAGCTCGCGCGAACGATCATCAAGGATCCGCAGCGCGGGCCTGAGCTGATCACCGAAGCGCGCATGGCCGAACTCGATCGCACGATCCTTGTCGACGCGGTCGAGATGATCAACTCCTCGCTTGAAGAAGTTGAACGCGACATCGAGCAGAAGCGCGATCTTGTCGAGATCCCTGGATGGTCGTATCTGTCCCGCGGGATCGGCGGCTTCAATCCCGGCCAGGTCGAGATCGTGACCGCGGAGACCGGCATCGGGAAGACGACCTTCGGTGTGACGATCGCGATCGCGGCCGCTCGTGAGATGCCAGTGAACTACTTCAACATGGAGATGCCGAACAAAGACATGGGGGGCAAGCTCGTCGGCGTCGGCACCGGCGTCTCGTACGTTGACTACGTGAAGGGCAAGATCGACATGCTTAAGGTCGGTGAGATGATCGAGAAGCTGAAGGAAGGCAAAGGTCTTCGGGTCAGCCGCGGCTTCACGCTGACGATCGATCAGATCTGCTCGGCGATCTTGCACGATGCGCAGAACCGCGGCCCGGGCCTGGCGCTCGTCGACTACGATCAGAAGATCGCAACACCGGACGGATACGACGAGTGGAAGGCTTTGCACGCAGCCGTACAGATGCTTGAGGAAGCGGCGAAGGCATCTGGCTCGAACGTCATCTTGTTCGCGCAAGCCGACGAGGAAGGGAACGTGAAGGCGTCCAGGCGCACGATCCAAAGCGCGAAGGCGCACTTGCACATCGAGGGCGAAGGCGAACGCCTGACGCTGACCGCAAAGAAGAACCGCTACGGCAAGCGCGGCTTCAAGTGCGACATCTTGTTCGACGCATCGAAGAACACGATGACAGAAGCTATTCCGAACAACTTAAAACCACGGGGGTTCAAGACATGAAGAACTATCGGCGCCAGCAGACCGGCGAACAGATGGTTGAGGAGCGGCTCGAAGAGACGCGCGCGAATGATCGGCGCGCGCGTCTGATGCTCGAGCACGTCCGCGACCTGGCGGAAGCGTGGTGTCTCGTGAAGCCGACTTCTATCGAGATCAAGGCAAAGCTCGACGAGACGCGAGTGATGATCGAGGAGTCGGTGCGCGAGTGCTGGGGCGAAGGAAGCTATGTTGAATTTAGTTTAGAGCCGTATCGACGAGTCACGGCCCGTCATTCCGACGGAAGACAGCTCGTCATAGGAGAAGAGAACAATGAGTCAACTAATGGAACAGCTTGATAAGCTTCGCTCGGTGTCGATGCGATCGGCTCAGCAACTGCGCAAAGCTGGACAGGACGCTCTCGCGGCCGATCTGTCGTATCAGCTCGGCATCGTGACCGGTCTGGTTATGCAGAAGACCACGACGCCGGCGACGTTTGAACCTGGCGCACGCACGGGATCGGTGGGTCAGGCTGAAGGAGTGGGCGATGTTGAGCGCACACAGTGAGCAGAGACTAGAAGAGATCCGTCGGCGCGCGCAGGGCGCGCTGAACGGCGACCTGAACTACGATCCGCCGGTGGGCGACGTCGTTGAATTGATCAACATGATCGACGATCTGAAGGCCGCGTTGAAGCGTGAACCTTCGCATGAAGTAGAGGGGGCTGCGGTATGAGCGACACCACGCCGTGGGTCATCGAAGATGCGAACATCTATCACGCGAAGAAGGATCACATGTCAGCCACGCAGCTCAAGCTGCTTGCGCAGTCAGCCCGTCACTACAAGAAGATGTATCTCGATCAGATCGTGATCGACACCGAGGACGACGAGCCGACGCTGTCGATGCGCCTGGGTCGCATGATTCACTTCTATCTGCTCGAGCCGGAAGTCTTCCGCGAGAAGTACGCCTTCTTGCCCGACAAGGCCGACGAGCGGTTCAAGAAGGCGCTCTTCACGCTCGAGGATCTCAAGGCAAAGTGCAAAGAGATGGAGTTGAAGTCGAGCGGCACGAAGGCTGAGTTGTGCGAGCGGATCCTGGAAGTGAACAGCGACATCCTGATCTGGGATCGCTACATCACCGAATTAACCGAGGGCAAAGAAGCGATCACGGTCGAACGCCAGCACATGCTCCTCGAGATCTTTGATGCTGTGAAGACGCATCCGGTTGCGCTCAAGCTGATCAAGGCGGGGATCCCCGAGGTCTCGGGCTACTGGCACGACGACGAGTTCGGTATCGACTGCAAGTTCCGCACGGACTGGATCAATGAGAAGGGCTACATCGTCGAGCTGAAGTCGACGACGGACGCGCGCAAGCGCAAGTTCTTCTACAAGATCAAAGACATGCGCTACGACATCGGTGCGGCATGGTATGTGCGTGGCTATAAGAAGCTGATGAACCGCGAGCCGAAGGGCTACGTGTGGATGGTCGTTGAGACGAAGCGGCCGTTCAGTGTTGCGTGCTACACGCCCGACGAGAGCCTGCTGTCCGCCGGCGAGTTCGGTTGGGATGGTGAGGACGCGCCGGTCGGCTTCCGCGAAGCACTCGAGGTATTCAAGAAGACGAAGGAGTCGGGGGCCTATCCTGGGTTCCAGACGCAAGTTGAAACGATCGACTACAAGTCGTACGAGAAGATCTACTAGGAGTATTTATATGCAAGAAGAGAACAACGAGGGCGCCGCGGGATCCGCGGCCCCGCCCCCACCGCTTCAGACTGTGCCGGCGACGCCCGGCCCGCACGTTCCGCGCGAGCTGATCCCGATCGACGAGCACGGGTTGATGACGCCGAAGAACGAGACGCAGCTCAAGGCATACGTCGAGTACTTGATTCGCTCGAAGCTGATCCCCGAGCACTTCGACACGATGTCGAAGGCGATCATCGCGATCCAGTACGGCGCCGCGTACGGCTTCAACGCCATCCAGTCGCTTCGCCGGATCTATGTCGTCAATGGATCACCGTCCTTCTGGGGCGAGTTCCCGCTGGCGATCGTCAAGCGCAGCGGCCAGCTCGTGCACATCGAAGAGTATCTCGTCGATAAGGAGTACATCGCGATCAACTCGACGAACAAGAATCTGAACGCCGAAGTGTTCGGCGCGATCACGAAGACCTGGCGCATGGCTGATCTGCAGGTGCTGAAGGACTTCGTGCCGCAAGAGAAGCTCTGGGAACTCGCCGGCAAAGAGTCGCACTTCACGGTGAAGGACGCCGAGCGCGCGGGGCTTCTGACGAACCCGAAGAAGCTCTACGGCAAGTACTTGAAGGACATGCTCAAGTATCGCGCCCGCACGCGCAACCTGCTCGACTGCTTCCCCGACGTGATGCAGGGCTTGAACGTGCTCGAGTATCACTTCCCCGAGGAGCTGGATCGCCTCGACAACATGAAGGACGTGTCGGATGCGCACGGGAGTACGCCGCGGCTGGCGACAGCCGACGACGTGAACAAGGACTTCCTCGATGACACGAACACATGATCGTCCTAGCGATACGCGGCTTATCGCGTTCACCGACGGCGCCTGCGACCCGAACCCGGGCGTGGGCGGCTGGGGATACCTTATCATCGACACGCAAGACGACGCCCGCGAGTACAAGTACGGGGGCGTCCGCCAGGCTACGAACAACCGCATGGAACTCACTGCGGTCGCTGAAGCGCTTGAGGGCGCATGGGATGACGAGATCACCATCATCACCGACTCGCAGCTCATCGTGAAGACGTTCACGCAGTGGATCAACGGATGGAAGCGCCGGGGCTGGCGCAAGTTCGACGGGGGCGAGATCAAGAACCTAGATCTCGTTCAGCGCATTCACCGCGCACAGCTCGAGATGACCGTGACCTTCCAGTGGATCCGCGGGCACTCGGGCAAGTCCGGCAACGAACAGGCTGACCGACTTGCTGCACTCGGACGCCGTGAGCTGCTGATGCTGAAGGTTGACGAGCACTCATCGGTGCTCGACGATCATGTTCAGTTCAGAGACATGGTCAAGCAGGAACTAGAGAGGATGTACGGATGCGACGCGCGCAAAGCTTCAATTTAGGGCGAACACTTCAGGAACATCGGAAGTTCGACATCAAGGTTCCGCGCGGCTCTGTATTCCTTCACTGCGATCTCGACCGCGACATCGTGTGGTTCGAGGTCGAGCACAAGACCGAGATCGAGTTGCGTTCGTTCAGGCTCTACGGCCCGGACGAGCCTATCGATCTCGACTTCAAGTTCTGCAAGACGATCGCCGGCCGCACGCGCGAGACGACGCTTCACCTGTACGAGAAGGTGAGGTGAGTCGTGTGGATCGCCTTTGGGATTGTCTTCGGCTGGATCGCGGGCATTGGAGCTATCGGCTTCGGGTTCCTGATCGGCTTCGCGTATGGTCGCTACACCGACAAGTCGATCAAGCAACTGATCGACGAAGTCACTGAATAGGGGGATGCATGAGAATTCTAATGCTGGATACAGAGACGACGGGCCTCAGCCAGGATCCGAACGCCCGGGTCATCGAGCTGGCGTACATGATCTACGACACCGAGCACGGCGCGATCCGCTCGAAGTCGGTGTTGATCAACCCGCTGAAGCCTGGCGAGGAACTGACAGAGGAGATCATAGCGATCACCGGGATCACGACCGAGATGTTGCGCGAGTTCGGATACTCGCCGCGCGAGGTGTGGGTCAAGTTCGCCGATAAGCTGCAGCAGTGTCACGCGATCATGTGCGCGTTCGTCGACTTCGATAAGACGATGTGCTTGCGCGAGATCGGGCTGCTCGGGATCGAATCGAACCCGCGCGTGTGGATTGACTTCCTCGAGCTTCCGTTCAGCCCGCTCATCAAGGGCCGCTCGGTCTCGCACATCGCCGCCGACCACGGGATCTTGAATCACTTCGCGCACCGGGCGTTCGGTGACGTCTCGACGATGGCGGCCGTCATCGAGCGGATGCCGAAGCTCAACTGGGAAGAGATCTATCAGCTCGCCAGCGAGCCGAAGGTCACGCTCAAGGCCGAGGTCAGCTACTCGAACAACGCGCTGGCAAAGGCCGCCGGCTTCAAGTGGGACCCGCAGCTCAGGATCTGGTTCAAGAAGTTGCCGGCGTCGAAGGTTGATGAGGCTGTCAAGGGATTGCAGTTCAAGACAACGGTTCTCAAGTAGAGTTCCACGAGGAACAAGGAGTCAGTGGTGAAGGGTAACAGCTTAGATACAGCACTAGAACTGATCGGCATGTCGCGCGAGGAGTTCGAGAGGAACATGGAAGTCAGGGGTCAGCTTCAGCAGCAGATGAAGAGCGCGATCGACACGATCATTCGCGGTCACATCGCCGCCGGATCCGCCGAGCCGGAGCGTGTGCATTCGCTTGCGAACGCGGCGCTCTTGAATTTAACGGTCAGCCACTATGTCGGGATGTTCTTCGACTGCGAAGACCACGAGAAGCTCAAGGTCGACTTCGTCAGGGCCGCGGCCGACGTGTTCAACGAGTCGATGACGGTCCTTAAGGCGCGGCGCGAGCAGCGCAGGAAGGAAGGTCTCCCGTGAGGTGTCTTGTTACCGGTGCCGCCGGCTTCATCGGATCTCATCTTGCGGAGCGTCTTGTGAAGATAGGTCACGACGTGGTGGGCATCGACAGCTTCATCACTGGCACGCCGTACAACGTCGAGCCGATCCTGGCTTCCTTGCCTGGCAAGTTCGTCTTCTCGCAAGTCGATCTCGCCGACATTGATGCGAGTGAAGAACTGATCGCCGGCGGCCGCTTCGATGTGATCTTCCACAACGCAGCCCTGGGATCCGTTCCGCGATCGCGCAAAGAGCCGCACCTGTACATCACGAACAACGTGATCGCAACACGACACCTGTTCTTGAGCGCGCTCGATCACAAGGTTCCGCGCGTGGTCTACGCCTCGTCGAGCAGCGTGTACGGCAACATCGAAGACACACTCAAGGCCGAGGATCGCATGGGTCGTCCGCTCAGCCCGTACGCCGTCTCGAAGCGGCTGAACGAGCTAGATGCTGAGATCTGCGCGGCCGCCGGCGGCGAGACAACCTTAGTCGGGCTTCGCTACTTCAACGTGTTCGGCCCGCGGCAAAGGGTCGGCCCGTACGCGGCCGTGGTTCCTGAGTGGCTCGACTGCATCAAGACCGGCCGCCAGGCGGTGATGAACGGATGGGTCGAGATCACGCGCGACTTCACGTACGTCGACAACGTGACCTATGCGAATCTTCTGGCCGCGGATGCGAAGCTCGATACGCAGCACGAGGTGTTCAACATCGGCGCCGGCGAGCAGGTCTCGCTCGGTGGGATGTGGAACGAGATCTGCGTTCACGCGGTCAAGATGGGATACAAGGTTGCACCGCTTGAGCATCGGAGCATGCGCGAAGGCGACATCCGAGTGAGCGGTGCGGACATAACTAAAGCAAAGCAACTGCTCGGCTACGAGCCGACGCACAACTGGAGACAAGGAGTAGAACTAACATGCGAATCAGTATTGTAGGCAACGGAGTGGTGGGCGGCGCGCTCAGGCGCTGGCTCATTCAGAACACGAAGCACGAGGTGACGATCTACGATCCGCCTCAGGGTCACGATGCGTTCGATGACAGCGCGGACGCGTACTTCATCAGCGTGCCCGTGCCGACGAAGGGCTTCAAGCAGGATCTGTCGATCGTCACTGAGGCGCTCTCACAGATCAACACCGATTCAGATGGCCTCGTCTTCTTGCGAAGCACTGTCCTTCCTGGCACATGCGATGATCTCATGCGCAGATACGGCCTGCAGGTTCACGCTATGCCTGAGTTCCTGACCGAGCGGCGCGCGGACGAGGATCTGATTCAGCAACCGATGCTGATCGGGATCCCGCAGTGTCAGATGGACAGCCCGCTCAAGGATCAGTTCATGGACAGCGTCTGTCGCTTCATGCGTGAAGTGACCGAAGATAAGAAGCACATCAACTTCTGCTCGAACAAGACGGCCGAGATGACGAAGTACGCGCACAACGTGTTCGGCGCCGTGAAGGTCACGTACTTCAACGGGATCGCCCGGCTGTGCGATCAGCACGGTGTGAAGTACTCGAACGTCCGACAGCTCATGCAGATGTCGGGTCACATCAACGACGCGCACACGCATGTGCCCGGGCCGGATGGCAAGAAGGGCTTCGGCGGCGCGTGCTTCCCGAAGGACCTGGAAGCATTCATCGGCTTCGTGGGCTCGTACGCCGAGCACTACTTCTTGAAGGACGTTCTGTGCCTCAATCGATTCTATAGAGGCGAGAAGGACTTCGAGACCGGCGCCGCGAAGAACGACAAGATCTTCGATCAGAACACCGAACTTAAAACCGATCTAAACAAAGGAGATCTCGTTGGACCCGCAGACTGTTAACAAGCCGTTGAACTCGAAGCAAAGAAGAGCGCGCGCCCGCCGGCGCCATCAGATGTCGAAGGCGCGCAGGCGTGCACGTATGGCGCAACACGCGGATCTCATCAAGCGACTCGAATACCGGATCGGCTACTATACCGGAACGGCCGCAAAGGTGATGCGCATGTGGATCAAGCACGCGCGTCAAGGCTTCGATCTTCACATGAAGCGCTTGTAAAGATTCCTGACGCTGGCTACGGTTTTACTATTCAACATCTTAAGGGAGTTCTTGTGGCAAAGAAGACAACGCCTGAAGGCGAGAAGGTCATTCGTACAGTAACAGTAAAGCTCAGCGACGCGGAGAAGGCGAAGAAGGCCGATCTGCTTGCGGAGCTGCAGCTCGAGAAGACAGCGATCGAGGAGGAGAAGAAGGCGGCGACGTCTGGCTTCACCACTCGGATCAAGACGATCGTGAAGTCGCTGAACAAGCTCGCGCGCGAAGTGAACGCCGGATCCGAAGAGCGTTCCGAAGAGTGCATCATGGTCAAGGACTACGATGCGAACGAGATTCAGTGGTGGCTCAACGACGAGATCGTCGATCGCCGCGAGATGACCGCGGAAGATCGTCAGCTCGATCTCGAAGCACAGCAGAGCGACTACAAGGACGCAAAGCCTGGCAAGAAGAAGCGCAAGACACAGCTCGAGGTCCTGGCTTCGCAGACGCCTCAAGAAGACGTCGCAGATGTGATCAAGGAAGAGACTTCGCGCAGGACGAAGCGCTCGAGCGTGGACGGTGCCTATGACCTCAATTGAACGGCTGGCCGCGATCATCGCGGAAGTTCTCCCGCTCGAGAAGATCAGGGAGTCGATGGAGAAGCTGCATAACAACTTCACCTATCACGCGCCGACGACCGAGGCGAAGAAGAAGTTCGCAGCCCTGCGCACACACTTCTGTGGTGTGGCCGCGGCCGTGGACGTTGCATGTCCGAACAGCCGCGAGAAGTCGCTGGCTCTGACGAAGATTGAAGAAGCTATGATGTGGGCGAACGCTGCGATCGCGCGCAACGAGTGCCCCCCTGAAGCCCCCTCACAAGGAAGTACAGATGGCGCCGAGGCCGCAGTTCGTAGCGAACCCTAGTTACCTTCAGATCCTGTTAGGTGCCGTGCCGTATCAGCTCATTCGCCTTTGCTTCTACATCATGGAGTTGATCGGCACGGTCTTGTATCTTCCGCCGGTTCCCCGCGGGCTCATGCTCGAGCGCCGCGGGAACTCGATCCTGATCGGAATGTACGCGCAGATCTTCGGCCGCCGCTTCGCGATCGACGTGGCCGCCTTCCACAACCCGTCAGAGATGCGTGGCCTGGCTGAGCACCTCACGCAGATCATCGATCACTACGAAGGTCACTTCGGGAAGAGACATTGAGATGAAGTCGTCATACGCAAAGACAACCTCGGTTCCGGTTGCGAATTCGCAGGCCGAGATCCGTCACACACTTGAGAAGTACGATGCAACGGGCTTTATGTTCGGCGAATCGAACGGGTCGGCCCTTTGCGCATTCGAGATGAAGAGCCGTCGCGTGAAGTTCGTGATACCTATCCCTGTGTACGGCAAGGCGAAGACAGACAAGGGACACATCATGGGGAAGGATCAGTGCGCGCAACGTGAGCGCTCAGCCTGGCGATGTCTCCTGCTTGCGATTAAGGCAAAGCTCGAGTGCGTGGCTTCCGGCATCTCGACCTTTGAAGAAGAGTTCATGGCTCACATCGTGCTCCCGAACGGTCAGACGATCGGCAACGCGATCCTTCCGCAGATCGAGCAGTCATACAAGACCGGCAACATGCCGCCACTCCTGGGGCCGGCTCACCCGTGACGCGCCTCGAAGCCTTCCGCAAGTATCTCGAGACCCGCACATACAGCGAATTCGCAGACTGCGTCAGCTTTCCCGAAGATGTGGCGCGCTTGCGCTCGAGCGTCGAAGAGATCAAGGACATGACGGATCTGCAGATCGACGAGCTGTACGGCGACTTCTCTACGACCGCGTTCTGTGCGGGATGGCTCACTATGGACGACTGGTATATCAAGGCATTCAGGGAGTGGCTGCTCGGCGCCCCTGGCGACAAGTACTGCGACTACTATCCGCCCGAGTGGTATCGAATCTTCCCGGGCTACAGCGAGAACATGCCATGAGATTCGTGCTCGACGAGTTCCCGATGGCACCGCAGTCGAACAACATGTACAAGAACGTGCCGCCGAAGTTCGTGCGCGGCAAGATGGTCTTCGCCGGCGGCCGCGCGAAGTCGACCGAGTACAAGCAGTTCGAGCGGGCGGTGGCGAGCTGGGCCGACAAGCGACAGCCGCTCCTCGATCGCATCTATCAAGAACTCTCTCTCGTGATCGCGCGCAAGCAGTGGATCCGCGTTCACACCTTCTTCTGTCTCCCGCATCACATGATATTCACTTCGACGAAGTCAGCGAAGTCGGTGTTTCAGAAGTGGGATGCATCGAACCGGATCAAGGCAACGCACGATGCGCTCTCGACAGTCTTAGGTCTTGACGATCGTCATTTCTCCGTTGGCAACGCCGAAAAATGCCTAACCGAAGTCGAGCCGTACACTCTTATCGTGATGGAACCTGCTACGATCATCTCAGACGTACAAGTTGTCGAGGAGATCACCGGGTGTCACAAGTCAACGAGCCGAAGTATTTTATAGCCGATGGACATCGCTATCTCGTGATGTCGATCGACTTCTTCGCTGGCAACGCACCGATCATAGAAGACATCCTATACAAGCACGGCTTCGATACACGCAAAGTCGTCACGAGAATTGACGATCCTGATCAGAACGTGGTGACATTCGTTCAATCACTTGAAGATGGGGCGGACGATGACGAAGACGTGTACTTTAGAGGCCGCGGAACGAGAAGCGATCATTAAGGCGCTACGTGCGACGCGCGGGCACGTCACGCGCTCGGCCGAGGTTCTCGGCATCTCCCGACAAGGGCTCTACGAGAAGCTCAGGAAGTTCAACCTGGATCCTAAGAGCTACAAGGCGGTGGGCGCATGAACGTCCGCTGCTCGTTCGACAAGCTCGTTCCTATCGACGAGCTCAAGCCGCATCCGAAGAACCGTAACAAGCATCCGAAGAAGCAGATCGAGCGCCTGGCCGAGATCATGCGCGAGACCGGTGTCCGCAAGGCGATACGTGTGTCGAATCAGAGCAGCTTCATCACCGCAGGTCACGGCACTCTTCAGGCCGCAAAGCTCAACGGCTGGACTGAGTTCCCTGTCGACCTGCAAGACTACGACAGCGAAGAGCAGGAGTACGCCGACGTGCAGGCCGACAACGCGATCGCACTTCAAGCGCAGCTCGACATCCCCGCGATCAAGCTCGACATCAAAGAGATGCCGAAGCTGAACATCAACCTGCTCGGGATCAAAGGCATCGAGAGAGTTGCAGAGCACACGCGCATCGCGAACACCGACGAGAAGCAGGAACGTGATCCTGTATACATTGAGTGTCCGCACTGTCGCGCGGAGTTCGATGCGAAGGATGCGTTGAAGGCCCGCTCTAAGTCGTAGCAGTGAACGATAAGTCGACGCGATCGTAAAAAATTGGTTAAAATTGATCAAAATTGTAAAACACAGGGGGGTCGCGAGTTGTCGGCGGCATTCAAGCGGGGGCGCGTGGGCGCTCCGTCTCGCATTACTAAAGAGATACAGGATAAGATCTGCGAAGCTCTCAGGATCGGCTGCTACATTGAGGGAGCGGCCGCGTACGCCGGCATTCACAAGCGCACGGTCTACAACTGGATGGAGCGTGGGCACAAGCAGAAGAGCGGCCCGTATCGCGAGTTCTTGCACGCAGTAGAGATAGCGATCGACGAGGGCGAGGCCGTGCATCTGAACAATATCTACGAGAAGTCGAAGGTCGACTGGCGTGCATCGGCATGGACGCTCGAGCGGAAGTTCCCGAAGAGATACGGCCGCCGCGAGATCATCAAGGAAGAGTCGCCCGACACGAAGCCGCAAGACAGTGCCTTTGAAGGCGACAGCGTGAACGCGTTCGTCGCCCGCCAGCTCGATGCGATTGAAGACGATAGGTGGGAAGACTAGGGGGTCACATGAACACCGAAGACACAGCTACTATTCCGATTCACATGTACACGTCGCGCAAGTTCAAGAGCGATGAGTTCAAGAAGCTCTGCGATGGTCAGTGGGCGAAGAGCGAGAAGTATAACAAGATGGGGCCGTGGCACACGCCTCGGCCGGCCGGCTACGTGACAGTCGCCGCGAACGTCACCTGCAAGGAATGCCTCAAGCTCCTGATCCCGAAGAAGGAAGCGGAGCTGGAGAAGATGCGCGCGAACTTCGAGGCCGCGCAGTGAAGTTCGTTGACGCTATCCTGATACTCGTCTTCGTCGCCGCCTGCGCTCACCGAGATGTGAAGCAGCAGAACCCGGCGATGGAAGCGCTCAAGCTGCAAAGCACCTGGCGCCATCAAGTCGAGATCCTGGACTGCGTTAACGATCAGCTCGATCTCTACGGCGATCTATGCGCAGAATCGAGTTCTGGATACGAGGACATGGACGGCACCGACGCGCACTTCGAGGGAGTGAAGTGCGCCGTTGAGAGCATCAGCATCTGCATGGGTCTAAACAACATCAAGGAGTGATGGATGAAGAAGATCTCCGAGCATCTGTTCCGCGGGCCTCGCCCGAAGTCGTACGTGGGCTTGCGCAACCTGGGGTTCAAGCGCTGCATCTCACTGCAGTCGGGAGCTGAGGACTTCTTCACCGATTCACTGCTCGAGCATCAGAAGCCTGAAGCCTGCGGCATCGAGCTGATCCGGATCAAGATGTCGAACTTCTTCCCGCCGACCGAGTCGGAGATGCTGGCGCTCGTGTTCCTGTTCGCCGCCGGCATTCAGAACAACATCAAGACGTACATGCACTGTCACTCTGGGGTCGATCGCACAGGCATCGGCGCCGTCCTTCATCGCGTGCTCTTTGAGGGCTGGACGATCGAGGATGCGTTCGCGGAGTGGAAGCGCGAAGGCCGTCACTGGTGGTTCTTCTGGTGGACACCGATCGTGCGCCGGCGGATCCTGCGCATCATCAAGAAGATGAGGTGAGCTGTGGGCAAGGTGAAGTTACGCAAGCACATCAAGCGCAACTCGACCCGGGAGACGAAGCGGCACCTGCTCCGTCAGTCGACGAAGTGCTCGCTCTGCGGCGACCACATCACCGACATGAAGGACGCCTCGGTCGATCACATCATACCGAAGAGCCGCGGCGGATCCGATGCGCTCGACAACCTGCAGATCGCGCACCGCTCGTGCAACGAACAGAAGGGCAACCGCCTGGACGGATGGGATCCGCCACTTGCGGCCGCTACTGATACATCGAACTTAACCGTGCCGATCGGCGTCTGCGATCGCACACCTTATCCCTGGGAGATTGACTGATGGAGAATCTAGTTGTCGGCCTTGCCGTCGGTATCCTCGGCTCTTTGATTCTACGCATATGGTGGCGGTGGTGGCGCAGGCTTGTGAACGCCGATGAAGTGATCAGCAAGGGACTGGATCGCGCGCGCCTGATCGAAGAGTACTACGGCAAGATCATGCCGAACTGTCACCGTCTCGAGCACCTGCTGGATAAGGCCGGCAAGTGGGAGTATCTGAGCCGCCGGCTGGATGATCAGAAGTCCGCCATCGAAGCGCAAGAGCGTGAGATAAAGTCACTAAAGAGCGATCTCTACAACGCGAAGGCGCAGAACCGCCTATGAGCACCGAGCTGGATCCGCGGCTGCGTGACTGGCGCTGGCGTATAAACAACCTCTATACGATCGTGAACAAGGATGGCCGCCGGGTCAGGTTCATCGAGAACGGCATTCAGAAGCAGATCAACGACTGCAAGAAGCGCCGGAAGATGGTCCTCAAGTATCGCCAGGCGGGAGTGACCACGAACGAGATCAAGAAGCAGCTCGACTTCGTCGCCTTCGGCATGAACAAGAACGCGTGCATCATGGCCGACAAGGACGAGAACATGGAGAAGATCTTCTCGAAGGCGCGCGATCTCTATAACAACATGCATCCGAAGTTCAAGCCGCGGCTGGATCGCGGGGGCGGCTCGAAGTACGAGCTGCGCTTCCCCGACATCAACGGCCGCATCTACTGCGCGCTACAAGGCCGCGGTGACACGATCCACTGGCTACACATCTCCGAGGCGGCGTTCGCGCAGCCCGATCGCATCAAGGCAACTCTCGAAGCCGTGCCAATCAACACGGGCGTCGTCACCTGGGAGACCACCGCGAACGGCATGGGGAACCACTACTACAGGCGATGGATCACGCCGTCGTCGAACACGGCGAAGCTCTTCTTCCCGTGGTTCATGGATCCCGCGAACCGCATCGACGGCCGCAACATCAAGCAGCTCACGCAGGAAGAGTTCGAGTTCAAGTGCCGCGTGTTCAAGAAGTACAACGGCATGGTGATCGACAACGATCAGATCGCATTCCGCCGGGCGAAGCAGGAAGATCAGCAGGAGCTATTCCTGCAGGAGTATCCCGAGGACGACATCTCTTGCTTCCTGGCAACCGGCGGGGCCGTGCTGGATCTGCAGCTCATCAAGCGCCTGATCGACAACTCGCCCGAGCCGATCGCAGACGACGGTCAGATGAAGATCTTCAAGGAATACGACAGCTCGCGCTTGTACGCGTGCGGGGCCGATACCGCGGAAGGCGTGGGCAAGGACTACTCGGTGGGCACGATGTTCGATGTGCAGACCCGGGAAGAAGTCGCGCAGATCCGATCGAACAAGTGGAAGCCGCGCGAGTTCGCTATTCAACTGAATGCCCTTTGCAACATGTATCAGAAGAGTGGCCGCATTCCGCCTCTACTCGGAGTCGAGCGTAACAACCACGGGCACGCGGTCCTGCTCGAACTCGAAGAGCACATCGGCTATCCGAACTTGTACAAGTATAAGTCGACAGCGAACGGAGATCCGGAAGATGTCGCCGGCTGGAAGACCGATCTAGTTACAAGGCCGCTCATGCTCGACGCCTTCGTTGATGGTGTCGACAACTCGACGATCAGACTGAACAGCCGGGACACTCTGGGCGAGTGCTTGACGCTAATTGATAACAACGGGAAGATTGAGGCCGAAGACGGAGAGAACGACGACTGTATCATCTCATGTGCTATCGGCATTCAGATGTGCATCGTAGCGTCCCGTGATCTACACTTATACGACGACCTTCAAGAATCTATACTGCTGTGAGGTGACATAGTGGCTCGTGCAAAGAAGTCAGAAGCTGCGGCGGAAGAAGCACCGACCACCACTGAACCAGTCGAACGCAAAGACGACATCATGGAAGCCGCCGCCGGCCAGAACCTGATCGCCGAGCACTACTACGGCACTGCAGAGAAGACGATCGCGGTCAGCTCGTACGTTCCCGCCTCGATGCTTCGCCCGTACAACCCGGACGAGATTGTTCAGAAGACGGGCGACTATCGCATCTACGAAGAGATGAAGAAGGACGATCAGATCACGGTCGCCATGCAGCTCAAGAAGGACCTTGTGGTGGGCGCCGGCTGGAAGATCGCATCCGACTGCGCTGATGACGTGGGCGAGGCCGAGAAGGACAGCGCCACGAAGATCGCGAAGGACATCTTCAACCGCCTGGAAGAAGACATGGATGTAGCCCTTGATGAGCAGCTCGAGGAGTTCATCGACGCCGAGCACTCGTACGGCTTTGCCCTGGCCGAGAAGATCTTCAAGATCCGCGACGACAACACGCTGACGTTCAAGGAGCTGAAGACCCGGCATCCTGCATCCTGGCTGATACACACCGACGAGCATGGGAACATCGAGCGCTACGAACAGCGCGGGTCGAAGTCGTCAGTCAACATCAACCCGAAGTCTCTCATTCACTCGATCAATTCGCGCGCCTTCCAGAACCCGTACGGCCGCAGCGACCTCAAAGCTGTATACGATGCGTGGCTTGTGAAGCGCCATGTGATCCGCTTCTACTCGATCTTCCTGGAGAAGAACGCCTCGCCGACACCGGTGGGCAAGTACGATCAGAAGACGCCGAAGGATAAGCGCCGCGAGCTGCTCGACATCCTCAAGAAGTTCCAGGCGAAGACCGCGATCGTGATCCCCAAAGAGATCGAAGTGGACTTCCTGGAAGCGAAGTCGAACGGCGAGGCGTACATCAAGGGCCTCAACCTGTTCAACATGTTCATCGGCCGCGGGCTGATTCTTCCCGATCTGCTCGGCTTCTCTGGATCCGAGTCGCAGACCGGGGGCTCACAAGCCCTCGGCCGCGAACAGATCAACGTGTTCATGCAGTACATCAAGCGTCGCCGGCGCAAGCTCGAGCGCATCGTGAACCGTCACATCGTGCAACCGATGTGCACCTGGAACTACGGCATGATGGAGTCGTATCCGAAGTTCGAGCTGCTCCCGATCTCCGAGGACGACGCCGAGAAGTACGCGAAGATGTTCGCTGAGGCGATGCGCGGCAAGATGTACAAGCCGACGCCGGAAGAGATCAACCACTTCCGCGCACTGATCAAGTTCCCCGAAGGCCCCGTCGAGTTCCACGAACCCGTGCAGGCGCTGGGCTTGCCCGGTCAACCGAACCCGTTAGAGGTGAACGAAGATGGAGACGGCAAGGATCCGAACGCTGAGAATGCAGATCAAGCTGGCAAGGAAGCTGAGTCAGATCCTAACAAAGGAGCTGATAAGGGAAGTGGCAAGAAGCCGGCGGGCAAAGGCGCTCAGCCTGCAAAGGCGAATGACAAGCCCGCGGCCGGCGAGAAGAAGTCCTTCTCGTACGATGCGCCGGCGTTAGACTACGGCAAGAAGGTCGACTTCGCTCGCATCAAGACGCAACTCGACAACTCCGAGAACAAGCTGAAGGCGCAAGCGGATCCGATCATCGACATGATCTTCGAGGATCTCATCGATCAGCTTCAGAAGAAGAAGGTGATGAACAATCCCGATCGCCTGGAGTCGGTGAAGCTTAAGAGCCTGAAGCAGATGCAAGTCCTTCTCAAGAAGTCCTTGCGCGAAGGCTTCAGCGAGTCGGGCCTGATCGCGCGCAACGAATTGATCAAGGGCAACTTCGCAAAGCCGTCGCTCCCGTCGGAACAGTTCCTTAACATGCTCGAGGCAGAGACATTCGACTACATCGGGCGCTGGGAATACATCGTCACCGAAGGCGCGAAGCAAGCCGTGCGCAACGCGATCAAAGATGGCAAGCCGATCTCGTCGGTCATTGAGATGATCGATCAGGACACGCGTGAGAAGGCCGATGCATCTCTTGAGAGATACGCTCGCACGAAGTTCACCGAGGTGATGAACCGCGCGCGCATCAACGAATTCTATGTGAGTGGCGTGGTCAAGGCGTTCCAGTACTCCGCTATTCTGGACGATCGAACCAGTGACATCTGCGCGGGACTTCATGGTAAAGTCTTTGCCATAGGCACAGAACCAATACCGCCGATGCACTTTAACTGTCGCTCAGTGCTAGTGCCTATAACTGTCTTTGAGGAGTTCACCGTCGATAAGGAAGTCGCCGGCGAGCCGATCGAGAAGTTCATCGACGAGAACAAGGGCGACGGGTTCAGTACTCGATAGGGGGCATGATGCCTGACAGAATCGAACGCCAGCAACCGCAACACATCTCTTCTGGCGAGTACTGGACGACGCTCATCACGATGATCGTAGGCGGGCTGGCATACTCGATCATCAGCTTCAGCTACATGCACTCGACGTTCTCGACGCAGAAGTCACAAGACAAGTACGAAGATGGAGTTCGCGAGCGGCTCAACCGCATCGAAGATAAGCTCGACAAAGCATTAGATGGGAGAAGGCGATGAAGAAGATTCGCAAGCAGGAAGATGGTCTCTACGCGATCGATGGAGTTGAAGTGTTCAGCGCCGGCACATGGAACGGCGACGAGTACACGCCGGCGGATCTCGATCAGATGGTCGACGCCTTCGAGAATCACAAGCACCACCTCGCGCCCTTCCTGAAGATCTCGCACGATGAAGATCAGAAGCTGATCAAAGCCGAAGAAGGTCTTCCCGCGCTGGGAGTAGCGAAGCGCTTGTATCGAGACGGTGACAAGCTGAAGGCTGATCTCGTGGACATTCCCGAGAAGGTTGCGACCCTCGTCGAGAAGAAGGCGTATCGCAAGGTGAGCAGCGAGGTGTATTGGAACGTCAAGATCGCTGACAAGAAGTATCGATATATGTTGGGCGCGATCGCCTTGCTGGGAGCGGAGACCCCGGGAGTCGGCAACCTGTCAGACATCCTCGCACTATACGGACTTAAGAACGTGGGTGAAATAAAGTCCTATGCAGACGCGCAAAGCGATGCCAGAATTTACTCATTCGACAACACAACTGACACGCAGGGGGATGACCGCATGAATCTCGAAGAACAGCTTGCAGCAGAGAAGGCAAAGACCGCAGCACTCGAAGCCGAGAAGACGAAGTTCGCTTCGGATCTCAAAGCTGAGAAGGAGCGCGCGGATAAGGCCGAAGCTGACAAGATTGAAGCCGAGAAGAAGGTCTTCGCGACTGAGAACGAGAAGCGTCAGATCGCTCTCGAGAAGGAAGTCGAAGGCATGATCAGCGAGAAGCTGATGACCCCCGCGATGAAGCCGTATGCACTGGCACTGCTCGGCGATGAGCCGAAGGGCGAGAAGAAGACATACTCGTTCAAAGTGGCC
>Ga0208916_10000059_pt1 | contig 45464 bp, 70 predicted proteins | sample DEB19_08_DNA_5_FD_184523 | JGI IMG/M metagenome (GOLD analysis project Ga0208916, IMG submission 184523) | Aqueous microbial communities from the Delaware River and Bay under freshwater to marine salinity gradient to study organic matter... | ecosystem: Environmental > Aquatic > Marine >... | reverse complement strand
TACGTGCCCACCTCGCCGGCGTAGGCCTGCTGGCTCGGGTGGCGCAGCACCAGCCGGCCGCTGGCGGGCGACAGGCAGACCGTGCGCTGGCATTTCGGGCCGAGCTGGCCCAGCCGCAGCCACATGGCCTCGACCTGCATTTCCAGCGCCTCGCAGGGCGACTTGCCCCGCTGCTGCGGCATCTGTGCGCCGGCACCGCGGGTCACGTCAGGCTCCAGACCATCGCGTGCCGCGGGCCTTTTCCGCTCACCAGGCCCTTGTTTCGGAGGATGGCCAGGTGCTGGTTCACGACCTCACGGCTGGTGCCGACCTGGGCCGCAAGCAGGCGGGCGCTCTGCTCCGGGGTGGCGGCGAGCAGTTCGAGGATGCGGGCCTTCTGGCTGCCGGGGGCGACACCGGGCGGGCGGCCACTGGCGCTGGGGCCGTAAGGGATCGCGGCCTCGGCCTTCTTGCGCGCCTCCCGTTCCTCGATCTCGGCCCGGCGGCGGGTGGCGGTCATGGCCTGCGGGTTGATCACTTGGCGCGGCTTCCACCCCGCCTCGACCATCGCGCCGCGCGGGATGCGCTCGATCTCGCCGCCGGCCGCGAGGAACCGCTCGACATCGCTGGCCATGGCGTCGTGTTCGGCTTGCCGCACCGAGGCGGCCAGGGTCAGGTCGGTCATGCGGCTCTCCGGTTGGTCAGGCGCTTGAGCTGCTGCAGGCCGTACATCAGGTCGTCGGCGACCTCGGCCAGCGTCGGGATGGCGTCGGGCGTGTAGCGGCCCATCGAGTAGGCGGCGGTGCGGCCGCAGGGGATGCTGGTGGTCAGCTCCGGGCCAAGGCCGCGGTCGATCAGCCAGACGGTGTGCTTGCCGGCGTTCTCGCGCAGCATCAGCAGGGCGAGTTCGGGGGTCATGCGGCCCCCAGTGCCAGGCCGGGCTGGATCGCGCGGATGCGCGCCTCGGCGATGCGGGCGTACTCGGGGTTCAGTTCGCACCCGACCCATCGGCGCGCTAGGCGCTCGGCGACGACGGCCGTGGTCCCCGCGCCCATGAACGGGTCGAGCACCAAGTCGCCGTGGCGGCTGCCGGCGAGAACGCACGGCTCGATCAGGCGCTCGGGGAAAGTGGCGAAGTGGGCCTCGCTGAACTTGGCCGTCGGCACGGTCCAGACGCTGCGCTTTTTGGCTCGGCCCGATGAACTGCCCTCCCAGTCGTTCCCGCTGCTGCGGTGGTCGGGGTTCTCGCTGTTGTCGCCGTACTTGCTCCCGCCGAAGCGCGGAGGCTTGGCCTTCATCGGGCCGTTGGTCTTACCGGGCACGCGGTCTCTACCGGCCTGCTCGGCTAGGCTGGACTGGCCCAGGCGGTCAATGCTCGCCTGTGCCGGCGGCTCAGCGATGGCCTCGGCGTCGAAGTAGTAGCCGGGCGACTTGCTCAGCAGGAACAGGTACTCGTGCGCCTTCGTGCAGCGGTCGCGCACGCTCTCCGGCATCGGGTTCGGCTTGTGCCAGATGATGTCCTGCCGCAGATACCAGCCGTCGGCCTGCAGCGCGAACGCGACGCGCCATGGGATGCCGATCAGGTTCTTTCGGCGCAGGCCGGTGTTGCCTTTGGCGTGCACGACGCGGTGGTCGTTGCGGCTTTGCTTCGGCCACTTCACCGGGTCGCGGCTGCCACAGCCGCCGCCGGCATAGCTGTCGCCAAGGTTAAGCCATAGCGTTCCGTCATCGCGCAGCACGCGCCGCACCTCAGCGAACACGCGCACCATGGCGTCCACGAACTCGCGCGGCGTGGCTTCCAGCCCAAGCTGGCCAGCCACCCCGTAATCGCGCAGGCCGAAGTACGGCGGGCTGGTGATGCAGGTCTGCACCGACTCGGCCGGCAGCGTCGGAAGGATGTCCAGGCAGTTGCCGATGTGGATCATGCCGCGGCCTCCGTCTGGATGGCCCACAGCGCCAGCAGCAGCGCCTCGGCGCGGCCGTCGTCCTTGGCCCGCAGGAAGGGCAGCGCGTGGTTGGGAAACAGCGCCACGACGCGCGCGCGGCTCGCGTCCTTGCCCGGCGCCGGCGGCTTCGGCGCGCCCTTCGGCACCCGCGGCGCCAGCAGACCGAAGTAGCCCTTCCAGGTCACCGGGTAGACCTCGACCGGCTCCAGCCCGAGGCAGGCCAGCACCGCGCGCACCATGCCGTCGCCCTGCCCGAAGGCGAAGGACCGGCTCGCGGCCCGGCCGGTGAAGCCGGCGACGACCTCCAGCACCACAGTCACCGCGGCGCCCTGGTGGTTGCGCATGATCGTGCGCAGCAGGTCCATCAGGCGGTAGGCGTCGATCTCGCGGCCGGTGCCGCGGCGGCGCGCGCGGGTCGGCATGTCGTGGCAGCCAGCCGGCTCGCCGTCCGCCACAACCGCGATGGCGCCAGTCAGGCCCGGGTCGATGCCGATGGTCAGGCGCAGGGTCATGCGTCCTCCAGTGCGGCCACGCGGGCCAGCAGTTCGTTTTGATAGGCCAGCAGCTCGTCGTCGCGGCCGAACACCTCACGGAAGCGCCGCGGCTGCCGGGCGTAGCTGGGGCCGAAACGCGCCTCGCACTCCGCGTGCGACAGCCCGAACATCGGCTCGCCGCGGTGGTGCCAAGGCGACAGGCCGATGGTGAAGTCGTGGCCGCGACGCTTCTGGCCGTGCAGGCCGCCGACCGTCAGGTGGTGGATCTCGCAGGGCACGACCTGACCGCGCTTGCGGCTGGCGATGCACCCACCGCGGTGAATCGCCTCGAAACGCGCCACCTGGGCGGCCGTTGGCTTGCCGGTGCTTCGGGAGCGGAACATCAGGCCGCCGCCTCGTGCTGGAACTCGGGGTGCGCGATCTGCGTCTGCGCCCGGTAGATGCGGGCCTGCGCGGTCTGCTCGTCGGTGCCGGCGTAGGCGGCGATTTCCGCCGCGTTGCAGCCGGCCAGCACGAACGTCACCACGTCCGCGTCGGACAGCGCGCGGCTCACTGCCGCCCCCGGTAGCTTTCCCAGTCGAAAGCCAGGACCGCGCCGCACTCGCGGTAGCGGTCCATCACCCGCTGGCCCAGGTAGTTCTCGAGGTCCGCGCCCGACAGGTTAGACAGGAGGATGGTCGGCATGCAGTCCTGGTAGCGGCTGTTCAGCACGTCAAACAGCAGCAGCTTCTCGTGCTCGCTCCCGACCTGGACGCCGACCTCGTCGAGGATCAGCAGGTGTGGCGCCAGCAGCCGGTCGATGGCCTCCTGCTCGGTGACCTCCGAGTCACGGTTGTACGTCGCCTTGATCGACCGCAGCGCCTCCAGCGTCCCGAGGAACAGCACCGCCGCCTGGTACTGCTCGATCAGCGCCGACCCGATGCCGCAAGCCAGGTGCGTTTTCCCGGTGCCGGGGCCGCCGGTGAGGATCAGGCTGGTGCCGCGCTCGTAGTTGTCGGGCCACTTCTCGACGAAGCGGGAGGCCACCGAGGCGGCGCGCTTCTGCCCAACGCTCTCGGCGCGGTAGCTGGTGAGCTTCTTGTCGCGGAACCGGAGCGGGATGTTCGACCGGCCGAACAGCTCCTCGATCTTCGCAGCCTTGCGGCGCGCATCGGCGGCCCGCTTGGCCTCCTCCTCGGCCTGGCGGCGCTCGTCCGCGCACTTCTCGCAGCGGTTGTTCGGGCCGATGGTCTTGCCCGGGATCATCGGGTGCGGCATCACGACTGCCTTGCACGGGCCGTGCTTGTCGCAGTTGCCCTCGACCTCCTGCCAGCCAGAGTCAGCGGAGGCCAGGGGGTAGCTTGTCGTCAGGGGTTGCGTCATAGCGTTTTCCTCGGAAGTTGGCGGCGGCGGAGTGGTTGCCCGGATTCGGCCCGGCCCTGACCGGCGGCGCGTACAGCCCCCGCCAGCCCGACTTGATCGCGTGGTGAATCACCGCCACCGGGTCGTGACCCTGCTCCCTCAGCTGGCCCAGACCGGCAATCGAAAGCTCCTCGGCCTTCGGGGTCATTGGGTGCTTCGACGCCTTCCGGTGGGCCACCCAGTCCGCCCAGGCTTCCTCGGGCAACCACTCCGGCAACGCGATCGCAGGTCGCGTCTTGGGGGTTGCTTTCTTGGGGGTTATTGAGGGTTCTTGGGGGTTAGGGTCCGGCAGGCGGACTGGTGTAGTCCGGCAGGCGGACTGGTCAGTCCGGCAGGCGGACTGGTCGCCGTCCGGCAGGCGGACTGGTACGGCAGGCGGACTAGTCCGGCTAGCGGACTGTTCAATAGTCCGGCAGGCGGACTGGTTGAACGCCGCCGGGGTGACGACGTAGCGGTTGCAGCGGGAGTCACGGGACACCGAAACGAGGCCGGCTTTCTCCAACCACTTCACGGCTTCGATCACCGCCGTGCGGCCAAGGCTGGTGCGCTGGCACAGCGACGGAATGGACGGCCAGCAGGTGCCGGAGTCGTCCGCCTGGTCGGCCAGCGCCACCAGCACCACCTTCGGCGAAGGCGGGATTGGCAGCGGCCAGGCCAGGTCCATGAGCCGGTTCGACATCAGGCGGCGCTCGGTCCGTCGGTGAACGGCGCGGAACCGGAACCGGCATACGCGGCGCGCGCGCGGCGGTAGTCCGCCAGCTGCTCGGCCGTCAGGTGCACGCCGTTGGCGAAGTGGGCCTGCAGGTCGGCGATGGCGTCACGGGCGCCGGCGCGGAACTTGGCCAAGGCGCGCTCCTGGCGCAGGGGGATGGTGGTGTTCCCGTCGATCCCAGTGAGGGCGGCCATCAGCCATTCCCTCCGCCGAAGAATCCGCCAGCCCACAGCAGCCACGCCATGAGGCCGGTCCCGATCAGGGTGGCGATGAAGTTGTGGCGGCCTTCCTTCTCGCGCCCATCGCGCGAGAGATCAATGCCGAGGCCGATGGCCGCCAAGACAATCCAGGTGATCTGAGGCCAGTCCATCAGCGACCCCTCCCCGGCTTGGCCAGGCCAGCGGCAGCCAGCAGTGCCGGCAGCTGGTCGGCAAGGCCGACAAGCCGCTGCAGGGCCTCGTGCTGGATCACGCCCGGGTCGCGCAGGTACTTGGCGACCAGGTACATGATCGGGGTCGTGTCGCCCGTGCGCTCGATGTAGGCCTCGAGGTCGTCCACGTCGAGCTTGCGGCGCTCGGAGCCGGACAGGGCCTCCGACAGGTGCGATGGCGACAGGTCGAGCTTGCCGGCGACGGTGGTGACGCCGCGCTGGTAGACGCCCGCGGCCATGCAGGCTTTCAGGCTCGGGTGGGCGGTCACGCCGGGCTCGAGCGAGAGGGTCAGCTGGGAGGTCATGCGATCAGCCTCCCCTGGCGATGCGCGTCCTCTATGCGGCGGCAAAGGGTTTCGAAGTGTTGAGGCTTTTTCTCGATGCCGATGAACCGCCGGCCCAGGTCATGGCAGGCGATACCAGTGGCGCCGGAGCCGGCGCACATGTCGAGCACGAGCTCTCCGGGGTTTGAGAACAGGCTTACAAGGTCTTTCATCAGCGCGACCGGCTTCTGCGTCGGGTGTTCATTCCGGGCTCCGCCGTGGCCGTTTCCTGGGTCATGCTTGTTGTAGACAAACACTCCGCGTTTGCCGCCGCCGTTCCACTTGCTACCACCCTCTCCGCACCAAGCCGCAGAGATGCTCTCGAAGCCTTGAGCGGGGCGATCACCGGAAAGTTGCGGCGACGAATCAGGCTTAACCCACACCATCGCGCGGCGCCACTTTTGGCCGGCTCGCTCCATCGCCTCCCTCCAAACGGCCACGGCTTCGGCTTGGCAGAAGGCCAACATCCAGCCTGCGCAGTTCGCCGCAGCCCATTCGCACATGGCGGCGCGCAGCTCGGGCGTCATCGCCTCGAAATCCAGCGGCGCTCCTTCAATCTCCCGCGTGCGCTTGTCGGCCAGTTCATCCGTGCGACCCAGCAGCCTGCGACCAGCGCCATGCGCCTCGGCCTCGTAGGGCGGGTCCGTAATCACCGCGTCCACCTTTGGCAACGTCGGCAGGATTTCGCGGCAGTCGCCAAGGTAAAGGGTGGCGTTGCCGATTCGTTCGATTCGTGTCACCGGGAACCTCCGGGACGGCGCGCTCCCCCTGATTCCCACTGCTGGGCCAGAGAATGGGCGCCATGGACACGACGAACAGAAAGCCCGCCACGCCGCCCCGTCCTAAGCTCGGAGCCGTGCGTGGCGTGGCGGGGAATTCGGGCCTGCGCCCGGCCGCCCACACCGCCCCGCGAGGGGAGGCACGTGGGCAGCTGGGCGACCGGGCGGGACATGGGTTAGGCGGCCTTCTTCGCAGGCTTGGCCTTCTTGGCCGGGGCCAAGGCCTCGACGAGGCTGACTTCGCCGTTGGTGGCGGCCACGATGCGCATGGCTGCTTCGGGCAGCGGGCGGCGCAGGTTGTAGCGCCAAGCCTTTGCGGTGGTTTCCTCGACGCCAAACAGGTCGGCGGCGGCCTTATTGCCAATCTTCGCGATGTAGTCGGATAGCTTCATGGTAACTGAGCGTAACCGACGCAAATGGCAGAAGTCAACGGCACGTAACCGCGCCGGTTCCTACCATTTCCCGGGCACCCCCTAGAGCTGCCCGCCATGCCTCACACCCTGCGACAAAACCCGGACAAGCTGTTCGACGTAGCGAAGGCCAAGGCCGCACTGAAGGCCCACGGCAAGACCTACGCGGATATCGGCCGAGCGCTCGGTTTGGAGCGCCAGGCCGTCGGACACTGGTTCAGGGACAGGGGGGAGCCTACGATGCGGCAACTGAAAGCGATGGCCGACGCCATCGGCGTGCACTGGTTGGAGCTGGTCACCGAGGACACGCTGGTGGTGTACCAGGGCGAGGAAAAGGCGAGGGTCGAGAAGATGCGGGCCCTGTCGCCGGAAGACCAGGAAAGGCTGGACGTGTGGCTTCAGATGCAGATCGAGTCGAAGGGAGGCTCCTGAACATGGCCCTGATTTCGTGCCGCGAGTGCGGCAACCAGGTAAGCACCGAGGCGCCCAGCTGCCCGAAGTGCGGCGTGCCGGTTGCCCGCCAGCCAGTGGGGCGGCCGATGCCGGAGCGCAAGCCGACCAACCCGTGGATGATCATCGGCTGGATCATCGTCCTGTTGCTGCTGCTGCCGCTGGCCACCTGCATGATGGTGATCGGCGGCGGGGCCGTCGGGGAATACAACCGGGAGGTCGAGCGCCGGCAGGGCGGTTGACCTAGGCACAATCGGGCCGGGCTGGGACTTTTTCTCACCCCGGCTTTTTTGTGACCGATGCGGTTACAGGGTGTTGACAGGCGTCTAGCGCGGGGTTACGGTTAGTAACCGTAGGGCCATGGTGGCCCGGGGGACCGACCCATGCACGAGCACGACGACCGCCGCATCCCGCTGGACTACCAGCCGGGCGTGTCGGCCAGCCAGCGCAGCCACTGGCAGACCTTCCTCGACCTGTTCCGCCGTCGGCGCAATGCGCAGGACGACCGGCGCGCGCAGGCGGTGGAGCGCAACCACGCCGACCGGCAGGCCGATGCCCTGCGCCAGCTTCGCCAGCCGGGCCTGACGCCGGAGCAGCGTGACCTGGCGATGCGCGTCCTTGGGCGCGTCGGGGGTGGCAAGTGAGCCGCGCCATGGACGAGCGCAACCGCGACACCCTCGCGCTGGTGATCTTCGTCCTGGTCATGCCGGCGCTGGTCGGCCTGTTCCGCGACCACCGCGTGCAGATCATGGCCCTGCTGATGCAGCCGAAGGCGCCGTACTTCATCGCCGGGGCGTGCGCGCTGTCGGTCGTGGCGTTCCTCTGGCTGTGCGTGGTGCTGGCGCTTCGGGTGCCGGCGTCTGAGCGGGGTGGCGCATGAGCGCCTTCAAGGTCGGCGACCGCGTGGTGATCGTCAAGAAATACTTCCACTCGGCGCACCTTTCGCCGGGGCAGGCGGGCGTCGTTGTTTCGCATGTCGGCTTCTACATCCGCGTCAAGATGGATTCCGGCCCTAGCCCGGTGGACAAGCCCGAGTCTGGCTGGCTGTTCTCCGAGGACGAACTCCGCCACGAGAGCGAAGGCGGTGCCGAATGAGCGCCCTCACCATCATCGGCCTGTGCCTGGCCGGCTCCGCTGCGATCTTCGGCGTCTTCGAGTTCTTCGTCGGCAGCGGCCGGGCCAAGCACCACGACCTGACGCGCCCGCACGACTACCTGTGCCAGCTGACCCGCGAGCCGCGCAACGACCTGTCGGCCAAGGCCTACGGCCGCCGTCTGGCCGCGCGTGGCGAGGCTCCGGTACGCCCGGCGCGCATCCGCCCCGAGCCTGAGCAGCTGGCCGGCTGGGAAGACGACGGGGGAGCGACGGTCTAGCCCGCACACCCATTCAACCAAACCACGCGCATCCCGCGCACAAGGAGCAACGCAATGTCCGAGAACACCAACACCCGCCCCGTGATCGTCTGCACCGAGCATCGCGGCGTTTTCTTCGGCTACGCGGCCGACACCAGCGGCACCGAAATCAAGCTGGAACGCGCCCGCATGGCCATCGCGTTCGGCACCACCAGGGGCGTGATGGAACTGGCCGAAACCGGCCCGACCTCGCGCAGCAAGGTCAGCGCCCGCGCCGACATCGACGTGCGCAAGGTCACGGCGGTGTTCGAAGTGACCCCGGCCGCTGCGGAGCGTTGGGAGGCCGCGTGAGCGCGCTGGCCTTCAAGGAGGTTGTCACCGTCTGCGACGTGCTCGACGCCGGGGCCTGCATTGATGGGGTCAAGTCCTTCATTGCGCGGCACAAGGGCTTGATTTCCGCGAAGGCGTCCGACTTCCCGGATGAGCACTACATCCAGAAGGCGGCCGGCTACGGCTACGGCTACGGCTACGGCTACGGCTACGGCTACGGCTACGGCTACGGCGACGGCTACGGCTACGGCTACGGCTACGGCTACGGCTACGGCTACGGCTACGGCTACGGCTACGGCTACGGCGACGGCGACGGCTGCGGCTACGGCGACGGCGACGGCTACGGCTGCGGCTGCGGCGACGGCGACGGCTACGGCGACGGCTACGGCTACGGCGATGACTGACCTCCACTCCATGGCCGAGTCCGTCCGCGAGCGCGAGTTCGCCGAGTCCTGCCTGATTTCCATGGCCCGCCACCTCACCGAACTGCGCCCCGTCGAGCCGGCCCCGTGCGCCTTGTGCGCCGAGCTTGGCCGCCCGTGCCTGGCGCACCGCGAGGCCGACGACTGGGTCGCTGCGTTCGCTGGCATCCCCGCCCCGATTGCTCCCGACCACGCCGCTTGAGCGGCAAAGGAATTGAGATGGATCTGATCGCCACCCTGGGCCTTTCGCCCGAAGAACTGCAGGATCGCATCATCGAGCGTGCCGTTTCGGCCCTGCTGGAAACCACCGAGTACGACGAAGACGGCGACACGTTCTCGGACCACTCCCCGCTGGCCAAGCGCCTTCAGAAGTCGGTGAAGGAAACCATCGACGCGAAGATTGCCGAGATTGCCGAGAAGCACATTCTCCCCAACGTCGGCAGCTACATCGAAAACGTGCAGCTGCAGGCCACCAACAACTGGGGCGAGAAGGCCGGCAAGCCGGTCAGCTTCATCGAATACCTGGTGCAGCGCGCTGAGGCCTACATGGTCGAGGAAGTCTCCCACGACGGTAAGACGAAGGGCGAGTCTGGCTACGGCGGCTTCCGGGCCTACGGGACGCGCATCGCCTACATGATCGACCGCCACCTGCAGTATTCCATCCACTCCGCGATGGAAAAGTCTCTCAAGGACGCGAACGCCACCATGGCCCAAGGCCTCACCAAGGCCTGCCAGCTTGCCATCAGCGAGGCCGCGCAGAAGTTCGCCCTCGTGGCGAAGTCCTGAGATGAACCCCCGCCCCGCCTTCATCGAGAACGTCGCCCTGCCGCTGATCGCGGCCGGCATGGCCGCCCTGTTCGCTCTGGGCTGGCTGCCGTAACCCATCAACCCAAGGAGAAACACATGTCCGACATCCTGAGCCCCATCCCGCTGCAGCCGGTCGAGAGCAGCCAGATCAACGCCATCGGCCACGACGCCGAGAGCAACACCCTGGCCATCCAGTTCAAGGGCTGGAAGGGCGAGATCGGCGCTACGTACCACTACGCCAACTTCACCGCCGAGGACTTCGAAGCCTTCAAGGGCGCCGAGTCCATCGGCCGGCACTTCGGCAAGTGCATCAAGCCGTTCGCCGACAAGTTCCCGTACACGAAGGTCGCCGACAAGCTGGCCGTCGAAACCCAGCCGGAGATTGCCTGAGCCATGAACACGCCCGCCCGAGTGGAAACGCTTCACCAGGATCTCGCCCCCATCGCAGGCACTGCGCTCGCGGAAACCGCTTCGACGGCCGTCGCCGCCCAGGCCAAGGCCATGGTCGAGGCGCGCTACATCATGGCCTTGCGTCGGCCGCGCAACTGGGACCAGGTGCGGCAAGACCTGCTCAAGGAGTGCAAGCGCCCGAGCTTCGCGCACAACAAGTCGGCCTTCTATCGCAAGCCCATCGGCGACGGCGTCGAGGGCCTGGGCATCCGATTCGTCGAGGTCGCCCTGCGCTGCATGACCAACGTGCTGGTGGAGACGTCCATGGTCTACGAGGACGAGGCCAAGGAGATCCACCGCGTGTCGGTCACCGACCTCGAGTCGAACCTGACCTACCCGCTTGACGTGCGGGTGACCCGGACGGTGGAGCGTTCCAAGCCGAGCGACGACGGCAGCTACATCAGCGTCCGGAAGAACAGCTACGGCCGGAACGTCTACACGGTGCCGGCGACCGACGACGACCTGCTCAACAAGCGCAGCGCCCAGATCTCCAAGGCGATCCGTACCCTGGGCCTGCGCATCATCCCCGGCGACCTGCAGGACGAGGCAGAAGCGATCATCAAGGGCATCCGCATGAACGAGGCCGCGCGCGACCCCGACGCCGAGCGCAAGCGCATCGCCGATGCGTTCGCCGAGATCGGCGTGAAGGCGGCGGACCTCGCTGCGTACCTCGGCCACAGCCTCGACACCTGCTCCCCCACTGAGCTGGTGAACCTGCGTGGCATCTACGGCGCCATTCGTGACGGCGAGGCCTCGTGGAAGAGCGTCATGGAGAACAAGGCCGAGCGCGACGGCAAGCCGCTGCAGGCCTGGTCGGACGAGGACTTCAAGAAGAGCCTCCAGGCGTGGGGCAAGGCCATCGAGTCCGGCAAGAAGACCGTGCAGGAAATCATCGCCATGGCCAGCACCAAGGGCTCGCTGAGCGAGGAGCAGAAGGCTCGCATCTACGACTACGCGCCGCCGGCCAAAGCTGCCGAGGACGCCTCGCAGGGCTCGGACATGAACGAGGAGGGCGACAAGTGAAGACCATCGACCTGCAGCAGGGCAGCCCCGAGTGGCTGGCCCACCGCCGCACCACCCGCAACGCCTCCGATGCGCCGGCCATGATGGGTGCCTCGCCCTACGTCACGCGCGCGCAGCTGTTGCGCCGCATCGCCACCGGTATCGAGGCCGAGATCGACGACGCCACCCAGGCGCGCTTCGACAAAGGCCACGAGGTTGAGCCCGCGCTCCGGGCCCTGGCCGAGTCGCTGATCGACGAAGACCTTTACCCGATTACCGGCGTCAGCGACGACGGCTACCTTGGCGCCAGCTTCGACGGCGTCACCCTGGGCGAAGACCTGATCTTCGAAGCCAAGCAGGCGAACGCCAGCAAGATCGAGTGCATCGAGCGCGGCGAAGTCCCACACCAGGATTATTTTCAGCTGGTTCACCAGTTCGCCGTCTGCGAATCCGCCACGCGCTGCCTCTACATGGTCGGCGACGGCACCGATGCCGGCACGAAGTGGCTTTTCGTCGAGCGCAGCCAGGTCGAAGCCGACATCCCGAAGCTGCTGGCCAGCTGGGCGCAGTTCGACGCCGACGTCGCTGCCTACGTGCCCGAGCCCGAAGCCGCGCCCGCGCCGGTTGGCCGCGCCCCCGGCTCCCTGCCGGCCCTGAGCATCCAGGTCACCGGCATGGTCACCGCCAGCAACCTCGCCGAGTTCAAGGCGAATGCCATGGCGGTGCTGGGCGGCATCAACCGCGACCTGCAGACCGACGAGGACTTCGCCGACGCCGAGAAGACGGTGAAATGGTGCAAGGCCGTCGAGGAGCGACTGGAGGCCACGAAGGAACAGGTGCTGGGCCAGACCGCCGACATCGACGCGGTGTTCCGCACCATGGACGAGGTGTCGGCTGAAACCCGCCGCATCCGTCTGGAGCTAGACAAGCTGGTGAGCCGCGAGAAGGAGAACCGCAAGGCCGAGATCGTCCGCCGCTGCCGCGACGCCTACTTCGCGCACGTGGACCAGCTGCGCGCCGAGACGAACGGCGTCTGGCTCAACCTCAACGATCCCGACCTGGCCGGCGCGATCAAAGGCAAGAAGTCCCTGAGCAGCATGCAGGACGCCTGCGACACGGTGCTGGCGCACGCGAAGATCGCGGCCAACGAATCGGCCAAGCACATCCGCGCCGCGCTGGCGCTGCTCACCGAGGAAACGGCCGAGCACAAGCACCTGTTCCCGGACTACCTGTCCTTCATCGGCAAGCCGCTGGACGACATCCGGGCGCTGGTGCGCGGGCGTATCGCCGAGCACAAGGCGGCCGAGGAGGCGCGCCTGGAGCGGGAACGCGAGCGCATCCGCGCCGAGGAATCGGCCAGGCTGGAAGCCGAGCAGCGCGCGCGTGATGCCGAGGCGGCGAAGGCTGCGGCGGCGGAAACGCCGGCCCCTGTCGCCGAGCCCGCGAAGCCGGCGCCGGTGGCTGCTGCGCCCGCGCCTGCGGCCCCGGTGTCCACGGCCCGCGTCAAGCTGGGTGACATCAACGCCCGTCTGGCGCCGCTGAGCATCACCGCCGACGGCCTGGCCTCGCTGGGCTTCCAGCCGGTCGGCAAGGAAGGCGCGGCCAAGCTCTACGCCGAGGCCGACATGCCGCGCATCTGCGCGGCGCTGATCCAGGTGATCGAGCGCGCCGAGTTCACCGGCAGCAGGCGGGCCGCCTGACCATGCCGGCCGTGTTCAAGCTCGACCCGCAGGACGCCCGCTACCCGGACGTGCGCCGCCGGTTCCTCGACACGCTGGGCGCGGAGCTGCAATCCGGCCCGCGCACGGTGTCGATCACCGAGCCAAAGCGCAGCGACGAGCAGAACCGCCTGATGTGGGCCGTGCTTCACGACCTCGCCGACCAGGTGGGCTTCAAGCCAGCCCGGTGGCGCGGGAACGTCTGCCTGGAGGACGGCGGCTACGTCCTGCTGGCCGAACACCCGAACGCCCGGCGGCTGACACCGGAGCAGTTCAAGGACTTGCTCACCGCCGCCCTCGTGCGCCCGCGCATGTTCGCCGGCATCGACGGCGGCGTGGTGGCTGTAGGCCTGAGCACGTCGCGCATGTCCAAGCGGCAAATGACCGAGCTGATCGACTCCGCGTTCGCGTGGGGCGCGCAGCTGGGCGTTTCCTTCACCGAACCCGCACCGCTTCCCGACCCCTGACCCATCCACCACTGCCCCAGGAGGGCACCCATGTTCCAGCTCACCGACCACATGGCCACCCTGGCCAAGCTCACCACCCGCACCGAGAAGCACGGCGACGACGACGTGCCGGCCGCCAGCCTGCGCCTGAAGGTCGCGGTCGCGTCCTCGCTGCTCGACATGTTCAACCCGGCGCTGAAAAAGACCTTCTACTGCAAGCCGCGCGTCGGCGACCAGCAGCGCATCCCGTTCGAGAACGGCGACGACCGCACGGCCATCGCCATCCCCGAGATCAAGCACGTCGGCTGGGACGCCGAATACCCCGGCTATGGCCTGGCCATCGGCGTCGGCCTCGAAGCCTCCGACCCGGTGCGCCTGTCCGACGTCACGCTGTCGAAGTTCGCCTTCGAGTTCATCGATGGCGGCAGCGCGGTGATCGAGTTCTCCGTGGCCGGCACGCCCGACGGCGAGCAGGTCGCGCGGCTGTACGAATGGCAGGGCCAGGAGCTGCAGCTCACGCTCGAACCGCCGAAGTCCGCGCAGCAGAAGGCCGCGTAACCCCACCCCACCGCCGAGCCGGGCGGCTATTCCCGGCAGGAGATTTGCATGGCTGACGGTTCGCACCGCTTCCCCTTCCCGCCCCCGCAGGTTTCGCGCCTGCGCGGCGACGAGATCCTCGTGGACCTGTTCGCCGGTGGCGGCGGCGCCAGCGAGGCGCTGAAGCAGGCGCTTGGCATCGACCCGGCACTCGCCTACAACCACGACGAGTGGGCCATCGGCATGCACGCCGCGAACCACCCGCTCACGATCCACCACCGGGAGGACATCTGGCACGCCGACCCGGTGAAGGACGTGGCGGGCCGGCCGGTCGGCTGGTTCCATGCCTCGCCGGACTGCACGCACTTCAGCCAGGCGAAGGGCGGCCAGCCGCGCAGCCGGAAGACCCGCGCGCTGTCGTGGGTGGTGCTGAAGTGGGTGGGCCAGCTCAGCCGGGCCGGCCAGCCGCCGCGGATCATCAGCCTGGAGAACGTCTGGCAGATCCTGACGTGGGGCCCGCTGGTGGCGAAGCGGTGCCGGGAAACCGGCCGCGTGCTGAAGATGGACGGCAGCGTGGCCGGGCCCGGCGAGCGCGTTCCTATCCAGAACCAGCAACTCGTGCCCGACAAACGCCATGCCGGCCGTACCTGGGGGCAGTTCGTGGCGGCCCTGCGCGGCTACGGCTACCAGGTCCAGTGGCGCAAGCTGGTGGCCAGCGACTACGGCGCCGGCACCAGCCGCGAGCGCCTTTTCCTGCTGGCGCGCCGCGACGGCGAGGCCATCGCCTGGCCCGAGCCGACCCACGGCAAGCGGCCCGGGCTGAAGCCGCTGGTGACGGCCGCCGACTGCATCGACTTCGGCATCCCCTGCCCTTCGATCTTCACCCGCTCCCGGCCGCTGGCCGAGGCGACCCTGCGCCGCATCGCCAAGGGCGTGCACAAGCACGTGCTGCAGGCCGCCGAACCGTTCTTCTTGACCGAGTTCGCCAACGCCAGCAACGGCCGCACCTGGTCGGCGCAGGAGCCGCTGCGGACCCAGTGCGCTGGCGTGAAGGGCGGCCACTTCGCTGTGGTGGCGCCGACGCTCGTGCAGACCGGCTACGGCGAACGCGAGGGCCAGCAGCCGCGCTCGCTCGACATCCGGCAGCCGCTGGGCACGGTCGTGGCCGGTGGCGTGAAGCACGCGCTGGTGGCCGCCTTCCTCGAGCAGGCCAACGGCGGCTTCTACGCCGGCGGCGGGCGCGATCTGCGCGAGCCCATGTCCACCACCACCGCCAGCGGCAGCCAGCAGCAGCTGGTCGAGGCGGTGCTCGGCGAGCTGTCGCCCGAGCAGGAGGCCGGCGCGCTCCGCGTGGCCGCGTTCCTGATCCGCTACTACAGCGAGGGCGGCCAGTGGGGGGATCTGCGCGCGCCGCTCGACACCATCACCACCCGCGACCGCATCGCCCTGGTCACCGTGTCGATCCGCGGCACGCCCTACGTGATCGTCGACATCGGCCTGCGCATGCTGCGCCCGCCGGAGTTGTACCGCGCGCAGGGCTTCCCGGCCGACTACGTGATCGACCGCACCGCCGACGGCCGGCCCATCAACGGCACCCACGCCGTGCGCATGGTCGGCAACAGCGTTAGCCCGCCGCCGCTGCGCGCGCTGGCTGAAGCCAACCTCGACCGAATCACCGAAGCCAGGAGAGCGGCATGACCACGATGAACAGGCAGCAGGCGGTGGATAGGCTAACGCTGGCTACGGCGCAGCTTTCCCACTTGTGCAATACCGAGCTTCGCGGGCGTGCGGCTTCGTTGGTGCGCGAGGTTTGGCGCGAACTGTTCGAGCTGCTTCCTGACATCGCCGCCCTGCGCGACGAGGCGGGGGAGGAGGCGCACGACGAAAGGCAGTCGGCGTGGGTCGAGTTTGAGTGCGACCACCTGACGGACGGAAACGGCTACGCTCCGGCTGCCACCTATCAAGCGTGCAGCACAGCGTTCAACGCGGCGTGGCCTGACCGAAAGGCTGCATATGCAGCGGCACTCGTGGCTTTCCAGAGGCTCCACCCACCCCGCGGGTCGGCGGCCCGCCCCGCGCCCCAGCAGCCCGAGGAAACGGAGCAATCCATCAAGGCCGACGCCTACGACATGGTAGCCGAGGCGCTGCAAAACGCTGGCCTGTTGGAGCCGGGCGGTAGCGTTGTGGACACGGTGCGCTCAATCACCCGCCCCGCGCCCCAGCCAGACGATAGCGGCAATGAGTTCTTCGTGGTGCCGGAGGGCCTGCACCCGCACACGGTCAACCTCGTCGCCAGGTTCGCCACGGCACTGGCCGAGAAGCTGGCGTCTGCCGAGCGGAAGTACGGCTACAGCGATGGCTGGGCCGACCCGTCGTGGATGGACGAGTGCCGCCGAAAGCTGGTCGAGCACGTTGCCAAGGGCGACCCCCGCGACGTGGCGGCCTACTGTGCCTTCCTGTGGCATCACGGCGAGAGCACCGCCGCGCCCCAGCCCGAGGGCGACGACATGGTGAAGCTGTGCCACGACGGCCAGCCGTGCGAGAAGTTCTACGGCAAGCAGCCCGACCAGCCCGGCGAGAAGGTGCTGGGGCTGGTGGAGAAGTGGCGCAGAGAGTCGGCCTCTGTGGGGCGTCATCGCTCTATATCGCTTTGTAAGGCCCTTAAAAGCTGCGCCGACGAACTGGAATCCGCCCTGACCAAGAAGGACTAACCCATGACCACGATGAACACCTACAAGTGCGAGTTGAATTATCAGCGCGTTGAGGATTGTCCAAACGTGAAGCCTGACCCAGACGACACGAGCATGGAAAGCGAGCGATACGAATGCACGGTCTGCGGCCGAAGCTACAAACTCTACTACGAGGACATGACGTGACCACGATGAACAGGCAGCAGGAAATCCGCGCCAAGCTGGGCGACTTTGCCGCCGACCAGGACTTGATGCGTGACGTTTACATGACCAGCAGCCAGCGGGCCGCTTACGAGCGAATTCTGGCCCGCGCCATTGAGCAGCGGGAGGGGTCGGCTGGTTCAGTGAAGCAGAATGTGCCTGTCGCAAAGCGGTATCCGAAGCCTGACGAGAACGGCAACGATACTGGCCCGTGCTGCGCGCACGCTTACGCTGATGGCTGGAACGAATGCCGCGCCGCCATGCTCGCCGCCGCCCAGTCGTCCGACAACAAGGAGGCCGACCGTGGCTAAAGACGCGATTTATCCTCGGCTCGCAAAGGCGGTCGAGCGCCGAGAGCGGACGCGCCTTTGGGTGAGCGACCCGTGGTTCACGTTTGTACCGATGGTGCTGCCGAAGAAATACGGCGACGGCCGGCGACTGTTCGCTGTCACTACCATCAATCAGCGCCCGCGCTACTGGGTTGTCCGGGTCGATAGTTCCTGCGACTCGGACAGCTTTGGCGAACTCACCGATGAAATCCTGACCGATCTGGAAGAAACCTTCGGAAACGGACGTTGTGGATACTCGGGTAACAACCTGTTCCAGTCGAAGCGTGAGCGCCGCAAGTCGTGCGACTGCGATGACTGCAAGGAAGTTCCGGTTGCCAAGTGGCCGATGGTTGATGCAGACGGCGGTTGCGCATGGGGCCGAATGAAGTGGCCTGCCGGATTCATCACAGAGGACGAAGGCTACCTGCTCGCCGCCGCGCCGAAGCCGGAGGGGAGTGGTCATGGGTGAGTTCCGGCGCTGGCTGGCGGACTTCCTGCGCATGCTGGCCGACGCCATCGAGCCGGTGCGCACCATCGAGTGGGGGCCGAGTCTGGCCGACGCGCCCATCACCGTCGGCAAGCCCATCCAGTTGCCGGACGAATGGCTGGACTGGCCGGGGAAGGCGCAGGGCGAGCCGCGGCCGTCGGTGCTGTTCGCTGAGGTGCAGCGCGAGCTCGCTTCGGGGCGCTACGAGGGCATGCGCACCGACATGGCACTACTCGCTGCCATCAGCATGCTCGAGATCGACGCGGAGCTTGCGCAAGAGGCCAAGAATACGATTCGGGCCCACGGCGACCTGGTCCTGCCCCGCGACCCTACCGTATGCCGCGCCAAGCTGGACGGCACGCTGCCGCCGGGGTGCATGCTGCGGGACGACGAGGAGAACCGCTGATGGCCCTCTCCCCCGCCCTGCCGCCAAAGCCCGACCGCCGGTGTTTCGTCTACCGGTTCTTCGACGCCGAGGGCCGGCTGCTTTACGTCGGCAGCACCTTCTGGCTGCGTGACCGGCTGAGCTGCCACCGGCGCAACTCGCCCTGGTTCGAACTGGCTGAGCGTATGGAGTCCGACGAATACGTGAACGAGCAGACCGCCCGGTTCATGGAGTCCCTGGCCATAGCCACCGAAGCTCCGCTGTTCAACGTCACGAGCACGTCGCTGGAACAGCAGCGGGCCCTGCGCGGAAAGCCCTGGAGGGAGATCCGTGAACGTCGCTGAAGCCATCCCCACCTGGCTCACCGAGCAGGAGGCCGCCGACTACTGCCGGTGCTCACTGCGCTCGTTCAGGGACATGCGCCTGCAGGCGTCGAACTCGGGCGGCCGGAAGGTCTATCATCGGGCCACCCTCGACCAGGCGATCCTCGCCCGCCCATGGCGACCCTCTACAAGCGCGGCCCCAGCTACTACCTCAACTGGCGGGAAGACGGGGTTCAGTACCGACGCAGCCTCGGCCAGGTTGACCGCCAAGCGGCTGAGAAAATACGCGCCGAGAAAGAAGCGGAGCTCCACGGCCTCCTGACGCCCACCCGCGGCGTCACCGTGGACGCCATCCTGGCCGACTACCTGCGCTGGTACGCCAGCGCCCGGCCCAGCACCTACCGGCGGTCCCTGAGCGCCCTCAAGCCCCTGCGGGCCCACTTAGGCCACTTCGCCGCCGAGTCCATGCCGGCGTCCGCGTTCGAGGTCTGGGCCGCCGGCTACGGCGCCCCCGCCACCGCCGAAAAGGCCCTCAAGCTAGCCCGGGCCGCCTTCCGAAGGGCCGTGGCGCAGCGCCTGCTGGCCAGGTCGCCCATGGAAGGCACCCACATCCCGAAGCCGCTGACCAGCCGGGCCCCGGACTACTACCGCCCCCGGCAGCTGGATTCCCTCTACACGACGCCCAGGGGCGCGCTGTGGGCGTTCATGGTGGCCACGGGGATCAGGCGCGGGGAAATGGCCAAGGCGCGCCGGCAGGACGTGCAGGGCGGCCTGCTGCTGATCGAGAGCGTGCCCGAGGGGCGGACGAAATCGGGGAAGTGGCGGGCCGTGCCGCTGAATCGGCAGGCGGTAGACGCGCTCCCCTCGCTGGGCGAGGACAGGCTGGTGGACTGCCACCCGGACACGCTGGGCGACTGGTTCAGGAAGGACGCCAGGGCTGCCGGATTGCCCGGCTCCCTTCACTGGCTGCGGCACACCTTCTGCACGGCGCTGGTGCAGTCGGGGGTGACCTTGCACGAGGTCAAGCGCCTGGCCGGCCACAGCTCGATCACGGTTACCGAGCGATACGCCCACCACGCCCCTGACTTCGGGCGGGCTGCCGTGGCCTCTATGGATGGCTGGATGGACCGGGGCCGGGACCTTCCGCAGGCTCCGCCAGCAGCCCGATCCGCCGGCAGTAAGCGATAGCGATCTCGGCGAAGGCGGCCTCGCCGTAGTGCAGCATCGCCGTGTTCGTCACCAGGCAGACGATTCGGACGTTGCCGGGCACGTAGCCCAGCTTCGGGACGATGCGGTCGAGCGACGGGCGGAAAGGCCCGGTGTCCTCCAGGATGCGCCCGCTGACCTCGCAGTACCCCTTGCATCGCGCGACGATCTCCCGAAGGTCGCTGACGCCGAGACTCATCGGGATGCCCTTCTTCCGCATCTTGTACCGCGCCCGTTCGATCATGCGGTACAGGTGCTGCTCGTTCACCGTGGCGGGCTCGCCAGCGACCCGATTCCCTCGGTGTGACTCGACCAGCGCCTTGGCTTTTTCGTAGTCGGTCAGCCTGGTGGAGAGTCGGTACTGCCGACCCTCATGCCGGAAGTTGACGTACCATAGGCCGCCGGCCCGCTGGTACATCGTGTAAGTCCTAACGTGCGCTACCAGCGCGATTTCGCCCAGTGAGTCCTCAAACCGCTTGTAAAGGCCCATGCGCTGATCATAAAGCACATGAAAAAAGCACACAAGAATCTAAGCTATTGATTTTTAAACTGGCCCCGTAGCTCAGCTGGATAGAGCGTCCCCCTCCTAAATCTCAGCCCACCCCGCAGGCCTTGATTCTACGGGCTTCTCAGGGCGCGGAGCGGTAAGAAATGGCCCGTTTCGGCGGGGCGGTTAGCACAATGAGCACAGCGGCCGGCCATCCCCCTCCCTGGGTGGGATCACAGCGCCTCGATGCACTCCCGCTCCCGCCGCTCGGCCATCCGGTCGTCGCGGATCACCCCGAGCAGTTCCAGGGCGTAGGCCTCGTAGTCGGCCTTGGGCCAGTCAGGGATCGGGGCGCGGCTCTGCTGGCAGCTCTCGACGCGCGGCTTCCACCGCAGCCCGCCCCAGCTCGTGCACGCGCTCAGGGACAGGATCAGCAGGGCAGCCAGCGCGAACCGTGCGGACGATGGTGCGGACTTCGGCAGCGGCATCGGAGGTCTCCTTGGTGATGGTGGCGCGGTCGGCCTCGACCTTCTCGGCGGTGCGGCCCGCGACCTTGGCGGCCTTCACGTCGGCCTTGTCGTCGGCGGCGGCCAGGGCGGCGCGGCAGCGGCCCTCCCCCACGCCGATCAGCCAGTCGGAGGCGAAGGACAGCACCGCGACCAGCGCCAGGGCCTGCCAGACGGGCGCAGGGACGCGCCGGGCCAGTTCCCGCAGCACCGGCAGGCCGACGCCGCTCAGCAGCGCCAGGCCGACGCAGAGGACCAGCAGGGCCGGCACGAGCCACCACAGGTTCACCAAGGCCCAGATCACGACCGCCCCCGGCGGATCGCCGCCAGCAGCATCCCGAACCCGAGCGCCAGCAGGATCGCCGCCGGCAGCAGCCACCAGGCGTTCACGGCGAGCCAGATCCAGCCCAGGTCACCGTGCATCGCCCTGCCCCTTCAGCTTGGCCGCGACCACGCCGCGCTTGTCGCCGGACAGGGCGTCGGCCAGCCACGGCGCGAAGCGGCGCAGCACGGCCTGCAGGATGGCGAAGGCCAGCGGGGACCAGAGGCCCGAGCCGGTGGCCACGAGGAAGCCGGCCATGGGCTGCGCGCCGTCCTGGCCCGCGTAGTAGAGCCAGGCCGGCAGCGCGGCCGACAGGAAGGCGACGATGCGCGCGGTCAGCTCGCGGCCGTCCGGGCACCAGCGCACCGGCAGGGCGAACTTCAGGCCCTGGGTGAAGCCGACCGAGATGGCCCAGCCGACCAGCACCGCGGCCAGCCAGGCCGGCATGGTGTTCAGCACGTGCAGCAGGGTGTTCCAGAACGTGGTCACGGCGGGTTCCCCTTGAAGTGGTCGAGCCAGCGCCGGCGGTCAGCCAGGCCGTGCAGGCCGCCGTTGATGCGGCGGGTGATGGCCTCGATGTCGTCGAGGTCGGCGAGCGTGTTCAGGCCCTTGGCCACCCAGAAGGCGCCGGCGAGCCGGATGGCAGTGCCGGGCTCGGCGGCCTGGTGCGGGTCGCGCACGAGGCGGTCGTCGCCGAACAGGCGCTGGCTGAACTCGGCGTAGTTGGCCTTGCCGGTGAGCTGGATGTAGCCGCGGCCGCGGTATCGCCAGCCGTCGCCGGGCTGATCGTTGCCGAGCCGACCGGCGTAGACGGTGTTGGCGATCTTCTCCGGCTGGCGCGCGCAGGCCTTCGCGCTCTCCGGGGTGAAGCGGGACGGCCAGGTGCGCAGCAGTGCGTCGGCCGAGTAGTTCAGGTTCTCGACCAGGCGCTTGAAGCCGCCCGACTCATGGGCGAGCTGGGCCATGAAGTGCGCCCGGCGCAGCGGGGTGTCGAGGCCGAAGCCGGCGGGGATCGCGGGCGTGGTCATGGCTCAGGGCTCCAGAAACACGAAGCCCCGCCGAAGCGGGGCATTCGTGCGGGGTGGCGGCAGGGGTCAGCCGGTGGGCTTGCTCGCGCTGTCGGGCTCAACGATCACGGTGGCGCGGATTCCGCAGCGGGTCGAACTGCACGACGGCGGGCCGAACTCGCCGCCGACGATGCGCCAGCGCGCGCCGCGGGCGTCCACGAACACGTAGCCGATGGGCGGCAGCACCGCCACCGTCATGCCGTCCACGCGGCGGCCAGCGGTGGTCTGCACGGTGAGGCCGACGACGTGCACCGGCTCGGGGCCGCGGCCGACGAGTTGGGCCTGGGCGGGGCCGCTGCGGGCGTGGACGACGATGGCCAGCAGCACCAGGGCCAGGAACACGAGGATGGTGCGGATGGTCTTGCGGGTCTTGCTGGGCTTGCTGTTGTATTCGTCGATCAGCGACATGGGGAGCCTCCTCGGCTCGGTGGGGAAGACGTTGCGCCAAGCCTGCTCAGGCGAGCAGCACCTTGGCGATGGAATCAGTGCCGCTGTAGTTGCGCTCGGCGAACCAGAACACGCCGGGGTCGGTCGGGTCAGCGGCGAGGCCCTGCGTGGCCATGCTCGTCGGGTGGCTGTAACGCTTGATGGCCTCGAAGCCGGAGCCGTTCCAGTAGTAGAGGTCGAGCACGTTCTGGTCGTAGATTTCGTGAACGTTGCAGAGCAGGTAGTCGCCGACCCAGGCGATGCCGTCGTAGCCGGTGCCGGCGCCGTAGCCGCCGCTGCTGCCGGTGATCGGGAAGGACATCGAGTAGGTGTCGAGCACCGCCCAGCTGCTCGGGTCCACCTTCGCCACGACCTTGTTGGCATGGAACACCAGCCACCAGGCGCCGTCCTTCCACGCCAGCCCCTCGGAGAACCAGTCCCCGGTGATGGCGTGGTGGTCGATGTAGGCCAGCGTGTCCGGGTCGTACTCCACGATCCACGAGGTGCCGACACCGCCGGAGAACTTCGCGGCCGAGGCGTAGAGCACGCCGTCCTTGATGAACAGCCCGTTGATCTGGTTCTTGTCGGTCGGGTCGTCGCTGGCCACAGAGCGCGAGGTCACCAGCGAGCCGGCCGTGGTGTATTTGTAGAGCGTGCCGGAGCTGGCATACCAGAGGTGCGTGCCGTCGGTGGCCACGCCCTGCGCGTTCGCACTCTCGGCCGTGGTGAAACGGCTGTCGTAGGTGAAGGCACCGATATTCGGCGCGCCGTAGAAACCGGAGTTGAACCCGGACGGCACGGTGCCGGAGAAGGCCGATTCGCCGAAATTGCAGGTAGCCGCCTGCGGCCCGGAGTATCCAGAAACAGCGACGTGCAGGAAGGTGTTGGCGGTGAAGGTAAAGGTCGGGCTGGTGCCGGCCTCCGGATCACCGCCGCCGGCCCACCCGCTGGCCGAGCTGTTGCGCACCCACAGCTTGCCGGCGTCGAAGTCGATGGCGAAGCGCGCGTACTGCCCAGCCGCGACCCTGCCGTAGCCGGACACCGCCCCCAGCGAGCCGTCCTGAAACTTCGCCGAGTTCGGCGTGAGGTTGGGCTCCCAGCCCATGCTGTTCGGCCCAAGCGTCGAGTTTCCGGGATAGGTCGTGAGCGAATCCGTCGGTTCGTTGAAGCCCCACATGGCATCACCATCGGTGGAGCCGTTGGCGTCGTTCGTGATCTCGAAGTACCACTTACCGGAGTTCCGGCCGATGGTCGAGCGCACGGTGAGCCAGGCGCTCCCAGAAGGCCGCGTGGCCTTCAGGTTTCCAGCCGACAGCGTGAGCCCGCCGTTGTCGCTGGGATTGAGCGTGGCGAAGACGTAAACCGGGCCGGACACGACGGCCGCGCCCGCGACAATGCCAGCGATCATGCGGCCACCGTCACGCCGAACAGATCCCACTCGTCTGTGGCTACCTTCTTGAGCGTGAAGGTGCCGCCCTGCGGGATCACCAGCGTGCCGCCGGCTGGAGCGTTCACGGTCACCGCCGTGTCCTCGGTGATGGTCAGGGCGCCGGCGCCGACGTTCCGGCCGTGCACCTCTAGCTCGTTGGCAATGGCAACATCGGCGTTGTCGCGCACCGTCAGGGCCTTGGCCGACGAGTTGGTGAAGCGGATGTAACAGCCCATGTCGGAGGCCCCGAGATCGCGGGCCGTGGTGGTTTCCGTGATGATCGTGGCCGGCGTGTCGGCCGCCGTAAGGACTACGGCTCCGGTTCGCCCGTTCACGGAATCCACGGCGCCACCGCCAGGCGCATAGACCTGCCACTCGTCGGAGCTGTCCGGGTCGTAGGTGTAGTAGTCGGTGCCGATGCGCTTGAGCATGCCGATCACCGGCACCCAGTACGTCCAGGCGCCGGCCGTGTAGAACGCCAGCGTCCCCGCCACCTCGTCGCCGATGGCGGCGCTCAGCACGTGCAGGTCGCCATTGTCGGGGGCCCCCGGAAGGGCCGCGATGAAGCTGATGGCCGGGCGGGTGATCACCTCGGCGCGCAGGGCGTTGTTGTTGGCGGGGTCCGCAGCCGCGTCGATCTGGCTGGGCCAGACTTCGAACGGCAACAGGGCCTTGGCGATCGCGGCCATTTAGATGGTCTCCGAAGTGCCGGGGCCAGCCCCGGTGATTAGGTTCACGCCCTGCACGGTCACGGTGATGTCGCCGGTGAAAGCGGCATCCGAGGCGCTGAACTGGGTTTCGTTGGTGTCCGGCAGGACCGTGGTGGTCACGCCGTCCGTGAGCGTCACGCGGTAGCCGCGGAAGTACGTGGAATGGACCGGAGCCACGTCGGTGCCGAACCGCTTGCGCGCCGCCCAGGTGCCGCTGATGGTCCCGCCGACGCGGGTCAGCTCCAGGCGCTCCGGCGCGAACTCGCGCTGGCAGTGCGCCGGGGTCCAGGTGAAGTCGTAGACCGGCGCGGTTTCCGGGCTGTTGCCCAGGCTCGTTACTCTGAACTGCAGCGCCTTGCCGATCAGCGACGACGGGAGCGCCACGAAGCGGGTGCCGTCGAGCATCACGAATCGCGCGCCGGCCGAGTGCGGGCCAGGCGTGGTGGCGAGCCGGCCGCGCGGGAGCGTCGTCAGGCTCCACTGGCGCGGGCTGCCCTCGACCGGGGTCTGGAACTGCAGGATCTCGGCCGTGTTGTCGGGGAAGACGATGGCCGCCGCGTTCCCGCCGCGCAGCAGCTGGGCGGTGGACACCGCGGCAAGGTCGTCGTCGTCCAGCAGCTGCACCTGCAGCGTGTGCCAGTAGTCGGTGTAGTACGGGCTGAACTCGGGCAGGCCCGCGCTCAGCGAGCCCATCACCGCCCGGGTCGTGAAGTTCCCGAGCGAGATCCATTCGGTGTCGCCGGCGATGCGGTAGTCCACGCGCGCGCCGCGCCAGGCCGACCCCGGCTGCCCGCAGACGCCGATGCGCACGCCCACCCGGTCGTCCTCGTCCACGAGGCCCGGGATGTTGAGCAGCGCGAACGTAGTCTCGCCCGCCAGGCTCGGCGGCGGTGCCGGCCAGCCCGGGCTCGGCTGTGCCGTGGCCTGCGAGGTGAGCGCATGCGTGCGGTCGATGCGCAGGCCCATGCGCACGGTGCCGTCGCCGCGGCGCAGGGTCTCCACGCGCATGCGGCGCACGAGGTCGCCGCCGGTGAGGCGCACGATGGAGCCGGTCACCAGCTTCGCCGCCAGGTATTCGGGGAACACGCGGACGAACTCGCCCTCGGCGTCGGCCCGACCCACCTTGTCGAGGATGTCGGCCAGCTGGGGCGCTTCGGTCTCCTCGTCCAGCACCGCCGGCACCTGGATGGAGGTTTCGCCCACCGCATCGCCGCGGTCGCCGTAGTTCGGCGGCGTGGCCTTCGTGAGCGTGTAGCCCACGTTGGCGTTCGGGAACATCAGATTAAGGCGCGCGGGCCGGCGCAGTGGCGCCAGGCGCTTGTCGTCGCCGTTGCGCAGCACCTCCTCCTGCTCTAGGTCGGAGTCCTCGTCCACCATGAACTGCTCGTCGAGCTCCACGTCCACGGCGCCGCCACGCAGCAGGATGTGGATCTTCCCGTCGTGGCAGCTGCCGTCGCAGGGGTACAGCACGCGCAGGGCGTTCAAGAAGTCCTGGGCGGTGTAGCCCTGGCTGGCGGCCACGGTGCCGCGGATCACCTTCGCGTCGAGGCCCGGAAGGTTCCAGGTCGAGTCCGCGACCTTGCAGCGGCGGCCGGTGGCCAGCACCACCTGTTCGAACGTCGTGGTGCCGGCCACGACCTGATCGGTGTTCGGATTGGACACGAGGGCAACCGACTCGACAGAGGAGGTGGCCAGGCTATAGGCAAGCGTCGGAGCAGGCTGCGGGAGTGAGCCGAGGGACACGATGTCAACGTTCCCGCCGCTTGCGGCAGCGAGATACCGGCGACTGGAGTCAATCGCCGAATCCTGAGAAGCGGCGCCAAGGATCGCATCGGTGGACAGCAGCGTGAGCGTGCTGAACCCGTCGTAATAGAGCGTGTAGATCGTGTCTACCTGGACCGCAACCAGGTGCGAGCCGTCAGCGGTCCAGTAGACGCCCTGCGTCACCCCAAGGCCGAAACCTGCTGACGCGGTTGCAGCGATGGTCATCGGCGAGACGGCGGCATCTATGACGATGACTCGCTCGGGATTGTAGGCGGCCAGTTTTTCGCCATTCCAGTCGAACCGATACGGAACGCCGCCAAGAAAATGCGTCCCTGGGGATGCCAAGACTTGCGGCGCTCCGAGAACATCCCCAGTGAACGGGTACACATAGACGCTGTCGACCGAACTGGCGTTGCCGACCGCCAACTTGTTCGCGTCTGCGTTCCATGCCAGAGCCCAAGCAACCGCGCCATTTGGCAGCGGCGTGGATGGGTTTGGGACCTTGACCAGAGTGTCGCTGACGAGCTTGTAGACAATGATTCGATCGGCAGCCGTGGTGGCGCCACCTTCAACGGTCACCGCCAGCAGGCTCTCATCGTGTGACCAGGAAAAGGCCTGCGGCCACCCGACCGGGTAATCGACTGGCGCCGGAAGCGCAGACCAGGTGCCGGTGCCTGCGTCATACTTCCGAACCTCAAACCGGCCAGCAGCGAGAGAGCCGTTCTTGCCTCCCGCGGCATACGTGCCACGCGGAGACACGCGCACCATGTTGATAGAGCCATCCCAGCCCATCGACCCCTCGGAGTTGAGGCTTGCGACGGCGCCGCTGTAGTAGTTCTGGTCGGTGACGAGCGTGACGGCTGCGAGCGGCGTCCCGTTGACCGACACCTCGAAGCGGAAATTCGGAACCGAGCCGCGCCGGTCGGTCACGTCGTGGCGCTTCTTCACGAAGATCGCGCGGCCGCGGTAGGCCGGCACGTTGCCGACGCCCTCGATGGCCTCGAGGTCCGGGTCGGGCAGCTGCGTGTGGTCGCCGGGGTAGAAGGTGAACCCCTCGGCGTACTTCGCGGATTCCTCGAGGATGGTGGACGTGGGGCTCACGTCGTACACCAGCTTCTCGTCCTCCCAGACCTTGATCAGGCTGGTGATGCCCAGGCGGTAGCCCGGGCCGTCGAACAGACTGGCGCCGATGCGGATGATGAAGGTGACGTAGGCGCGGTCGGGGTTCTCGACCTCGGGGCCGCCCTTGCCGCTGCTGGTGCCGCCGTCCACGATGTCCGGCTCGCTGGCGTAGATCAGGTTGCCGGCGCCGCCGGCCGTGCCCGCGTACAGCGGGCAGGCCACGCCCTCGGTGCTAGTCTGCTGCGCGATGTCGCCGATGCTCGGCGCCTTGATGCGCACCGGGTCCACGGCGTTGCCAACGAGCGAGCCGATGAAGAAGCCCAGCTGCGGAGCACCGAAAGCCGCGCCGATGAACGCGCCGGCGAGGGTGATTGCCTGGCGGGCCATTTAGGCGCCCTCCCCCGGCATCACCGGGCGGTACACCTCGAGCAGGCGGTCGAGCCACTGCGCGGCCAAGCGGTTCTCGGTGACCTTCTTCACGCCCGGCTCGTTGCTGGCGTGGATCACCGACAGGCCGCCGAAGGCGTAGTTGCCGAGGATGCCGACGTGCAGCGGGTACACGCGGCCACGGAACAGGGCGACGTCGCCGACACGGGCCTGCGATTTCGGCAGCGCCGGGCCGAACTCGGCCACGAGCGCCGCTCGCAGGTTGTCGGCTTCCGGCTCGCGGCCGTAGAGCTTGCGGTCCTGCACCGGCCGGCCCGCCGCCGCCATCGCGCAGACGATCAGGCCCACGCAATCGAGCCGCTGGCCCGGCGTCCGCCCACGGTGGTGCCAGCCCGTCCCGAGGTAGGAACGAGCTGCGAGAACATGCGCGGGGATCATTCGGGAGCGGTCTCGGGGCTGGGAACGCTGGTGGAACCACCCTGGCCGGGGCCGACAGTCGCGCCCGGAGTCATGGCCGTGCCGTCCAGCGGGATGTCGGGCTCGCCCTGGTAATGCAGCACCCACTCGTCGCCGAAGAATTCGCGGCAGCCGCGGCGGCCTTCGACCTGGTTGGTGCAGTTGATGCGGATGCGGCCGGTGTCGCCGATCTGGATGGCGTGGGGCATCGGGTCGCGCAGGCCGATCACGCCCACCGAGGGGTGGGAGTCGATGCCTCGGAAGGTGTTGCCAGCGTTGTCGCCGGTGTCCCACAGCAGCCCGCCCGGCACGAAGTAGCCGGCCGCCTGGCCCAGGCCCGAGGCGGTGAACACGCGGTTCGACTCGTCGCCGTCCACCGAGGTGACCGTGAAGCTGATCAGGTTGGCGGTGGCGTCGAAGCCGCAGAACTCGATGGCCTCGTCTTCCTGCGACCCGTGCACGGCGCGGCAGGCGATGGAATCGAGGTGGCACATGGTCTGGCGCAAGGCACGCGTGGGGCCGTCGAGCTGGATGATCAGCAGCACCTCGTCGCGCAGGGTGATGTCGCCGATGTAGCCCGAGCAGATTTCCTCGTGACCATGGTCTAGGGCCTCGTAGTTCACCCGCATCACCTTCCAGCGCGCGTCGTCCCACTTGCCGGCGCGCACGTCCTCGGGGCGGATGGGCGTGGCGTCGATGGGCACCAGCACCGTGGCGTCCGCGCCGTCCACGCTCAGGTCGGCGGCGAACTCGAACTCGGTGGGGTCGAAGCCCGGGTCAGGCAGGTACGTCACCGAGCCGACACCGTCGCCGGCGTCGTAGTCGCGCGGGCGGTCGAGCGCAGCCAGCCCGATGGTGGTGCCGTCAGTGGCCACGATCTGCAGCAGGTCGGTCAGGGTGCCGACGTCGGCGTCGTAGTCGGCTTGCAGCAGGGCCGGGACGTTCTTGACGGTCACGTGGTGAAGCCCTCGTCAGGCGCCTCGACTTCCTCGAGCTCGACGACCACGTCAGCGATCCGACCCTTCGGTGAGTTGGTGGCGATCAGCGCAGGCAGGTCGTCAGCCGCGAAGGCCACCCAGTAGTCGAACCACCCGGACCAGGTGAGCACAGCGCCAAGCCCAGGCGGGGCGCCGAGGCGAACCATGCCGGTGCGGTCGTTGAAGATTGCGGCGGTGGCCACGCCGTCGACGTAGACCGTCGGCGCGGGAGCATCCGGGTCCAGGCTCAGCGCATGGATCTCCAGAAGCACCGAGATACCGTCGACCGTCACCAGTTCGCCGAGCTGGAATTCTTGGGTGGTGCCGTCTCCGGTGGCGAACTGCCAGGCCTCAGCCTTGTAGTGCAGCCAGTTCCGCACTCGGAAGAAGTGCTTGCGGCCGCGGCAGACGGCGTGCATGCGCCTGATCTGGTCGTAGTGCGCCGGCTCCGCTCCGCTCAGCGGCACGGTGAAACGCCAGCGTGGCTGGCTCCAACGGCTGTTCCGGCGCGTCCGCTTGTTGCGCAGCCCGACCACCGTGGTCTGCCACTGCGGCGCACCCTCCCAGGCGAAGCCCGGGCACTTCTCGATGTAGGCGTCCAGGTGCGACATCAGCCGAACTCCGCTTCAGCGCGCCGATCAGCGCGGGTGCGCTCCATGCGCAGGCGATCAACGGAACGCCCGCTCGTCGCCCCCTGGAAAATGAAGGTGTCGCCGCCTCGCATTCGGCCGCCGAGCAGGGATGCGGTTTCTTTCGCTGGGACGACGGTGCCGGCGCCCATCGGGCGCACGAGCTCGGGGCCTTCCTCGCCGACAAGGTAGGCCTTGCCCGGATACATCGGTCCGCCAGCAGCGCGCGGGCCGCCGAATGCACTGAACAGGGCACTCATCCAGCCGCCGCCGGCGCTGCCGCTGCCAGTGGTCCCCATGTCGCCGAACAGCTGCGCGGTCCACTGCTTGGCGATCATCCTGGCGATCTGGGCGATCACCGAGTCAGCCAGGTCGGTGAAGGCGTCCTTGATGGACTTCGAGCCGTCGAGCACAGAGGCGACGTTGTCTTCGAAGGCCATGCGGAACTCGTCCATGGCCGAGATCTGCTCGCCGAGAGCCATCTGCGCCTCGATGGCTTCCCCGATGGCGATGCCCTCGGCGCTGGCGGCGTCGACGTTGGCATAGCGCAGGGCAATTGCCTTCTCGCGCTCGACGTTGCCCATCTTCATCAGCTCGACCTCGAACTCCAGGTCGGAGATGAAGTCCTTCAGGCGCTTCTTCTCGTCCTCGCGGTCCTTGCGCTCCTGCGCGGCCATCTTCACGAGGTCCATCCGCTCTTCGAACTTCTCGGCGGCGATTCGCTTGGCTTCGGCCTCGGCTTCGCGGGCGGCCTTCGCCGCCTCGCGGTCGGCTTCGGCCTTGGTCTTGGCCGCAGCCGCGGCGCGCTCCTGCTCGGTGCGGGCTTCGGCCAGCGCCTTGGCAAGCGCCTTCTCAGCTTCGGCCGCCGCCAGCGCGCGCTTCGCCTGTTCGGCCAGGGCCTGCGATTCGCCCTCCGCCGCGGCCCAGTCGAACTTCGGCTTGGCGTTCGGGTCGCCGTACAGGCTCGCCGAGGTCTCGTCGAAGGCCGAGCCGGCCATGCCGAATGCAACTCCGGCATCCCGGAAGTCGTCGCCAGCGGTGCGGCCGTCGAAGAAGTTGCGCACCGAGCCCGGGCTCAGGCGCGAGATACCCTGCATCACGTTGTAAAGGCCGATGGCCGAATACGTGAGCGCCTGCACGCCATCCACTGCCAGCTGCGCGGCCATCCCAAGCCCGCGAACGAACGTGGCCGCAGCGTCCACCACGTCCCGCAGATCGCCGCCCTTCTTCGAGGCGTCGAGCATTTCCTCAGTGAGATGGATCAGGTCAGGCAGCAGCTGCATGGCCAGCGACTGCCACAGTCCATCGGCGGCCACGCGCAGCCGGGTCAGGTTGTCGTTGTAGGTTTCGGCCTGGCGCGCCGCCTCGGGGCCGACGACACCGCCGAACCGCTCGAGCTCGTCGCCCATCTCGCGCAGCCCGTCCGAGCCGCCGTTGAGCAGCGGGATCATCTGGGCGCCGGAGCGGCCGAGCAGCGCCATCGCCGCGGCGGTCTTGTTCGCACCGTCGGGCAGGCCCTGGAAGCGGTCGGCGAGGTCAGCGAAGACCTCGTCGGTCTTGCGCAGCGTGCCGTCGGCGTTCTGGAACTCGACGCCCAGCGCGCGGAAGATGTCGAGCTGCTCCTTCGCGCCCTGGGCGGCCGCGTCCTGCGACTTGGCCAGCTTGGCCAGGCCGCCTTCGAGCTGCCCGATGTCCACGTCGGCCAGCTGCGCAGCATAAGCCAGCTTTGAGAAGGACTCGGCCGAGATGCCGACCTTCTGGGCCGACTTCCCGATGTCGTCCATGCGGTTGATGGCGTTGTTCACGCCTACCGCCATGACGCCAACGGCCGCCACGACCGCAGCGGCCGCGACCTGGAAGGCCGCGTCGATGCCCTTGGCGAGCTTGCGCATGCGCGCCTCGACCGCCTTCGCGCCTTTGTCGGCCTCGCGTTCGGCCTGGGTCATGCCCTTGGTGAAGCCGCCGATCTTGGCGACCAAATCCACCGTGAGCGTGCCGAGCGACCGGCTAGCCACGCTTGGGCCCCGCGATTGCCTGGAACATCAGGAACGCCTCCTCGAGCGTCGCCTCCTCCTCGGGAGGTGGCGGCGTCCAGTTGCAGAAGTCAGTGAGTCGGAACGGCTGGCCGTTGGCCTTCTTCGAGCCGCTGATCCCGGCCACCAACGTGGCGAGCTCGGCGATGTCGCCATCCATCCGCCGCAGCGGGTTGATCGGGCCGTGCTTGGCGATGTAGCTCAGCCAGAGCGACCTTTCTTCCTCGGAGATCGCTTGCTGCCACTCCGCGATGCTCCGGCCGCCGAGCGCGAGGGCAAGCGAGCACCAGAACTCGTCCTCGGCGCTGATTTTTTTGCGTCGTACTGGTTGACCTCCGTCACCGCGCGCATCAGCGGGATGGACAGCCACGGCTCCAGCCGGCGGACCTGCTCGATGTCTTCGAACACCGGCTTGCCGTCCGTCTGCACCACGCAGCGCAGGATGCTCAGCAGCGAACGGTCGGCGCCGTCGGCGAAGCTCACGTCGAGCATGTCGGCCGAGTTGCGCTTGCGGATGAAGACCGTCATGGTCTCGGTCACCAGCGCGGCCTGGCGCTCGGGGACGTCCGGGGATTCCCACTCCGACTCGGGCTTGAGCGGGTGGAAGGTGACTTCGATCTCGCGCTTAAACAGGGTGGTGGGCACGAGCGCGCCCATGGCCTGCAGTTTGTTCAGGTCCATACTTTCCTCGCCGGGAATGGAGGGGCGGCGGGAACGTGCGGCGACACGCCCCAGGCCCGCCCCGCAGGGGTTACGCCGACTTCGCCGCCAGCACCGGCTCGCCGCTGATCTGCACGGCCAGGGTCGACTGCACGTTCGCGTTCTGCTGGAACGAGAACGGGAAGTTGGCGATGTAGCCTTCGTAGCTGATCCACGAGCGCGTGGCCGGCAGGATGAAGTTGCCGGAGGTGTCCGCCGTCGGCGCGATGTTCAGGCCGTCCGACCAGCCCACTGCGAACTGCAGGGTGGTGCCGGCGACCTTGAGCTGGTGCAGGCGCAGGTGGCTGGCCACCGTCGGGTCGACGTTGATGCCGAAGGTCGCCTGGCCCGGGGTGGCCAGGCCGGCCTCGTAGGTGCGCGCGAGGTCGGCCAGGCAGGTCGTTTCGCGCTGTTCGTTCGTGGTGTCGATGCCGTCGATGTTCAGGGTGCAGTCCACTTCCTGCACGCTGCCGTCCGCCGGGTCGATGAAGTAGAGCTGGGTGCCCTGGGTTTTCTTCGCCATTGCTGCCGCCTCCTATGTCTGCGGGCATAAAAAAACCCGCCGGTCGGCGGGGTCTGCGGGGTCCGGCGGATGCCGGGGTTATCGGTCGGCTTTGAACTCGACCGTGAAACTGATCCGCCAGAGGCGGGTCTCGGGGTCTCGGAATTCGCCGTTCCAGCTCGTGACATGGGCCACAGGCTCGAAGGCTCCGACCAGCGCGCGCACGATGGCCTTCGCTTCCTGCGGCGTGCCGGCGTAGGCGTCCACCTGCACCACCAGCGTGTCCTGGTCGGGCACCTGGTTGAGGTAGTTCTCCGGGCTGCCGGCGATCACCTGGTGCACGGCGTAGGGCTTCGTCCCGTCCTGCTGCGCATCGCCGAACCCGTAGAAGCGGGGCGGAGTGCCCAGCACCGACTTCACTGCGGCCGAGGCGGCGGCGATCTCGAAAGCCGGCGAGAACATCAGCCCGGCCCCTTGCCCAGCTTGGCGAACTGGCGGTTCATCTCGTTCACCATCGCGTTAAAGGCCGCCTGGCCGTTGTTGAACAGCGCCGGCTGCATCACCGGCCGCGCCGGCTGGTGCTTCGTGCCGAGCTCGTAGAAGCGCCAGTAGAACGTCGAGCCGCCGGTCTTGTAGGTCTTGCCGACGCGCCGCGCGCGCCGGTTCTCCTTCGTGTTGGCGTACTGCTTCGCGCCACCGCGGATGCCGACCCGGAACATGATGTCGCCGGTGCGCCGGAAGGTGCGCCCGGCGAACTGCACCGCCACGTTCTCGGCGATGTTGTTCGGGGTCTCCTCGCGGTCGACGCGCGCCCAGGCTTGCTTCGCGGCATCGCGCACGACGTTGGCGCCCTTGCGCACAGCCGAGCGCGCGATCTTGCCGCGCATCTGCACCGTCACCTTGCGCATTTCGGCCACGACCTTGTCCAGGCCCTCGACCTTGATCTCAGCCACGGGCCGCCTCCAGCCATAGGTCGTCGTGCTCGGCGCCCGTCCAGCCGGGAAACCACGGGCCGCCCAGGGTGAAGTGGGCGATCTTCGGGAACAGCGGCTTGGGCTGCACGCCGACCAGCCAGTTCCAGTCCGGGGTCAGCGACCCGATCTCGGAGTCGGCCAGCCAGTAGAAGCGGTGCAGGTCGCGCCCGGGCCGCTCGTTGACGTCCTGCAGGCTGAGCCGCTGGTTCGCCGGGTGGTCGCAGTTCCAGAGGATCACGCTGCTCCAGTTCTTGCGCGGGTAGCGCACCTGCAGCGCGCCGTCCATCTTCGTGCCCTCGTCCTCGAGCGGCGGGTGCTTGACCACCATCACCGCCTTCGACGGGTCCGCCTGCTCGAGCATCTCGCGCACGTCCGACAGGAAGACCATGTCGCAGTCTGTGAACAATGCCCAGCCGGTCTGCGCGAGGTGCGGCACCAGGAAGCGGCTGGCGGCGAACTCGGTCGCGCACGGCGCATTGCTGGGCAGGTCGTACAGCCCGCCGCGGCGGTCTACCAGGCGGCGCAGCAGGCCCCACGCGGCCAGGCGCTCGGCCTTGAGCGGGGTCGCATCCGCCCCGGGGGTCACTCGCCGCAGGCTGGCCACGGCCACGTCGTAGGCGGCCTCCTCGCGCGGGTCGTAGCCGATGTAGACCTTCATTTCCACACCACCGCCAGGTGGCTGTAGCCGCCATGCTTGCAGCGGTCGCCAGCCGGGAGGATCTCGACACGACGCCCGGCCGCGGCCAGTGCATCCACCGTGGCATTGGCGCCATACAGCGCCAGGTCCGGAAGATGGCCGTTCTCGTCTGGCCGGTAGTAGTCGTCGAACACCACGCAGTCCGCGCCGGCGACAGCCGCGTAGTCCCCGGCGATGGCATCCACGCGGTGGTCGCCGTCGATGAATGCGAAGTCGACCATCTGCTCGGTCCCGTGCAGGGTCTTGCGGGTGTCTCCGATGGCGAACTCGAACTTCAGGCCGCCGCCCAGGCTAAGCAGCCGGGCCTTCGCCTGCTGCTCGTTAGGGGCGCCCTTGCCGTTCAGCGCCTGCTCCTGGAACTCTGCATTCATGGTGTCGAACACGTCGAAGCCGGTGTAGCGAACCAAACCCCGGTGCTCGAGCGCGCGGGCGCACAGCTTCGCCGCACGGATGCCGCGGTGCACGCCGATCTCAATGATTCGTCGCGGCTTCACCTGGTCGATCAGCGGGAACATCTGGTCGTAACGCTTAGCCATGCCAATAAGCCTCTCGCCGTGGCGTCTTGATGTCGGACGGCAGGGACTTCCCCGCCGCCTTCCGTTTTCCCTTCAGGTGGTCCAGGCAAGCGCCCAGGGGACCGTTCACCAGCGGATGTCCGGTGGCTTCCGCGTCGCCGGACAGCGACGCGCAGGCGATGCCGATGCGGCGCCGAACCTGCTCGATGGCCCAGCTGTCGTGCCATTCCTCCATCTCGAAAAGGGCGTCGGTCCGGTACAGCCAGACCAGGTCCCGGATCAGCTGCGCGCCGGCCTCGCTTCGCCGGATCAGCATGAATCCGCACTCCGGGTACTTCTTCGCCCGGCGCAGGTAGCCGAAGTCCGCGTCACCCAGAAGACCGGCCAGCCAGTCGGCGCGGACAGGCGCATGGGTCACGCAGTCCGCGTCGATCCAGACAAGCACGTCGCCCTCGCCCAGCCGGAAAGCCAGCTCGATCGCCGCGACCTTGTGCGCGAATCGCACCGCGTCAAAGCGGTAGTTATGCGTCGGCCGGTGCCGGTGCCGCTGCTTGAACTCGCTCAGCCAGTCCGACAGGTCCTCCAGCTGCTGGTCGCGGTACTGCCGAAGCCGAATGTCCACCCAGTGCCGGTCGAAGGTCTCGACGCAGCGCCGGGCATGGTCCTCCCAGTGCCGATCGGCAAACGTCGTCACCGCGTCGAATGTCAGCACACCAGCCCCCGATCCTTCAGGTGCGCCCAGGCCTCGCCGGAGCGCATCTCATCCAATGTCCACTGCAGCCAGGCCACGTCGGCCAGAAACTGCTCTCGGCCCTCAATCAGTGGGGCCTCCCCGATCTGGTCCATCGGCACGCTCAGCGCGGCGGCGGCACCGATCTCGCAGTGCACCGGGATGCCGGCCAGCAGCGCGTCCACCGCGGAGTTGCTGTGGTGCGTCACCCAGGCCCAGGCGTTGGCCAGCGCCTCGCTGATCGGGCGCGTGTCGTAGCCGGCGCCGTTGATGGGCTGGGCCAGCCGGTCGTTCGGCTTCGGTCGGTAGATAACCTTCCGTCCGCACTCCCGAAGCCGCGCCACAGCCCGGCGCTCCCATTCCATGTACCCCAGGCCGTGCTCGCCGGCCGCCTTGGCCGTAGCGCCGGCGACGATGATCTCGTTGCCATGCTCGCGCCACGGTTTCAGCTGCAGGCCCAGCGCCTCGAACCGGCTGGCCGGAAGGCCAGCGCAGACGTAACGCTCTGGTCCCCAGCCGCCAACCGCCAGCCGGTAGTAGTTGTCGCGCTGCCAGTAGCCCAGATCGGCGTACACGAAGCGCGCGTACCGCTGCAGCTGCTGGTGCCGCTTCCAGCCGTACATCACCCCGACGTCGGCCACTTGGTGCGGCGCATATACCGACACCAGGCTGGCCCGGTCGCCGCAGCGATTGATGCCGGCGGCCATGGCCTCCGCGATAAGCCGGTATCGCCTCTGCGTCGGGCTAGTCAGGCACGCGACCGTAACAGCCATTGGAAGGCCTCCCCTGACGCGATCTCCTCCATGCGCCACTGCGCCCAGGCCAGCCGGCGGAACATTGCCAGCCGGCCGGCGTCGGTGTTGTCCTGCTCGGCGATCCAGCCCGGCATGTGCGACTCGACCGGAATGCCCCAGACCAGCGCCTTAACCGCGGCGCCGCTGCCCCAGGTCACCACCTTGCCGGCGCGCGCCAGATCCTGCTCGAGCGGAACGCAGGGGTGCTGCCCGGGGTGCGGGCGCATCCGGCCCTTGATCCCCTGCCCCCAGCCCCGCGGCATGGCCACGCCGGGCGGCCCGATGCCGCGCTGCGGCAGGATTACCACCTCGCCGCCGGTGCGCCAGGGCGCCAGCTCGACACCGAGGTCGTCCCATCGCTCCGGGCCCCCGACCGGGAAGCACCCGGCCGTGTTGTGCCAGTCCCGGGCCAGCGTGTACCAGCACGAGTCGGCGAACTCATTGCCCCAGGCCGCGTTCTCGGCCACCAGCACCGGCCGGCCCTGCGCGGCAAACTGGCGAGCGCAATGGTCGCCGTGGCCGATGCGGTTCCACGTCACCAGCAAGTCGTGCGGGCCAGGCTCCGTGGTCAGTTGGGGCGCCACTTCGAACCCGCAGACCTCCAGCCCGGCGCGGAACGCATCTGCACGCGCCCCAGTGACGTACCGCAGGTTAAGCCAGGCCCTCATTTCAGCGCCTCGTGCAGGTCCATCCGAGGGAAGCACGTCAGCGCCGACCCCGGCGTGCAGTTGGTGATCTGGACGCCTTTTGGCCGGTATCGCTCAAACTGCGTCTTGAAGACCTCGAACCGCTCCGGCTTGGTGTTCTTCAGCGGCGCCGGATGCTCGCCGAAGAAGTGCGTGCCGCCGAGGTCAAAGCCCAGCAGAATGATCCTCGTGGCGCCAAGCTTCACCGCCTGGTGGATCGCCCAAAGCCCGGAGTTCGATCCCATCGGGATGCCATCCATTACCTCCAAATCCATCCCGGTCTCTGGCAGAGCCGAAAATCTCCGGCCGGCGAAGTCTGGGTTGTGAAACTTCCACCAGGCCTTGTCCGCGCTCACCAGCGCATCAGCCCACGGCGCCAGCTTGTAGGCGTCCGAAACCACTACCACCCGGAGATGGCGCACAGCATCCACCTGGGCCTGCGTCAACGACGGCCCGGTGGCAATCACCGCGAACAGCATCAGCCCGGGTTCACGCCTTCGGACACGGGAATGGTCAGGTACTCCAAACCGCTGTCTTTGTCAGGCAGCATGCCGGCAATGTTGTAGAACCTGCCCCGGAATACGATGCGCTGGGTCGGCGAAACGTCGTTGCGATAGCGAACAACCACGCGTGCCGTTACCTGCGACTGCACTGCCTGGCTTGCGACGAACTCGCGCGCCGACAGCGGCTCCACTGAGCCCCAGCACTCGAAATCAGTGACCCAGGCCTCGACGGTGTCGCCGGCCGTATCCAAATAGCTCTGCAGCGACTGGAACTGCAGCCGATGCCGCAGCAGGCCGGCGTCGAGGCTCATCAGCGCACCGTCGGCTTGCGCAAGGGCGCCAGAAGCGCGGTCGACGCCTTGTTCAGGACGTAACCGTGGCCAGCGTCGGCCGGCACCACGTTGTCCTTGCCGGAGCCGTCGCGGAACCGGAACTGGCTGGCCAGCTCGAGCAGGACCGCGGCCTTCACCGACCAGCGCGGCGTCATGTTGCCGCTGGTGTCGACCAGCGGGATCTCGTCGCCGGCCGAATCCAGCACCGGATTGCCGTCGGCGTCGAGCTCCGGATCGTAGGCCCGCCACTCGTCCTTGAGCCAGTTCAGCACGGCCTGCGACACGGCCGGGATCCAGACGGCCAGCCAGGCGTCGTGCGCGGTGTCGTCAATGCGCAGCTGCGCGTAGGCCTCGGCCTTGGTAACGAGTTCGGTCACGACAGCACCACCGGGCCTGGAGGCGGCTTGCCGTCCTTGCCATCGCGCCCGTCCCTGCCCTTGCGGGCGGCGAGCTGCCAGTCTTCTGCGTTCTCGAGGCAGGGGCGCGCGGCGGTGTCGCGCTTGGCGATCCAGAGCGCGCCGTCATGCGTGATGGCCTGCGCTGCAAAGCACTTCATGCCCTCGCGCCAGAACCCGCCCGGGCGGATGCCACCGGCCGGGTAGCGCAGCTCGCGCTGCTCGCCGGCGACCGTCCAGCGTTCGACCACCTCGTGCCCCTCCGCGTCGTACTCGCGGGCCACTTCCGCCATGCTGAGGCCATCGCGGCCGTCCTTGCCGGCGGCGCCGTCGCGCCCAAGCACCACGCCCAGCGACTTCGTGCGGCCGTCGGTGAGGGTCAGCACCAGCGCGCCGTCGCGGTCGATCAGTGCATCAGCCAGGCCGATACCGTCGGCTCCGCGCTCCCCATCTTTGCCAGGCGCGCCCGGTTCACCGTCGCGCCCATCCTTGCCGGCCGGCGGCGGGTTGGCCTCGAGGTGCTTCTCGACGGCCTCGGTCGCAAGCAGGTCAAGTACCGGCCGAAGCTCAGGCAGCGCGATCAGCTCGCGCACCACATCGGAAACCAGCACCGGATCGGCATCGCGGCCGGGCTCGCCCTGCGGGCCCGGAGCGCCCCTCTCGGGCACCGGCCGTTCGGCCAGGGCCTTCTCGAGAGCATCAATGCGCGACCGTAGGGCGGCGTTCTCAGCATGGTGGGCCTCGATCGCCTTGATGCGCGGCTCGAACTCGCCCAGCAGCTTGCGGATGTAGCGCCCGGCCGCCGCAAGCAGGGCCTTCTGCACGTCAGGCTTCATCGGCGATGGCCTCGTCCATTTCGTCGTCGGGAATGGGGTCGCCGTCGTCCTCGGGCGCCGCCGGAGCTGGGGCAGGTGCCTGCTCGATCTTGTTGAGCCGAACCTGGTCGAGCGGGTAGTCCTGCTGCTGCATGTAGACCGTGTCTCCGCCATCAAGCGGGCTCAGGTTAAACCGCAGCCGCGCCTCGTTCGGCGTCTTCACACCGCCACTGGTCAGTTTCGTTTCGATCTCCGCCAGCTTGCCGACATCCATGCGCATCAGCGGCTCGAGGTCGAGCTCGACGCCCTGCGGGTGCTTCACGCCAAGGCCTTCGTCCAGCAGGTTCTCCATCGCCTCGATCAGCGACTGCAGGCCGAACTGGTAGTAGACCAGGGCAATGTCGTCGGCCTTCAGACCAGCCGGGATCGTGCCGCGGCCGATGATGAAGGGCGGGACGCTGAACGCCTGGCAGATCTGCTCGTCCGAGTACCGCATCTGCTCGACCAACTGCGAGTCGGATGCGTTGAAAGAGAACGGGGTGTATTTCAGGTCCGCGCCGACCAGGCCGACATTTCCGGCCTTCTCGCCGGTGAAGTTGGTGTTCCAGTACGCCTTGATGGCCTCGGCGTCCTCGTCAGAGATGCCTGCCGGCGCCGTCAGGATACCGCTGGGCTTGGCGCCGTTCTGGAAATACCTCGCGGCGTCCTGAAGGATTCGGAGGTTCTTCACCGCCGGCCAGTATGCCGCGCAGAGGGGAGGCACGCCGATCAGCTGGTGGTGGAAGGTGTTGAGGCGGTCGTGGATGATCTCCGACGCCGGCACGACGATGGTTTTTGCCGGGTAGCTCTCCGGGAGCAAGTTCTCAGCGGCCGAGAACTGCAGCTGGTAGTAAACGTCGCCAGAGGTCGATACGAGCGGCATGACGTTGGCCGGATCAAGTATCCACAGGCGCGTCACGACGCCCCGCTCGTCGCGCCCCTTGAGGGCGTAGGTGTTGCCGTCCATCAGCTTCGACAGCACCCAGTATTCGCGGAACTGCTGAGCGGTCTGGTACTGGTTGGGCTTCCGCAGCACTGGCCAGTAGGCCGTGTTCGACTTGTCCACCGACCAGACGCCGTTCTCGTCCTCGCGTACCAGCCGGAACGGCAGCTTTCCGATGTCCTGGCTGATGCGGTTGAGGCAGGCGTACAGGGTCGGGTACGCCAGCAGGTTGCCGCGGGTTTCCTCCACGTTCTGCTGCCAGGCGCCAGCGAACGGCTCGAGGATGCGGCGCCACAGGCCGCGGCCCTGGTTCGGGACCGGCGTCATGGCCTTCTGGCGCGACAGTTCCAGCCCGAACGGGAGCTTCATCAGCGGGTCTTCTTGTTGGCGGCGGACGGGGCCGGGCGCTTGCGCGGCGTGCCATCGGCCTTGTAGCCGTAGGGCGCGTCTCCGGCCGGGGGCAGATCGGCGGCTCCGCCGGCCTGCATCATTCGGGTCTGGTAGCCGGCGCGCGGGGCGGGCTCGGCGATGTCTTGTACATCGGTGGCCAGCCCGCGCTGGATCAGCGCGCGGCCTACCTTGTCGTTCACGCGCTGCCGGCGGCCGATTTTCGTCTGGATCAGCATGGGATTCCCTCTTGAATAGGAGAGGGCGGCCGAAGCCGCCCTCTCCCGTGGTGCAGCAGGATCAGCAGCTGGTCGGGAAGCCGTCGATCCACTGGATGGCGCCGCTGCGACGGGGGCCCCACCAGAGCGAACGCTCGGCGCGGAACGCGATGCTGTTGGTCTGCCACATGGAGACCAGCTGCGCCGCGGTCGGCGTGCCCGAGTTGTGGCTCGGCGCGTCGTCCATCTGGATGGAGGCAACGTCCGACATGTCGAGCGTCACGCTGCCGTCGTCGGCCAGGTAGATCTCCGACTCGTCGACCAGGATGAACGGGGCGCCGCCGGAGCCGCCGTTGTTGGCCAGGTACTGCGACACGCGCAGCGGAACCCCGCCCAGCGTGCCGCCATTCATGGTCACGCCCGGGAACGCCGGGTTGCCGAGGGCTTCGGTCGCCATGGACAGCTGGCGGGCGACCGCCGGCGTGGTGTAGTACGCCGGCCGGGCGCCGAGGTTGGAACTGTCCCAGTTCGCCCACAGGGCCGCAATCGCGCAGCGGACCGTCGCCGGGTCGGAGTAGTCGATCGCACTGACGGCGGTCGGCGACACGCCGTTGAGCAGGCCGGCCGGGTTGACGTTCGCAACCGCCGCCACGTCCGGGTCGAACAGGTCCGAGTCCACGCGGGCGATCACGCAGTCCGCCAGCGAGTCGCGCACCAGGATTTCGGCCGAAGGGTCCGAGAAGCGCACCAGTTCCTGCGTAAGCACGGCAATCGCGGCCACCTTGGTGAAGGGCACCGAGGTCGCGTTGAAGTCGAACTTCGTGACCGGCTTGGCCTTGCCCTGGCCGACCCAGCCGGCGGTGCCGCCGCTGGTCTGGCCGCCGATGCGGACGTTGAACGGCACCGGGCGGAACTGCGCCTGGCCAATCAGCGTGCGCGGGCGCAGGTAGCTGATGAAGTCGCCCATGTAGTTCTGGGCGTACACCAGCGGGCCGGCCCAGGTCGAATCGCTCGTGGTGCCGGCCGCCACCGCCGCCTTGATGCGCAGCGCCTCGTGGACGTCGTAGCCCTCGGCCTGGGCCTTGAGCGTGCGGACGACGTTCTCGGTGTGCGGGAAGTGCTTCTGCGCGAGCTGGAAGGCGATCTGGTGGTTGCCCTTGGCCTTGGTCAGGCACATGGCGTAGCGCGCGAACGCGATGCCGGGCTCGAGCTTCTCGACGGTCTTGAGGGTGACATCGGCGCCGGAGGGGCGGGCCGGTTCCACGCCGCGCTCCTGGTTCTCGCGGGCGCCGTTGGCGGCCGGGGTCGCCGCCGCGGCCTGGGTGGCCTCGAGCCGGCTCAGGCGCGCGATGTCGGTGTCCAGCGCCTTGATCTGGCCCTCGAGGGTGTCGAACTCCTCGCCCTCGGCGGTGTTCATGCTGCGGCCCTCGTCGATCGACTTCTGGGCCAGCGCCGTCAGGCGCTTCTGGTGCTCCTCGCGGGTCGCGTTGAGCGACTCCAGCTGCTCGCGGATGGTCTTCATTTTCTGTTCCTTCTGTAGGATTTTTCGCCTTGCGGCGGTCACGAGCAGCCCTATGGCCCGGGTTCCACGCCGGGCAATGCCTGCTTGAAAGAGTTGCCGAGGATCAGCGCCGCGGCTCGGTTTCCCTCGCGGGGCCGCGTCGGCCCAAGGGGTTCGCTTAGAGCAGCTTCACCGCGCCGCCGGCCGGCTTCTCGACCGGCGCGGCCGCAGGCTTCACGAGCGGGACACCGCACGACACCGCGCGCGCGCGGCCGGCCGTGTCCATCGCCTTGATCGTCTGGATCGTGGCAGAGGCGTTCGCCGGGATCGTCACCAGGCTGAGCTCGTAGATCTCGACCTCGGTGAAGCGGATCCCGTTGTTTTCCATGTAGGCATACTCGAGGGCCCGGAAGCCGATCGACACGCCGCGCACGAGCTTGGCCTTCACGGCATCCCAGGCCATGTCGACCAGGTCCTTCAGCTGTCCCTGGTTCTCGAGCTTGGCGATGCTGGCCGTGAACGGAATGCCCGACTTGGTCGGCTTGCCGAAGCGGACGACGCCCACGGGCGAGTCGTGCCGGTGCTGCCAAAGCAGCGGTAGCTCGGCAGCGAACTTCGCGCCCATCGGGTCCACGATGTCGCCGTAGCGGTCGGGCTCAGGGGTCGTGGCGAGACCAGTGATCTCGCGCTTCTCGTCGTCGTAGGCTTTCACCTCGAGAACCGAGTAGGCGCGGCAGTTGTTCGTTTCCATGGTTTTCACCCCAAGGTCATAAGGACGAGCTTCTTCTTTCGCGCCTTCGGGTTCAGCGCCATCAGCGCGCCGGCGTCGAACGTGGCCATCAGCGGGTCGATCTTTCCGCCACTGGATGCGGCCTTCGTGATCGATCCGTTCGGTTGGACCCGCGCGCTGGTGACGCACCAGGCCATCAACGAGGACGCGCCGTGCGACATCCGGCCGCCGGCGAGCATGCGTTCGATCTGGTCGATCGCACCCTTGAGCTTCCAGCCCTGCGGGATGCCGACGATCCGGTGCTCTTGCTGCGCCGCCGGGATCACCTTCTCCAGGCCCTGGACGATCGAAGCGATGCCAGCGCTATCCACGCCGATCCGGTCCAATAGCCCGACCTTCTCGCACCGGCCGACCACCTCTACCACTGCGTCAATGTCTTCGCCGACCTGCGTCACGAGTACCAGGTCGCCGGCCGCCTCGAAGGCCTTGTAACGCTCGGCGAACTGCTTGTGCCGATCCAGCGCGATCGGGTGCGCCCAGGCTCGCGCCCAGTGCAGCCAGCGCCCGGTGTCCTTCTCGCGGCCGATCACCGCGACGCCGAGCAGATCGTCTAGGCCGCCGCCGTCGATCCCGACGGTGACCACCTCAGACCGCTCCAGCACGGCCTCCAGCGTTAAATCCGGGTCCCCGTTGCCGGCCCAGAACTCGCTGCCGGCCCAACTCCCGCCCGCCGTATCCGAGGGCGGCACGTTCAGCCGCTTGGCCAGGAACACCCGGAGCGACTCGCCGCCGGCTGCCTGGGCGGCCTCAAACTTTCGGAGCATGTCCTCCGGATCCACCGACGCCCCGTAATTCGGGTTCACCAGGTGGAAGTTCGCCGGGTCCATGTAGGCTTTCGCCTTGAGCATGTCCTTCGGCCATTCGTACAGCAGCGGCAGGAAGTGAGGCGCCACCACCTTGCCGTCTCGTACCTGGCGCGCGAACTCCAGCTTCGCCTTATAGATCCCGACCGGCTCGTCGTCCGACTCGGTGGTGATCGAAATCACGATCCCTTCCGGCCGCGAGGCCTGGCCGCCGGTCGCCTCCAGCTCCATGTCGACCGCGCCGGCACGCTGCGCCAGCAGCCACAGCTCTTCGAAGATCACGAAGGCCCAGACCTTGCCGGCCACCGTGTCGGTGTCCGCCGCGTACACCCGGCACTGCATGCCCGTCACCCGGTGGGTGATCGTCCGCATGTTCGGCTGGATGTGGAACAGCGTGTCGAGCTCGGGATCGGCCTTGATGGCGTCCCGCATCGGCTTGAAGACGTTGTCGGCCGTGTCCTTGGTCGGCGCGATTACCGCTGCCTCGTTCGACTCCCGCCAGTTCCGCACCATCAACGAGAGCATCAGCCCAGCCGCCAGGCCGGACTTCCAGTTCTTCTTCGGGACCTTGATCAGCGCCTCGCGGATCAGGCGGTCACCTGTCTCGACGTTGTAGGCCCCGTGGATCGCCTCGGCGATCTCCATGATCCAGGGCCGCGCGATCTGCCCGTAGGTCGGCGGGATGGGTCGGCCGTGCTCGTCGATGTTCCCCTCGGGGTTGGCAACGCCCACGGCGTACAGGCTTCGGAACACCTGCATGCCCGCCTCAGCCTCCGCGGGGAAGATCGCCCCGCACGGCATCAGCGACCGGCCCTCCCTGATCCGCTGCTCCCAGTCTGGGCAAGCGGTCGACCAGGTGGGGGTCACTTCACCGACCGCAGATGCCCGCGGACCTTGGTCGGAGCCGATGATGGCGCCAGCGACCTACCCGCGACCGCCTTCGCATCGCGGGTCTGCTGCTCCCGCTTCCCCACCGGAGCCCCACCTTTCCCCGCCTTCTTCAGGGCCAGGGCGGCAGCCATCCGGTCCTTGAAGTCGGCACCGGGGTCTCGCATCACCGCACGCAGGAAATCGTCCGGATCGTCCGTCTGGTAGGCCTTCGCCCTGGTCTTACGCGGTTTCGCCGGCTTGCGACCGGCCCCGTCCCGGGGGCCACCGCTCCGGCCCTTTGTGCCGGCCATTTGATTTCCTCGAACTGGAAAATTCTCACGAAAGAG
>Ga0208916_10000058_pt1 | contig 45496 bp, 38 predicted proteins | sample DEB19_08_DNA_5_FD_184523 | JGI IMG/M metagenome (GOLD analysis project Ga0208916, IMG submission 184523) | Aqueous microbial communities from the Delaware River and Bay under freshwater to marine salinity gradient to study organic matter... | ecosystem: Environmental > Aquatic > Marine >... | reverse complement strand
TGGAATGATGTGTGGGGGGGGGGGTAATTGGGATTCACGGTCTAGTGGTGTCAGTCCCTGAACCCATACCCCGCTATCGAAATTCCCCCAACCCTAACTTGCTTTCTAGCAATTGAATAAGCCCGAGCCTTTCTATTACTTTTATATCTTTGGCTTGGCTTGACAGTGTTTGTACAATGCTCTTCCCCCTGCCGTTTCCGTTCCCCCCTATTATATAAATGCTCGTTGTTAGTATTTATATAACTACTCTCTTACTTCTTTCCCTTGGTTTGTATTTAATCTACTATGGATACCCTATAAGTTAATTAAGTAGGGTATCTATGTCTGCTCTGTCTGTAGAACAGTTCAAGTCCGCTCTTCCCGATAAGGTGAAGAAGTCTGTGAACCAAGAGTTGATTGATCAAATCAATACGACTCTGAGTGAACCAGAGATGTATGAGTCCTATAGGGACAACCTGCTGAGCTATACGCGGGTGATGGCTGATGGCCGGTTCAAGGTGGACAGCTATGTAAGCGCCGTGAAGTATGTGAGCCACAAGCTGATGGGCTGTACGAACATCGAGGCTTACACCAAGACGTTCCCCGATAAATATGATCGGTTCGTACAGCAGGGTGTGACTGCAAAGGACATTGCGTCCTACGTAACTGCGTACAACAAGAGCAAGCTGGTGAATCTGATCTTCGAGCAGACGATGATTCCAAGCTATGTGCTGAATCAGGATCTGTATCAGAAGGCTTTGAATGTGCAGGCCGAGTTGATGATGACCGCGCACAGCGAGAAGGTGAGGACTGACGCAGCCAATAGCCTGCTGACTCACTTGAAGATGCCAGAGACTCAGAAGGTCGAGTTGGACATCAACGTGAAAGAGGATTCCTCGATTGGTGCGCTGAGGGCTGCGACCATGGAGTTGGCACGACAGCAAAGATTAAGTATGGAGAGTGGCCAGATGAATGCGCAGGAAGTAGCGCATACCAAGCTGGTGATTGATTCGGAGTTTGTAGAAGTTAACTGATATGGGAACTCACTATGGCAAAGAGCACTGACTATGGAACCAAGTCCGATAAAGGACTGGTTAGTTCGATGGGTGAATATGGAAAAGAATCGGGTGCCATCAAGATGGTTACAGCTGATCAAAATATGGCTGTGATGGAAAGGCTTGTTAAGGACTGGAAGCTTGGACCAACGAAAGCCACGGAAGATCCTGCAGCAAACAAGGTGTTCTGGACTGGGTTTGGTGTGGCAATGAAGAACATCAGTGAAGCAGAAGCGCGGCGTTTGACATGTGGTAACTGCGAGTACTTCGACAATACGCCTGAGATGCAGAAGGCAATGGAAGCAATTCCAATGAACAAGTACGACCTGGATGGTGGTGGTCGCGGGTTCTGCAATCGATTTGATTTCATCTGCCACAACCTGCGTGTTTGCCAAGGCTGGGAGAAGAAGAACTATTACTTGCCGGATTAAGTTGGTGAACGGTTTACGGAGGTGCGCGGATGGAAAATAACAAGTTCGATATGGGCATTCTTCCTGGGTACGCCAGGACGCAGCCAGATCCTCAGTACCTTGCAATGCAGTCGATGCAGGATTGGGGAAAGGAGGCCGCTCCGCAGATGCAGGCCAACACTCCTGAAGAGGAGCAACGGGTCAATGAGTTTCTGCAACGACTGCAGCTGTCCGGCGTAGTTCAGCAGATGCAGAACGGGCCGGCCAATGTCATTGCCGGTGGTGGTCGAGTTGGTTATGAGTTCCCCGTAGGACAGGACAACTTGACGGTAGGACTGCAGGGCGGTGGCCACAGGGTGGCGGTCAATACTCCCCAAGGTATCTTCAAGGATGCTCAGTTCAAAGTAGATGGTGGAGATATCGGGTATCAGAGTGGCAATAACAATTTCAGTCTTGGTTATCGCTATGCGCCGAATGATCCAACTGTTCGCGGTAATATGTGGAATCTAAATTATCGAAGACAGTTTTGATGAAAACACTTTGGCTTTGGCATCCTGATGATCCCGGTACGCGAATCCTTGTAGTAAGGGGATTCTGGGCACAGCTACTTAATCCCAAAAGCTTTGCGACGCACAAGGAAGCTTTGCTTTATTCGGCTTTCATGGGTGGACTACGTAGGCGCCGGATGGGTGATGAGTAAGCCGGCCTATGCGTTGGCCTGTGCATTCATGGCTGCACTGCCGGCTACCGGTTATGGGCTGATGGTTGCAGTGTTCTCCGAATTTGCGGGAGTGGCCTTCGGAGTTGTTCAGTTTGTTTTCTGGTTTTTGGTTTTGTATGGGACGGGAAGAAATGGTTGATCCAGTAGAAGAAGCTTTGGCACCTTGGAAGGTTGAGGAGTACCTCAACGCTACGAACTATTCGATTGATCCCAAGTACGTGCCAAGCGACTTCGCACTGGAGTTCGTGACCTTCATCAAGCTGGTCAATGGGAACCAGGGTGAAGAGCACATGACCCCGCTGGTTCACTACCGGATGCTGGACACCATCACCGATGGTGGCCGCAGGATCATCAACCTGTGTCATCGCGGTATCGCCAAGACCACTGTGATGGGTGAATACCTGTTCCTTTACATCGCAACCTACGGTGAGATCCCCGGCTTTGGTCGAGTAGACCTGGCGCTCTACGTATCGGACTCGATTGAGAACGGCGTGAAGAACATGCGCAAGAACTTGGAGTTCCGATGGGACAACTCCGAGTTCCTGAAGCAGTACGTTCCTGAGATTCGATTCACTGACATTCGCTGGGAATTCAAGAATGCGGATGGCAAGGTGTTCATCGTCAAAGGCTATGGCGCCAAGACTGGTGTTCGTGGAGCCAAGGAAATGGGTAAGCGCCCGCAGCTGGCGGTGCTCGATGACTTGATCAGCGATGAAGATGCTCGCTCAGTCACTGTCATCAGTGCGGTAGAAGACACGGTTTACAAGGCAGTGAACTACGCACTGCATCCGACCAAGAACATGATCATCTGGTCAGGCACACCTTTCAATGCAAAGGATCCGCTGTACAAGGCAGTCGAGTCTGGAGCATGGAGTGTCAACGTGTTCCCAGTGTGCGAACAGTTTCCCTGTACTCGAGATGAGTTTAAAGGCAGCTGGCCGGATCGTTTCACGTATGAGTACGTGAAAGAGCAATACGACTCTGCTGTAAAGCAAGGCAGGGTAGATACGTTTAACCAAGAGTTGATGCTTCGAATCATGTCTGAAGAAGATCGAATGATTCAGGATGGAGACATTGCTTGGTACAAGATCGATGCAGTCATCAAGAACAAAAGTCGATTCAACTTCTACATCACGACGGACTTTGCAACTTCACTGAAGGACAAGTCTGACTTCTCCGTGATCAGTGTCTGGGCGTACAACAATGTTGGTGATTGGCTTTGGGTTGACGGTATCTGCAAGCGCCAGCTGATGGATGCCAACGTCAATGACTTGTTCCGCTTAGCACAGACTTATCGACCCCAATCAGTGGGTGTTGAAGTCACCGGCCAGCAAGGCGGATTCATTCAATGGATCCAGGGTCAAATGCTGGAACGTAATATTTACTTTCCATTAGCCAGTGAAGGCAACGATAATAGGCCCGGCATTAGACCCAATACCAACAAAATGGTTCGATTCAATACGGTAGTTCCTTTGTTCAAAGCCAGAAAGATTTACTTTCCAATTGAACGGAAAACGGAAGCACCTGTTGCCGAAGCCATGAATGAATTGAGTCTGGTTTCAGTATCGGGATTCAGAAGCAAGCACGACGACTTTCTGGATACGATCTCGATGCTGGCTTCATTGCAGCCTTGGAAGCCATCGGAAGAAGCGCCGATGAAAGAATCAGGTAGCGGGGGAGGCATGTGGGACATCGATATTGATGACGCTACTACCGACCGAATGGCTTCGTATATTGTTTAAAGGATAAGAATGAAACTCAATGAAATCTTCGAGCAGCTAACTTACGGTGAACTATCTCAGCTGGCCATTGGTGGCAGTGAAGCCGGCGCCATTGACGAAGCCAACTACCCACGGATCCTGGCTCATATCAATCTGGGAATGAATGCGCTGTACAAGCGGTTCAAGCTCAAGCAAGGCCGAGTGCGTCTGCAGCTGATTCCCGGCAAGACCGAGTACAAGATCAACTCCCAGTTTGCAGCCAGCAATCGCCGCTCGCGGGAGACAGTCAAGTATCTGCAGGACACGGAAGCCAATCCGTTTGTAGATAACATCCAGAAGATAGAAGTCGTGCAGACCGACGACGGTTACGAGCTGTCTCTGAACGATGCGTCTGATCCGTTTACGGTGGTGACTCCGACGCTGACTTCGCTTAGGTTCAACCCTGAACTGGTGGCTCAGTCGATGGAGATTCCGGACGAGCTCAAGACTCTTGGCTTGGACTTGGTGTACCGGGCGGGGCATATAAACATCACGGTTGGTCAGGGCTTCTTCGATCCCAAGCGTGTTGAGGTTGAGCTACCTGACAGTCACCTGGAAGCACTGCTGCTGTTTGTGGCCAGTCGAATCCACAATCCGATCGGTATGCAAAACGAGTTCAATGCCGGCAACAACTACGCTGCCAAGTATGAGCAAGAGTGTCAGCGACTGGAACTGCTGAATCTGGAAGTAGATACCGGCATTCAAAGCACCGGTATTACCAGAAACGGTTGGGTATAAAAAAAGGCCCGTGATGGGCCTTTTGTTTTACTGACCGGAAGATCCAAATCCTCCGGTACCTCGCGTGGTCGTATTCAAAGAGTCAACTAGTTCAAGTCGAACTGTGGCCAGTGGCACGATCATGAATTGAAGAACACGCTCGCCGGCTTCCCACTTGAATGGGATACCGGATTTGGTTTTGATTGCAGCTTTCCATTCGCCTCGGTAATCCGAGTCGATTACCCCGCAAGTGTTGTTGAGTTCCAGTCCGTGTTTAGCGCCGGCACCTGAACGAGGCAGCAGCAAAGCAACATGCTTTTCTGGTACTTCAGCTGCAAAACCAAGGTTGATCAGCTGGGAATTACCAGTGGCAATACCGGCTTCAGGCATGTAAATGTCAAATGCTCCGGCTTGAGCAGTGCCTTTGGTTGGCATTATGAAACCGGCGTGCAATGATTGAATACGCATTCTGAGATCTTTCAAATAATGAGATAATAAAAAACAATCGGGTTACAAGGGTACATATGACTGAAACTACGCAAGCTTCGCAAGTAGCGGAAAAGCCGCTTACCAAATGGAAGAATCCTCCGGATCTTAAAGACCTTAAACAGGACTTGATGGATGCGAAGCCTGCCCATGATACCCAAGAAACTAAAATTAATCAGTGGCTCGATAACCTGAATGTCACTGGGGAAGCAGCAGTCAAAACCCCAAAGGGTTCATCGGCTATCGTTCCCAAGCTAATCCGTAAACAAGCTGAATGGCGATACGCCGCATTGAGCGAACCATTCCTGAGTACCGATGATCTGTTCAGCGTCAAGCCAGTAACCTGGGAAGACCGCGATGCAGCAAAACAGAATCAGCTGGTACTGAACAACCAATTCAACGTGGCTATCGACAAGACCAAGTTTGTCGATGAGTACGTCCGCACCGCAGTCGATGAAGGCACGGTGATTGTTCGGGTGGGCTGGGAGTTCTACGAGGAAGAGTACACAGACAAGTTTCCAGTCGTGGAGTTCCGGGTCAATCCGGACATGGGTCCGGTGCATGAACAGATTCACCAGATGATGGGTGAATCGCCTAGCCAGTACGAAACCGATGTGCCTGAAGAAATGAAGCAGGCGCATGAGATGACGATGGAGCAGGGTGTTCCGATTGAGGCAGTGATCACTGCTTACAAAGACGAAACCCGTATGCGTACGGTGTGCAACAAGCCGACGTTGGAAGTCTGCGACTACCGCAACGTGATGATCGACCCAACCTGCATGGGCGACATCGAGAAAGCCAGCTTCCTGATCTACAGCTTCGAGTCGTCCAAGTCCGAGCTCGAAAAAGATGGCAAGTACAAGAACCTCGACAACCTGGTGGTCAGCAATAGCTCGATCCTTGGCACTCCGGATCACGCTACCAGTGATGGTTCAAAGAACTTCAACTTCAATGACGAGCCACGCAAGAAATTTGTGGTGTACGAGTACTGGGGTTACTGGGACATCGATGGCACCGGACTGGTCAAGCCATTCGTGGCTTCGTGGGTTGGCAATACCCTAATCCGCATGGAAGAAAGTCCGTATCCGGACAAAAAGATTCCGTTCATCTTCGTTTCGTATCTGCCGGTTCGTAAGTCGATCTACGGTGAGCCAGATGGCGCACTGCTCGAAGACAACCAGAAAGTAATCGGAGCTGTTACCCGTGGAATGATCGACATCATGGGCAAGTCCGCAAATGGCCAGACCGGCATTCGCAAAGACATGCTCGATGTGACCAACCGCAGGAAGTTTGACAAGGGTCAGGACTACGAGTTCAACCCCAACGTGGATCCAAGGCAAGGCGTGTTCATGCACACCTACCCAGAGATTCCAAACAGCGCCCAGTTCATGCTGCAGATGCAGAACATGGAAGCCGAGTCGCTGACCGGTGTCAAAGCCTACTCCCAAGGCGTGTCTGGTTCGACCCTTGGTGATGTGGCTGCAGGTGTCCGCGGTGCCCTGGATGCGGCCTCCAAGCGAGAGCTTGGCATTCTGCGTCGCCTGAGCGCCGGCATGGTCAAGATTGGTCGCAAAGTCATCTCCATGAACTCCGAGTTCCTTTCGGACAAGGAAGTGATCCGGATCACCAACGATGAGTTTGTCACGGTGCGCAAGGACGACCTACCGGGCAACTTCGATCTGCGCCTGTCGATCTCTACTGCAGAGGAAGACAACAACAAAGCCGAGCAGCTGGCTTTCCTGCTGCAGACGGTGGGTCCGAATGGCGATCCAGAGATGACCAAGATGATTCTGGCTGACATCTCCAAGCTGCGGAAGATGCCTGACCTGGCTCACAAGATTGAATCGTTTCAGCCACAGCCTAATCCGCTGGCTCAAGAGAAAGCCCAGCTGGAGATTGAACTGCTCAAAGCGCAGATTGCCAAAGAGAATGCTCAGGCAATGCAGTATCAAGCCAGTGCACAACTTGATGGTGCCAAGGTTGGTACAGAAAGCGCCAAGCAAGGTCACCTTAAATCGAATACTGACCTAGCCAATCTAGACTTTGTTGAACAAGAGTCTGGAGTTAAGCAGGAACGTGATCTCCAAAAGGTTGGTGAGCAAGCTAGAAGCCAAGGCCAATTGAAAGCCATGGATCATGAGATGCAGAGAGACAACCAGAAACACGATCTGCTTAAGGAATATTTAAAAAATAGAACAAATGCGTAATATGTTCTATGATTACGCCTGTAATTTAAACAACTTTATCTATTAACCTTATGAAAGCACTGGTAGACCAATGAGCAATGACACAATTCAAGAGATTGAACTGAACATCTCACATGCACGGAAGATCGTAGACGTTGGTGACTCCCTTGAACGACTCCGGAATAACCGGGATTTCAAGAAAGTCATTCAAGAAGGTTACTTTGAGCAGGAAGCCATTCGCTTGGTGCACCTGAAATCGGACCAGAACTTCCAAACGCCAGAGCGTCAGCAATCAATCGTCAGTCAGATCGATGCAATTGGTGCATTGAATCAGTATTTTCAGACTGTGTTTCACAAATCCGCTCTTGCCAGGAAGGCAATTGAGTCAGATGAAGAAACCCGCGATGAAATTCTGGCTGAGGAGATTGCATCATGAGTACCGAAAACGTTGAAGCTGTAGAACAACCGTCTTACCTGAACATGTCTGACGCAGAGATCATGAATGCGGCTGCTCCTGAGGAAATCGTGGTTCCTGACGAGGAGATTTCTGAAGATCCTGTAGAGCCGGCTGATGAAACTGCAAAGGAGGAGCCAGAAGCTGAGGCTCCGGACGCTGACGACGAGGCCGCCGACAAGGCGGGCGAGAAGGAAGCGGACGAGCCAGCAGAAGACAAAGAAGATAAGCAGGAAACTGAAGAACCTACCAAGGATGAGTCAAAAGTTGACTTTGAATCCGAGTACAAACGGCTTCTGACACCCTTCAAAGCCAATGGGCGTGAAATTGCAGTCAACAGCGTTGACGATGCAATTGCCCTGATGCAGATGGGTGCGAACTACAACAAGAAGATGGCTGCACTCAAGCCCAATCTCAAGTTGATGAAGATGCTGGAGAACAACCAGCTTCTGAATGAAGAGAAACTGAGCTATTTGATCGACCTGAGTAATAAAAACCCAGATGCGATCAACAAGCTGGTGAAGGAAAGCGGCATTGATCCAATGGATCTTGACGCTGAAAAAGCAGGTGCATACAAGCAGTCTACTTACACTGTTGATGACCGTGAGATTGAGCTGGATACGGTGCTGGATGACCTCCAAGGCACGCCTTCGTACAACCGGACACTCGAGATTGTTAGCACTAAGTGGGACGGTGCAAGCAAACAGGTAATCGCTGGACAACCGCAGCTGTTGAAAGTCATCAATGACCACGTTGAAAGTGGCATCTACGACATCATCAGTAAAGCGATTGAAAGCGAGCGCGTGTTTGGTCGCTTGAATGGGTTGTCTGATATTGAAGCTTACCGGCAAGTCGGTGATGCGATTCAGGCTCAAGGCGGGTTTAACCATATTGGTCAGGGTAGCTCCCCAGCCAATGGGCAACCAAACGCCAAAGGTCAGGTCGTTACTCCGAAACCAAGTAAAGCCGATGACGACAAACTGAAAGACAAAAGGCGAGCTGCAAGCTCCACTAAGCCTGCTGCACCGAGTGCGGGATCCAAGGACTTCAATCCATTGGCTCTCTCGGACGAGGAGTTCAGCAAGCTGGTTAACAAAAATCTCCTGTAACTAATACAAAGGTCCAGCTATGACTCAAAAATTTAATGCCCCTCCTTCGACGCCTTCGAGCGTTGGCTCGCAAATCATCAATGAGTTCTATCAGAAGAAAGCTCTGATCGAAGCTCAAAAAGAACAGTACTTCAGCCAACTGGCTGATGTGACTTCCATGCCTAAGAACATGGGCAAGAAGATCAAGCGTTATCACTACATCCCGATGCTTGATGATCAGAACTTGAACGACCAAGGTATCGATGCTGCCGGCGTTGCAATCTCTGCAACTGGCTACACCGTGACTCTGGGTGCTCTGGCTCAGACGTTTACCGTTGAAGCCAACGCAACTGCTGCCGCTGCTGCAATCAATGCGATCCAAGCCGGTGTTGCAGTCAAGTCTGGCTCTGCCAATCCTTGGACTGTGACTTCCAGCAAGCTGGTTCTGAACGTCACGACTTCGGTTCTGTCGGCTGCTGTCATCGCTGCTGTACCTGGTGCTTCGGTCAAGCAGGGTTCGGGCAATCTGTACGGTTCGTCCAAAGACATCGGCACCATCAGCGGCAAGCTGCCTGTGCTGTCCGAGTCGGGTGGTCGCGTCAACCGTGTTGGCTTCAAGCGTAAAGAAATCGAAGGCACCATCGAGAAGTTTGGCTTCTTCGATGAGTACACCCAAGAGTCGCTGGACTTTGACACCGACGCTGAGCTGATGATGCACATCAACCGCGAAATGGTGATGGGCGCCAACGAGATCACCGAAGACGCACTGCAGATCGATCTGATCAACGCAGCTGGTGTGATCAAGTACGCTGGTGATGCCACCACGAACGCCGAGATGGGTTCGAACGATCTGGTTACTTACGGTGACCTGATGCGTGTGTCGATTGACCTGGATAACAACCGCACTCCGAAGATGACCAAAGTCATCACCGGTACCCGTCTGGTTGATACCCGCGTCATTCCTGCTGGCCGCGTTGCCTACATTGGTTCGGAACTGCTCCCGACCTTCAAGGCAATGAAAGACCTGCATGACAATCCTGCTTTCATCGCTGTCGAGAAGTACGCTGCTGGCGGTACTACTGTGACCGGTGAAGTCGGTGCTGTTGATGCACTGCGTATCGTCGTCGTGCCTGAGATGATGAAGTTTGCTGGCGCTGGTGCAGTTGTCACCGACACCATCAACTACGACAACGGTCTGAAGTACGACGTTTTCCCGATCCTGATCGTGGGCGACGAGTCCTTCACCACCATTGGCTTCCAGACCGATGGCAAGTCCGTCAAGTTCAAGATCACCCACAAAGCTCCTGGCGAAGCAACTGCTGACCGCAACGATCCTTACGGTGAAATGGGCTTCATGTCGATCAAGTGGTACTACGGCTTCATGGCTCTGCGCCCTGAACGTATTGCTCTGATCAAAACCGTAGCACGCCTGTAAGCAAGGCTTGGGGAGTGGGCTTCGGCCCATTCCCTATTTTTGTTTTATCAACCTAAGGAACCGCAATGTCCAGTATCGATAACGATGAAATCCTTCCAGTGCAAGACGAACTAGCAGCACTCAAGGCGCGAGCAGATCTGCTTGGCCTGTCGTATCACCCGACAATTGGCGTTGAAAAGCTGCGTGAGAAAGTCAATGCAGCAGCAACGTCCACGACTGAAGCTCCCGTTGCAGCCACTGTTCCTGAGAATCTGAATCCAGCAGTGGAAAGCGAAGCTGAGCGCCGTTACCGCAAGAAGCGTGAAGCCAATGAACTGGTTCGCGTACGTGTGACTTGCATGAACCCTGCCAAATCCGAATGGGAAGGCGAGATCTTCACTGCCGGCAATTCGCTTGTTGGCTCGTTTACCAAGTTTGTTCCGTTCAACTCTGAAGATGGTTGGCACATTCCGCGGATCATCTACAACCAGATGATCGAGCGCAAATGCCAGATTTTTGTCACGACCCGTGATGCGCGTGGCAATAGCACCCGCACCGGCAAGCTGATCAAAGAGTTTGCAATTGAAGTGCTGCCTCAGCTGACCGTGGACGAACTGCATGATCTGGCTCAACGCCAAGCCATGGCAAAGAGTATTGATTAACCTGTAGCAAAGCCTGGATAGACCTATGACAGAACTCGTAATCGGTGACCTAACTTCCGCAACCCTGGATGGTCAGGGTGTCTTTGATGTTCTGATGCGTGCCAACAAGGAGCATCTGGATTCGGAGTTCAACAAGAACCGAATCAAAGGCGCCGAGTACTCGACGGTTTATCTGGGCTCGCTGACGCAGGTGATGAGCACTGCGCTTCAGTTTGTCCTCAGCAAAGAGAAGATCAATCTCGAGTCACAGCTTCTGCAGCAGCAGATCCTGCTGGCTCAAATCGAAGTCATCAAGGCTAGTGCTGCAGTCAAGCAGCTGGAAGCTCAGACCCTGTTGGTCGAGCAGCAGATCAAGAATGCCGCAGCAGAGCTTGTGATCATCCAAGCCAATGCACTGAAGGTTCCTGCAGAGATTGCACAGATCGAGTCTCAGACACTGCAAGTCAAGCAGGCCACTGCCAATCTGATTTCGCAGAAGGTTCAGATCGAGAACCAGAGCTCGTTGATCAAGCAGCAGGAACTGAACGCAGTCATCGAAGCCACTGTGTTGGTTGCTACCGAATGCAAGCTGCGTGCTGAGTACGACCTCCTGGTCAGCAACACGATCAAGTCGGCGCAGGAAGTTACTCTGCTGGCTCAAAAGGTGGCTACCGAAAAGGCTCAGGTCACCGCGATGGGTGTGGACGACGACAGCGTGCTAGGCAAGCAGAAACGCCTGTACCAGGCTCAGACGGATGGGTTCACCCGAGATGCCGAGCAGAAGGCTGCGAAGGTCATGGTGGACTCCTGGAACGTTCGTAGAACCACTGACCCAGACAGTGCGCCGGCAGACAGCACCAACGGTCTGAACGACGCAGCAGTGGGTCGAGCGGTCAACAAGCTGCTCACAGGTGTAAATGCATAAAGCACCTTGAGCACGTAGTACAAGGGGGGCTGATGCTCCCCTTTTTTATAAAGCCGGTTGGGGGGACGTATGGGATTATTCAGTAGCGATTATGTGACGACAGTTGGTACGTCCGTATCTCGACTTGTTGAAGATAAAAGAATCCCAGACAGCGTCAAAACCGGCGTATTGAAAGCCTTGTTTCAGGATGGTGATACTCCGTCATACATCATGGAAGAAGTGGTTGCCAGCATTGGTATCCGTGCTGACAGGTACTACCGGTATGGTCGAGACAAGTACGTTCATGGCCTTCCATCAGGTCAACGCCTGTCCTCAACCCGTGGTGTAGATCAGGTCACGGCAATCTTGTCTGCATTGCATGGCTCAAAAGCTTCAGTCGAATACTGTCATTTTGGTGTTCCTAATTCATTGCATATTGGTTGGGTCAAGCTTGTCGATGTCTATGGATACAACGAAGACACTAACGAAATTGCGGCGCTGAGCCAAGAGAAAGGTAGTCCGGTTTATCTCAAAGATATGGTGGTGGTCATTCCTGAAGAGAGTCTTAAATTGCGAACTCTCGCTGCGTTGACTCCTTGGGGGACACCAGCAAACGCAGGCTACACACCAAATCGCACATTCAATGGCGGCGCATTAGGTGGAATGACCAACGCATCCCCAATCAATGTTGATCCAGCACTTGAAGTCGAGCATGTGCGTATCGACTACACCTGGCAAACAATCAAGACCACGACAGTCAATGGAGCAGCTGTCGTTACGACGACTTCATTCGATGCCTCGATGATTGTGTCGCTGGTTGATTACTTTGATACCGGCGAGTACTACCACGCCAAGTATGTCGTCAATGGCGATACAAAGTATTGGATGTATCGCGTGGGCTCAGGTGACTACGCAGACCTGGATGCCAACTTCGAAACACAAACAACAGAGTCAGGAACGTATTTTCCTTTTGCGTATTTTAGATATGCAAAAAGCTCGCTGATCAAAGACAAAACGTCTGAGCAATACAAAACGTCCAAGAGATTGACCAAGATCATTGGACTGGACTATGACGCAGTGGCTGAAGCCATTGATAGCAATCCGGATATCAAGCAAGTAGAGCAAGCCATGCTGATCATGGCAGTTCCAGCTAATACAGAGAACGAAATAGAACAGCGATACCTATTTGATTTCTTCAATAATCTTTATGAAGATGAGGAAAGCAAGGCTTCCTCACCAATCTCTGCTGGAATCAGGCTTTCTCAGCTGTCGCTTTTTAAGCAGGCAAACGTAGCGCCCAAGTCATCGATTGTCATCCAAGACAAGAAGTTCAAGATGGCTTTGACCAACGACGGCATCTACAAAAAGTACGTTGCTGGAAGCATTGGGGCTGTTGATTCCTATTCCAGCGCAATGGAGACATATGAGCTTGAAGTACCTGTGCAGCAGTTCAATGGCCCAAGCTCTATAAAGATTCAAAAAGAGAAAGCACATATCTACAGACATCAGTTGACTGAGGGTTTGTACGAAGAGCTACGAGTCAATAAGCTGACGATGGTTTATCACATCTATGGGCAGTACACCGCTACTGGTGATGAAGCAGATAACATTCTTCTGGTTCCACTTGATCGGTCGATTACGGATAAATATTCGATTCTTGATCAGGAGCCTTTGTACACTCGCTCATTGCACTTTGTTTTCAACAGCCGAGTGGTCACGGAAGTGAAGTGGTATCAGCAAGAATGGTTCAGCATCTTTCTTATTGTTATTGCAGTTGTCTGGGAGATTTCTACTGGCTTCTCTGATGGCGGTCAGGCGCTTGCACTGGCGCTTGGTGTATCGCAAGTAACGCTTGTGCTTTTATTGATACTTATTGATATGGCAATTGGATTGTTGGTTCAATTGACATTGAAGCTGTTTGTCAAAGTGTTTGGCAAAGACATTGCAACTATTGCTGCAATCATTGCCATTATTTACGTTGGTTATCAAGGATTCAACATGGGGTCGCTGGCAAAAGTTCCATATGCCGGTGACCTGATCATGCTTGTAAATGGTTTGCAAAGTGAAATTCTTAGGTCAATGTATGTTGACCTTAAAAATGAAGCCAGTGACTTTAGTTTGTTTCTTGAAAAGCAGACAGCGTTGCTGGATAAGGCAAAGGATTTGCTGGATGACACGGTGGCATTGAACCCCTTTATTATATTTGGGGAAAAGCCAAACGATTATTACAACCGTACTGTTCATTCCGGTAATATTGGCATCTTAGGCTTGGAAGCTGTTTCCTCTTATGTGGATATTGCGCTTACATTGCCAACGATAAATGATTCATTAGGGGGTGCAGTATGAATGGAATGAAACTACCAACATATGGGAACGTAAGTGGCAACGGCTTGGTGGCTCCACCAAACCTTTATCCAGACATCAACTCTCAGATGACTACTGCTGAAGGCTTCAGCGGTGGCAACTATTCAATGGGCTCCAACTGGGGTGCGCCTCAGATGGGTGATCTAGGCGGAATGGGTGGTGGCGCTGGAATCATGGGCTCGCTTCCAAATACTTCTCTTGGTGGTACCGGTACGGTAGACCCAAGTATTTGGTCCCAGTTAGGTAACTGGGCCAAAGGTACTGGTCTTGTAGGTTCCACTGACGCAAAAGGAATCAAGACAGATGGCTGGGGTGGCTTGGCTCTAGGTGCCGGCTCTGCACTGTTCAATGGTTATCTAGGCATGCAGCAGTATGGCCTTGCCAAAGACTCGTTCAACTTCCAGAAAGACATGGCTCTCAAGAACTACGAGAACCAGAAACGAACGACCAACGCAGCACTTAATGATCGTCAAGTTCGTCGCAACATTGAGCGACCTGATTCCATGGCAGCAGCGGACTACATGGCTCAATATGGAGTTCGATAATGGCTAACCCAATCACCTGGCAGAACGTAAACGCACCGAATCTTGCTGATTCGCTTCGTCCAATGGAGTCGGCTCAACGAAGCATTAACTCTTCGTTCGACACCCTTGGCAATCTCCTTAAGCAGCGTGAGGCAACTGACGCAGCAAACACAGTTACTGAACAGCAGAATGCAAAGCTGGACTACCAGACGCTGATGCAGGGCTACACCACGCCTGAACAACTCAATGCACCAGGCGTGCAAGAGATGCTGGCTCAGCGGCTTCAGGCTTTGGCGCCTAACGTTCGTGGTGAAGTGCTTGGCTTGCAAGATGCACGCCGTACAGCATTGCAGAATCAAGTCTTGGCGGGTAACGACTACACGACAAAGGTTAGAGACACAGCACTCGAGCCTGTGATGGCCCAAGGTCGCATGATTATGGAGACAGGTACGCCAGAAGAAAAAGCAGCTTTCTTGAAAGACAACCCAAATCTTCCTCAAGGCTGGATGCTTGCTCAGCAGGCCCGTACTGTTGATCAAGGAAATAAAACGTTTGATCTTGCTCAGCGAACAGGCAATCAAACCATTGCAAATGGAGTTGCTAATTCGAACCTGAACAACGCACAAGCCACAGATATTCCTTTAGCTCGACAGGATGCTCAAACCAAACTTCATAATGAAGGTATTGCAAAGCTGATGGAACAAGTCACCCTTGCTACTAAAGCATTGGGTGCAACTGCTGCTCCAAATAGTGGTGGTGCAGGCGTGAGTGGTGGTAGTGGCGGTGGAAAGTCTGAAGTTGGGGACATTCTTAAAGCAATGGTTCCTGATGAGGCAACTCGTTTTAAAGTTGCTCAACAACTTGCACGCATTACTGCGGATCCTTCCAATCAGTATTTGACTGATGAAGAGAAGGTAAGCATTGCTGTTGGTTCGGTAAAGCCGGATGGTTTGTGGAACAAGTGGTTTGGTGACAAGCCCCCTACGTCCGAAGAACTGTTGGCTTCTCTCAAAAAGAGTCCTGCTTACGTTCAACGTGAAGCTACTCGCGTTGCTGCAGAGACTGCTGCACGCGAAAACTTGGGTGGCTTGCGAGCTACGTTGCAATCCGCAAATCGTAATCCTGCTGGCGCTGCTCCTGCGGGCAATGTTTCAGCAATTGATCGTGCAGCCAGTGCAGCTGCTACTGGTGGTTCCAGAGGAATTGCCAATGCAATCTTTGGTCAGGAATCTGGCAGAGGTACTGCTGATACATCCAAGACAAACAGTCAGGGCGTAACAGGTCCGATGCAAGTCAAGGACACCACGTTTGCTGATATGAAAAGACTTGGACTCATTCCTAAAAGCTATGAGCACACGAATCCTGAACATAACAAAGATGCTGGTTTCAAATGGGTTGATTACCTGAATAACAAATACGATGGTGATCCTGCAAAAGTAGCTGCGGCTTACTATGGTGGTGAAGGTGCGGTCAACAAAGATGGCAGCATCAACCGAGATTGGAAAAACAAGGAACGTCCTAACGATCCAACCGTTGGTCAATACGTTGATCAAGTAATCGGTCGCATGGGTGCAGCGCCTGCATCAAGTCCAGCTGCTGTTGTTGCTCCTGGCGCTGCTGTTCCTGCACCAAACAAGCCTGCTGTTATTCCTGTAAAGGATGCACCAAAACCAGAGACTCCTGCAGCTGCTGCGGCACGACTAGAGCGTGCATTGCTGGGCAAGCAAGCTGCACTTGAGCAGGACGAGGTTAATGCTGGCGTTCGTAAAGCCGTATCTCCTGAAGTCCAAAAGTATCTGGATAAGGAAATAGCTGCGCGAGATAAAGAAGATAGAAAAGCAATTGTTGGTGCAGTTAAAACTGCAGGTCGTGGTGCTGAAGATGTAAGTGCAGCTTTCAACGATATTTTTACTTTGCCTGTACGTGGAGTAATGGGTGCTGCTAACACTCTGCTTCGCGTTCCTAATGCGTTTGGTGCAAACATTCCGTACATTCCAGACAACGGTCTTCTAAGTAGTCTGACTCCTTACTCGGATGGTATTCAACAGCGTCGTCAAGCTAGTGTGAACACACCAGATCTTAAAGCCCGTCGTGCTGCGTTTGAGTTGGAACAAAAAGCCTTGCGTGAGGACTTAAAAAAAAAGTCTCCGGTAAGTGATGCTGCGCCTGCGGTGACTGCTCCTGTTCCGGGACAGTCACCCAGTTCGCTTCCTATGGATGGGCTTGGTAACTCACCTACGCCTACCAAGTCTTTGGGTGCATTCGAAGCACCTGCGCCAGTCTCAGTACCCACAATCGATGCTAAAGGACAGACCACAACCAAAGTCGTCAAACCTGAAACTACGCATGTCGCATTGAATCTAGCAACAGGTGCAGCTGAACCTTCTAAAACGCCTACTAAAGTTCCGGACGTTCAATGGAGTCAGCCAGTCACTGTTGTTAAAGCTGATCCTTCAGTTCAAAGCGCCGGACCAAAGACTAAAACAGTAGTTACGTTTGCTGCTGAGCCTGGGAAAGTCACAGGAGTTTCAGATGGTGACGGTGCATATGTAAAGCGTGCTGATGGATCAACGATCAACTGTCGTATTGATAATATCAATGCTCCTGAAGTCGCACATCCAAAGTACAGCAACAAGCCGGCACAACCTTATGGGAATGAAGCCAAGAAGACTTTAGAAGAGATGATTCTGAATAAGGAAGTCACACTGCGAGTATCCAAAGAAGCAAGTGCAGGCAATGCAAAGTATGGTCGTGCATCATGTCAGATCGAGATTGAAGGCAAGGATGTCAGTACGGAAATGATTCGACAGGGTATGGCTTGGCTTTATGGGCGATACTCCAAAGATCCAACTCTTGCTGCATTGCAGGCTACTGCCAAGAAAAACAGAGTGGGATTATGGGGCGGAGTCAATCCTATTGACCCAGAAACATATAGCCACATGCCGTGGAGGTAATGGCTTTTGAAGCTGGGATAAATGCATAGTCCATTAGTAATTGGCTATAATCAGAAAACTCAATTACGAATGGACTATGTATGCCATCTTTCGACCTCGATGCTTATTTTGCTTCTAAAGCGGCAACTAGTAATGTAGACAGCAAACTTGCTGATCTGGAAGCCGCATCCAAAGCAAAGATGGTCGATCTGCAAGAGCATCGTGATGCTGCTGAGCAGTTCATGGCAACCAAAGCTGCCAATGACAAGATCGTAAGCGAGTCCTGGGCTGGGCGTCTTGGATTGCCGTCTGGGGAAGTACCAAGCAATCTGGTCAATGACGCTGCATCCTTAGTTGCTGGTACGTCCAGACTTGCTGGTCAAGTTGGGTCAGTAGTTCCTGGCCTGATGGCAACCACAGCTGACATGGGTCAGTCTGCGGAAGACACCAATGCGTGGAACAGGATCAAGTCTGGGCAAGGAACGCCTATCGACAATTTGATTCTGGATCGACGTAATCCTGGTTCTGACAAGACTATTCGTCAGGGCTTTATGGATGCGGAAGCCAATCGAAAGACTTCTCGCCAAGTCACGGATTTCTTCAATCTCGACAAGATTGTCGATCCAACCAATCGCAACAATCTCACCAAGGATCTGTCGAAAGGATTTCAAGAGCCTTGGGCTCAGCTATCTGCTGGCGTTGATGCAGCATCGAATGGCGATGTACTTGGTGGTTCGGTCAATGCCGTAGAAGGTCTGGCAAAGATCTTCTACAACGCTGGTTCAGCAGTCCTGTCTAATCCTGCTGCCGTGAGGGAGTTTGTTCTTGAGAACGCTCCGCAACTGTTTGTCGGTCTTGCGGGTGCTCCGGGCAAAGCAGCCATGTTGGCCAGCAACATTGGCTACGCTGCAGACAACTACCAGCAGTTCATCGAGAACTACGCCAAGGAAAACAACGGGCAACTTCCTCCCAAAGAACTGATGGTTGAGATGGCCATGAAGTCCGCAAGCCTTGCAGCTGCGGAGCAGGGCAGTGACGTTGTTGGTTTGGGTGTCACCAAGCTGGGTCGCAAGACTGCAGAAGGTGCTGTTGACGCAACACGCACCGGATTCAAGGAAAGCCTGAAGAACATCGGTAAAGCAGCAGGTGCTGGCTTTGCGTCTGAGGCGCCTACCGAGGGTTACCAGACTTACATGGAAGGCAATATCACTGGCAAGGATGTCACTGCCACGGATATCTTTACTGGTTCGGTCATTGGTGGCGTATCAGGAGCAACGCTCAGTGGTGGCGGTAGAACGCTTGCTGAGCTATCTGGCGTAACTCCTGAGAAGCTGCTGGCTCGCAAAGACCAGACAAACAAGACAGACGTACTGAAAACTGCAATCCAGACCGGTGATGTTACTGCTTTGCTGGATCCAAAAAGCAAAGCGTATTCTCCGGACACTGCAGTCCATGCCTTGCATGAAAACAGCAAGCTGGACACCACAACGCCTGAGGCCAGACAAGCCAACCTCGAGCAAGCCTCGAAGATCATCTCCGACCTCGAAACTCAACGAATCGACATTCAAAGCAGCCTGGATCGCACCACTCCAAGTGGGCTGCAAGCACAGCTGGCTACGCTGAAAGAGCGTCTGGCAAATCTTGATCCTGCGGATGTCAAGACTGCTGCTGAATACACCGATGGCATTGCGTTCTTTGAAGAAGAACTTCAAACGATGGCACTTCGAGATTCGAGTGCCGAGATCAAAGGTTACAAGGATCAGTTGGCCAGCATCGACAAGCAGCTGGCCGACGCAAACAAAACCATCACGGAGTTCAACCAGACGGTAGCGGGCAAGACTGATCTTGCTGCAGACCTGGCGGCGCTCAACGTCCCAGCTGATTCCAGCACGCCTGAAACCACCGCGGCCTCACAGGTAGCTGCGAACCGCATTATCAACCTGTCTATGGCCTCGCCAGAGCTTCTGGATGCCAAGACAGCTACCGAGCTTGCCAACAACGCTGGCAACGCCCTGACGGAGCCTCAGCGTGCGTACCTGAGGTCGTTCTCGGCGGCACGGATTGCAGCGAACGCAATCAAGTCCAAGAACAACGTGTCCGACGAGATTCTGTACGGCTCGCCTGCCGGCAGCGCAATCAAGAACGTGGGCATTGAGCAGTACCGCGCACAGATCACGGCGGCACTGGCAGCAGGCAATCAGGCGCTGGCTGACAAAAAGCTGGAGCTGCTGAACAAGTTTAAGCAAGACCATCTGGCCAAAGCCAAAGCCGTTGCTGACGCATTCGAGCTCTATCGCAAGGATGCTGTCTGGCGTCAGGTACGCAGCGACGGTAACCGTGGATGGTTCACGGAAACGGCTGATGGCATGACAAAAGAAGGTCGAGATGCCCTCCGTGCCGAGGGTGGCGTGCTGGTCAACAACTTTACGTTCAAGTTGGCTCCACGCATCGAGAACGAAGCAACCGCTATTACCGCTGCAGCAACGGAACTGCAATCCGCCTACGAGGTGAAGTTCAACACGCAGTCTGCCACGCAGCAGGGAGCAGCCAATGTCCAGGACGTATCACAGCAACAAGAAGTACCGAGCGAAGGATCATCGAGCCAGTCGGAGCAACCGGCACGACAGGCAGCAGCTCCTGCAGAACCTCAAAGCAGTGGAGCAACTGAAACAGCCACTACCGCTGAAGGAACCGGATCCGGAGTAGTCCAAGAGCCTTCGACTACTGCAGTTGCTGAAGAGGCTCCCGCCTCTTCTGCGAATACTGAACAGACTCAAGCAGCTACTGCAGTTGAAGTTCAAAACCAGTCAACTGAAGAGGCTACAGCCCCGGCTGCTGAGACTGTTCCACAAACTGCTGCAACTACAGAAGCTGAGCAGCCTGTAGTGGAAAGTACTGAGACAGCAGATCCTACAGAAGACATGGCTTTTGTTGTGGAGCCTGGAACGCTATCAGCCCTCCAACAAACCTCCCCGGAGGGGACTAGGTATCAGCTTCGCAATTTGATTGCCGATTTCTTTGTTCAGTCCGAAGACAAAGCAACTGATGCATCTGGGCGTCCACTGGTGGCAGTCAAGGATTTTCTAAGTCAGTCTGCAAAATCGGTCATGGATTTTCTGAGCATTGATTCGCTCAGCTCCCAACAATCCGAAGCGATCAGTGTTTTCAAAGCAAAAGCTAAAGCGTGGCAAAGCAACATTACCAAGAACCTTGGCAACAAAAAGCAAGAGTTCTGGTTTGAAGACATGATGAATTTCTTTGTCGTAGAAACGAACGGCAAGAAAGACATCGAAGAGAACCTGAAGACTGCAATGAGCTACGCTGCATTCAGCTGGATTGCAGAAGTTGCATCCCGTGCAGCATTCAATACGGACGAAGAAATCAACATCATTCTGGATCGTCCGGAAACCGAGCTTGTTACTCAGGAAGAACGCAATACTCTTGGCATGGTTGGCGCAAGACAAAACATTGTCATCAACGCTTTAGGTAAACGCGCCATTCAAGCTCTTGGTTTGAAAGCCAAGCAAGACGCCCCACGCGATCTGATGCCAAAGCTTGAGAGCGCAATTGGCGCCCACATCATGAAGCTGCTGATGGATCAGGGAATCCTTGAGCGTACTACCGTGACTGGTGAAGTCATGGCTGGGCTGACCAAGAGCGAAAAAACCCAAGCCAACGCCAAGTTCCAGTTCTTGCGTTTGGCTCGAGATGCTGAGTTTGAAACTACTCAACAAGTCAAAGAGATCGTCAAAGCAATCACTGGTAGTCAAGGTGTGCTGGACAAATTGTTCTCAGTTGAGTCTGCACTAAAAGAACCAAGCTATGAGCCTGTGCCATTCACTCAGCAAACCACGCGCAATACTAGCCAAGGAGTGCCTGCGACTCTTGCCAAGGTGATTGAACAAGAGAACTCGGTACCAAGTTTTGTACGTCAAGACATGGTGCAACTGATCTCTCAACTAGGTGAGGACACTGCACTAGCAATTGCTGGTGTCGAAGAAGTTAGCGAGCAAGGTGTTCACGTATCCAACAGACTGGGACGACAAGCCAAGAATGACGGGCTCAAGCGTGAGCTTGAACGGTTCATGATGTTTGTCACCGGCATGGCTGACATGGAAGCGCCGCTGTATTTTGAACACTCGGTGTGGAAGCAACAACGAGTTGGTATCGCCACTAATTTAATCAATCCACAGACCAGCAAGATTCACCGCTTCATGCTTTACCGCCAAGCTTGGGAAACCAAGCTCGACATGAATAACGATGCTCAGATGGACAACTTCCGTCTGCGCGTGCTCGAAGGTCTTGGAGTCAAGACTGACAAGCAAAGCAACGCTACATCGTTGGCTGGTTATGACAACTACGTCGGCGCACCAGAAATCAAAGCTGCAGTCGAAGTGCTGCGCAAGTCGGTGTTCGAAGGTGGCATCACGCCAGCAGAAGAAAAGATCTTGGTCGCAGGTGTCAAAGCCGGTGGCCAAAACTTCCATTCGCTCGATGCGTTGATGGCATTGGCTCATGAAGCACAAGCCAGGTTGGATGGAAAGAATGAATTTACTGTCCAAATGATGGGCGAGGTTGATGGCGTCACCAACGGACCAATGCTCAGTCATTTAATGCTGGGTGCGGCAGAGACTGCAGAAGATTTGTTCAAGCTGCTGAATCGTGGCGGTTTCTACGAGCAGGGCAATAAACACAGCCAGTACAACCTGTGGCGCGAAGCAATTGGTCATCGAGATCTGTACGAACAGACTGCGTTGTCGATGACTCAAGCTGTTCAGTCTTTGTTGAACAAGACTCCTGCACTGGGTGCTACGTTGAATGCTATTTATGCATTCACCGGAACGCTTGCTGACAAAGATGGTTCGGTTACGAAAGCAGGCAGAAACATCATCAAGACACCGTTGACTGCAATGGTGTTTGGTTCATCGGTCATTACTGCAGTCGATAGCATGGCAAATGGTTTTGTCGAATCGATCTATGCGGGCATTGAAGACGTAGCTGCTGGCAAGGTCGATGTACGAACCGTGATTGGACACATCAACACGTTGCTGATCATGGGTAAAGGGGCAACCATTCCTGCAATGTCTGTCGAAAGATTGATGGAGTTTGAATTTAATCCTGGCCAGATCAAAGCTCTAAAGAAGAGCTTCAAGGACACCATCGGCAAGACAGTTCAGAGCACGATGGAAACAGAGTTCAAGACGTTCATTGAGCGTAGAGAGTCATTCAACAAATCTGCCAAGACAGCGTTTGAAATCTACAACGCGGCATACACCAGTTTAAAAGATGCGTATCTGGCAGAGCTTGTGGCTTCAGGAGATATTGAAGTCAACCCGACAACAAAAGCACCGCTGCATGACCTGACTGCAAAACAGGAAGCAGAGTTGCGTAAGCGTCTGAGTGCATTGACTCCGATTCTGCACACGCTGATGTCGAAGGAAAGCAAGTCTTTGAAGTCTGGTATCAACATGTCGAAGTCCGAGCGCAAGCTTAGTACTCGAAGTACCTACCAGAGCGAGATCAAGTTTGGATCACACTTCACAGACAACAACGCTGCATCGTCCAATGTCAACGGCGTTGAGGTCGTAGCGTCCGAGCCTGGTGTAGCCATGCTGCCGATGAGTGCTCACTCGACAGACAGCGCCATCTCTCATGGTGTTGAGAATCCGGGCGACAGCTTGAACGTTCACGATGCACGCGGTGCTGGTGTTGGCATCCTTGGGGATGTGGCACGTAGCTTAAACCAGTCTACCTGGAACGCGATGTTGAACTACTCGCCGGCCACAGAAATGGCTGATGCGTTGTCGCGCACTATCAGAGGATTGGCTCAGCTGCTTTCTAAAGAAAACACGCCAATCGAAGTACGCAATGCAGTCATGGATGTCATTGCCGACATTTCTATCAAAGAGGGAACCAGTGCGGCTACCTTGTTGGGCGACATGCTGTCTAGCGCCAGAAGCATGGCTTTTCGTGCAGACAGTGTTCGTCTGGAAGTGCTAGGTCAGATGCAAGCCATCGACCAATATGCAATGCAAGACGGTAACTACGAAGTTACTGAGCAAGATCGAGCAGCTGCTCAAGCAATGCGTGCTGACCTTACCAGCGATCTAACGGAGCAAGAAACGGATGCTCTACAGCAGATTGCTGAATCCTTCAGCACGGAGTACGTACCGACTCCTCAAGAATCGCCTGTCATTGCCACTGTCGAAAGTGCGTTTGGCAAATTAGGAACACCGACTATCAAGAGCGACACTGATCTGGTGGAGTTCTTTGATGCCAATCCAAATGCCAGTGCAGCAGATGTCATCAAGCTGCTGGCTGCGCCAGGGCGCCTGAATGGCATCAATCGCAAGATCCTTGGTTTGATTAGTCGGGTAGTCAGCCCGAATCTGTCAATCAAGTACGTGACGCCTGAAACGTCTGCTGACATGCCGCTTGAGAAACCGACTACAAGTGCGCGTGGTTGGTACGTTCTCAAGAATGGTAAAGAAGAGATCTACGTTCTCAGCCCTGAGTTTGTCAACTCTGGTTTGACTGCTGAGACTTTGCTGCATGAACTGATTCACGCAGCAATTGCCCAGACTATCGACAACCCAAGTGCAGCAGCTGCTGAACTGGTTGCTGAGCTCGACGCACTGCGAATCAAAGCCCAAGAATTTGCAAAGCAAAATGGACTGACGCAATTCTCTGCAGCTCTTGAGAATGTTCAAGAGTTCGTGACTTGGGGTATGACCAATCTGGAGTTTCAACGTGCTGTGCTGAGCAAGATCAGCATGGAATCGAAGACCAAGAAGAACAAGCTGATGACCGGCTTGGAAGCGTTTATCAAAGCAGTCAGTCAGTTGCTGTTCAAGAATCCTGACGAGAACGTCAACAACGGAGTGGCGGTGCTGTTTGCCAATGTGTCTGGCTTGTTTGCTGAAGCTGCACAAAACAAACCCAAAGAAAACACGGGTTTGAACCTGGCTCAGGAAACCCAGCAGGCTATCGAGCAGTACACGACGCAAGACATCTTCCAAGGCTTGGATACAGGCGCTGTGAGCCCTGCATTCAGCAAGCACCTTAGCAACCTGTTAGGTAGCATCGTAGAAAAGCTCCACGGACCGTATGGCGCCTTTGCTCAGGCCATGCGTAAGACGGAAGCCGGCAACCCACTGGCGACATGGCTGAAAGCCATGGAGACAGGGGCGGCACCGTTTGCATCGAGCATCGTTGGTTCGGGGTTTGCCGGCAGCGCGCAGGAAGACTTTGCGATGCAGCAGATCGAAGCCACAGTACGTGCGGCACTGGAAGCAAACGAGCCTCAAGCACGTACAGCCTACCGGGAACTGTACAAGCTCTACACCTTTGCTCAGAAGACGCTAAAACCTTCGGACTTCGATTCGCAGGAAGACTACGACTTTGTGTTCAAGCTGGAAGCTGGCAGCGATGGTCGCTCTGATTACATTGCACGCTTTGCGGCCATGGGTCTGGGTAGCCAAAAGTTCAACAGCCTGCTGAAGATTGCAACAGATCGAGATACCAGCAAGTATGGAGAAGGTGAGTCATTCACAGAACGTCTGCAGAATATCTTTGAAAAGATCTTGAACTTCTTCAACGAGAAGATCACGCATACATTTCAAGGACAAGACGCAGACGCAAAGCTGGAGATCCTGGTCGGACAGCTGGTGGACATCGAAGCCAAGCGTCGCACACAGATTGCTGCAAGACTGCAGGCCACGGATTACCTTGGCCCGGTAGAAGAGGGTGTCACCAAGGTTGTGACCAACATCAAAGACGGCATCGTCAAGATTGCCAGTTCTGACTTGGTGCGAGACAGCAGCCTCAGCATCGTTCGTACTGCAGGTTCTTTGGCTCGCACGATTGCAGGTGAACGTGTCGAGGCTGCACTGGAAGGCATTCAGGCTTTCCATGCTGCGCACGTTAAGAACCGCCAAAGCATTGCAATGAGCATGCTCAAGGAAGTCACCGGCCACAACAAACTGTTTCAGCTGGTGCTGCGTGCAACCAAGAAGCTTGAATCTACCCGCAAGTCGGTCATCGATCAGACTTCGGAGTTCTCACGCAAGTCGTTTACCAACGATGGTAAAGACCTGAGCCGGACAGACAAGGAAAGCATTACCAAGGTATTCCTTCGTACTGGCTTGCATAACCTCACCGTGGACTACTCGCTGGCAGAAATTGAGGACTTGCTGAACAACCCGACTGCGCTCAAAGCTGCAATCACGAAGTACGAAGGCCAGCTGACTGGTCCGATGAAGAACAACTACATCCTTCAAGCCAACGTGTTGGGATCGCACCTGGCCAATGGTGAAGTGGTTGGCTTCCTGATGAACAACTCGCACATCATTGCTCGCATGCTTGGCGACAAAACGTACTCGAGTCGCATCACTGAAGAAGCAGCAGTCGCTGCTGAGCCTTCAATCAAGATGCTGGTTTCGCTGTATGCACTACGAGCTACACGGGTTGAACAACAGATGCGTGCCAAAGAAGTCATGCGTACTGAAAACAATCGCAATGATGGCAACGGCATTGAGTACGTCATGGCATTGCAAAAGGCTTTTGAAAAGGAATCCCTTGAAAAGCTGTTCAAGGGCAATCCGATTCTGATGCAGCATGCCTACACGCCTGAGGTGTACAACCCATACGTTCAGCTGGAGTTGGCAACGGAGCAAGGCGCACAAGATCTGATTGATCAAGGCTATGAGCGCGTTGATGATTTAATGCTTGATCGAGCCAACCCTTACGGCGAACAGATGATTCTGTTTGCGTTGAGAGGTGTAGGTGTCACGCCTCGCGTATCAGGCGCCATGCACACGCAGACTCTGAGAGCCAAGGGCACGGAGCAGCACAATGGCTTTCTAGATGCTACGACTTCAACTGGCCTTGAGAACTCGATCATTCAAGCCACGATCACGAACAACAAGCTTGGTTTGCTAAAGCAAACTAATAATCCTGGTCGTGATATGTCGGGCGATACCGGCAACAACCTGGCTCCTGTGTACAACGAGCAGGGTGAGATCGTGAACTGGCGTTATTTGATGAAGGAAAAGACCAAGGACAATCTGCTGGAGCGTAACAACGATTTCGACAAGCTACTCGGTGTGCTTGCTGGTTCGATCTTTGACAAGGAAACGACCAAAGATCAGAACAAGGTTGTGATCGAAGCCTTGCATGAAGAGTTCAAAACCAACTACGCAATGAACCGCGCAGCTTACGTTTTGATCGGACCCAACACAGGAGATCCTGAACTGCGTGAAATTTGGGATTTGATGCCGCGCCAAGCACAGATCGATGCCAGAGAAATTTGGGGCAAAGACGGCATGTTGGTTCGTGCAGACTCGCTCGATATGATCTTTGGTTATCGAAAGTTTTCGATGGCTGACATGTTCAAGCGGGCAGAAGCAGAGCGCAAGCAGTATGCAGATCTAGGTATGGAGTTTGTAAAGAACAAGGAACTCAAGTCCTTGAACTCCTATGAGCAGATCTTCGTGGGTGTAGTGGAATGGCTGCTGACTGCCTACGCCAGCAACAAGCTGGGCATGGATGATCGAGCAGCAGAACGCTATGCCAAACGAGCAGCTGTGTACGTGGCTCGCACTGAGCGTGCATGGCAAGAGATCGTCCGTGAAACCAAAGACATCATCGTTGTCAAAACCGGTACTGTGATGTTGGGCAACATCTTCAGCAACAAGTCATTGCTGCTTCTTGCTGGCATGTCTCCTTGGGCTATTGCAGAACACAGCCTGGTGGCTTTGAAAGCAGCGACTGCATATCAAAAGCACGACAAGGAACTTAACCGTCTGCAGAGTATGCTTGACACGGGTTACACGCAAGGCAAGGAAGCAGAGATCAAGCGTGAGATCATTCGCTTGAAAGATGCGCTTGCCCGTAACCCGGTGAAGGAACTGATCGATGCTGGCTTGATGCCGACGATTGTCGAAGACCTGAGCGGTCAAGACGATGTGTACAGCTACAAGTCGGCACTTACCAAAAAGGTTGAGAAAGCAACGAGCAAGCTCAATCCAAACATCGTCAATATCGGCAAGGCGATCTACATGACCCGTGATGGTCAGATGTACAACACGCTGAGTAAGATTACGCAGATGTCTGACTTCGTGGCTCGCTATGCGCTGTATCAGCACTTGACGACGAAAGCAAAAAACCCGCTTAGCAAAGCAGATGCAATTCAGAAAGCGTCAGACTACTTCGTGAACTACGACATCCCGATGCACAGAGCCCTGCAGTACACGGACGACATGGGCATCACGGCGTTTACCAAGTACTTCCTGCGTATCCAGAAGCCGTTGCTCGATCTGGCCAAGGAGAATCCTGCAAGGGTATTGGGTACAGTCTTGCTTGGAAACTTTATGAGTTTGGGCCCCATCGTTCTGGATAGTTCGTTTATCCATCACCTTGGCAACAACCCGATCAGAAGCGGTCCGTTTGACTATCTGGGTTCCTTGAAGGAACTGGCTACGGTAAAGTCAGCAATGGCGCTGATCAAGTAATGAACAAGAGAGGCAGCTGCTGTGCGGGGACTAGCCCACTCGCCACAGATCTAGAATCAACTGCCTCTCTTGTTGGCTCTCGCTAAACCCGGAGAGCCTGTAGGTATTGCTTAGTGCTACTTGACGAGCAATTCGTCAATCTTGCCGCCTTTGGCAAGGTGGTCTTCAACCCACTTAGGCTTGCGTCCACGGCCAGACCAGGCGTTGCTGCCTGACTTGTACTTCATTGCGACCTTGGCTTTACCTGTCGTGTTAGGACGGGCAAAGTCACCGAAGTCCAGATCTCGGGCACGGATGCCAAAGGTGCTGATCTTCTTGTTGATCTCTTCGATGGCAGCAGACTTTTCTTTATAAAGTAGATCGTCCTTCTGTTTTTGCAGAGCTTCGATCTGTTGCTGAAGCTCATCGATTTTTGAAGCCATGGGTACTCCTCTTGGTTTAGGTGGACTATCGAAGAGCTTTTCCAAAGCTTTCTTGGGTGCGTCTTCTTTAGCTTTCATTCTTTCGATCTGATACGAATTCACAGTAATCCCTGATACAGAATGCAATGAGCCCGACCACGCCTGCAACAAGGACAAAAGCTCCCAGTGCAGCAATGATGGCGGCGATGATCGCACCGCCAAACACGATCACAAAGAATACCAAGATGGCGACTAGGGTATAGCCGATATTCTTTAGTATGCCCATTCCCGACCCGTTAGCTGAAAAGGCTAGTGGTCTTTGCAACAGGCGCTGCGTCAGGTTCATCAATGGCCGGCTCCGCTTCAGCTGGTGCATCAGCTTTGAGCTCGGGGTTGGATGACACAACAGTCAAGGCAAGTGCTTGTACTTCTTCCGCTTCTTCTGAATCGGTGAAGCCGGGGATGCTAACATCCTCGATCACCAGGTCGGCGGTCAAGCCACTGTCTTTTCTGCCTGCAGTGAACGTGATGTTCACTTCACGACCAGTCAAGTTGATACCTTGCTTGGCAATGTACTGTTTCAATGCGTCTACGATCTCGGCTTGCTTAAGCTGGATGTTCATGGTTTCCCTTTGGTTTGTGGTGTAAGAAAGGGAAGCATTTGCTGGAATGCGTTGCATGACAGTCCAGCATAGATGGCTGCTACAGCGTCCGCCATGTGTTCTGCTTTTGCTTCGCTCACCAGCATAGCTCCCTTTTCTCGATAGGTAGGCCAGTTGGCTTCAGGATGTGAAGCCATGGCCCACTTGATCATTTCTTGCTTTGTTGCGGTTTTACAACCCGCTCCTGCAAGCTTGACTTCCGTAGGGGTCACTTCGAAAAAGGGGATACCGTTTGCTCTCAGTGCCCCAAGGACGCCCACGCAGACTCCATAGGAAGCCATGGCTCTAGCCGACTGGCTACCAACCGGAACTTCTACGAAGACAGCGTGAGCGTCCTGTGCTGCGGCCACAGCACCCTTGTACAGCTGGAATCCAGACTCGAGATCGAGGCTGTTCTGACGAACTTGCTTCCCTTTGGAGAGTTCAGGGTTCGTCAGCCCTACGCGTTCAATAACGAGTTTTTTGGAATCCAGGTCGTAGGTGCCTACCGCCAGACCCCAGTTCCGAAGACTGGGATCCTGACCCACTACCCGAATCGTCCTAGTGTTGGACTGGCTCATCGGTGGGGATGCTTTCTGGCTCATCGACCTCGGCTACGAAGGGAAGTTGGCCAAGCTCCATGAGAGCCATCGACAGTCCCATAAGAAAACCTTTATGTCGGTCGCCTTCCAGGATGAACGGTGGGTCGTCATTGATTTTGACTTCGATACCTTCAGGCACTTCAAGCATCTGGCTGAGTTGCTTGACCTTGGTTTCATGCCAAGCACACAGAATCTGAATGAAGTGATCGATGTTCTCTACGTGCAGAGTCTCTGGAAGATTGGACAGGCTCATACGATGTTCCAATCTTCAGCCAGCATGTCGGACTGACTTGCTACCCAAGGTACAAGTTGGTCATCGACAGTTTTCATGACGATGTAGTCTCGGTATGTAAAGTCGGTTCCGCACTCATCACGGGTGTATGTGCCCGTTTCTTTGTGCAAGCCAATCCACATACCTTTACCGTTCCAACCAGCACGACTAGCTTTGGCGCCAGCTTTCAAGGCAGTTAGTGCCAATCCGAATGTCATACCGTCGGTTTGATAATACGCATCTTCGAACTGTTCCTTAGGACTCCAGCTGATGTAGCCTTCATGCTTGGGGTGATTAGAGTTACCTCCATTCAGGTACTCAACTAGGTAACCTTCGTCTGCACCATTCTCGTCAACTGGGAGTACCCAGTTGCGATACGTGTTGTAGTCCGCACGGTTCATTGGTTGAGCAGCGACTCGCTTGGTACCGATGTAGTTTTTCATCGTACTCATGCGTTCACCTTGGCCAGTTCGGACTTCAGTTCGTAGCCCATCAATGGCCAAATGTGATTGACAGCGTTTTGGCGTGCAACCGTACGCCCGATTTCTGCATCAAAGTTTGTAGGATCGACACAGGCAGCCTGACCAATTACAGTAAAGCCATTCTGCAAAACAAGCACGCAAATTGTCAGTGGCTCTAGTTCAGCTACTGGCTGACCGCCCATTGCTTCCCATGCAATGCTAGTACGGAAGTAGTGTTCGCTTTTGATGTTGGCTTCAATGTCTTCCAGTGTTACGCGAGTAGGAGAAGTCATTCGACGCTTTCATTTAGTTCATTCAATGCAGCATTGACTTGCGGAGCAGCTTGCCGTTGGATCTCGGTGATCAGACCCGCAACGCGTTCGTACGGTTGAGTACTCAGCGCAGCCAAAATGAAGTTGATTTTATCAACGCTCATCGTGATGGTGATTGGGGTATTGCCGTCAATATCCATATGTGCTCCTAGTTTGTGAATAAAAAAAAAAGGGATGGCTCTTTGGCCATCCCGGTACTACCCATCCTGCTTAAGCAAACAGGCTGGTCGTAGGTTTCTTCGACACTGCAGCGGCACCAGCTGCTTTCGGTGCACCTGCGGTACCCGAAGTACCTTTCGATTTGTCACGCAGCTTGCCAGTCCACTTGGAACCCCAAGTTTCGACAAACGTGGCTTCGGTTGCCTGAGCACGGATCTCCGAAGTGGTCATGCGATCTTTGGCGCGGAAGAACTTGTCGATCTCGTTCTCTTCGCGGGTTTCGCCAGTCGGCTCGTACATGCCTGCGTCGTTCTTTGCAGTCTTGTCCACGATCTGCTTGATCAGGCCAACGACGATCTCCTTGCCCAGCAGATCCATCGGGACTTCGACCTTGGTCGGGATCTCAGCTTTGGCTTCGGACGAGTACACGTTGACGACCTTGATCTCGGTTTCCAGAGCACCGATCTCTTTGCCTACAGTCAGCAGCGCCAGCGAGTTGGCGTGGTTGAAGCCAGGCAGATAGTTCTTCTGGCCGTCTTTCTCGTAGTAGTTCTTGTTGCCCTTGGCATCACCTGAGGTCATCCACAGGGTTTGCTTGATATCACGACCAGCTTCGGTCTTGAGGCTCAGAACCAGACCCAGTGCACCACCTGCAGATTTTTGCAGGTAAGCCATTGCGATGGTTGCGCTGTAGACGCCGGAGTCTTGAACTCCACCGGAGCCTACGGAATCCTTCTCTTCCGAGATGGACGAATCAGTTGCCAGATTTGCGAGCAGAGACATTTTGTATTTCCTTTGAATCGATTAATTAATGGGGTTAAATAGTTTACGTCAGAAGAGTCTTCAGGCGTAATACTCTTTGAGTTGGTTTAGTACTTGCTGCATGTTGTTGTCGATGAAGGTTTCCTTCGTATCGAACAACCCTAGAGGACCACGAAGACGTTCATTAACAGTCTCCTTGGTGATCTTGGTTTGGAAGACATACTTGAATCCAAGTGCTTCCTCTTCAGGAGTAATGGTCAGAAGATCCGAGCCATAGTCCTTCAGTGCCTTGAGTGCTACCTTCTTCGACGCGATGACGATAGTGAAGTAGCTCTCGATGCCGTTGTTCTTCAAGGAGCCTTTGACTGGCACCTTGGTTTCCATCAGCATCTCGCTCTCGTTGAGAGAGTCCGCGGTGTGAGCAATGAAGATCACATTCTTGGTGGACTTCGCAACGTACTGTTGCATCAGGTTTTTGAAGTACTGGGCGAACTGACCCCACGCCTGCATTCCATTGCTGGAGTTCAGGACGTAGACACTCTCGTACATGTCGAGCAGGTAGGTCAGGCTGTCCACTACAATTGTGTGAACGTCTGCCATGCCTTCAGCTGCATCGAAAGCTTCGTTGACTTGAAGCGGATCGGTAATGGTGAACTGCTTGAACTTGGCTCGAAACGGTAGCTTCTTGCCTGCTTCGCAGTTCAGGTACATCACGCCTTCTGGCTTATCCAGTCCCATGAGGGATGCGGATTTGCCAGTGGCTGATTTTCCACATAGCAGTACCAGGTGGTCGTTGTATTGCGTGGTCATTGATTTCCTTTGTTAGGTTTTCGCAAGAGCGCCCGGAGGCGCATACCGAGTTAACGTTTAACGCTTGGCGATGGCCTTTGCGACTGTGATCATGATGGTGCTCATGATCTCTGCTTCATCCAGCTTGTCTGCAATCTTGTTGTTCAGATTGATGACTCGACTGCGAATAGTTTCAAAGTCGAAACCAGCATCCAGCAGGATCATTCCAAAGCGCAGCAGCATGTTGTTGCGATTGCCGTCACCGATGTTGTTGATGACCCAACGCTCCAGGTTGTCCATGGATTGCTGAGAGTTCATCAATTCCTTGCGTTCTTCATTCTTGGATGTTTTTGGAATGAAGGGCAGGGCATCCATTACCTCACCTTCGTTGTACTCGTAGTGACCTGGATGGGTCAGCCACTTACGTGCACGCTGATTGGTTGCGGTATCCACTTCGAATGGAAGCCATTCGTAGATGTTGCTCATGAACTCCTTGTAGTCCTTGGCGTCCATGGACAACTCGTAGTTGATGGGCAGAATGATCCTGAAACGATTCTCGGTATCGGTATGTCGCTTGGTCGTGTAGTACAGCGCCTTGTAGTTCTTGAGCAGAAGCTTTGCGGTGCTGAGATTCACTCCACCGTCAACGTCGATCACCACCAGATTGAAGCCTGGAATGCAGTTCTCTTCGTTGCGGTAGCCACCATTGAGATGATGGGACACCCAATGCATGCCAGGTGCTTGAACCAACTTGTGCAGCTGATCGAATGGCGCTGTCTCATTACGGTAGTCAGTCGTCATGTCGGTGCTGTAGCTCATCACCATCTTGGCTAGATCGGTTTCCTTGAGCGTTTCTCCGCGCAGGAACTCGATGCCATCCGAGAAAGACTTCTTGATGATGATGTTGTTCTTGTAGCCATAGGCAATGGCCAAGCTCAGCATCTCTGACTTCTGACCTGTGGCTCCACGATAAAACGGCAAGTCTTCCACCAGATCCGCTTGCGTGACATCACGCTTGCAGGTGGCGATGTACTTGGCCAGCTTTACGTAAGCGCGATCTCGAGTAAGCAATCGGTTGAATGATTCACCGGATTCTTCAGCAAGCTTGATGGCTTGATAAAGATGGTCTTGAGTCAACTCAGTAGAGTCATCAATGAAAGCGTAAGCGCCTGCGAGCTTCAGAGCTTTGAAGTAGCGATGCGAGATCTCTGCCTTCTTCATCTCTTCATGCTCAGGATAAATCTTGGCTTCCCGTTCGCACTTGAGCTTGTACTCGATCAACAGCAGACTGGTTTCCTTGCTGATCACCAGACGCTTGTTGACGTTGATGATGTCAGCCAAGTTCTCCAGTCGATCTGAAAGCTCTTCCAAATACGTGTTGGCGTCTTTGTTGGTCAGCTGATCGTAGATTTCTTCTGGCGTTTGATCTTCGATGTTGTTGGAAGATCGGCTGTAACCAAAGAAGCATCGACGGGCATAGCCAGTCTCAAGCATCGAGTACAGCTCTTCTTCTGTCTTGCTGCCATTGAGCAGCTTTGAAGGAGTACCGAAGAGCATCATGTTGGTCGGAGTGCGACCGATGATTTCTTCGTTGCGAACGTTGTCCGAAGTGTTCTTGATCAGCTTCGACTTGATCAGGCCCATGTCGTACAGCTCGATGAATGTGTCGAGCACATCCATGTTGCCAACCAAGTTGGAACCGATCTCATCGATCTGCAGGTTCATCGAACCGGCATCAGCCATGAGCAGCTTGTGGCGCATTTGCTTGACCGCTGCAGGCGTGCCTGAGTCGAAGCTGAACACCAGAGTGCCCAGACCTTCGAACTCCTTCTGAACACGGATGAGTTCTTCATCCGGATCAGTGCTCTTGCGATTGGCTCGCTTGATGGCAAGCTTTGGCAGGTTGTTGTCTGCCAGGATCGGGAACGTTTCTTCCAGAAACCTGCTGCGAAACTGGTTGATGACTTGGTTCTCGATGATGTTTGTCGAGAAGCCTTTGCCTGAGCCAGACGTACTGAGATTCAGTGCGTACATGTTTACAGGGATGTCACCGCGGTCATGTGTAGCGATGGTGGTTCGCATCATGGAAGCCACCAGGCTGAAGTAGTAGCCAACCAGTACCCTGAAGAACAGTGGATTACTGTTCTGGGTTTTGCTGCACAGGATGTTGACTAGCTTTTCTGAGGTTGGGTGATACTCCATCTCATCAAATGTTTTCATTTATTTCTTTCATGGTTAAAGGATGAGGTCGCCAGATGCGATCAGTTGGTCTTTCTGAGTGCAGACAGAGAATGCGGGGCAGTATTTACAAGCAGTGGCTTGACCAGGAACTTCCTTGACGATGCCGACGCTGCCGTCTTCGATGTACCGAAGCGTTGCGTCATGCCTGTTCTCGAAGTTCTTGGTGCTGCGTTTGGTGCTGGCAGGATTCTTGTAGTACTTAAAGACTGGCTCTGAACGCCACAGATCTTCATCGGTGCAGTAAGGAATCTCTTCCTCGTCTGCATCCCAGTACTGCGTGATTTGAGCAAGCTTGCGTTCTACGAATGCCTGCGTTTCTGCAATGGACTTAAGTCCGTGCACACGCTGCTGGATTCGGTTCTGCGGATACTTCGGATCCTGCATGGCTTTGGCTTTAGACCAGTCGGTGAAGATGAACTGAATAGCCATCTCATCCTTGGTAATGATTTCTGGATTAAGCCAACGATACAGACTGCCTTGCAAGATGTGCTTTACATCGTTCGTGTTGTTGATTGCGGTATATGTGGAAGTCGTTTTGAAGTCTTCGACTCGACCATCGCCTACAAAGTCAAACTTGCCGGAAATCTTGAACTTGCCTACGGTCTTGTAAGCACGTTGCTCAAGATAGATCGGAATCGATTCAACACCGTCAGCAGCAAGGTCTTGCAGCTGTTCACGCGTTGGATTGATTCGAATCTTGTCGATGACTTTTTTTGGATAGCCAAGTGCTTCTAATGCAGCGTTATGGTTGCCAGTCCACGAACGCTCGATAGCGTCATGGATGGCGGAACCCATACGTGATGCAACCATGTTGATCAGATCAACGACTGCATCTTCCTGAGGCACGCGGGCGCTCAGTACGATTTGCCTGACTGGCTTGATCAGCGCAGTCGCAGAGATCGTATGTGGGTCGTCGTCATGATCGTAGTTGTCGGTTGCAAGAAAGACTGCAAGGGAAAGGGGAACTGCTGAGACATTGCCGTACTGAGCCATGGGGCACCTTTGGTTAGTTGTTCGCAGAAGCGGACGGAGCCGCATGGTTCTGGTTTATTTGGTTTCGAGCTGGATCAGAAGATCGATGAAGTGCTTGGCCTTCTCCAGATCCTTGATGCCACCCTTGTCACGCCAGCGGGTGACATACTTGATGACGTTGCCTTCGATGAAGGGGATCTTGTTGGCGTGCATGTACTCGACTGGCTGGATAGCCAATGCTTTGTAATGCTCACCTCCTACCTGCACATCCAGTGCAGTAGGTTGGAGTTCGGTTGTATCTTTGGTTTCGTGCATGATATTTATCTTGGCTAGGTTGAAGCAATGGAAACAGAGGTCATGTCCTGGACTGATGAAGGCGTGACATCCAATGGATTTGCAGTGGGGCATGGCTCCACCTTTCGTAATCAGGGATAAAAAATGCCCGTCTTTCCGGGCTGTCATTTGCTTCTTAGTAGCCGATCATTTTTTTCGGCGGCTTCGGAGGAGTCTTGCTAGGTTTTTTCTTCATCATGATTTGAGTTCCTTGAGTTGATTAGAGAATTTCGCAAACACCTGCTGAACAAGCCAATTCTTTTGTGTTGACCGTGGCGTCATCTTGTTCAAACAAAGCCAACTGTTCCCAGTTGAATTCCGGCATGCGACCAAGCAGTTCCTCGTACTCTTCTTTTGAGCACTCGGTGTACGGCGCTTGTTGATAAGTGTGGTCGCTATGGGGTAGGAAACTCACGCCTGCCAAGGCATCGAAGTTTTGATACACCCAATCGCCCACACCCATCCACTCATGGTCTTTGACATAGACCGTGATGGATACGTTGTGCTCCGACCATTCTTTCTGAAACATCAGGTAGTGATCCAGCTGCTCCAGTGCAGAGCGGTCATTGCGAAATACTGCGTGGTTCGGGCCTTCCACCGGAAAGCTGAAGATGTCAGTGGTGTCAGGCTTCATTGCACAATCTTCAACAGGAAAGCCCTGTTGACGCATTAGCTGAGCAAGCGGATCCTTTTTGTCTGCACGGACCGTACGGACGTAATGCTCCGAGTAACGCGGATGGATACCCGATGCAGAATCAACTAGCTGACTGACTGTGCCGCTTGGCTTGACGGTAGTGATGGCCACCGACTGATTGATGCCAAGCCTGGATGCCCAAAGCTTGTTGGTATCAATGGCGTAAGCTTTCATCTCCCGGAGCCAATTGGCTGCTTCTTCGCCTGTCTGGCTTAGAACTGGATGATCCATGATGCCAGTCAGTGATACGCCGAGAAGGCGTTCTTCTTCCTGGTTCTTTTGCCAGATCTTCCGGACGTATCGGAAGTCGGTCAGCATGGATTGGTAAGTGCCGATGATGGTTGCGACACGAACTTTCTCCAGCAGATCCGGCAGAGTGTCGTCTTTGCGAATGATCACTTCTGAAAGGTTGCAAACACCTGCAGAACGCAGCGTGATTTCTGCACATGGATTTACACCGACAATTTTGGTGTGATCCCGACGACCTGACTCGATTGCTTTCTTTACTGCAGCTGCACGATTGAAGATGCCTCGCTCACCGGATTTGGATTCGATGAGGCTGAGCCATTCCTTCATGAACAGTTCCATCTGCGGACGTTCTGTGTAGGCTGCGGAGTTGTTGGCCAGAGCACGCTGTGGTTCGGTAGACCACCACTGGCCGCTCTTGGCGCCACGCATGCGGTCATCGCTGAGGTTGGACAGAGAGATCAGTGCGGAGCGGCGTACGCCCCCTACGACCACAATGTCAGCCACTTTGCACACCAGGTCATGGCACTCGACGCTGTTGAGCTTGCGACCCGCTGCAGTGCGGAAGGTATCGATAGCGAACTTGAAGAGATCGATCAGAGGCTGTGGGCCACTAGCTCGACCACCGAATACCTTAAGCTTGGCGCCAGCTGGACGGACTTTGCTGACATCCCACTTTGGAATGCTGCCTGAGTAGAGCAGGGCGATGAGTTCACGGAATGCGTTTGCCCATCCGCTCTTACTGTCTTTGACCTGGATCGTGATGTCGGTGTTGATGAACGTCTCTGCAACCACTGGCAGGTTGGCGATGAACTGACGTTCGACACTGAAGCCCATGCCGGTACCGCACATGAGGATGTACAGGATTTCATCGAAGGCGCGTACGTCATCAATGGCCACGAATGCACAGTTGTAGCCGGCCATCGGATCACGTTCCAGTGCTGGGCCTGCAGTCATCAGTGCACGCATGGACGGCATGTCCTTGAGTGCAACGATGTAATCGTAGACTTCTTGCTTTGGATAGCTTTCGAACTTGTTGGAGAAGTAATCGACGTAACGCTGGACGGTTTCTTCCCATGTTTCACGACGCTGTTTGGTTTCGATCCAACGGGCGTAGCGGCTCTTGTGTACGTATTCTTGGAGTGGGGTAGGTAGTTGTTTTTCTGGCTGCATATTTGGCTGGACTCTCTTTGTTTGCGGGATAAAAAAAGAGTCAAAACCTCCAAGACTGCTGGAAGCTTTGACTCTAAAGATCTTTGAATCAGACTCAACTCTGACTAAAAGATGGAGGAGACTAACACCCACGGGGAGTTAAGCCGTGGGGTTATTACTTTACTGCTTTCTATTTAATTCTGCACAGCTTTATTTAATACTTTCCCTGAGTCAATGCTGACCAAGACACGGGATACAGCGGTGCAATGATTTGGTCTACTTGATCAGCAAGATCCTGAATTTCTTTCTGAGCATGAGAGTCGGATCGCTGGTTGTAGAAGTTGGCGAATGCGTACAGAGAGCCTGTCCACACCCAGTTCACTTCACAACCTTGGGGCAGGATGAATCTGGCTTGTTCCGGGCATACGCCTTCCTCGATCATTCCTTCGTAGATGCTGATTGCCGTATTGCAATGATCGACGTACTGACTTTTCCAGTAGTCGGCATGTTCATGCGGACCAGCAGAGCCTTGCTTGACTGACGCAGCAGCTGCGCGGAAGTGATCAGGGATGTAGAGCTCTGGCCGGCTGCTGATGTAGCGCCTGGACTCTTCCGACTCCACGAATCCGATCTTGTGCTTGAAGCACTGAACCCGGATTGGGATTGGGGCTGACATCCTGAGCGTGACCTGTGGGTGACCAAATGGAACCCAATGCTCAGGAATGCTGCGGCAATAGACTGCCAGTTCTTTGGCTTTCTCCATAGACAAGCAGTTGGTGAATTGCACCAGAAGATTTTCCCAATCTCCTCCTGCCATTCCTCGAGCCAAAAAGCGAATCAGATTGGCGTTTTGAACGTCCGTGAAGTTATCAGCCAGCTTGGCGAAAGATTGCCTAGCATAGTTTGCTACGTCACGATCAGTGAGATAATGATTTTCATAAATGGCTTTCATGCGATTCTTTCTATTTTGTTAAGGGAATTGTTTATGGGGGCTGCAATCCATTGAACGGGGATAGCCCATGTCATGTGAAGACAATACTTGTGGGGTTGGTGGTTGGGGTGGGCCTAAAGCAGGTGACCCGAATAACGATGTGATTCTGAGAGCGACTCCAGCCTTCGGTGGAATCGACGTTACATGGAACTACCCAACTACCAATCCGTTTGCAGTTGCCTACATCATTTTATATCGAGGATTCGTTCCGGTATTCAGTACTGCAATTGAAGTCGGTCCGGTAGCTGGCGGGTTCTATTACGACAAGCAGGACACGAATCAAACGTACTACTACTGGATCCGCATTATTTCGATAAACGGCACGGAGGCCGATGTCATTGGTCCAGCCGCTGCGACAGCAAGACCAAACATCGAACGGACTATCGAGCAGTTGACTGGATTGATTGATGACGGTGTGTTGTCTCAATCTCTGAAAGGTGAGATCGATAAGATCTCTCTGAACTACAGCGAGTTCACTGCCGAGATCGCCAAACGTATTGCAGCCAATACCGCATTGAGCAATGCGTTGGCTCAGGTACAGAGTGGTGTCACCGAGTCGTTGGCATTCATTGATCGAGAGATTGCAACCCGCCAGGAAGGTCAGGCTGCAATCGTCACCGAGCTCAATACACTGGCTGCAGTGAACCAAACCAACGCTGCTGCAATTCTCAATGAGCGTGTGGCTAGAGTTGCAAGCGATGCTGCTATGGCGTCTGAGCTGACTACTGCACAGGCAACGATTGGTTCAAACGTGGCTGCAGTACAGACCAAGCTGCAAACCAACATCAACGTTGTCGATGGTGTCGTCAAAGAGATCGGTGCGCTCTATACCGCCAAGGTAACTGTAGATGGTTTGGTCGGTGGCTTCGGTGTCTACAACGATGGAAAGATCGTTGAGGCTGGATTCGATGTGGATCGCTTCTGGATTGGTAGAACCGATGCCAACAAGCGCAAGCCATTCATCATCGAAAACAACGAAGTCTTTATTGATCAGGCGGTGATCAACCAGCTGACCTTCAACAAACTGCGTGCAGACGACGGTTCGTTGATCGTTGAAGACGGAATGATCAAAGGCAGGTTTCTGAACGTCGAGAATCTCAACTTGGTTGGCTCATCTAGTTTTCAGATCAAGTCAGCTTTGACCGGTCAACGCATGGAGATGAACAACAAGACGATTCAAGTTTTTGACGCCAGCAATGTGTTGCGAGTCAAGATTGGAGATCTTGGCTGATGGCCTATGGTATTCAGCTATTTAACTCTCGTGGAGAAATGTATTTCAACACGGAGACTCAGACTTGGAATTTTATTGGTTCATTTATTGCGCCAGCCAATGAAACGATCAATGTTCCTTTCCCTATTTTTGATAGGTTAACTGAGGTGCTGTTTCAAAGATCTGCGGTAGACAATGCACCCGCAAATCAAGAGGGCTTGATTCACACTGTGTATAGATCTGGAAATTTGGTAGTTTGTACTTCAGGAAACATCAGAACGCTTGTTACGGTGTTAGGACGATAATGCACGGAATCTTAGTCAAAAACACAAGCGGACAGATACTAATCTCGAGTGAGATTACCTCTTTGCATTGTGGTGGTGAAGCGTTATATCGAAGCACAATTTTAAGTGGCTTGACTAACTTTCCAAGTTTTGGAAACGATGATGCCAGAATTACTTTATCTGGTAGGCATGTGCATCGGTATTCTTTTACAAGCATTGATGCGCCAGTGTTCTTTATCAAGCCAACAGTCTATGAATTCTTTCATGGAATTCTGCAGCAGTTTTATCAGAATGGTGCATGGTATGTAGACATCATTCAAAGTGGTGTGTATTCAGCACCCCCAATTGTTTACGCTTTTACGACACCATCAAATCTTTCTAAGCCTGATGGCGGTGTAGGTATTGCGGCTTATTTACCTGATGGCACAAAGTCTTTTGATAGTCGGCTATTGCCGCTTGCAATCTACAACGCTCAAACGGTGATACCTCCAGTCATTCCATGTGACGGCGGTCAGCCTGGTAAGACAGGTGGACATCCATGGAACAACACTCATCTGGATTTTGATTTTAGATCTGAAACCACGTTTCATAGTTATCCCCTGTCGAGCGATATCTATTATGGACAACTGATGTTTACTGGTCCCTCGGTGGCTCAGGCTGTTTATTCGCGCCAAAAGAATGGATTCAAGCGATCAGAGGGTTTGTTCAGTAGTCAGGATCACTGGTCTACCGCAGTGTGGTGGGCGATGTACCACTCTGCTTATCGAATTCTTGCAGGTGAATTGCATGCCGGATGGTCTGTTTATGCAGCTGACTTTTGGTTTTCGTCTACTTGGGAAAGTACGGGCTGGTATGAGTTCAGTGGTGGAGGGGGCTCAATACATTTAGGAAAACGCCCATTCAATGACAAGACAATCAATTACTCCAGCAACACGTTAATCGTAGCCGACTCGTTTCCTTATAGATGACATGACAACCAACTCGACAGAAATTGTTTATGTAGACAGCGGAACGATTGCAAAGCAACCGACCCTTGCAGAGCGACGGGCAAGCTACATTCGAGACAGCGACGCGGATCGCTTATTCCCGTTTCGCAAAACCAACGGCAAACGTTACTTCTTTACTCCGGAGTTCAAAGAGTTTTTTGGAGACACCGGAGGACAGCCAGTTACTTTGACTGGAATAAACCTGTGCCCTGCAGTGAATCTTTGGATTGGCTTGGGTGCCAATCACATTGAGCAACGAAAGGATTTTGATATCTGCTTTGCTGCTGAGTCCACTGCGCAGCTGCATGAAGTAGCTGACTACTATGGGCTGAACTATCCCATTGGTTTCGACGTAGGCCAGCAGCTCGATTCATCACCTCAAGTGATTTCGTATTGGAACGCAGGAGGTCTACCAGTCGTTCCTGCATGCATCAGGTTCGAGAACTCAATACCTGTGGCACTGCGTCTCTATACCTATCCCAAGCCATTTGGTACGTGGGATGTGTGGATGTACGGCGCGTCGTTCTACGACCATGGCAAATGCTACGAGAAAGGTGCGATCTACCAGAAGTACACCGGAGGCATTGATCTGCCTGGTGTGCACATGCGTGACTCGATGAGCTTTCGTAAAGCCGAGATGGTCAGGACGGAAAACAAAGATGGTGTAGAGGCAGTATATCGATACGTCGATAACGGCGATCCTGCAATGTTCTGGCACCGAGAAGAGCTTGATTACCTTGGTAGGACGGTTCGTATCAAGAAATTCGAATCTAGTCTGCAAGTCCAAAGTGCCATAATCAACAAGCGATCTGGCTTTGATTTCAGTCAGCGTTCCGTATGTCCAGTTGTGGAGTACTGGCTTGGTCGGTCATGGTATGAAAATCAAGATGAAGAAGAGTTTTTCTTTGCAGTCACGGGAGGTGTCCCGATGCTGGATGCCGTGGCTTTGTTTTACAACTTACCAGTTCCTTACGGAACGGAACAGCAAGACATTCTCGAAACCAATCCTACTCTGTACAGGGCTCGAAGTTACGATCTATTGGGACTTGGGGATGGCAACTATATCTCGGTAGTAGTCGCCAGTATTCAGTTCAAAAAAGGTATCCCTGAGCGGTTGTTGTTGTACACGTTTCTTCGACCATGGGAGTTTGAAGAACCGATTGTATTGCCGGATTTCTAATCTAGAGTTTCAGATAGGAAACATAGAGTAGCAGGCAGTATTGAGTAATTAAGCGATTAAGCCAGACAAAATCCAAGTATTATTAAGGGAGTACTCTGTTAAAATTCGATTTCATCAGTATTTTATAAAGGAATGCCACCATGCCAGCATCTAATTATCTTCGTGGAAAGATTACTGACCACGTACTGCGCAATGTAGCCTACACATCTCCCGCTGCTGTTTACGTATCTCTGCATACTGCTGACCCTACGGTCAATGGTACGGCTTCTACGGAGATCAATGCTGCTTGGTATGCACGCCAGCCTGCTACGTTTGCCGCTCAAGTCACTGCAGGCCAAACGTCCAACAGCGGCACGATTACCTATCCTGGTGTCGAGACTTCTGCAGTCACCGTGACTCACTTTGCAATCTGGGATGCACTGACTCTTGGCAACATGCTTGAGTTTGGTCCGCTGTCTGCCAGTAAGACTTTCTCGATTACCGACGTTCCGAGCTGGCTCCCAGGTCAACTGGCTTCCACGATGACCTAAGCCGTAGATGAACCGTTTTTCCATAAATGGTGGGGCACTAAACAGTGGAGGCAGTCTTGCCTCCATTGTCTATCTGCCTGCCGCTACGGTCACGGTTGAACGGGAGTTAAGCGAGCGTATTGCCATCAAGCTGTCTGGTAGCACCGTCAGCAATTGGTATGGCAGTGGAGATATTTCCCGACTCTACATTATTGGGGAAACTCCTTTTACTCTTGATCTGTCGCCTAGCGGATCACTGACTCGCAATTTACGAATTTACTTAGACGCTGCATCGACATCATTTGATCTAAGCGGTACTGGTGCGTTGGCGATTCGTAAGCACTTGATTGCTAGTTCTGTTCAAATGGATTTGGCTGTCACTGGCAGACTTGATCCAAGAAATCTGTTGAAAGGTGCAGTAGCAATTCAACGTATTACGTCTGCACGATTGCATTCAAAAATTCTGTTGACGGCAACCAATATCAGCATCAACGTAGTAGCTACAGGTGTACTGAAGCTAACTGGTGGTCTTAAAGGTCTATCGATTGTTGGACATGTTTTGTCTGGCAACTTGGCTTTGGGAAAACGTATTCAGCTTCCGCCTGCAGCGTGGAGCTTTGCTGTAGTAAATACAGGAACCATGCGAGGCAACATCCGCATGCAAGGGCGTACCGAGAAGCTAGTCGTATCGACAGCTGCTCTCAGACGAACTGCATTCCTGCATGCTGACAATAGGCTTTACATGACAACCTTGGCTGATCTAGCCAACAACGCAGGGATCAAAGATATCGAAGCATTCCTGATGATCCGTAAAGAAACCAAACGGGAGATGACACGATGAGCATTCTTGGGATCTACACCAAGCAACCCGTAGAGGTGGAAGTTTACGGAATTCAGTTTGCTACTGACATGGCGCCTACCGATCAGATTACGTCGGCTTGGCAAATGATCGCCAGGGAGACTGCTGCTCCTTGGGATCAAGTGGTTCAAGAAGTTGAATACACCGCATTGCTTACGGATGCAGAACGTCAACTTGTGACTATCAGCAATGTAATTCTTCCAGTAGATGCACTGGATGGTTATCGAATCTACGTTGCTAATCAACGACAAGACGAAGCAATCTTTGTTGATTCCTTTTCCGTACCTGCTCGCGGTGCAACTGTCATCGCTCGAGTCAACGGTAACTGGATTCAAGAAGCCAGAACGAATGCTGTGCTTGTAGATGGAGTCGGTGATCAGCGTGTGCGTACCCGTGTATTTGGTGGCACTGCATATCAGAACTACCGAGTAGAAGTGACGATCGATACCACTGAAGGACGCACGCTGCAAAACGAATTCATCGTAGAAATTGAGGAACAATAATGCAACTATTCGCAAACAATGCAAACAGCAAACTAGTTGCAGGCATCAGTGCCACTGCACTGTCGTTGCAGGTTACTGCGGGAGATGGAGCCAAGTTTCCTAGTCCGACCGGTGGTGATTACTTTCTGATCACTCTGTCGAAAGTGACAAGTGGTATTGAGTCTGCTGTCGAGATCGTCAAATGTACTGGTCGCAGCACTGATGTGCTGACCATCGTTCGTGCACAAGAAGGCACGACTGCTCGCGTCTACGCAACGGACGACTTCGTTCAGCTGCGTATGACTGCAGGCACTGCAAATTCGGTCGAGACTCACGTTGCCAGTACTAGCAACCCACATGCTACGACCAAGGCTCAAGTTGGCTTGGGTAGTGTGGACAACACCGCTGACACTGCAAAGCCAGTTAGCACTGCACAACAGACTGCTCTCGATCTTAAGCAAAGCATCAGCTTCAAGGATGCGACTGGTGGTTATGCTGGTCTGACTGGTTTCAACATCAACTTCAAGAACGCAGCAAATACGTTTACCAGTCAACTGGCCAACATCAATACTGCTGCACGGACTTACACGTTCCCTGATCGCAGCGGCACGATTGCTGACAACACCGATCTGGCACTCAAAGCACCGCTGGCATCACCAACCTTTACAGGCACGGTAGCGGGCATCACAGCCACGATGGTGGGTCTGGGCAATGTCACCAACACTTCGGATGCCAGCAAGCCTGTAAGTACTGCTCAACAGACTGCGCTGGATCTGAAAGCTAACTTGGCCA
>Ga0208916_10000057_pt1 | contig 45890 bp, 64 predicted proteins | sample DEB19_08_DNA_5_FD_184523 | JGI IMG/M metagenome (GOLD analysis project Ga0208916, IMG submission 184523) | Aqueous microbial communities from the Delaware River and Bay under freshwater to marine salinity gradient to study organic matter... | ecosystem: Environmental > Aquatic > Marine >... | reverse complement strand
AAGTCTACTGTAGAACTAATTGCCATCCGTACTCAGTTTGAGTTGGCAGTAATTAATCATCCGCAAGGCCCTAAAATGTTCAATGAACATCTTGAGTGGGTCAAAATGAAAATTGCAGAACGAATTGGAAGGAAATAATATGCGTAAGATGGCAACTATTAGAAAGATTGATGCACTGCGTCCTATTGAAGGCGCCGATGCAATTGAATGCGCTATCGTGGGCGGATGGACCTGCGTGGTAAAGAAGGATGAATATGTAGCCGGTGATCTGGCAGTGTATTGCGAAATTGATTCGTTCATCCCCACTGCTATCGCACCGTTCCTGACCAAGCCTGGACACTATGCAAAGACTTTTGAAGGTGTTGAAGGCGAACGTCTGCGTACGGTTTCTCTCAGAAAGCAAATTTCTCAGGGCCTGCTTCTACCACTTAAAAAAGTTGAATAACCGAATATAGGCATAAATAATAGTGACTACGCACAGTTAGACTACGGGAACACTATTATGCAAATATATCAGATACTAAACAAGATTACTGGAAAATCTTATGTTGGAAAATCCAAAGATTACCAAAACAGATTTTTGAATCACAAGAAGGCAGCACGAGATAAATGTAATCGCCGGCTATACGATTCTATGAATCATCACGGAATTGAAAATTTTGAACTAATTTTGTTAGAAGAATTGGGCAATGTAACTAGACAGGAAGCAAGTGATAAAGAAACATTTTGGGTAGCAAAGTTAAACACAATAATGCCAAATGGATACAATATGACTCCTGGTGGTGATGGTGGAAATACTATTGAATTTTGGAGCGATGCTGATAAGAAAACATTATGGGAACAACAAGCAAAAACTAGGACTGGTAGTAAACGCTCTGATGAAACTAAGAAAAAACAAAGTGAAATAGCAATTCATCGCGAGGCTATAATTTCTCCGGAGGATAAAGCAGCCCGCTCTGCTAAGATTAGCAATACAAACAAGGAGAAAGGCATTAGTCCGCCAGAGTATACTAAATGGAAAAAGGGACAGGCTGGTACTTTTAAGGATAAAAAGCATACTATCGCAACTAAAGAAAAACTTAGCAAAGTTCGGACAGGTAAGACTTATGAAGAAATACTTGGTGTTGAACAAGCCCAGATAGAGAAGGCAAAACGAAGCGACAACTGGAAAGGTGATAAAAATCCTAGATATGTTGAATTTCCTAAAGAACAAAAACAGCAAGTAATTGATATCTTACAAACTAAAAAAATGAAGATGTATGAAATTGTTGCTCTATTAAAGTTGAGAAAATTTAGAGAATGGTTACGAGAAATAAATGTAACCAACTATCAGGTAATGTACAATACACTAACTGATGAACAGTGGTGTTTATTTTGGAAGAATGTTAAATTATGAACGAACGAATCAAAGAACTGGCTGAACAGGCTACTGAGTATAATGAACAAACTCTCACTGGTTGGTTGAATCCAGACAAGTTTGCCGAACTGATTGTTCAACAATGTGTTAACCGTGAAGAATTGCTAGGTGCTATTGCCCGAGGTTGGTGTAGTGAAAAGAACCAACACAAAACTATGGATTCAGACTTAGCAGTTGCTATTTTTGATGAAGTAGAGCGGCAGATTAAGAAACAGTTTGGAGTTGACAAATAATCATTTTGGTGTTATAATATACACTAGACAAACAAACGAGAAGATACGATGAAATATGTATTAGCACTATCAGATGGCACCGAAGTTGAAGTTGTAGAAGGACAAGATGTTAGCGACCTTCTGAATATTAAACGCTGGGTTGCTGAAATCCCCGCAGAACTTGCAGGTGAAGTCAAGGGTATGTTCCCTTCTGTGATTCCAAAGACTGACCAAGAGCGTATTCAAAACTTGTCAGCAGAGTTGGAAGTGTGGAAGACCGAGAATCTGTCTTGGGAAGTGACTGAAAAGTTAGACGGTTCGTCAATGACTGTTTATGTTATTGATGGTGACGTTGGTGTTTGCTCACGCAACCTTGACCTCAAGCATAACATTGATAACTCCCTGTGGCGTGCGGCATACAAGCATGAACTGCCTGCTAAGTTGGCACACAGCCCTATAAACATTGCAGTGCAAGGCGAATTGATCGGCAATGGCATTCAAGGCAACAAGTACAAGATGCGTGACCAAGCATTTTACGTTTACGATGTTTACAATATTGATGAAGGTCGATACTTCACACCTGCTGAACGCAAAGAGTTTGTCACTGAGCACAAGTTGAATCACTGCCCTGTGCTTGCATACTCTGCAGAGTTGGTTGATACCCTTGGGATTACCAATATGGATCAGATCCTAAAGTTTGCTGAAGGTAAGTCTGTAATGGGTGATATCACTGGTCCAGAACGCGAAGGTCTTGTGTTCAAATGCCATGAAAAGCAAGTATCGTTCAAGGCAATTTCTAACAAGTTTTTGCTTAAGGGCGGCGATTAATTGTTGACAATTATCAAATACAATGCTATAATAAAGTCATAAGTAAAAGTAGTAGCGAGATAGACTTGCTACTGACATTAATTCAAAGGATTTTTGAATGTCTAAGAAATACGATACCCTTGTCCTAATCGGACGCTTTCAACCTATTCACAATGCTCACTTAGAGATTATTAAACGTGCTACGGCACTTTGCAATCAACTGGTGATTGTTACAGGTAGTGCTGCTCAGCCACGCACTTACAAAAATCCATTTACAAGTGCTGAACGTGCTCGGATGATTAAGTACGCAGCAGGTGGTCTTTCAATGTTAATCAACGTTGAAGAAAATCCCGACACTATTTACAACGACCAAGCGTGGGCAGTTCGTGTACAAGCACTTGTTGCAAAACACACCAAGCCCGGCGACCGAGTTGGCATTATTGGACACAAGAAAGATGACAGCTCATTTTACTTGGATATGTTCCCACAATGGGGCTTTGAAAACGTAGAGCTTATTGAGTTTCTGAGTGCAGTTAACATTCGCGACCTGTACTTCAAGCGCGATGTTAATATGTCATTCATCAAAGGTGTTGTGCCAGAAAGCACTTTTAGCTTTTTGGTCGAGTTTAAAGACAGCCCAGAGTACGAACAAATCATCCGTGAGCGTGAGTTCTTAATTGAAAATGCAAAGCAATATGCCAGCCTGAAGTATCCTCCAATCTTTAGCACTGCTGATGCAGTTGTTATTCAGTCAGGTCACGTGCTGATGATTAAACGCCGCGCTGAGCCAGGTAAAGGTTTGTGGGCACTGCCAGGCGGTTATGTTAACGCAGGTACTGACAAGAGTGTTGAAGATGCGGCCATCCGTGAGTTGCGCGAAGAAACAATGATTAAAGTTCCTGCTCCAGTGTTGCGTGGTAGCATTGTTCGCAGTAAAGTTTTTGATGCTGTGGATCGTAGCCCACGTGGACGTATTATCACTCACGCATTCTACATACAGTTGCCCGATGGCGAACTACCAAAAGTAAAAGGTAGTGACGATGCTGAAAAAGCACGTTGGGTTCCTATTGCTGAAGTACGTAGTGAAGAATGTTTTGAAGACCACTACGAAATTATTCAACACTTCTTAGGTGCTTAAAATGAATGCAGTAATTAAAGTACTTGTTGGTCAGTCTGGCTTGCATAAATTCCTTACCAAACTTCCGGTAGAAGACCGTGTAATAATGCAAGATGCATTAGAAGAGTTTGCTGGCTTAATTGTTAAGAAAACTCTTGACGAAGTTGCAGAACGTGCTTACTACAGTGGTGATAGAGCGTGGAGCAATGATGCAGATCGTAAGTGGGTTGAATTAGAATTTAGCCTTGGTTCGTTAGCAGATGCTAAACTTAAGGGGTAATTATGGCAAATGAAATTTTTGTTACAGTAGCAGACAAACTAAAAATGGCAGAAGAAGCTGGGATTAAATTCCCGCATTATACAAACACAGATAACCCAATTGACTTTCCAGTGTCAGCACTGAAACATACTAAGGGTAATCTACTTGATCTAGCAGAAGCAGGCGAGTTTGATATAATCGTACAAGGCTGCAATTGCTTCTGCCGTATGGGCTCGGGCATTGCCAAAGAGATCCGTGCTCGGTATCCACGGGCTTGGAATGTAGATATGCTGACTAACGAAGGTGACTACACTAAACTAGGTAACTGGACGGATGCTGACGCAGGTACGTTTTGGATTATAAATGCTTACACACAATATGATACCGCCAAAGCACCGGGCGAAGATGTGTTTGAATACACTGCATTTGAACTCATCCTGCAAAAACTGCATCACCAATTTGGTAGCAAGCGTATTGGTCTACCATACATTGGTATGGGCCTTGCTGGTGGCGCAAAAGATATTATCTTATCACAAATTGAATACTTTGCTGAAAAAGTTGCAGCAACTGGTGGTTCAGTTACATTGGTAGAATTCGGTTGACACTGCAACGATGTTGTGTTATAATCTAAACAAGTCCTAAAGATAGACTCTAGGCATTTTAAATAAAAGGAACTTTTATGAAACTCGCAAAAAACATTATCCTCAATTCGGATAGTTACAAATATAGTCAGTTTAATCAGTACCCAGCAGGGACTGAATACGTTTACTCATACATTGAGTCACGTGGTGGCAAATGGAATGATACAGTCTTCTTTGGACTGCAAGCATTTATTAAGGAATACCTCTGTGAACCAATCACTCAAGCCGACATTGATATTGCAGATGCGATCATTACTGCTCACGGAGAGCCCTTCAACAGAGCAGGATGGGAGTACATTCTACGCACACACGGAGGTAAACTTCCGGTCGTTATTCGTGCTGTTCCTGAAGGCACAGTGGTTCCTATTAAAAATGTATTGGCAACAATTGAAAATACAGACCCAAACTGTTTTTGGCTTACCTCGTTCTTAGAAACTGCATTACTTCGTGCAATTTGGTATCCTACCACAGTAGCCACTAACAGCTACGAATCTAAAAAACTTATCCTTGCTGCATTGGAGAAAACAGGTGACCCATCTACTATTGATTTTAAGTTGCATGATTTCGGGGCTCGGGGTGTTTCTAGCATGGAAAGTGCTGCCATCGGCGGAGCAGCTCACCTTGTCAACTTCCTTGGAACTGACACGGTCTCAGCACTTCTGTATGCTCGGGAGTATTACAACGCTGACATTGCAGGGTTTAGTATTCCTGCTATGGAACACAGTACAGTAACAAGTTGGGGTAAAGAAAATGAAGTTGACTCGTACCGCAACATGGTCAAGCAAAATGCCAAGCAAGGCGGTATCTTCGCTTGCGTCTCGGACAGCTACGACATCTACAAAGCCTGCGAACTCTGGGGTACAGAGCTCAAGCAAGACGTCCTTGACTCAGGGGCAACTTTGGTCGTCCGCCCAGACTCGGGTAACCCCTCGGACGTGGTTGTAAAGTGTTTGTACATTTTGGAAAAGCATTTTGGTTCTACTACTAATGCCAAAGGCTTTCGTGTATTGAATCCAGCAGTACGCATTATTCAAGGTGATGGTATCAACCACGCCAGCATTCACAGCATCCTGTTCTGTATGGAACTGGCTGGCTTTAGTGCAGACAACGTGGCGTTTGGACAAGGCGGAGCATTGCTTCAAATTGTTGACCGTGACACAATGCAATGGGCAATGAAGTGTAGTGCAATTGGTGTTCGCGAAGGTGAATTCCTTGAATGGCGCGATGTCTACAAAGACCCTATCACAGACAGCGGCAAGCGTAGCAAGCGTGGTCGTGTTACACTTTGGGAATCGGGTGGTGAATATCAATCATCAGTTACTATGCCAATGGGATGGACTGACAAAGGTACTGGATGGAATCATGTTCTGCAAGAGGTGTTCCGCGATGGTACTCTTGTAAAAGAGATCACATTTGACGAAGTTCGGGCAAACGCTCGTAAGTAATAGGTTTCCGACAGCTGACTATTTGCGTGGATGGAGGTCGGTAGAACAGACTCTTCGGAGTCTGTTCTTTTTTGTGCATTATGGCAAAATTAGTTTTCAAAAACCACCAATTTTACAATAAGTATTTTACATAATGAATAGACAAACTTACACAAAGGTGTTATAATAACGTATGCCAGGAATAACACGATTAGAAATTAAAGACGAAGTTAACATCAAGTTCCATGATCTTGATCCAAGTACTCGTCGCAAATGCGAAGCTAAACTAAAGTTTCAACTACCACATGCCTTTCACGTACCAGCATTCCGTCTGGGACGATGGGATGGCAAAATTGGATTCTTTACTACAGCTGGTTCAACATATATCAATTTACTTGATAGAGTGCTACCAATCCTACAAGATGAGGGCTGGCAGATTGAGATTGATGACAGGCGAACTAACCATAATTTGCATTTTACGCAAGTTACCGAAGATACATTTTCCCACATACTTTGGCCAAAGGGACACCCTGCAGAAGGCCAGCCTATTAAGATTCGTGATTATCAAGTAGAGTGTATCAATCGCTTCCTTGCTAATCCACACGGTGTACAAGAGATTGCAACTGGCGCAGGTAAGACACTAATGACAGCAGCAATGAGCCTATGTTGCGAACCGTTTGGTCGAACACTTGTTATTGTACCTAACAAGGACCTTGTACGTCAAACTCATGCCGACTACGTCAACATGGGATTAGATGTCGGGGTATACTTTGGTGATGAAAAAGACCTTGGGCATACACATACTATTGCAACTTGGCAAAGTATCAACACATTGATCAAACGCAACAAAGAGGGCATTAGTGCAATTGGCATGGATGCATTAACTGATGATTTAATTGCAGTAATTGTTGACGAAGTACACATGGCCAAAGCAGATGTGCTACGCTCTATGCTAACTGGCCCGTTTGCAAATGTTCCAATTCGTTGGGGATTAACTGGTACTATTCCCAAAGAGGAACATGAGTACGTTAGTCTTATTGCATGTCTGGGCGAAGTTCTACATAGATTACAAGCAAGTGAATTACAAGATATGGGAGTGCTGTCTGCATGCCATGTTAAAGTGTTACAATTTGATGACAAGGTAGAGTACAAAACTTACCAAGAAGAATTAACGTATCTAACTTCCAACGAGAAGAGGTTGGATGCACTTGCTGCTACGATTGCTAAAATTAGTACAGGCGGGAATACGCTTATACTTGTTGATCGTATTGCATGTGGCAAGATGTTAGTAGAACGAATTCCAGATAGTGTATTCGTATCGGGCTCAATGAAATCAAAAGATAGAAAAGAAGAATATGATGAGGTTACAACGGCAACTAACAAGGTTATTGTGGCGACTTACGGTGTGGCCGCTGTGGGTATTAATATCCCTCGTATTTTTAATCTGGTTCTTATGGAACCCGGAAAGAGCTTTGTCCGTGTTATCCAATCAATTGGCCGCGGCATTAGAAAAGCGCAGGACAAGGACTTTGTCCAAATCTGGGATATAACCAGTACTGCAAAATTTGCAAAACGACACTTGGCAAAACGTAAACAATTTTACACAGATGCCAGCTACCCATATCAAACAGAAAAGGTTACATATAAATGAACATCCTCACAGTCGATAATAAATCGTATGATCTCGACAGATTACCAGAAGAGATTGATGAGGACTTGCGCTACGGTGTATTAGATTACTCAAACCCAGCTGAAGTAGATTACATCTTTGTGCCATTGGTATTCCTTGAGAGTTTTTCTTGCCCAGCAGCAGTATTACGTATTGGCAAAGTTGAAGTTAAAGTACCGCTTGATTGGTCACTTATTATTGGCGAACCAGATCACGGCGAACCGGAAATTATCAATGTCATGAGCTTAAATGATCGAGGCTTTAGTACCTACGTGTTTAATCCGATCAATGGCTACAGACCAGAGTGGCACAAGGTAGAAGTAGTAAACATCTACCAAGAAGTAAAGTGGTTTGTACCTAAGTTAAAGTTTGGTCACATACTTGCGGTCCCATTGGCAACAGGTAGCGAACCAATGTGTGCATTCTTTGTAAAAGAAACAAATAAAATTCCAGAAGTACTTGACTTAAACAAAATTTGGTTTTAAAATATAGCTATGGCTACTAAAAAGAAAACCCCGGCTACGGCCGCATACAAGCTGCCAATCGAGCAAGTAATGGCAGCAGTAGATTTGCGTAAAGGCGAATACTACAGTAAACTTGAGCCAGACGAGTTAAAATCGTTGAGTACATATATGGCACAGCGATGGGCAAGTCAAGTGCAAGGCACACGGGACATACAAGAATATTATTTGGTCACAGTCAATGAACTATGCAATCTTGATTATGTAGCAACTAAAAGTGAACATGATGAATTGCGTTGGCGAGTACTTGCACTATGCGGCCTTGGTACAAAGCAACGGCATGAGTTTATTCCGCCTAAAGGTGCTAAAAAAGATAAGCTAACTGCTTGGTTGCTTGAACAGTTCCCAGCATTGCGTGATGACGAGATTGAGTTGTTTCGCATGCTCAATGGCGACGATGAGTTAGCTGATATTGCAGTTGCCAAAAACATGGGTAATAAAGATCTTAAAGAGTTGTTTAAATAGTATGACGGATTATCAATGTCGCTTTTGCAATAAGTCATTTTCTCGCGAAAGAACCTTGAGCAGTCACATGTGCGAAAAAAAACGCAGATGGATGAACAAGGATGATCCTGCAAGTCGGATAGGTTTTAATGTGTGGACTGACTTCATTAAGTATGTGAGCCCAAACACCAAGAAGGAAAAAACATCTGACGATTTTATAAGGAGTGTTGACTACATTGGATTTGTAAAATTTGCTAATTACCTAATTGAACTTCGACCGTTAGAAAGTGAAAAGTTTACTAACTGGCTTTTTAAAATGGGAGTACGATTATCTGATTGGCAAAAGCCCGGGACATATAAACTATATGTGCAAGAAGCTGCAAAAAAAGAAACAGCAGAACGTGCATTGGAGAGAACAATAATTGTAATGGCAGAGTGGGGAGAGACTACCAATAACAATTGGCAAGAATTCTTTGTTAAAGTGGCACCTTCGACGGCGATGAATATGATAGTAATGGGACGTATTAGTCCTTGGATTATATTTTCAACCGATGCAGCCCAGCGTTTATTAGACAGAATGGAACCGGGACAACTTGACAAGGTAGCAGAACATGTGGACACAAAATGGTGGAAAAACAAGCTAAAAAATCAAACAGCAGAAGTACAGTGGATAAACACAACGTTATCGCTGGCAATCAGTACGCCGACTTAGAAAAGCGGCTTGCAACAGTGTTGGAAAAATTAGATGAAATGACACTTGAAGTGCATGCTCTTCACCAACAACAGACTATTCTAATCGAACTTGTTAAAAGCAAAAGTAAACTATGAACCTACCTGACGTAGATATTGACTTTGCAGACAGGGAGCAAGTTCTCCGTTTGCTTCCGCACGTACCAGCAATGCAAAATTCGCAAACTGGGACACGACAAAAACACAAGACTGGGGTTTACTTTCACCCAGTTCCAACTAATCCATATACTGGCTGGTGTGATGTGGATTATCAACAAGCAGAAGAACTTGGATTTTTCAAAGTTGACTTGTTAAATGTAAGTTTGTATCAAGGCATTGGTAGTAAAGCACAATTGGATCAATTGGCAAATCAAGAACCATTGTGGGATTTGCTAGAGCAGGAAGAATTTAGTAATCTATTATTTCACATCAATGGACATGGTTCAATTCTTCGTCAAGTAAAGCCAACATCTATTGAGCAACTTGCAGCAGTGCTTGGAATGATTCGGCCAGCAAAACGTTATCTAATTGGAAAACCATGGGACACAGTTATGCGCGAAGTTTGGACTACACCAGAGAATGGTGATTACTTCTTTAAGAAAAGTCACGCAACAGCGTATGCAGTTGCTATTGTAGCGCAGATGAATCTAATCTGCGAGCAGCTATGCCAGGGATCTTAACTTAGCTTTCTTACAAGGCTAATTTGGCGACGTTTAGTACGTTTAGTAATGACATTATTTAAGCTGGTTTGATAACCGTACAGTACTTCAAAGTCCTTGGTACTGTAAGTTTTTAGTGCATACGTAAACCTGCGCATTTGTTCCTTGAGCACAATGTTAATTGGGATTAAGCGATTGCTACCCCACCACCATTCATCACCTTGCTCAATTAACGCAAGTTTGTCGTTATCGGATTTAAGCAGGTTGTACACATACATAGTGACAACTACATTATCACTATTTTGTATAATCCCAACAAGTTCATGCTCGCCGTAGCGAATTAAGCTCATAAAAGGGAAACGTTCTAAGAATTCTTTAACTTTACTATCCATCGTGCAAGTACTTAGCATTTTATAATCTGGAGGGTTTGCTAAATATGTTTATGGCCACTTTAAACTCAAGCATCCCAACAGCAACGTTAAACTACTCCGGCGCAGGCACGGGACCAAGCGCAACACGTCATGCACCTAGCTATACTGATCAACGCATCACTTGGTTTAAAGGTGTAGACAATCTATTAGATCTTACTATCACCGGGTCAGATCGTCGTCCAGTTAGTCTACTGCGCCGCGAATTGACTATCACAATGTGGGATAGGGAAACAGGCGCTACTATATTTCGTCGTAGAGCAATGCCAACTGTAGCAGAAAATGGTCAAGCCCGTGTTACAGTATTTGCACGAGATTTAATGACACTTGGATCTGGAATCTATGCAGTTGGTGCAACTATGATAAACGAAGATGGACTTGAACTTGCTTTGACCTGGAACCGAGCAATGCAAGGTGTATTTGATGTTGAAGTGATGGATGCACCTATACCAACCAGCCGCAGCTCAAATACAATCATAGAATGGACATCATCAAATAATTTATTTGTATCAAGTGCATTCAACGGCCCGTCATATTATAAAAAAGAATCAAGTCTGTTTACAATTGGATTGTACGCTACAAATTACACTGGTACAATTATAGTACAGGGTACAATGGACGAGAACATAACTGGTTCCACATTGTGGGCAAACTTAAAGGCGCAGGACTATGCAGTGACAACACTTGATCTCCGCGGCTTTACAGGTATAGATCCATACAACTATTACGGTGGTGTTCGTTGGGTTCGGGTGGTCAAATCTGATAGTCCTTCAAACGCTGGCACATTGAATAAAGTTATAATTCGAGTGTAAGCAATTTGACTTTATGTATTCAGTAGTGTATAATACACTATATGAGTTTAGTCGAAAACATTCTTAGGGCACATCTGCCCGCATTAAAGTCAACCTCAAATGGTTGGCTGACAATGAACTGTCCAGTTTGCATGCAGAACGGACAAAGAAGCCACGACACCAAACGGCGCGGCGGCTTCAAATTTGAAACAGATCGTATTGGGTATCACTGCTTTAACTGCGGTTTTACCACTGGATGGCGCCCAGGTCAAAAACTTGGTATCAAACTAATCAAACTAATGCGTGAGCTTGGAATCGATGAAGGTGAAATTCAACGGTTGAAGATCCAATTATGGGACCAAGTAGTTGTAGATGATACTATAATTGAAGAGCCGTTTAAGAAACCAGACTGGCCAGAAATACAATGGCCATGGACAGTTCGAGATCTTAATATTGAAGCAGCAGAATATCTTGACAGCAGAGGAGTGCTTGAACTAACTGACTGGTATACAAGTTCTAGCCCGATACAAGGAATGGAATATCGTGTTATTCTTCCTTATATGGACAATGGAAAACTAATTGGATATAGTGCCCGCTGGATAGGCGATGTACCAGATAAAAAGACTGCAAAGATGATCGCAAGTCGTCCACCGAGCTATGTCTTTAATCTCGAGCATCAAAGCAGTCAAAGAAAATATACAGTAGTAACTGAGGGCGAGTACGATGCGTTATCGCTTGATGGTGTTGCCATTATGACAAATGAGATTAGTCCCGAACAGGCAAAGATAATTGAGGACATTGATAACGAACCAGTAGTGCTTGCTGATAGAGATCATGCTGGGCTAAAGTTGGCATTGCAGGCTGCTGAATTAGGCTGGAGTGTCAGCTTCCCAGAATGGCCACCAGAGATAAAAGATGCTAATCAAGCAGCACAGCAATTTGGTCGTGCTGCTACACTGCAAAGTGTGCTAGAAGCAATTGAGACTAGCCCGTTGAAGATTAAACTAATGGCAAGGCGGTGGTGTGTATAAAGTAAAAATAGTTTGGAAGCTCGGCCAGGATAATGAGGAATGGTGGAACGAATCTTGTATATGGGTGCTTGAAGAATACGGTCTTCCAGGAGACCGTTATACGACTACACTAATAGAAGACTGCTTGATATATAACTTTACAAAACAAGAAGACGCTGCAATGGCAGCATTACGTTGGGGAAACAATTAATGGCAAATGAAGTAAAAGAATACGGATATGAACTACAGAAACTATTTCTGGATTTTATGGTTAGTAATAGAGATTTGGCAGCACGATGCCAAAACGTTTTAGATCCTGAACACTTTGATCGTAGACTAAGAAGTGCAGCAGAGTTTATCAAAACTTATGTAAGTGAACACGGAAACATTCCAGACATTGTACAAGTTAAGGCTACAACAAATACAGACCTGTCACACTTACAAGCACAGGCAGAAGAACACAGCGCATGGTTTCTAACTGAGTTTGAAGGCTTTGCAAGACATAAAGCATTGGAAAAGGCAATTCTGCAAAGTGCAGATATGCTGGACAAGAACGAGTACGGTGCAGTAGAAAAGCTGATCAAAGATGCTGTTCAAGTTGGATTGCCAAAGACATTTGGTACAGATTACTTTGCTGACCCAGCTGGCCGATTGACTGCACTAAAAGATAACAACGGGCAGTTGAGCACAGGATGGAAGACACTCGATGATAAGCTATATGGTGGTTTCAATAGAGGCGAGTTGAACATCTTTGCAGGAGCATCTGGCGCAGGCAAGAGTTTATTCTTACAGAACTTGGGCTTGAATTGGGCTAAGTCGGGATTGAATACAGTATACTTCTCATTGGAACTGTCTGAAGGGCTATGTGCAATGCGTATGGATGCAATGATCTCAGACACACCTACTCGTGAAGTGTTTAAGAAATTAGAAGACGTTGACCTTAAGGTACGTATGGCTGGTAAGAAAGCTGGCGTACTACAAATTGTGCAGTTGACAAATGGTGTAACACCAAATGATTTGCTATCATGGATTAGAGAGTTTCAGACTCAGCGTAAAATTAAAATTGATGCTATCCTAGTTGACTACCTTGACTTGATGATGCCAGCAGGGCAGAAGATTAGCGTTAGCGATATGTTTGTTAAGGATAAACTTGTTGCAGAAGAATTGCGAAACTTAGTTGTTGCAGAGCAGCTATTGTTGGCAACAGCATCACAGTTAAATCGTAGTGCAGTTGAAAGCGTAGAGTTTGATCACTCAATGATTGCTGGTGGTTTGAGTAAGATTCAAACTGCTGATAACGTATTTGGTATCTTTTCTACTCCAACAATGCGCGAACGTTGTATGGTTCAATTACAGTTTATGAAAACTCGTTCAAGTAGTGCAGTTGGGCAGAAGATCGATTTAAGCTTCAATCCAGATACATTGCGTATCAGTGACTTAGATGGTGATACGGTATCAACTACTGTTCGTGCAAGTGATGTATATGACAAACTTAAATCTCGCAGTACTATGGGGACAAATGCATGGGAAAAGCCAACTGGTGCTCATGCATGGGATGTGCCAGCAAATAATTCAGGCGCCTCGCAAGAAACTGCCCCTGTAAAAACGCCTCCGAGTACACAAGGCGCAACAACTGCAAGCCGAGAGTTCTTAAGAGGCATTGTTAGCCGAGAAGAATAATTACTTTGGTAGATATGGCTCAGCTTCTGGCTCAACTTCTTCTTCTGGCTCATTGTCAAAATCAGATGGGGCTAGCTTTGGGCTGTAGTCGTCAACAGGTTCTTCGGTATTAGATTCGGCATCATCGTTATAATCTACAATGTCCTTGCGTAATCGAGAAATTAATGAACTATCCGAAGCAATAATGTCAGCCATACTAACAAAAGCAGCAGTTAGGAGTTTAGACTCTGCAAACGTAATTGGTTGCCCGCTTACCATCTTGTTCAATACTTGCATAAAGCGACTCTGCATCGAATCGCTTACCAGCGGTCTTAGCGCAATCTTTAAACGACTTAGTTCGCTATCAGTAATTTCATGGTCTGGTTCCTGTGTAGCAGAATGCGTGTCGTATTCGCTAATTTGCTGTAGCTTATTTGCCAAAGTTCTAAAATCTTGTGCTGCTGATGAAAGTTGCATTTTCAGTATCTCCTATTAACATTATTTAGCTAAATATATTAATCATGCGTAAACAAACTCGTAGCATCCTCGAAGAAATTACTGGCTTAGTGCCACGTCAAGACAAACATTTGCTTGTCGAAGGCCTAGCGACACAGGCTATTGCCCGTGTAATTAACCTCATTGAGGTCATACAAACTAACTATCCTGAACACCAAGCAGATGAGCTTATCCGTAGATTGCAGTTAGCAATTAAAAATGGTGACCCTGCCAAGTTTACACGCGGAGTACGCTCAATAAAGGAAAATGAACAGTGAAAATTAATGAAGTAAATCGACAGCTTGACGAAGGATTTTTAGATAACTTAATTTCTAAAATTCAAGACATAGCCGGAGACGATGGCGCAACTGGCATAATCCGTGCGTTGCAAGGAAACAATGCAGCTCTTAATAAGTTTGCTGATGCTATTGCAAATTCAGTAACACCGCAAATGACACGTAGAGTTGGCAATTCGCTTAATGCTATCCAAGCTGGTACAGTGCCTATGCCTATTGGTGAAATTTACAAACAAGCGGCCAATGTTGGATCACAGATTGCATCTAAAGATGGCATCGAAGTTAGTCCGCAGTTAATAACACAAACCATTCGATCTAATAAACAAGACATTTTTAAAATTGTTCTTAATGGCGATCCTGGTGACGATGCTACTGTTAAGTTAATATTTGATGCAGTTGCTGGAGGAACTGGAACAGCCAGCATTGGTGTACCGTTTGCAGAAGCAATTAAAACAGTGTCACTAATCGTCGCTGGCACAATTATTTTTATCCAGACTCAACAGCAAGATGCTGAAACTGAGTTTGATGATGCAGCCGTTGAACAGTTCAACACTGTTGGCGCAGAGATTGACAAGTTGCTATTCCTTGATAATTCACCAGCATTACTATCTTTAAAGCCAAATGAGAGACTGCGTGATAATCTTGAAACATTGGTCGTTACATTAATTGGTAACATTAAAAATAAGTTTTTAACACCTGCTGCTGATCAACTTACCGCAGCCGCAGCCAATCCACCAGAAATTATTCAACCAGCATTAGTTACACGATTGCTAGGAAGTCATACAGCTGGTCTTGATGCTGCCGTAGTCAATGCAGTAGTAGCAGCACTAATGCCAATGATAACTGCACAGTTCAAGGAATGGTTAGCTCTTGCTGCAACTGAGCAGACACCAGGCAGACCAAAATCTTATGAATTGTATAGAGCATGGGCAGACAGCACACTTTCAGCACTTGACAATTTAAATATTGGTACTCAACCTACACCTGGCAAGCCACCTGCACCAGTTGGCACACCACCAGATGCAGAAGAAGAAATTCAATCGTTAGCAGATTCACACGATGCAGGAGAGACAGCATTACGTAATGCATTGGCTACTACTCCCAATCTTACTGCTGCCCAAATGAAAGACGTATATGATAAAGCAAGAGCTGCATATGACACCGCACACCCTACACCATGAAAATTTTTGAAATAACATCACCACGTAAGCCAATGCTTACTGAAGCTAAAGCTCGGATTGACCATCCAGAAGATATCATGTTTGACGAGAACGGTATCGAAGGAGCACAACGAGCACTATCAGCACTAATCCATGCTGCTGATAATCATGCAACAACAACTACCATTAAATGGGACGGCAGTCCTGCAGTCATCTTTGGATGGATTGACAAGGGCACATTCATTGTTACTGATAAAGCAGGTATTGGTGCCAAGAAGTACAACGGCCGCCCAACATCAGCAGCTGAAGTAACTGCAATGATTTACAATAGACGACCAGACCAAGCAGGCCGCGCAGAGTATGCTGCATTGTTTGGCGCAATTTACGACTTGCTTAAACGTGCTACCCCTGTTAGTCTTGTTGGTAAAATGATTCAGGGAGATATGCTCTGGATGAAGCCAACAGATCTAACTAAGTCTGAGTCGGCTGTGAGTTTTACACCAAACAAAATCGTATATAATATTGATATCAAGTCTGATTTAGGAAAACAAATTGCAAAGAGCCGTGCCGGAGTTGCAATTCATGGGGTATACGAATCTGCTGATGAAGCAGCATCCAAGGATGGCGAACCTACCCCAACAACTCCAACTGCTCTTGGATTAAAGAACTCACCGGGCCTTGTTATATTTGGGCCAGAAACACAAATTGCAACTGACACTGCAATTAAATTACCAACAGCTGATATTGACAAAGTGCAAGCACTCATAAACAGCCCAGCTGCCGCACAAATTGATGATATGTTAGATCCGTTTGCCATTGGAGCATTGAAGATTGCTAACTTACCAGATATCTTTAAGAGCTTTGTTAACTACAATGCACGTAGAGGACAAGAAATTACTAATGGTAAAGTAGTTGCCAGTGCATTTATGAAATGGTTAGTAGCAGACAGCGGATTAACTCCAAACAAGCAAGCAAACGTGGCACAGCACCTAAAGGAATTTAGCAGACCGTTCCAGACTGCATGGGACATTGTAGCAGGTATTACTGTTATTAAGCATAAAATCAAAGATCAGTTAGATAAAGCTACTGCTGGAAGTGGCGTGCAAACAAGTGGTGGCCACGAAGGTTTTGTATCAGCAACACCGCATGGTAAGATTAAATTAGTGAACCGACCAGTGTTCATGAAAGAGGTATAACATGGAAGAAGACAACAGCTTTAGTTTTATTAAAGAAAACTGTAATGAAAGCAAGATGTTTCGCAATGCGAGTATTAGCCAATTAACACTACGTGACACAGTAGATAGTGTTTTTCTTAATTTACTTACTTTATATTTGTTTAGTAAAGAATTTGAAACAGCACCGTTTGCACAGGACTATGCCCATCGTACAATGATGTATGGTAATTTCACGTTGCCAAGAGTTGGCGGAACTGATCTTTACCAAGGCCTACACATCATCTTAAATCCCACTGGTCCAACAGCACAAAATCTTAAAGCGCCTGATCAGAACTTAGTACTAGCTAAACAGCTACGGACGAATGCTAAATTAGTTAAGCAGTTCCTAATTGGTATCACCGACGGAACACTCGACCGTATTACTGCAATTAGATTAATGTACCGCATCGAGGGTCAGATGGGTATTGATATTAGTAACTATAAGAGCCTGCGTCGATTGATTACTGATTGGGAAAATCTTTCAACTACACAACGACAGTTATGTGTGACAAGATTACTCCAGTATTATCATCTTCGTGGTAAGCGTAGTGAATTGTTACCAGTACTTGAAGTATTGGCGAGAAATAAAGGTATGGAAATGACTCAAGCAGGCAATGCAGAATTAGCAGCAGTCGGAGCAGGGGCAATTGTAGGATCACGATCAGGAAATGGTTTCTTGGCTGGTATTGCAAAGGCCGGTGCTGCTGGACTTGCTGGATATGCACTTGGCCGAGCAATTCATTCGGTAAAATAATGGAACAACGAGAAGATAAAAAATCATGGATGGTGCCTGGAGCACACATGGGGGCTGACCCTGAATTCTTTACAGCTTGGACACTGTATGATATTAGTCCAGCATCGGGAAAAAGCCGTGAAAATTTAGCTTCGTTAATGAATATCATTGCTAATCGTGGACAACCGTTGCTTGCTGGTGTTGACTGCATAGACCAGCAGGATGTTACAAATGGCTTATTTGGAGAGAATATCACAGGACTACACCGTGTATGGTGTTTAAAATGGATTGCTGAACGTATTGGGCAAATGACAGAAGATACACTAGCAGTAGATAGTCAAGGTAAAATATTAAATATTGGACTAACCGAGACGGCAGTTCTCAATGGACACACTATTACAACTGGTCCAGACGCAAATACGTTTTACATTAGACACGATTCTTTCTAGATGGCATAAGTATAGTAGGAAGTATTACTTCCCATTATACTCAACTTTGACTCAACTTTAACTCACTTTAACTTGCAAATCTCGAGATTTGCAATATACAATATTGCGGAAATGAATGTAATGTCTGATAACACACGCCCATTGGCTGAAAATACAAGTTTAGAAATGCACGTGGAATTGTGTGCAGAACGATATCGTAGGCTTCAAGAAAAGATTTCGATGGTTGAAGACCGCCTGGGTAATATCCATGTTGACTTTGCATCATTTAAAACTGAAAATCAAAAAAATCTTAGCGAAATTAAGAATTTATTAAGCACTGCTAAAGATGAGAAGTTTAAGATTATGATAACCTCCACAGCAACAGTAATCGTAGGATTACTTGCAATGCTTGGTTATGTAATTACACACCTAACAAAATAATGCAAATTGTAGTTGAAGCAAAATTGGTATGGGCTCGCAAGGGCAAGGGAATAGCAAAAAAAGTTAGATGCACCACTGGACGTAAACGTGGTAGAGTAGTAAGTTCTGCAGCAAGTTGCAGCAAAAAAATTGATATTAAAAAACGAATTCGGTTCACACGAACCAAAGCAAAGATGCGTACTCGATTCATAATGAAGTCGAGGCGAACTAAAAAGTTTAACCCAATCTCGAAAAGAGTGGCTAAGCTAAACAAACCAAAACACTAAATAAGCTACTGGAGAACACTATGAAGTTTAATGACATTACAACAATACAAACACCGGCTCAAGCTGCACGCCGTGCGTTACGCCGCGAAAGCATTCAGGTACAGCCATTAGGCGGCCGTGCTTTACGCGAAGAGCTAACACGAGTTACCCGTGAAATCGACGCTTTATCAAGCAACGGTGGCGCAGGCTATGCCCGAGCTATTTTGCAAAAAGAAGTATACGAGGATATGGCAAATGTAGATCCAATGCTTTTTGAAGCAGACTTGGATGATAGCGAAATTGAACAAGCTGAAGTTATTATTGCAGCCCGCGCCATGAATAAAGACTTTCAGGGCATGATCGAAGACGTTGCTGATATGCTTGGTAGCGATATGATTACTTTGATTGACCAAATCAAATCACGATTTGGTGATGGTGCAGGTGAACAGTATGCACAAACTGTTAAAGCAGCACTTGAAGGTGCAATTGATAGTTTAATGCAAACTAAAGATGCATTAGATTCAGCTATTACTGGTTTGTCTGATGGTGGCGCAATGATGGCACCAGCAGGACAGCAAGCTCCTGGTGAAGAAGTTCCAGCTGCCCCTATTTTTCCAAGTAGCGCAGGTCCTGTAAGTGAACCAACTGGCCGGGAGATGAAGAGTGATATTGCTTGAACTATCTAGCGTAGATCAGGGATTTGCTAACGCCGTTAAAATGTTGCTTATTAAAGGGCAAAATGACGGTTTAGCAACAATTCCAATGGCAGACTTAGTTCAGCGGTTGAACAAGATGGGATTTAGTGCTGGCAATCAAATTGATGCTATACGAGGTCTCATTGCTACATTCAAAGCAAAGAATAATGATTTAGTAGCTGACGTTAATAACAATGATATTAGGTTAACAACTGTTCCAACAGCTGACACTGAAGATCAAGCATTAAAGAATCAGGAAACTGTAAGCAAAGATGCAACCAAACAAGCACGTAAGGATTTAGGATTATGAGTCGCGTAATGTTAACTGCTAGCGAAGCACGATTAAAGTCTTTACAAGACATTTATGTATTGCGTGAAATCCGCGACCTTGAAGAAGAAGTTATCCTTGCTGCTGCTGCTGGAGAAGTTGAAGTAATAATTACAACTACAAGCACCATGACAAAGAATATATCCGAATCAGGTTATTTGCTTGCAACTGAATATTTCAACGCTTGGAACGGTACACGTGACGACCGCCAAAAGACATTGCAAATGTCCAAAATTATACAATACTTTTCAGATCTCGGTTATACAATCGAACGCCAAATCAATCCAGGAACACAAACCACTTTTCAGTGGATTTTAGCCTGGTAAATCATTGACTTATTATACACGAGTGTGTATAATAAGTTATAATGATAAATTTCAACCCCTTATACAACTACGAAAAGCTAGCCAGGATCGAAGGTCCCAGTCGGCTCTATCAAACCCCCGATGGCTCTAAAGTACCCAGCGTAACAACCATCCTTAGTGCCACTGCTGACAAGACTTTTCTTGTTGCATGGCGCAAACGTGTAGGAGATGCTGAAGCAACACGTATCTCAACCGAGTCTGCAGGACTCGGTACCTTAGTTCACAAGCACGTTGAAAACTTTCTTGAAGGCATTGAACGCCCTGCTGGTAATAACGATGTCCGCAAGCTAGGACGAGAAATGGCAGATCAAATTATTACACACGGCTTGCCAGACGTAACAGAAATTTGGGGCATGGAAGTGCAACTATATTGTCCAGGGCTATACGCAGGCACAACTGACTTGGTTGGGATGTACAAAGGCGTGCCAGCAATCATGGATCACAAGACAGCAAAGGTGATGAAGAAGCCTGAATGGATGCAAGATTACTTTATTCAAACTGCTGCATACGCCCTTGCGCACAACGAAGTCCATGGTACTAAAATTAGGACTGGGGCATTGTTCATGGTAGATCGAAACAAGGAATACAAAACATTTGTAATCGAAGGAATTGAGTTCGACAAATACTCAGATTTATGGCTTCAACGAGTAGAACAGTATTATAAACTAAACTAAGTATTGCAGTGAAAAACAGAACATTAGAACATTGGTTTATGGATCGACAAAGTAAATTGGCCGCCTGGCGCGAATGGCGGAGTGAATTAGCAGCAATGTCGGATCCGTACACAGAAGTTGCAGAATGGTGGAAGTTTGTTCCACTTGTAAACAAAAAGGTTGACCCTTGGCGCACAGAACTTTGGCCAGATCCATGGTCGCTTATTAGCGGCGGTGAGTTTTGTCAAAATGCACAAGGACTTGGAATGTTCTACAGCTTTGTTCTTAGCAGCATTGATTGTGAACTTGTATTAGCAATGGTAGAAGAAATTCCGCGACTAATGGTAATAGTAAACAACACTAAATTATTAAATTATTACGACGGAGAAGTGATTGACACGGAAACTGCCAATCTGCAAATTTTACAAACCTGGACGGCTAATGACCTCGCAAGACTGGTTAAAGTGTAAACTTATTGCGTCAAGGTCAGAGGTTAAGTACGTGTCAGACATAACAATTAGAATTTAAACTGGAAACAAAACAATATGAATAAAAGTGTAATCAATGTAGTAAAAAGAGATGGCCACAAAGAGCCATTGGATATTAACAAAATCCATTTAATGGTAGAGGAAGCATGCGAGGGGTTAGCAGGAGTTAGCGTTAGCCAAATTGAAATGAATGCAGATTTGCAGTTTAACGACGGCATTACATCGGCAGATATCCAGGAAATTCTTGTACGTAGTGCAAGTGACTTAATTAGTTTAGACAAACCAAATTACCAATTTGCTGCGGCACGTTTGCTATTATATGGCTTACGCAAAATTGTATTTGGCAAATTTGACTATGCGCCGTTATATGATTTAGTAAAGTCTAACGTTGCCGCAGGCGTATATGATGCAGAGCTGCTGGAGCAATACAGCGAATCAGACTGGCGCCAACTTGATGTGTATATTAACCATCAACGAGACCTTGACTTTACCTATGCTGGTATGCGCCAAGTAGTAGACAAATACCTTGTGCAAGACCGTAGTAATGGCCACATCTACGAAACACCGCAATACATGTACATGATGATTGCTGCAACATTGTTTGCAACTTATCCAACGGCAACACGCCTAGGCTATATTCGCCGTTATTACGATGCAATCTCTACATTTAAAATTAACATTCCTACTCCAGTAATGAGTGGCGTGCGTACACCCATTCGTCAGTTTGCCAGTTGTGTATTAGTTGATGTTGATGATACACTATCTAGTATCTTTAACAGTAGTTCAGCAGTGGGTTATTACATTGCTCAACGAGCTGGTATTGGTCTGAACGTGGGTCGTATTCGTGCCATCAATTCTAAGATCCGTGGTGGCGAAGTTGCACACACAGGTGTCATTCCTTTCTTGAAAGTGTTTGAATCAGTTGTGCGCAGTTGCACACAAAATGGTGTTCGTGGTGGATCGGCCACTGTTCACTTCCCAATCTGGCATAAAGAGATTGGCGATGTTATTGTTCTAAAGAATAACAAAGGTACCGAAGACAACCGTGTACGTAAACTTGATTATTCGATTCAGTTAAGCAAGATCTTTTACGAACGTTTGTTGTCCAATGGTGACATTACATTGTTCTCACCGCACGATGTTCCGGGCTTGTATGAGGCATTTGGTAATAACGAAGTGTTTGATGCATTGTATGTCAAATACGAAAACAATCCTAAGATTTCCAAGAAGACTGTCAAGGCTATGGAATTGTTCAGCGAGATCCTTAAAGAACGTGCTGAGACTGGTCGCATCTACATCATGAATATTGATCACTGTAACAGTCACAGTAGTTTCACTGACATGGTGCGTATGAGTAACTTGTGCCAGGAAATTACATTGCCAACAGATCCTATTCAAGGATTAGATGATACCGAAGGCGAAATTGCATTGTGCATCTTGAGTGCAATTAACGTTGGTAATTTACGCGAGCTTGATGACTTGAAGAACTTAACTGAGTTAGCAGTACGTGCATTAGATCAGATCATCGACTATCAACGTTATCCAGTTATTGCAGCAGAGATTAGTACTAAGGCTCGACGTAGTCTTGGCATTGGCTACATTGGCCTTGCACACTACCTTGCTAAGAAGGGTTTGAAGTACAGTGACGTTGAAGCAGCGCAGTCAGTCAATCGACTAACAGAAGCTTTTCAATACTATTTGATTAAAGCAAGTGTACAGTTAGCCAAAGAGCAAGGCAAGTGTGAGTATTTTAGCCGTACAAAGTATGCGCAAGGTATCTTGCCAATTGACACATACAAGCGTGATGTTGACGAGTTCCTGGGTACAGACTTGCACTACGATTGGGAATTGTTGCGCAGAGAAATTGCCGAACATGGTATGCGTCACAGCACACTAAGCGCACAAATGCCAAGTGAATCAAGTTCAGTTGCCAGTAATGAAACAAACGGCATCGAACCTCCGCGTGCAGCAATGAGTATTAAAAAGTCTAAAAAGGGACCTCTAAAGCAAATTGTCCCACAGTACGGTAGTTTGAAAAACAACTACTCATACTTGTTTGAGGAAGGTGTACAAGGTGGATACGTTAAGATTGTTGCAGCAATGCAAAAGTATTTTGACCAAGCGATCAGCGGCAACTGGAGTTACAATCCCAAGCACTATCCCAACAACGAAGTGCCAATGAGTGTTATGTTCAACGATCTTTTAACTACATATAAATTGGGCTGGAAGACTAGCTACTACCAGAATACATATGATATGAAGGGCGAGGATGAGGATAATATTTCCTTTAACCAAACAACCCCATTGCAATTGCAGCAAGTAGATGATTCCGAGGCCTGTGAGGCTTGCACAATTTGAAGAACAACATGACAGCAACAGTTTTTAATATTAATAAAGTAGACTTCACTAAGCAACCAATGTTCTTTGGTGAAGCACTAAATGCTCAGCGATTTGATGTATTCAAGTATCCAATCTTTGATAAGCTAACGCAAACACAGCTTGGATACTTTTGGCGTCCAGAAGAAGTGTCACTGCAAAAAGATCGTAGTGACTACCTTGACTTCCGTGATGAACAAAAGTTTATCTTCACTGCAAACCTGAAGTATCAAATCTTGCTGGATAGTGTACAAGGTCGTGGACCAGCAATGGCATTCATGCCATACTGTTCATTACCTGAGCTTGAAGGTTGCATGAATGCCTGGCAGTTCTTTGAAAACATCCATAGTCGCAGTTATACACACATCATTAAGAATATCTACAGTAACCCAAGTGAAGTGTTTGACACTTTGCTTGACGACGAAAAGATTCTTGCTCGTGCCAAGAGTGTTACTAAAAGCTATGACGAGTTTATCGATACTGCAAATCAATACTTTTACGGTGGCAAAGGAACATTGCGAAATGTTAAGAAGAAGTTGTTCCTGGCCATGGTCAATGTCAATGCGCTTGAAGCACTTCGTTTCTATGTGTCATTTGCATGTAGTTTTGCATTTGGCGAGTTAAAGAAGATGGAAGGGTCTGCAAAGATTATTAGTCTTATTGCCCGTGACGAAAGTCAACACCTAAGCATCACAAGTCATGTTATTAAAAATTGGTTCAAAGGTGACGAGCCAGAAATGCAAGAAATCGCAAATGAGAACATTGGTGCCATTGGCGAAATTTATGATCAAGTTGTTGCAGAAGAAAAAGATTGGGCTGACTATTTGTTTAGTAAGGGCGCAATCGTTGGTCTAAATGCAAAGCTGTTACATCAGTATGTCGAACACATTGCTAATCGTAGGCTAAAAGGCCTAGGCATTGAAGCTCGATATGATCGTAGTGCAAATGACAATCCGCTGCCGTGGACTGAGCATTGGACCAGCAGTAAAGGCTTGCAAGTCGCTCCTCAGGAAACTGAGATTGAAAGTTATGTTATTGGTGGTATTAAACAAGACGTAAGCAAAGATACTTTTGCTGGATTTAAACTTTAAGGAAAAAAATGTTACTTGATATTAAAAAAGATGGCGATGTAGTTACACTGAAAATGAGTTCAGGTGAAGAACTAATTGGTACGTACAAAAATGATGATTCGACATCATACACAATTGATCGTCCAGTTACACTAAGTGTTGGACCCAAAGGTGGCCCTGCTCTTACTCCGTATTTGATGACAGTAAATCCTGCTACTACACGCAATCTTAAAATCAATCGAGCATTGGTAGTGTGTATGGCAAATACTGACAAGGAACTTGCTGATCAATATAGTTCAGCAATGAGCGGTATTCAAGTTGCTCCAGCAGGATTTAGACTGTAATGCCAGCAGCTCATCGTCAAGGTGATGCCAATGACGGTGGCGGCACAGTAGAAGGTGTTGCCCAAGGCACTGTTTATATCAACGGCAAATTAGCAGTCATTGATGGTAGCAGTGTATCTGGGCACGGAACTGGGGAACACAGTGGCCCAGTTACTGCAAATGGTAGTGCTACCGTGTTTATTGGCGGCATTCCTGTAAATAGGCAAGGTGATGCTGATACATGCGGCGATGGGCGAGCGGCTGGTAGTCCAGATGTATTTGTAGGGCCATAATAAACAAGTCTCCCATAAATATATGGGAGATTTCAACTTATGTGCGTACAAAAACCAACTGGCAACGGAGCAAGAAAAAAGACCCCAAGCGGCATTGTTTATTACGATGACACGCCTGATGGGCATGCTGCCCAAGCCGAAGACGAAGCAGCATCTAGCGGCCCCGGGTCAGATGAAGCAGTACATCCAGCCCCAGCAGGCCCACCGTCAGAACAGGCCACGCCTGCAGAAGATTGTACTGTGTATTCTGACAAGCTATGGGATACTGCATGCAGCAAATATTATAGGTTTGCCCACATGAAGATGAAACCAGATACTCCTGCAATTGCATGTAGTTGGCAGCATCTTTGTCAAGAGATACTTGACAAAATTATAATTGGCGGCCTTAAGTTTAACATTAACTCTGCATATAGAAGTGCATCATATAATGCTAAAATTGGAGGTGCATCAAAGTCTGATCACTTAACTGGTTGCGCAGCCGACATTGCTACTGGCAGTGTTGAAGGAAATAAAGCATTGTTTAAATGGATTGGAAAATCTGGACTTCCATTTAGTCAAATTATATTTGAAGGTAATTGGGTCCACGTTGCATATAACGGAGCAAGCCCAGCAAGTGTTGCAGTTTTAGTAACGCGCACTGGCAAGCCTTCTTATGAGAATGGTGGCGGAAAGTCTGGATCTCGGTTACCACCAGACTTGAAGTGGGCATAAGTACAGCATGGCAGACATTCCAATCATTCCCGGCGTTAGTGTAGCAACCAAAGGTATTCTAAATAAGCCACTCAAGGACATTATATGTGCCTTGTTGTTCGGCGGCATAAACAATATGCTAAAGGGCCCATTACTTTGCGTGAACATCGACCTAGATAAACTTATTCAAGACCAGTTCCCCGGTGTACCAAGTCTTGCTGATCTTGCAGCAGAGTTAAAAAATGTAAAAGATCAGCTTAAAGCAGCAGAAGCATTGTGCGGCATACCCGAAACCCTTGCCCGCGTAAATGCAGCCATTGCCGAAGTACAAAGTCTATTGGCACTAGACGGCCTTTGTGCAATTCCGTTAAAGGCACCACCTATCCCAGATGTAATTGCTCAAGTTATTGATGCAGAGTTTGCTGAAATGAACGCAATCTTAAATGATCTTGGACGATTAAGTAAGCCGCAGGTATGTTTAAATGGTGACGGTGGAATAAACACAGGAACATACAACCCTTCGAGCATACTTGGTAGTATCCAAGGGCACATAAGTCGCATGGAAGATATACCTGCAGCCAAGTTAGCTCAATTAAAATCTAAATTGCAAGGGGTTGGCAAAGCATTGGACAAATCAATCAATCGACAATTGTTCCCAGATTTTAGACATAAGCGTAATCTAGCAACAGGCAGGTTGTATGTGCCACAACAAACTTATGCACAAGCTGGTATTGTCCCCATTAGCTCGCCAATGGCTAATACTCAGGTTCCTATTATAACAATGGATGCGCCACCTGCATTGCAATGGAACCCACCTTATCCACCAAGTGATACTCCAAACTTAAAGCAAGCAACAGCAACAGCGCAGATGTTAGTTACAAGTATGTCAAAGACAGCAAGCTATCCAGTTGATGTAAACGGTATCCGTAATGAGAATATTTGGTTGGCAATGTTGGGTCCAGAAGTATATGCAATGGCTATTGCAGCAATGACACCGGTTGATCCGCTGTTTACTCAGCAAGATCCAATGTATGACTATTGCGGCAAGTTGGTTGGATATACGTCAACAGTTATTACTGGAGACATTACAGCAATTGGTGGTGATCCAGCAGCTGATGCACAATTAAAGCCACCTCTTACAAACTTTAGCATAAACTGGATTAGCGATCGCGATGGCAAATCATGCTGGGGTGTAACAGGTGTACAAAGCGAGCAAATAGTAAACGGCCGCAAAGCAGTGCATCTCGACGATAGCCCAACAATTGAAATCCACAGAGGATACAATCATACGTTTAGTATTCCTTCTATGAATATTGGCGGATCGGGTATAGCAGATGAATGCTTTATATGCCACGTAGGGACAGATTTAAAGCCACGTAAAGAGAATGGCCATGTAGTGCCGTTCAATCTTGGCCTTGCACGGTTAGAAACATACGAGCTATTAGAAGATGCAAATGGATCATTTGATGATACGTATGCACTAGAACGTAAAGTAAGTTTTCCTACCGGTACTACACTTTACTTTGCAGCCGAAAACCGCGTGTATTCTGGAAAAACTGCACCAACTACACCAACTGAATCAGTATGGTGGTATAATACTGTAACTTGTCTTGCACAACGTTGGGTAGTTGATGCAGTTGCAAATGATGGCACTGGAAGCTGGGTTAGCGTAACTGATGAAGATCGAACCAATCACTGGTTCGGTTCAAGCATCAGATATAACGAGCCCAATGTAGACTATCTTGCATACAGCAACAAAGATGGATCTGTATTTGGCCTACTAAAGTTTATTTAATGAAACATCTTGATGACATTAAAATGACTTATTTTGAACACTTGCGATTTGCATGGTCGCTTGCTGCTGCATCATTGATACATGGAGTATTTCCAATGTTCTTCACTGATTACGTTTCTAACAAAATACAACAACGACATGAAAACACGAACACTACAAAATAATCAAGTAGTACAAGAATTGGATAAAGCAGTTACACTAGAAGTATACACCAAGTGTCCTGCAAAGTACAAATTAACTGATATGGAAACTGGCGAAGAGTATGTTGGGTACGCAACCGAAGGTAAGAACAGCTGGCAAAAGCTAGACACAGCCGTATTATAAATACATTTAATAAACATAGTAACATTAGTTTACTCTCTAACGATACACAATAAACAATATGCAAGTAATTCTTTTAAACGGAGTCTGGCGCAGCGGTGCTGCCCCTATGCGATCAATAGGGTCGTATAAAGTCGCACACACATTACGGAAAGCAGGTATATCTGTAAAAGTAATCGACTTCATTGACAAGCATACACGCACAGAACTGGTTGACTTGTTAAAACTTTTCATTACAGATGATACTGCCTGGATAGGATTTAGCAGTACATTCATGGCTGAAACAATCGAAACACCTATTAAGAACGCCGACGGCACTACAACAATTTTGAGACGACAACGCAGAGCTGGTATCAATGCTGAAATTGACAATGCATTTGGAACTATTAAAGAACTATACCCATCTATTAAGCGGGTTATTGGCGGAGTAATGGCCGATTCATTGGCTGCAGATGATTTGAAAAACTTTGATTACGGCTTTGCCGGATATGCCGAAGGACATGCAGTTAATTTGCATAATTTTATAACAAACAATAGTCCAGTTCCAATGTTTAAAGAACAGGCACCTGGATTCTTTTTATTAAGTTGGCCTGGGTTAGATGCGCCGTACAATATTCAAACAGATGATTTTACCTGGCACGATGATGATGGCGTACAACCCGGCGAAACACTACCATTGGAAACAGCACGCGGTTGTATTTTTAAATGTAAATTTTGCTCTTACCCAGAAATTGGTAAAAAGAAAGGCGAAGCAGTTCGTAGATTTGAGCATGTTGAGCACGAAATTAGACGTAACTACGAAAAATGGGGCATTACACGCTACTTCATGCTAGATGACACATTTAATGATGATCCAGATAAAGTAAAAGAATTTAGAGACATGGCATTGACATTGCCATTTAAACTTGAGTTTAGCGCATACATACGTGTTGACTTGGTCTGGTCCAGACCAGAAACTGCTGTATGGTTAAAGGAAGCTGGATTGAAAGCTGCATTTTTTGGAATTGAAAGTATGCATCCAGAAGCAGCCAAAGTCGTTGGGAAGGGTTGGAATGGTGGTCCACATGCAAAGCCATTTATCGAAAAGCTTCGCAAAGAAATTTGGGGCGACGACGTAAGTATTTTCTTAAGTTTTATAATTGGACTAACTCCAGAAACAGCTGAATCAGTAATGGAAAGTTTTGAATGGGCGAAACGTATTGACATCCAAAGTGCAAGCTTCAAAGCACTATTCATTCGAGATATTGGTAAAACTGGCAAGTATGTAAGCGAGTTTGAAACAGATGCTGCCAAATATGGTTATAAAGTTATTAACATTATATCAAAGGAAGATCCTGTACCAAAATGGGAAAATTCAAACAATACTAATCTAAGCGATAGAATGGCTTGTGCAAGACTTGAACGAACATTAACACACGGCCGTCGCGAACACAATCGACTAAACGAATGGACACTGTTGGCATACGGTACACTTGGGTACCCTATTAGCGATGTTGCACGTATATATGAAACTGACATTCCCTTCTTGCAGGCTGCAAACATAGTAGCTAAAGAGTGGAGAAAACGTTATTTCGATGAAATAGTATCGAAACAAATATCAGCTGAACAGCTTTCTTAAACCATTGACAGATTAGTGTTCTGATGCTATAATATAGCATATGTTCGAAAATAAAAAAGCCTACTACGATTACGAAATACTCGAAGAGTACGAGTGTGGTATTATGCTAGAGTCGTGGGAAGTAAAAGCCATTGCCAACAAAGTGTGCGCCATAGTAGGATCACACTGTAAGGTCCTTGACAGCGATGTATTTTTGATTGGAGCAAGTATAGGCTCATCTGCGAATGAGCAACAACGTACTCGCAAGCTATTGCTACATCGTAAAGAAATAAATCGTCTTGTTGGCAAAACAAGGGAAAAAGGCTTGACACTTATCCCGTTAAAATTGTATAATAAGAATGGGAAGTTTAAGTTATCAATTGGTGTTGCTCGTGGTAAGAAAGAATACGACAAGCGAGAAACTGATAAGAAGCGTGATATCGAGTTAGAAACACGAAAGATTGTCAAAAGCCAAAAGTTAGCATAAGTAAATTGAACAGCGTAAAGTAGGGACTGAAAAATATTCAAGAACCGAGTTCGAATCTCGGTGGGTCCACCATAAAGCATATTACTGCACAGCATTTTGACTTCCAGGTCTTTTGTATGTTGTGGTCGTACTGTAGTGTGTTTTATAATGGGCCCAAACTGGTTCTCGATTGGGTATCAAGTATGTGTTCTATCGCTCGGCAATGTAGAAGCCGTTAGGATTGGGGTAACCTGGTCGTAGAAGCAAAACAAAAATAAATGCAAATGACGAAAGTTACGCATTAGCAGCCTAAACACTGCTTAGGGTAGTTATACCTCGTAACAGAAAATAACAAGAAAGCACCTTCGGGTGCTTTCCTTTTGGCTCAGCGATTTGTAATTTTCAATTTGGAAACAGTTTCTGTTGACAACACTTAGCAAATCTGTTACATTGTATTATTCATTTAAAATTTACAAGGATTGCATTGATGAAAAAGTTTTTAGTATTACTAGCAGTATCTATTTGTTCAGTTGCTCATGCTGCGTACACGGCAGAAAATAAAATTATCAAGGTTGTTATACCAAACTCATCAGCCAGTGGATTGGCTACTGTTTTTAATTATATGGAAGCCTATGCTTCGAAACAGAATATAAACATGATACCTGTGTTTAAACCTGGTGCAGCCGGTAAGATTGGAATAAGCTATGCTAGTAAAGCAAAGCCAGATGGTGATACTCTTTTACTGGCAACGCTCAGTGACTATGTAGAATCGGCAAATTCCAAAGAATTTGATAACGTAACACCATTGACTAAAACTGCATTAACCCTTGTTGCTAGCAAGAAAAGTAAAATTAGAAATATCGACGATATTGTTAAACAAGAACAAGAAACTAGTGGTAAGTTGACATGGGCTCATGCGTCATCTGCGCAACTGCATCAAATCGACAATTTAGTCAAAGCCAGCTACTTAGATGTAAACAAAATTTATAAAGTTCCGTTTTCAATATCAACTGGATTCCATTCAAGTATTATCAATGGTGACGTAGATTTGGGATTTATTTTACCACGTGCAGCAGAATCATTAGCGGCCATTGGACATTTGACTATTGTGGATATTGATGAATCAACAAAACAAAAAATGTTAACTAAAGCCAATGGTACAGCATTATTTTTGCCTGTACACTCTCCAAACGAATCAAATATTTTCTGGAACAAGTTTGTGCAAGGATTGATGAATGATAACGATTTTAAACGGCTCTTAAACGAAATTAGCGTTGAACGCTACACCAGTACCGGACCAAAAAGTTTGGATAACGTTATAATGAAGTATAAACAGCAATGAACAGAACAGCAATAATTTCACCAGGATTTTTAAAGCCGTTAAACGGGGTACCTTTAACGTTAAAGCAGAAAAAAGACATAGTCGGATTTATGGCCAAGCAACCTGCAACTGTTAGTGTAAGCAAAGATATAGAACAGTTTATGCAACGGTTAAACGCAATAACAAGCTACAGCGAGATTCCAGATACAGTAATAGTTGGTTACAATGGGCTAATAGAAAGAAATTTAAACTTTAAAGACGCGTACGATTTGCTCAAGTTAACTTTGAAAATAACTGCTAACAGACTTGCCGAAAAACCTAAAGAATGTCTGATCACTGGCACTGTTGGAGATAGTATTAGTAATACACACTATGAAAGCCTAGTACAAGCAGGATTTGTTGGCTGCTCTCTTTCGCCAAAGTGGCATGGAATTGACGCTGCCCAAGAAAGTATATATCTCAGTAAGAAGGATCCATCTCACTGGTCTTTGAATGCTGTGGTAGATAAAAAAATAAAATTGGCAACACCCAATACTATGGGAATAGCATTGACATTTAGACAAGAGCAGATTTACCAAATGATCTGTACTCATGGAATGACAAATCATCAGATTGCTAAACGTTTAGGTATTAGCGAAAGTACAGTCAAATTGCACATTGGTATTGTACTAAAAAAATACAATGCTCAACATCGTAGTCAACTGATTATTATGGATAAACAGCCTAGACTATAGTGCAGGTAGTTGAATTGCAATCAGTTGTAACTATAATATACAACAAAGGAGCACTCAATTGCAACAACAGGTTAAAAATAATTTTGCTGAATTAACATCTAAACAGCGTGACGTATACAATTTAATTGCTACTCGAGGCATTAGCAACAAGCAAATTGCCAGAATATTGAGTATCAGTGAGAGCACAGTCAAAGTACATGTAAGTGCCGTTATGCGTAAGTTTTGTGTCAACACCAGAACCCAACTAGCAATCTGGGGCACTTAAAGGTATACTGCACTCTTTAAGTAGTTCATAAGTAGTGCAATGAACAACTACCTCAATGGATATTACATAGTCGACGGTGAAATTATTGAAAATAAAGTATATGCTTTATTGCGAGCCACTGAAAAAAAAGCCGAAGTTAATTGGTGGTTTTACGATGAGGTATTTACAAAGGCCAACAGCACCTTTGGGTTATACCATTTGTCAGTTGAAGAACTGTATAAACAACGTGCAATCCAACTTCGGGAGTCATATGACTATCTGATCCTGAACTACAGCGGCGGTAGCGATAGTCACAATATATTGCACACGTTTTTAAAAAATAATATCAAGCTAGATCATATTTTTGTGCAATGGCCCGAACGTTTAATGGATCGGGGCTTATACATCCCAAATGCAATAGACAAAAGCAATGCAAATTTTCATAGCGAATGGGATCTGGTCCTTAAAAAGGATTTAGAATGGTTAGGCCAACACCATCCTGAAATTAAAATTGAAATCGCTGATTGGACCACTACAGTCACTGATAAGTTTTATAATGATGACTTGTTTGCAAATGCTGTTAGTAATTTACCTAGCATTGCCCGAGCTCAAAAACAACACACTTTCAGTCCAACAGAAGGTACACTAGCACTTGCTGGTAAAAAAGTTGCTAGTATATTTGGAGTAGATAAAGCTCAGGTCACATTGGGTGCCAAGGACAAATGGTACATGAGTTTTGTTGATACTGCATGCATGGCCCATGCAAATCCAGATAATCCCGACGGAACTGAATACTTTTATATCACGCCAAAATTTCCAGAGCTGGCAATTTTACAAGCATACAAAGTTGCAAAATGGTATACTAATCATCCAGAGAAGTTACATCTTGTGCGTGGGAAAAAAATTCGACGAGCCAATGAATCTGGCTTTGCCCAAAAAACTTATCAGCAGCTTTACGCAGAATATGAAGAAATTTGTGAAATAGTCAAGCTCGTGTGCTATCCAAATTGGGATTTTAACAAATTCCAAGCAGCCAAGCCCTTTTCACAATTAGATAACCTACAGCTGGGGGTTAGAGCCTGGGACAATATCCTTACAACATTGCCTACGTTTAATAAATCACAGCAGGCCTGGGAATACCATTGGAAATCATATTTAGAAAAGATCGATCCTAAACTGATGAGAAGTGCTGATACAGTAGCAGTATGTAGATCCAAGTACTATTTAATTCCAACTGCTAATTTAGATCAAATGTCAGCATAAGTAAAAGTATGTTTAAAATAATTAAAAAATCAAAAAGAAAATCAACTGAGTTGCCATTTTTCCAAGTAGTTGATGCAAGTTATAAATTGTATTTCAAGGAAACATTTATAGACACTAAGAAATTTATCAAAGTTGAAGCAACTCTATCAGCTGATGGTCTGACTATGACTACTGTTTCAACTTGGGCAACACGGGCTGATTTCTTAGAATGTATTACAGATCACATTGTCTCGACGACAGTTATCATCCCAACAAGGGTATATGATATTGAAAACGACATTGAAAATGACGTTACTACAGAGGAATAACTATGAACTTAGACAAACTAACCTGGAAGCATATAGATGCAAACGAATATTTTGCAGCATTAGACATCCCCGATGATTGGGCAACACTAGAAGATTTTGTTGATTGGTATACGTCATCAAAAATGCCAATGATGATCCCTTGGGATGCAGAAGTAATTCGTAGCGATGATGCAGTGGCAGTTTGTTTATTTAGAAAAGGTAACTATCAGGTTGAATTTTATCTAGAGTATCCTAGAATGACTATTAGAAAACACAGTCATCCGGGAATGGAAGTAATTACAATGGCGTTAGGTGGTGGCAGCATGACTCCAAGAGCTGACACAAATACATCAACACTATGGGGAAGAACAGCTAAAAAATTATTGTCAGGGCAATCTCACGGTGGTGATACTGGCCAAGTCGTTGGTAACGGATTCGTAACACTTGCATTTCAACGCTGGGATAATCAGGAAGAAATGACCAGTGCAGCCGTACAATGGAAAGGTGAATTGCAAGGACCACATCAAGAAAATCTAATCAAGGCTCATAAACCAGATGCATTTGTGCAACCGGGTTACGCTGATGTTTCAATAAATACCAAAGGCGAACCGGTATAAACTGGTGCAATCCTGCCTAACTACATTACAATGAGGTACCCTCAAGAAAGAAATAATATGACTATTAACAGATACAATGATGATCCAAATTTTATAAAGAAGCCGTTTGTGCAAATGGCCGACCCCTTCTCTAACTTTGAGATTCCCGACACCTGGGAGAATGTGCAAGCATTCTGTGATTGGTGGATGGCTGCAAAAATGCCACTTATCTTCCCGCAATTTCCCGAAGTATTCATGTCTGATGATGCCACTGCTATATGCTTATTTAGAAAAGGAAGATTCCAAGTTGAGTTATATCTAATACATCCGCAGCCTGGTGTACCGTCGCACGAACACCCGGGCGTTGAAGTAATAAAAATACGAACTGGTACACCTGGTGGCCCACGTGCCAGCGAGATATTGCACAATGGAGAATCACACGGGTCAGGTATGAAGTTAGAAGCAGAAATACGCGGCTTCCCCTTGCTTGCTGTTCAACATTGGCTTACTAGAGATCCAACTACTATTGCATCACAGTGGAAAGGACCAACAGCAGGTCCCAAGCATGAAGCAGTGATTCGACGATTTAATCCTGATGCTTATATTGTAGAAAATTATGCAGATATTACTAGAAAAATGTCTGACTCAGAATAATTATGTCAACTATATTTGATGCCCCGCATATTTTTATAGTGTTTCCGGCCGGTGCCGGTGGAAACTTTATTTCAAGTGTGGTGTTGAATATAGTTGCTGGGACATTTAACAATATTGCATTATCATCCACTGGTAATGCACATTCAAATTCTACGTCCAAGTTAGATTTTTCTGACATCATGTCATGCGGAACAAGATACAGCATACCAAAGTTTGATAATTTTGAAGAAAAATTAAAATTTTATAGAACAGAAATAGAAGCAAAACATGGAAGTGACACCGATGTCAAGGTGTCATGGACCCATGATTTTACAAATATTCAGTTGTACAAGAAATTGTTTCCCAATTGTAAAATATTAGCAGTGACCACTGAAAGTGACAAAGAGAAATTAGCAGTTGTGATTCAACAGGAACTTAAAAATAGATTAGACCCAATGGGGTTTGTTTTTTTTAACTGTGATCCTTATTTAGAACGTTGGCTAATGATACTACAGCAGATATTAATTTCTTTTCTGGGGGTAGACAGTGCAACTGATATTACAAATAACTATCTTGACGCTAAATTTAGACCTATTGTGAAGTTTGTTGCAATTATCATAATGCTGAAATTCTATGACCAGGAATATCTAGTAGACCCTGCTAAAAAAATGAATTTTGATTATCTAAATTACTCTACCATAGCAAGTTTTATAGCTGCTCCGGAGTCTGGAAATCGAACTCAACTTTGCATTGGTCCTTCTTTTAGAGAATGTCTGACTGACGATTGTGTGATTATGCCTTACAGTGTATTAATGGACAACAACTTACCAGACTTTCTTGCTGTGGTTGAACGCCTAATAGGTACAAGTTTAGACAATAATCAACTAAGTTGGGTACAGTACAATTTTCAAGAATACTACAATAAGCAAGCGCCATTATTAATGGAAGATCCAGGTAAATATTTTTGCAATGTATCTACCAAGGCAAAAGAACAAATGGCGTCAATAAAGGCTGCAATGCTGCCTAGTTAACAGCTGAAAAAACTTTAGATTTTGAATAAATACAGTCACAATAGCTGCTATTGCAATATACTTTGCCCACTGAGTAGGTAAATATACAGATCGGTACAAGATGTACTGAATACAAATAATATTAGGAAAATACTATGTTCACAGTAACAAAAACATCAACACGTACATCAGTGGATGTGCCTTTCTTGTCTTCACCAGACGCACCGCAAATTACACCAGAGTTTAAATCTTATTTTAAACAAACTTACATTGATACAGGTAAAGTTATCAATCACTACACTGAAATGTCAGTTGATTCATTGACTGAGACATCGCACACACAATGGATTGACGAAGCTGCATTCCAGGAATTTAAAGCTGATCCAATGGCAATCACTGACTTTCTTTCTGTACGCTCTGCTTACCAGACCGAAACAGGTACTGTTGATGGACCAAGTAGTACTTCTACTTCCTTAGTCTAATTTAGAAACAAATAGGTTAAAATTTAGAACAATAGAAATAATTTTCTATTGTTCTAATAATGGTAAACACTTACCATACATACGTAATAACTAAACATACAACGAATGTCGTTGCATATAAAGGAAATTACAAATGAAGAAAATTTTATCAGTTCTAGCCCTAGTGATTAGCGGTTCAGTATTTGCAGGCACAGTAACACTTGAAGGTCAATCTGTTGACAACGACGGTGCAGCAGGTCAGCGTAACGCTAACATCACAGTACGTGAAAATATCACAAAATCTGTCGCAGGGCATGTGCAAGTTTCGACTACACAAACTGATGGCACCAATGCCGTTTCAACCCGTCTAGAAACTGGCTTAACTGCTACTACAGCATTATTTGGACCAGTCAGTGGTTATTCAACAGTTGCTCTTGGTACTGCATTGAAGTCAAGCGGTAACTACGGCTATTACTCAGTTGAACCAGGTCTATCTGCACCTATTGGTAGCACCGGCCTAACTGCAAAAGTTGGTTACCGTCTACGCTCTGCATTCAATGACAGCATTGCTGACACAACACGCACAGCACGAGTTGGTGTATCTTACGCATTGACCAAAGTTGATACCATTGGTGTTCGTTATGATCATGTAACAGGTGACGCTACACAGAAGGTTGTGGCACTGAACTACGCACGTTCATTCTAATTTAAACTTAGATTGCCGAAGCCACCTTAATCGGTGGCTTTCTTGTGAGCGATGTGTTATAATTACAATGTAAGACAACAGTCTTATAACACACTCAACACACAGGAGATTTTATGAGTACAACAACCGCAGCCAATGGCTACATGATCCGACTAGAAGTTCTTAAGATGGCCAAAGAAATGGCCGAGCAAGACTATTTTGCAAATCGGGATGCAATGCGGCAGAACTGGGAAATGACAGCACAGTTTGCAGAACGTGCAGGTCAAACAAATTTACCAACTGCACCGACCTATCCTGCATTTCCAACGCCAATGGCTATCAAAGAAAAGGCAAACGAACTGTACAGTTTCATTACCACAAAATAATTAAACTAAGATAGCCAAAAGAAGTCTATATGGACATGAACCATATAGACTTTCTGCTTTAAAGCTGTTATACTTACTATACCACTACAGCACAAGCTAAGTGTATAATTCAAAGGAAACTTAAATGTTAAAGAAATTCGACGAAACTACTAAACAATACAAATTGTTTCAAGCCTTGGTTCTCAATGGTGAAACATTGACTGAAGCTGCTATCACTAACCGTTTCGGCATCAAGAACCCAACAGCAACAATCTCCACGATTCGTCAACGTGGTTTTGCCGTTTATGCAAAGTCACGCAAAGCTGGCAATGGTGTTCAGGTAACTGAATACAAACACGGTCTTGCATCACGTAAGATGGTTGCACTTGCATACAAAGCACAATCTTTGGGCATTACTGTTTAATTCTGCTTAAAAATTAGACAAAATTAGCCCGCTTTTTGCGGGCTTTTTTGTGGCTAAAATACAACACAAAAACGGTTGACAACAGGCTCAGAGTGCGTTATAATATACACATAGACAGCAACAAATAGGACTTAAAATGAAAATCGCAACAGCAATTTCCCAGATCCAAAAAGAATCAGAGTTTTTGGGCCTGGGATTCCTGGAAACAATGCAGTTTATTCAAAAGAATCCCCTTGCTCAACCACAAAAAACCATGGAAGCATATCAGGTTATTATGACCCAAGGTGCCGCTATGTTTGCCCCTGCATAAAACGGTTGACAACTGGCCCAAAGTACGCTATAATATACACATAGACAGCAACAAATAGGACTTAAAATGGCATACGTTTCCCAAGATTTGAAATCAAAGTTGACACCTAAGATCAAGGCTATTTGTAAAAAGTATGGCGTTAAGGCTAGTATTGCAGTTCGTCATCATAGCACTCTTGTACTGAACGTCAAGTCTGGAAAAATTGACTTTATCAGTGACTACGGTGATACTACTGAATCTCGTAACGATGCTAAAAAGTTTGGCATTCAAGTTAATCCTTATCACTACCAAAGCCACTTTGATGGCAAAGCCAAGAAGTTCTTGAGCGAAGTCATCCCTGCGCTGAACAACGGCAATCACGATAACAGTGATAGTCAATCTGATTACTTTGATGTGGGCTGGTACATTGATGTTAACATTGGTAAGTGGGACAAGCCTTATATCGTTGAAACAGTTTAATAAGAGGACTGACATGAAACTTAAAACTCTAGTTTTGGCCATTGCACTTGCACACGGTGGCCTAGCACATGCCCAGATTGCCAACGCAGAAGCCCAGGCAAAAACAAACTACCTTACACCCATTGGTGTGACAGCTACCTGGTCCCGTGGTATTACAGGCAAAGGCTCAATCATTGCAATCATTGACAATGGGTTTGACGTTAATCATGCTGACCTCAAAGGCAATGTTTTAGACTCTAAGAACTTTTACTCACCTGCTTCATCAGTGACCTGGGGCCTGCATGGCACCCAGATGGCAAGTATTGCGGCTGGTATTTCCAACAATAAAGGTACTGTGGGTGTTGCGCCCGACGCTAAACTTTTGTTGGCACAAGTTGGTGCAGGCGGACTATCACCTTCAGTGGATATTATTTCGGCATATAAGGCCATGACCTGGGCAGAGTCTAAAGGTGCTAATGTAATTAATTTAAGTCTTGGCGCCACTTACGACCCTGCCTTCAAAGCTGGCACAACAATGATTGCACCTGGCATTTATAAAGCCAATCCTTTGTACACCAACTACGATACAAAGACCGGAGCAGTTACTTCTTTGGCCAGTTTATACGGCTCGACATTTGACAGGAGCTTACTTTTTGCAACAGCTACTAAAAATGCTGTGATTGTTGCCAGTGCAGGTAACAGTGCCACAGGCTATGCACAATTTCCTGGCCAATTTGCTACACAAACAGACGCTGATGGTAACCTGCTGATGGGCGGTCGAGTACTGATTGTTGGTAATGTTGCAGCCAATGGCAAAGGTGGTTGGGTCATGAATCCAACAAGCAATCAGGCAGGTAGCATTTGCACAACGATTGTCAACAATGTATGTCAAGACAAATACTATGTTAAAGACTTTTATGTTGTTGCTCCTGGCTCAGCTATCTTAGGTGCAGTACCTGATGTGGCTCGTAGCACTGCCGGCATTAAACAAGGTATCACTGATGGCGCTGGCGGGGTCAGCGGCACAAGCCCAGCGGCTGCTATTGTCAGTGGCGGCATTGCATTAATGCACCAGGCCTGGCCACAGCTTAAGGCAAGCCAGTTGGTTCAGGTTGTGTTGAATACAGCTACATCATTGGGTGATAGTAACATCTATGGTAAAGGCATGGTAAACTTTGACAAAGCCACACAACCTTATGCTGATGTAAAATACTCCAAGGCAGCTTTAACATCAGGCACAGCAGTAGGCGGCATTACACTTAACGCAACTGGTAGTACAGTTAGTACAAACGCTTTGCGTTCGAGTAGTGTGTTGGCTAACGTGCAAGTAGTCGACGGCATCAATCGTAACTTTACAGCAGACTTTACTCGTGCAATTGGTACCAGTAGTCCAGCCAACAGTTTATACACCAGTCCTTACTTGGCAATGAACGCTGCCAATTATCACGAGGTTGCAACACCATACGGCAAAGACACTGTGGTGACATTTATGCAAAGTCAAGCAGGTTTTGCAACTCAAGTAGACACTGCATATGGTGATGGTCGTCTGCAAGTACAAATGGGTACAATGGCAGAACAAAACGGTTTCTTAAACAACTATGGTTCTGGATTGTTGGGTATGGGTAATAGTGGTACAACTTATGCAATGGTTGGTGGTTCTACCCCAATCTCAGCCAGTGTGGATCTAATTGGTAGTTATGGTCTTGGTATCACTCGTACTAACAACACAGATGGTAGCATGTTGGCACTGAGTCCCACTGTTATCAGTGACACTTGGAAATTGGGCCTGGCCAAGAAAGAAATATTCTTCAGCGGTAAGACCAAAGACCAAGTTACTTTTGCAGTACAAGGTCCAGTTGGTATCCGCAAAGGTCATGCAGATGTAACAGCAGTTAACAGCTACACTTATTCCGAAGACGCCAATGGTGATGTGACTGCAAATCCTGTATCCAGCACAGAACGAGTTAACCTTGCTAATAGCAAGCGTCAAACAGATTTGGTCATGGGTTATAGTGTAAGCGTGAACAATACAACTTATGCAGGCATTAACATTGCCAAACAGTTTAACGTAGGAGGTGTCGCAGGACTAACTGGTAATGCAGTTGGCGTGATGGTTCGTAGCGTATTTTAAGGAAGTTACCAATGTCAAAGAAAATTGAACTAGATGGCGAAACAGCAGATCGTATCACTGTGCTAAATCTTAAAGACTATCGCAGTTATTTAAAGAAAGAACTTGCACAGTTTGAGAAGGGTGAATATTTGCACTTCGAAGATGTTGCAGGAAACATAAAAGCAATTGAAGCTCTCAATTTAATTATTAAACATTTTGGAGAAGAATAATGGATCAGAAATTAGACGAAAAACTTTGCGAAGCATATCCAAAACTATTTGTAAACCGTCATGCATCAATGCAAGAAACTTGTATGTGCTGGGGAATTGCAACAGGCAACGGATGGTACAATATCATCGATCAGCTATGCGGGAATATCCAACACCACATTGATTGGCGCGAACGTCAAATTGAATCTGCTACCAAGCACAACGAAATGATTGCACAATGTAAAGCAGGCAATTTTGAAATGTTCGAAGCAGAGATGACTGGCGTACTTAATCCCGAGTATAAAGAGCAGCGTAAGCAAGAACTTATCAACGGTAGCGATCGTGTTATCCCTGATGCGTGTCCACAAGTTACCGTAGACCAGGTCAAAGAGAAGTTTGGTACACTGCGATTTTATTACAGTGGCGGCGATGACTACATTAATGGCCTTGTCACCATGGCTGAAAGTATGTCAGGAGTTACATGCGAAGAATGCGGCAATCCAGGTAAGCGCATTGGTGGCGGTTGGGTAACCACACTGTGTAAAGAACACGCAGAAGCACGTGATATTGTTTACGAAGATGAAGACGACTATATTATCTAAGTGAGTTGCAAATGACTAAGAAGATTTATTACGAAAAGGTTGGAAGAAAGTATATTCCAGTATCAGAATACGACAGCAACTTGCTGGATGGTTTCACTAAAGGTAATCATCTAGTAATGAGCTATCCTGGTGGACAAACTCGTCGCTTCAATATTGAACCAGCCTTGGCACCAATGATTGCTGCTGGCAGATTTGCAGAAGATGCAATGAGTTCTGCAATGATTCGAGCAAGTGAAATGCGTCCACATAACAAGCCCGTCACTGAAAAACAAAAGAAGGCATGGCGTGCATTAGCAAAGTCGTTTGGGGACGATCGCTACTACATCGAATTGCCTAGTGCTCAAGAAGTTACCGAAGCAGGCTTAAAGGCCATGGAAGCAGAAGCGGTCAAGCTGTTAGAGCATCCAATGGTACAGGCAGCTTATGATGAATTTATGGCCACGTGTAAATTGGTAGCAGACTCCGATAAATAATGGATGCATGTTAACACTAATCTAGATTATTTTATACCATTGACACTGACGCTGCCACAGTCTGTAAAAATATTATTACAACAGCAGTTTGTTGAAGAATTGCATAGTACACATTCAACAAAAAAACAACTTGGTCTTTATCAAATGCCACAGTTGACCGAGTTAGAAGAGCTAGTAGATGATTTTTTAGGTCCATTGGGACTTGCTGCCGGAGCATACGGTGCGTTTGCACTCAATGGGTCAACAAGAGATGTAAATGTGCATGTTGATGCAATGAAGCTCAACACTAGACTAAGTTTCTATGAACTTGCAGAAACCCCTGGCGAAATTCATTGGTATGCAGACGATGGTACAGGATACGAAGCTTGGAAGCCAAGCTACTTGGGCGGCAGCAATATATTAGATTATCGATTTCCTTGGATTGATGAACTACAAGCTGGTAAGCGTACCTGGGCGCAATGTCCAGAGCCAGTTTTTAAAACATCAACGGCTGTGCCAAGTGCATTAGTAATGACAGCACTGCCGCATAATGTCGTACAAGGTGCTGGATTTAGAATAACAGTAAGTTGTCAAATTTTAAATAGACAAACACGCTCAGTTGAAAATACCTGGCAGCAAGTTAAACAATATTTTAGCTCCACTGCATAGCTTGCCAATGCATTCTGATAGTTCTGTAATTTGTCCCAAAGAAATCTGAACCTGGCATTGGTTTAAATAGTCTCTGATTGCATTCTGGATTAGATTGTATTAGCTTAACAAGCTCTTGCGCTCGTACAGCAGACTTTGCAAAAAATACCTTATTTTTGCCCCACATCACTGGATATAATAGACCTTCTTGTTGAGCAATTACAGTTGCCCAAGTGCGCAACGGGGCACCGGTGCACCAGTCGTCGACTATGTAAACGCCACCGTCATTGAGTAGTGGTAAACAATTGCGAATAGTTGCTAAATTATCAGCGACGCCATCACCATAGTCATGATGGATAACATCATACTGCACATTACGATCCAATTGTGCTTCTTCTTTAACACACTGCAACTTTATAGAATTGTCAGTCAGTCGTAATGTACGTTCTTTGATCCACGATTCAGCATCAATGGCAGTGGTCAGCGTAGTAAGAGAAACAAACTCGTCGGCACCGAGGCAGCGGTTAAAGTGATCAGTGTACCAGGCACCTGTTGTTTTTGCTCCAATAAAGTCTAAGTGATCAACTCCTGTAAACTCTACCCCATCATGGCCAGTTTCAATCAGTGCTTCGTTAAATATCCCGAGCCCTCCGCCAATATATGATCCAAGTTCTAAAAACTTATCAATTTTAGATAAGCTGCCAAACAATAACCACGATGCAATCACATCTTCTGGTGGACTCAGCATGCCTAGTTTTAAAACATGTTGATTAATGTTATTTAAATTGCGCCAGGAATAGTCCATTTAATCTCCGATAAATAATAGTATGATTGATAACTTCTACGTATATGAAACACCTGATTTTTTAGATGTACCATACATTCATAACTTAGTTATGACAAAATTAAAACATGAGTTTGTTGAAAAAGGATATGTACGGATTGATACTGACACAGACGAGTACCTAACTGCTGTTAGAGCCAAATTTCCGTTTCTTGGTAATTGGTTAAACATTTATCATACTCCGCCAAACGGATACATTCCTTTACATATTGACGGGCATAGACTTGCTGCGTTTAATATTCCCATCCAAGACTGCAACGAAACAAGTCAGACAATTTACTATGAACCGGTTACCGGAGAGCTTGAAAAAGTGTATAAAGCAGATGAGAGGCATTACCGTGTCAGTGGGGAAATAAAGGAAGTGTATCGCTTTGCATTAACACGCCCTGCGTTGATACGAAATGATGTGGCACATGATGTAAAGCGATACAATGCAACTGATACCAGAATCATTGCAAGCTGGGGGGTAGGCGGAACGTTTGAGGAATGTCGAGACTCATTTAAAATGATTTTAGAAAAATCTTAATTTATTTCGCCATAACGGTTGACTTTTTCATTCAATGGATATATAATAGTATAATGCTAAAAACAAACTTATTAGGTACGACAGGAAACGCCGCGGAGGATACTCCGGTGGTTTAATTCTACATGTCTTGTAAGATTAAGCCCCGGAACTAAACACTCCGGGGTTTTTGTTTTTGTAGTATGCGTGGTTAGTTAAGTGGTATAATCAAACGTTGCCAACGTTTAGTTAAGGGTTCGATTCCCTTACCCCGCACCAAGTTTTAAAAGTGTTGTAGAAATACAACAAAATAGTTGTTGACAAGATGGTAGAAATGCCATATAATAGTCACATACTGTAGCAATACAGTAAGAGGTTAAAAGTAAGTGTTGTAGAAATACAACAAAGAAATTTAAAAAAGTGTTGACAAGATGACGTAATAGTCGTATAATAAACACTTAGCAGCAAATGATAGAGTTAGCTGCAACAAGTTCTTTAACAATTTAGTGATATTTTTACTGCTATCGTCTATCGGTTAGGACACTAGGTTTTCAACCTGGTAAGCGGGGTTCGACTCCCCGTAGCAGTACCATATTAAAGTGCATTTGATCAGCGACCGTCCTCGGAGGGGGCGTCACGTTAAAGTGAGTGTGCTTTAATATGGTAATGGGGGCAGTAATGGGTTACGGGTTTGCCTTGCAAGTATGCTGTCTAGAAGGGTTCGATTCCCTCGGCCTCCACCAAGAGTTATGCGGGATTAGTTTAATGGTAAAACTGTAGATTTCCAATCTTCCGTCATCAGTTCGATTCTGATATCCCGCTCCAAGTTTTAAGGTGACGCTACAGTCGTAACTGCCCGGGCAGGAGAAGACAAAAAGCCTAAGTATGCAGATGAGCTCGCATAGCCTTACATTAAATTTTACAGTAGCTCTGTAGACGACTCAACACTTGGTCGTAACATCATGTGTCCATTAGGTGAGAAGCCTATCCCTACAATGACGCATTCATCTATCGGTTAGGATACCAGGTTTTCATCCTGGGTAGAGCGGTTCGACTCCGCTATGCGTTACCAAATTTCTCGTCAATGTCCTAATGCAAATCCTGTGGACTATGAATTAACAAGGCTGTGTAGATGCTCACAGTATATCGTCGGTGCAGTTCCGACCGGGAATAGATTTAGCGGCATTCATATAATGGTCATTATCTCGGATTGTCTATCCGAAGACGGGAGTTCGATTCTCCCATGTCGCGCCAGTTTAGTTTGCGAGAGTGGTGGAACGGTATACACAGCAGACTTAAAATCTGCCGCTTAACGGCTTGCGGGTTCGAATCCCGCCTCTCGCACCAAATACCCTTATAGCTCAGTTGGTAGAGCACCGCCTTGATAAGGCGTAGGTCCCTGGTTCGAGTCCAGGTGAGGGTACCAGTTTTAGGTCTGTTCGTATAGAGGTTATTACTGCGGATTGTCTATCCGCTTACGGGGGTTCGATTCC
>Ga0208916_10000055_pt1 | contig 47385 bp, 46 predicted proteins | sample DEB19_08_DNA_5_FD_184523 | JGI IMG/M metagenome (GOLD analysis project Ga0208916, IMG submission 184523) | Aqueous microbial communities from the Delaware River and Bay under freshwater to marine salinity gradient to study organic matter... | ecosystem: Environmental > Aquatic > Marine >... | reverse complement strand
GACGAGGGAAGAGGAGGAAGACGAGAAGGCGGAAGACGAGAAGGCGGAAGACGAGAAGGAGGAAGATGAAGAAGAGGAGGAAGAAGATGAGGAGGAAGATGAGGAGGAAGAAGAGGAAAATGAAGGGCTGGGTGCTCCTGGTCCAGAAGAAGTTGACGCTAGCGACGTATCAAGTAAGAACGATGATATATTACAAATTATATTATCTACTATTATTGATAAATTTAGTGATATTAATGACGACCCAGATAATGCATTAAAACTTGTTAATAAAATAACATTTGATTCGTCAAAATTTACACATGGAAATGCGGGAAGACTAGTAGACGTAAATTTAACAGTTTTATCACAATTTTTAAACAAATATGTTCATAATGATGTTACTGACCTAGATAAATCTTTTCTTCCGAGTTACAATACTACTATAAACACATCTCTGGCTCACCCTGCGATAGAAACTACGCCTACTGGCAATGCACCTGCTAGTGGAATAATAGTTAATAGTGGGTCCAATAACATTGACGATGGCAAGATGACACCACATAGAATGACAGGTGCATTATTAAGTTTATTTGAAGAAAAAAACCGGTTGTTTCTTACGTCTGGTAATCTAGGCACTCCGGATAATAACTATTACAGAATCTCAAACGACCCAATAACCATACCTCGCGATTCGCGTAATCCACTTCTAAATTCTTGTTTCAGTGGAACGGACCAACTAGATGCAGTAGAATTTTTACAATATATACTTGAAAATTTACCAGACGATATCAAAACGTTTAACATAACATATAACCCATCACTTAGTACAGGGGCTGATCCGGTTACAGAAGATGAAGTAAGGCAAATTGGAGATAGATTTAATGCAAAACATTTATTTAGACTAGCCTTGACAGCCGAGCCAGAAAAGAGTATAATAAACCTAATTTCTAGTATTGACAATGTTATATTCAGCAATAATGGTCGGGATATTTTACCAAATTTCCAACTCAATGGCGATTATGTTATATTTACAGTGCAACCGATCATTAATGATCAGAACGAGATTGTATATGAAGGTGAAAAAGACCAAGAAGGAAACATTGTGCCAAACGGACATTATATAGCTCCAATTACGTTTACATACAATCATAATTTCATGAATAGTTCGTATAAGTGTGAGGGTCTAGTATTAAAATATGGCAAAACCCACGATACTGGACATTATATATATTTACGTCAACAAGATGTTAATAACGATTTAAGTCAACAAGATGTACTAATATATAACGATAAGAAGATATCTATACTAGATTTTAATGAAGTAAACAAAAATATTACCAATAATCTCAACATCGCAGAGACAATGCCAGCTGGAAAATGTGTTCCAATAATACTAATATACAAAAAGGTTCCACCGATACAGGTCAACCAACCGGTAGTACCCACAGATCAAACCGGAGAAAAACGTGCTTCCCCTCTCATTCGGTTTAATGTCGGTTTAGACAACACCCAAAATACGTGTGCTATAAATGCTGTTATTCAATCTTTATGGTACAATGACGAATTATATGAAGCATTAAAACAATTTATATTAGATGATATTGTAGTCCAATACAATGAAGCGTCCGGGCAGGGCGCCGCCGAAATAAAACACGGTGGACGAACTAGACGCACTACGCGAAGAAAGTCTATGAATAAAATAAAACGATCCAACCCAAAAACCAAAAAAACAAAAACGTAAACAATAAAGATATAAACATATGACATTATGTTCACTATATAATGTCATTATTGGTCCACCCCGAGAACCAAAAGCTGTTATGGGATATAATCAACAATAACCCGTTTGTAATCCAATTTTTTCAAAATAATACTCAATTTAAGAAAGAAGTATGGTTTAGATCCACGATGGAGCATTTTTATAACACATATAAGAGCCGACAAATTGATAAGCCGGAACTAAACCAATTGAACAAAGAGGTTCTAGCGTACATGATACAAGGTTTACATAATATGCTTGCGCAGACGGTTGCACCAAAATCTGAACCGGTTATTCCACCCGCACCTGTCCAGCGCGCTTACAGTAATAATATTTCCACTCCACCTATTCCAGAAAATAACAGAGAAGAACAGTATAAACAGCAGTTTGTGCAAAAACAACAGGAATATAAATCTATGTTTGATAAAACGACGCCTGCTGCATTGGATTTTAGTGAAAAGGATAAGGATGTTGCAATTTCAAATATGGACGAATTAATTAAGAAACAAATACTGGAACGAAATATGTACTTAAATGTCCACCCACCACCAATACAAGCTACCTTACCTATTCAACCAACGGTTGTGCAAGAAAATATTCAACTTGTACCCGATGAAACGTCCAATAAAAAAAATAATATACTATTGTCAGATGAAGTAAGTTCAACACAGGTGTTAGATTTATTACGAGAACAACGGTCTGAAATATCCTCATTAAAATCAATGATTTTAGAATTATCAAAACGGCTATCTACGATAAATTATGGAGTTCTTCCTGTCATGAATGTACAAGAACAACCTCAACCGATTGCTGTAAATAGAAATGAAGGTAAGGTACTCGTGGAAACTGTGGAAAGCGATAGCGATTAGTCAAATAATAAATTATATAAAATAGATATAGACGTTTCCCTCTTGTATTTGTAAATATGGAATTGTTTACAAATACGTTATGTATTAATCTGGCCAGTCGCACAGACCGAATGGAACATGTTCTCTCCGAGTTCAATAAATTCGGACTGATCCCTGAAAGAGTAGATGCAGTGAAAATGGCTGCTGGAGCCATTGGTTGTACTCTTAGTCATATAAAATGTCTAGAAATAGCCAAATCACGGGATTTGGAACACGTTTTCATATGCGAAGATGATATTACGTTCTTAAAGCCAGAATTATTACAAGAGAACCTGACCAAATTCCATAATAATAAGGAGATACAATGGGACATTTTGATTATTGGCGGTAATAATTGCCCGCCATTTCAGACTGTAACAGATTACTGTTCTCGTATCTTCAATTGTCAAACCACAACCGGGTATATCGTGAAAAGATGTATGTATGACGTTCTCCTGAATAATTTTAAAACTGGATTAAATCTTCTGTTAAAAAATCCAATCAATAAACGAGAATATGCAATTGATATGTACTGGAAGCGCTTACAAACGCAATACTTTTGGTATATAATTACACCACTCACTACCATTCAATATGAAAATTATAGTGATGTAGAACAACAGAATGTGAATTATAGCGACTTAATGTTAGATATGAACAAGGAATGGTTGATGCGGCGTAATAAAATGAATTTTACATAGAACCGGCCGACAGAGACCATGTATTACAACTTTCGCTTGTCAACATAGAAATGCGGATTATTATTATTACGAATATGCATATTTTCAATTGTCATTGTAAATATGGGCTTCCCTGTGCGATAAAAAATATCTACCTGCTTTTGACGCCAATTCTCTTGTTTTTGTAGTATTTTTTCGTGTTCTTCGCGCTTTGTAAATAGGTAATATTTCCACATGATGATATAATATACATTATTGTATCATATTCTTTTTTACGTTGTTTATCATTCAAATATCAATTTATACCAGCGAAGATTTACATAGAACTGTTAGTTAACCTTAAAAATTGGGAAAGTACTGCCTTGTTTTTTTCGGCATATTGTATCGTTTGCAAATGCGACGAGTGTTCCTTGTTCATCATTCGTTCTCTATATTCGCGTTCTTTTAATGATAACATTCGCTCAGCTTCTGGTTTTTCTAATGGCGTCAACGATTGATTGCCACGTTCTCGCATAAACTGATCTACCGATGAATACTGTTTTACATTATTAAAATCTCGTTCACTTACTGCAAGTACGGTTTCATTCTTATGTACTTTTCGCAAATCATCAAATTTTAATTTGCTAAACGGATCACTTGTAACATATGTCTCGTCGTCTTCCTCTTCGTCGTATAAATTGCTCCCACTGTTTACTACTAAATTGTTTACACCTGTATATCTCACCAGGCCAGATTGTTTTTCTTTGATTTTATCAAATATTTGCCCCATATTTTTTGCATTTACGTCTTCCATGTTCTCGTATACCGCTTCTTCCTTTGAGAACCATTCATTACGAGCCCCGTTCGTCTTTTTAACCATATTGTTCTCAAAGAGTGTATTGAACTTTTCTTGGAATTCTCGTTTATCCAATTCATTTATAGCAGATTTGATTTGTTTGGTAGTGCTTTTACCTGTGTCTGATATAGACGTGGGTACATATGTTGTATTTTCGGCTGTTGGGTTTTGGGTTTGTTTGTTTTGATTTTTATAGAAATTAACCACGATATCAAACGCTTTTTTGTAAAACAGAAAAAACTCAGCAGGTAGCTTTGACTTATCCGGGTGTGTCATCAATACCTTTTTCTTTGCTCGTTTTAAATCGTCCATGCTTATGTTATAATCAGTATCAAATAATGCCAATAGATCTTTAAGCGAATACATATGTATATCTAAATTGTATCCGTTATTAGTTGTTGACATGTATAATATAACATTCTAGTATATTGTTTTACCTACTTTGTCCGAAAACAAGATAAAAACCTAATATGTTATATTATATTATACCAAATGTCACTTCCTATCATTACTAATCTATGCGACCGAAAGCAATTCGCTGAACTGCTTCAAGTCAACCCCGGGTTGATTATTATCAAGTTTGGAGCAGACTGGTGTGGGCCATGTAAATTAATTGAGCAAGATGTGATATCTGGATTTCGTTCTATGCCTAACAATGTGCAGTGTGTCACAGTAGACATTGATGTAAGCGTCGACCTATATGCGTATTTAAAAATGAAGAAGATGGTCAATGGTGTTCCGGTACTATTATGCTATAAAAAAGGGAATTTGAGCTTTGTTCCAGACGAGGCAATTGGAGGTCCGGATAGTGTAAAACTACGCCGTTTTTTTCAGTCGTGTCTAGAACACTTAGATTAGAATAAGCATTTCATTTATTTGGTGTAAATTCCAAATTATTTCTAGAAATAAATCGGTCTCTTAGCGACATTGACATTCTATATTTATCAATGCCATACTCAGTGATGTCGTATATTTTATCCCAAAAATTGGTCTCGTTGTAATCGCGAATTTTTATCTTTGTCATCGGATTTGCATCCATTTCATCTAATATTTGTTCAAGTTTATTCGTTGCCGTGTAGTTATGTCTATATAACTTGTAACAGTACACGTAGTTATATAATGCGCGCCTATATCCAAACCAGTCATAGAAACACTCTGAATAAAATCGGTTTTGTTCTAAGTCTAATACACGTTGTATTGCTATTGGTATAACATTCGCGGACATTCGCTCAAAGTCGTTGGGCATATTTAGATACTTTATGAAATTGCATACCATTAAGTTCTCTTTGGATATATTTAACCGGGACGTAAATTCCATTAAATATTCCATAAAACTAGTTACAAAGGTCTCTGTGCAATAACTGTTACATAATATAATATGTGTTCCATCGGTTTCATAAAATTGTAATAAGTTATAGTTCTCTATTTGGTTATGTTTATTATGAAAGTCGTCTATGACAATTATAAGGGTTTGGTCATCGTTGTAACTCTCCTTTGCTTGCAAGAAACACGGCATCATTTGATATAGTGAATTTGTTTGTTGTTGTGTTTTATCACCAAACTCTACCGTTGGTGCGTTGTATTTACTACCAAACGACACATATATCTTATTTAATGGAGTTGATACATTGTTTTTTATATTATTTGCAATTACAAACACGTCTAATGCGTTTGTAGGAGATAAGGTTGAAATATAGGTCATTCCGCTGCTCATTATTTGGATAAAATATGTTACTTATTCTGTAATATGTAATATATTTTCAATTTTCTATTTGCTAATTTTTTTATGTATTGTTTGTTTTCGTTTATTCTTTCTCAGTTTTTTGTCTGTTCGTTTCGTCTTACGCATCTTCCCACCTACCTTGTCGTATAATTTAGATGACGGTTCCGGTTCCTGTATTGACACCAGTTCTGCCTGTGCTGGTTCCGGTTCTGGTTCTGGTTCTGGTTCTGGTTCTGGTTCTGCCGGTGCTTCCGGTTCATCGGTAGACTTACTATTAAATATACTGAGTGATGGCAAATTACTTGTTGCAGAACTGATTAAGCCATCATCACTAACCATATTGGTATTTTCATCTATGTCCATAACGGTTGTATATGCTAAGACTAGTGCGGTAATTCCAACGAATACATAGTTTATTGCTGGTATCGGTGCTTCACGCATCTATTATTTATTAGTTATATTAAGCGTATATTTTTTGCATTTAACTTAATGTCATTAATTCCTAAATAATATGCTGCCTAATTCTGCGCTTCCAATCGTGTGCGAATGGCAGCAAACTTATTAGTCCATCTATCTTTATTTTGTTGGGATACGGTCGCATTTAAATGTCGTTCATATTGTTCCGGACAATCAAAAAACATTGTTTTCGTTTCACTACCAAAATCTCCGGTTGCAAAGCATACTTTAAAGAATAAATCTTCGTAAATTGAGCCTACCCTGCAAGCATTATTTGTCGCCCCGGTGATAGCATCTCGGATATATGCACCCGGAGTAGTGCGTGTAGAATATACACCCACACGTTCGTCTGCTGTTCCACCATAACGTCTCATCTTGTGATATAGTTTATCAGTCATCAGATATGCGTCCATTGCACTTCTGTTATTTTTTCGTGTAGGTGCGACATCTGACGTAACACTACTTTCACTGGCCAGAGTATAATCGTCCTGTTTATAGACTGGTTGGTATTCCTGGCATTCACTCAATACAGATACGTCGTCGGTTTCAGTCATTTAGAAGGTATTAGTTGGGAAAGCCCTAAATATATAGCGTCTGCTAATTATACATTCATTGTACTTTCATCTTTATATTATTTTTTATTAGTTTACAGCTCGCGATAAAAGTACAGTGTATAATGTATACAACAGCTAAATCATGCTTGGAGAGGATAGTTCATTACAAATTATTAAAGATAAATTCTTGCAACAAACCAGGCGTGTTACCACTGACGCCAATACACAAGTAAGTTTGTTAGGTATTCCTGACAATATAACTGACGATAATGTAGTTGGTGAAAATGAAGCCATTAACAATCACTCATATACATATCTTACCGATGATCCCTTATCTAGGATAGTCAATTATGATATAGATAATCACCCGCCGCTATTCGTGTGCATGTATGCAGAACATTATGATTTAACACTTCCATATATCAAATATTATCTTGTCCGGCGGGGGAATTACCTAATGTTTCCAGAAGCGAGTAATATTAGCAACCCGAACACTCATGCAGGAGTGGAAATAAATGAACAAGGTAAATCAATTGAAACAGAGAATACTGAACTGCCCGAAGAAAATACAGATATTATTAATGAAGCTCAACCTCCGCTACTCGTTAACGCGGGCAATACACAAGTGCCAGAAACCGATGACTTCTTTTATGAACAATGTTCTCAATATATAAAAAAATATATGGAAACAGGCGATGAACTATCAATAGAGTGTTACAAAGGGTACATTGAACGTGATGGTAATATTTATTTATTTGTAGATGTAACTGATACGCATTTTAATGGAGAATTTGACAATGTTCTCGTACCATGCATTATTGATGAAATTATAAACACAAAACGAGTAGATGAGTTATTAATCGGAGAACCAATAACCGACCTGTTTGTAAAAAATGCGGTATTAACCTACTTTTATAATGATGTAACAAATAAACCATTAGGTTATCCGATATGTGTATACGTATGTGAAAATATAGACGACACTAACACTTATAATAATTCTAAGCTTGCCGAGCAATCATCTATCTCTATGGTTACTAATCATATACATCACCCAGTAGTTGGAAGAACCTATTTGTTTACAACTGTAAAGTTAAACTCATATGAGAACCCGGTTGTGAAGCGATACACATTGTTCCATCAAGACGCGACATACGTATTACATGAACCATTTATTAAAACAGAATATGAATTAATTATGGATAATGAATGCGTATGTTTCTTATCAGACGGCATTGAATATTGGTCTGTAAAAAATGTCTCGCTGTTCTCCGAAATATAACAATATTTGGTTTGGTCAATAAAATATTGTTATGCCGTCTCGTCTTGTGCATATGTCTCTAAAAACTTGCTCAATATATCTGCGCCCATTTCGTTTTCAAAGTTCGCTTTCAACTCATCTTCGGTTGGTTTTCTGAAATATATATTCATATAACCATTTATATATGCATTGATGTTGGCAACTTGCTCGTTGAATAATGTATCTTGTATTTTGCGTGACTGTGCTGCTCGTTCTACGTTCTCTAATTTTACTCTTACACTGGCTTGCTGCATCTCAATATGACGGCTTAATTCAGCTTCCTTCTCTTCTAACAATTGTTTCTGTTCTAATATAAAGTTATCTCTTGTGCGGATTGCTGCATCATCTCTCGTTTCAGATAAGTCATTTGATAGCGACATGAGCTCCTCATACCATTTGTTACGAGTTTCATCAGCGCTCACGATGGTATCACATATATCTGGTTTTCTTAGTCTATCAAAATGTATTCTCTTATCAGACCCCGGCTTTCCGCTGAATTTAGATATAAACTCATCAATCACTTTGTCGCTAATAGATGGGCTCGTCTCCATCAATCGGTCAAACTCTTGGCGGCATAACTTCAAAAAATGACCTGCTTGATCTCTTTCCGCGGGTTTCTTAGCAAGTTCTATGCGTATATTACGGGCAAATTTATCCCAAGATATCGCCGATACACGGTGCGCCTCATTCAGTTCAGATATCTTTAAATATTGCTGAATGGTTGTTAAGATACCAATGAAAATATTAATGCTACCGATTATTGCCGGTGCATAGGCACGGATGTGTACAGGGAAACTCTCTTGCGCAAATGACGCAGTTCCGCTTATAGTAGAGAATACAATCGCTGGTATAGTAAACCAAGCGTGCATAGCCGATAGTTTTGAGTGACATCGGTAATTTAACCACTTATAACACTGTGCTACATCACACCATTCTATCATTATTTTTTCATTATCAGGGGACCATTCTACTTGCATTAAATTACTGTCACTACCACCAGTAAGAGATTTGTTATCAATTGCCCCATTGCCCGTGGGGTCTCGTGGACTATCTAAACATAGTTTGTCCGGTGATTTTTTGTCTGTCATGAATGATTATATAATAAACTTATAAAATAAAATACATCGGTACTATTGTAAATACTACCGGTGTAGACTATACCCAAAATATTACCGTTGTAAACTATACCCAAAATATTACGCATTAGATTTTGGAATATTATCTGTCTGCACTTCTTCAACTAGTTCTATTCTCACCTGTTCAATTACATTTAAGTTTGCTGAACTGTTATATTGCGATATAGTCCCTGTATGGTGATCATCGTCAACATTAAAGAAATCATTACTTGACTCTGTGGTATCAATGTCATCAATTGAACATAATGTATCTACATTGAGGTTTGCTTCAATGTCGCCATCAAACTCCTGTAATTTCACCATCAACCGTTTTAGGTGTTTCTGTTGAGATATATGGAAAAAGGCAAGGTAGTTCAAATATAGACTTATCTGTTGCTTTACCAGTAAGTTCTCAAATTCCATTGTATTTAAAAAATTAGAGATAGAGAACCCGACCTTATTCTTTGCATTATAATTGCGTATGCTATGTTCATTTGTTTCACACCTTGTTTGAAGATGCTTAATAAATGCAAGTATTGTTGCGTGTAACGACTTAATATCGTCTAAATTATATTCTACATAAGGTTCCAAGTCCTTATATGGGGTAAATGTGCGCATATCTAAATGTTCAATATCTAGTTCTTCCGCATTGTCTTTCATATATGTCGTAATTATGTTATATAGTTTGTAGTAATCACAATACATACGATTATTTAACAATGTACGGTGTTTGTCTAGGTTCTCCATCTCAATTGAATATGTCTTATATTGAAAGAAAAATGTATCAAGGCAGAACAAGTACATCTTCTTTGTATTCTTCTTTGTCATTTCCCCGTATGCAGTTTTTAAATGATTTAGTTTTACAGAAATTGTTTGTTTTAACTTCTGTATTTCGTCCTTCAAAACCCATATGTTTTGAAAATTGTGTTGTAATCTGGTTAATTCAGATGTTTGTGTATATGACATTTCGCGAACTATATAAACTACACTTATAAAAAAAACACACACATACAATTTTTTATTCGGGGGGTTTTTTGCTAGAATATTATAGCTTAACTGGCGAGGGGGGTTGCCAGAAGTCATATTTGGCGTCCCACATGTTAAACACGTTTTTTTGTAAATTGGCCTCGTAGTCATAATCGTCTAATACCTCTTCCCGAGGTTCTTCTACATAGCCAATCGCCCTGGCTACACTCATATAAATCTCATGTGTTACCGGAAGAATTGACGACTTACTTGTTCGTTCTGTTTTTGGAACGTGTTTCTTGATTTCCCAGTAATACCCAGCCTCTTCGTCGTATACCAAGTTGATAGACGATTTCTTGTTCAAATCTGCGATAACACGCTCGGCGGCGGGAGTATTGTATAACTCTATTTCTAAAAACGCGAAATAATACACGTTGTTGTTCTCGTTTACTTTGCGATGCATGTCAATATAATATACATCACCTATGGATAGCCGATCAAATGTGTGGGTTAGCATCTTTTGGGTGACCCCGCTGAGGATACGGGGAATGTACATCTTGACTACTTGTTTCGGCATTCTATTCTTGACTTTGTAATAACGTAGATACGTCGGAAGATTGTAATTATAAGGTCACATAAAAAGCTTTCAATTTTTTAGCATATTATATTTTATGCTACAAACGAGTTAAATAAATCGCCAGTTGTAATCATATTATGGAAAACACAACTATTCCTACTAACTTTACCTCGCTTATTTACGACTTTACAAAGGACTTAAATGCTACTTTTCCCGAATATGTTCATTTATGGAACGATATGGTGTATCCTGTGTTGCCAGAGGACCTATTGTTAAGTATATTTGAACACTGCAAGAAAGTGTATCCAGAACGGTTCTTTGATATCTTATATCAAAACGATGATATATTTTCTTCCGAAAGTCAAGTAAATGTAGAATTCTTACCACACGTTGATTTCAAACTTTTATATAATACAGAGGGATTGAGTGACAATACAAAGAAAACGATTTGGAAGTATCTACAACTAATGTTGTTTACAGTAATCGGCGATGTTAAAGACAAAGACAACTTCGGGGAGACGATGAATATGTTTGATGGCATAGATGAAAAGGAATTACACTCAAAATTAAGTGAAACCATGAGTGGATTGACCGACTTTTTTAAGAAAATGGACGATACACCTGCCGATGCGAAGCCAGATGAAAACCCAGAGGATTTTAAAAACGTGTTTGATAAAATGGACGGAATGCCAAACATGAATAATATCCAGGACCATTTAAAAACTTTGTTCAACGGAAAGATTGGTTCACTTGCGAAGGAAATGGCCGAAGAAATTTCAGGAGAATTTGCCGACTTAATTGGTGAAGATGCCGGAAATGCAGAGAACCCACAAGACGTTATTAAGGCATTGATGCAAAACCCAAAGAAGATTATGGATTTAATGAAGTCAGTCGGTGGCAAACTAGATGCCAAGATGAAAAGCGGGGAAATCTCACGTGAGGAAATTATGAAGGAGGCAGGCGATTTAGTTAATCAAATGAAGGGAATGGGGGGCAATGATGAACTTAATAATATGTTTAAAAAAATGGCCAAAGGTATGGGTGGCCTTAGTGGACTTGCCTCGGCTATGGGCGGCAACGGAGGTGGAGGCGGGGGAGGTCTTGATGGTCTGGCGGCTGCAATGGGTGGATTAGGTGGTATGGGTGGATTAGGCGGGTTAGCTGCCGCGATGGGTGGCATGGGGGGTCTCGGTAAAAACGTTCGTCTGGATACAAACGCGATGGATAGAATGGCAAAAAAAGAAAAACTCAAAGAGAATGCAAAGCGTAGAATGGAAATTAAACGTCTACAAGAACACGCGGAGAAGTTAAAGGTAGAAGAACAACAACGTGCTTATGCTGAAATGCAACGTCAATTGGCTGCAAAATATTCTTTGCAACCGGGCAATGGACAAGATAAATTTGTGTTTAGATTGGAAGGCGAAGAGGCACAAGAGAAGAGTTTTATTCACCCAGACCTATTGAGAGAGATGGACGAAGACGATAAGAAGAAAGCCGCACAAGCTTCTCAGCCATCTCAACAAAAGAAAAAGAAGAAGCATAAGAAATAAATATTCTGGCATGCATAAAAATATGCGTATATTTAAAATAGCATCGTTATGAGCATATTCAAATTTATAAGGCTAGACGTATTCATTCTCAGTGTAGCATTTGGCTTATTCGCAGTTTATATCACAATGCCCGATACGAGGAAAATTTATGTTTACCCTTCACCGGAGAATGTAGGCGTTTTACAATATAAGGATAAGACCAACACTTGTTTTTCATTTAAACCAAAAGAAGTAACTTGTCCAACTGATGAAAGTGAAATTAGTAAAGTGCCAGTACAATCTTAATTATATAACCCATTTACAATTTAGTGATTGTATATTATCATCGTTTATAGTATACAATGAATTTCAAAAGACTGTTAAATACACCTACTGGACAAATACTAATTTCCATTTTATTGGGATTAGGTTTAGCCACATTATTCCGGAAAACGTGTGTAGATGATAAATGTATTGTTTTTAATGGTCCTGTAATTGAAGATATTGAAGATAAGACGTTTAAGCATAATGATAAATGCTATAAATATACAAGTGAAGCAGGTAGGTGCGACTCAACTAAACGCATTATTGATGTAAGTTCTCCCCCCGTTACCAACGAATAACTCGCTATATTCGTAAAAACTCTACAATATTGTTGTTCAATATTGTATAGTCAAATGGAGAATTCATTTACACGAATTTCTGATCTTCCAACCGGAAATAATCCCGTTAACAAACCACACGAGATGCCAAATAATTATGTACCGATTAATATCCACCCAAATCCTTATGGCATTTCTGATAAAAATCCGATTATTGAAATGCCGCAGAATGCAACTGCACAAATGCCCCAGCTACCGCGGAATAATCAATTGTCTGATATAGACATTTCACAAATAAATACACAACCTCCTCAACGATTACCATCACGTGATATACAACACGATACGTCCGAATATTCTCACGATGAACGAGTTCAACCGAACTATATTCCGAAAGCAAGGGATTTAGATGATTATGTAAGAGAACATGAGAAAAGTACTGAAAAGAATTTACGCGAATATGAAGACAAAAAACGTAGACGAAACACCATTGATAGCATCATTACTGACATTCAAACACCCGTTTTCATTGCCATATTGTTCTTTATTTTTCAAATGCCCATTATAAATAAAATTGTATTTAAACGGTTCTCGTTCTTGTCTATTTATAATGATGACGGCAACTTTAATTTGTATGGATTACTTTTAAAGAGTATTTCGTTTGGATCCGTTTACTATGCGATGGTACAATTTACCACATTTATTAGCGAGTTTTAACTACTGCACGTAACATCTCGACTATTGTCTTCTTCTTGGGAGACTTTTCTGTTTTATCAGAAGATGTGGGGGACCTTACTTTCCTAGTTTTACGCTTATTCGTAACACCATTATCACCTGGTGTATATTTTAAGAACCAACGTTCTTTTTCACCATCATCTACCGCGTTCTCCTTAAATTCCTTGTGTTTACGCGCCTTCTCTGCACGCATATCTTCCATCGTTTCTTGTTTTCCATAACAATTCATGTTAAAACGTTTGAGTAACCCACGTTGGTTTAACCGGTTCTGGGTTTGAATATCAAATAGGAACTTTGCCATACATATTAAACGGTTGTAATTTAGCTTTACGTCTACATAAATCATCACCAAGTAAAAACTTAAAATAGTATCTATCGTTGCAACATTTATTTCGTTATTATTTATAACTATTTTATTGTAACTATGGCACGCGATTGGTTTATATATATTCGCAATAGTCTCTTTTCCTACTAATATCTCTACTCGTTCGGGCACTAGTTCTCCGATCGGCTTATATTTAATTGTTTTTATATTCTTAAACTTATTCTGTGTTAATTGTTCCTTTATAATCATGGCTGTACGGTCCGGGTCGTCTGACAATACATCAAAATCTGGTACTTCTTTCATTGTATGCATTTTATCGGTTGAGTATCTGGAATATAGTCCGAATGCATATCCACCGAAAAATACTACTCCTTGGTTTATTAATGTGTCACGTACTATAATATACAACTGTTCCGCGTTATCCATCTTAGTATCCAATCCTCGCTGGAAGTCAATTTGTGAACACTCGTCGGCGGACATGGGATAATATTGATTTAATAAATTTAATCTGGTTAGCACCTTCTCCCATCTAGATATATCACCGGCTGGCCTAGATAACTCTAAATACATTGACATGCGCAAATAGTTGGGCGGGGCGTAGTGAATTCCGGCAATTACAATCGTTTCTGGGTGTATTGCCTTGTATAGTTCAGGTGTCAAGTATGTTATGTCTGCAATCGGTATAAAATTTACAAATACCTTATATGTCCCTACGTGCATGCCCGATTTCGCTTCTACGTCGGTATATCCGTTATTATAATAAATATCTGCTAATTCCTTACAATCCGCGATTGCGTTTGGTGAAAAGAAATCATAATCCGGTATTTCTGTTTCTTTGTTATAAAATTGTGCATTCTTAGGAAGAATGTTATTGATTGCCGTCCCGCCATAACACACCAATTTCTTCTTTATTATAAATTCTTCTATTATAATCAACATTTTCTTTACTTCTTCACTATTTACTACTCGTCGCCCTTGTGTCTCCATGTTATCATCTACCGATTGGCGTAATATCGCCAGCTCACACTCGTGGAATGTCATTTTATCATTGCATTCTGCATTCTTAAATCTGGTCTTCTTAATACGCGTCTTATTGGATCGTTTCTTGTTATATATGTTCGTCATTTATATATATAACATTATATTTTCTACTATACTAAACTTATTTCGGCGACGTTGGTTGTTTCTTAATATAATCTACAACGTGTGCCAAAGGAATGATACCGGCTTTGTTGTCGTGAAACAACTTCTCATACTTTTCTAAATTACTGTCCTTTACATAAAATCGGTTTGTAACCAATTGACAACCGTGTCTACCTATCAGTTCATATACGTCCGGATTACTCGCATTGTTCACAATATCGGGTAAAACTAGTCTGTAATGTGCAACGTCTGTGCATATGGAACAATTGTTCAAAATGTTTACTATCTCAAAACTCTGCCCTAATACGTCACTATATGTATTATTATATAGATTGTCCGAACTACTTTCTAAGTTCACACCTTTGGATAAATTATAACACTCCTTTTCGCCAGGCTTACACGCGCTTTCTGTTTTATAATTACGATTAATTGATTTATCCATTATTATTACAACCTTTCCCATTACATCTGCCATTTTCGTATCACTAGTAATCTTTGCCTGATATAACTTGGCTCTCAGTGTTGCATAAATTGATTTGGCAACATATTTATACAATTCTGCATTACCATTTGCTTTTATACGTAAGTGTATAAATAGGGGATCTTCATAGTTAGGACACGGCTGGGTAAATGCCTGGGATACAGCTGTCGCCAATACATTGTCCAATAATACCTTATTCTCCGTGTTAATCGTGGTTAATTCCGGGTTAGTTGTATATGTAACAAACGGTTTATTATCAATATTTAATATTTCAAAATCCAATAACCGACACCCCCTACTTAATAAATAAGTTATCATTTCTACATTTACGTTATCTCCCGTAACCGCACTATTATATGAACTCTTTATTACATAGTCCTTCAATGGACGATATGTATATTCTGAACCAATTGACGTAATCGTGTTCGTGTCGGTTGATTTCACACTTTCTAACTCCGCCTCAGGTGTACCAAAGCCTTCAATATTATCTATATGATTATTGATACAGGCTGGATTATTACATTTAGGTTTATACTTAATACCTTCCAAATGCAGCTTATTACATAAGCGGCTTACATCTTGTCGTCGTTTGAAGTATCTCCATAAAACATATGTTAAAATGATTATAGTCACTGCAAGTGCGATTTTTTGATATTTCTTCATATTTTACGCCCAATATAAAGATTGCTGAGACAATAAAATGTTTTATCTATAACAAATATAATAGTAAATATATATTAGATATAAATGGCAGGTGGATTACTAAACATCGTCGCACTTGGGAACAACAACCTATTCTTGACCGGAAATCCGAGTAAAACATTCTTCAAAGTTACCTATTGCAAATACAGTAATTTTGGTCTTCAAAAGTTCAGATTGGATTATAATGGTTTAAGAGAGTTACGTTTAACCGAAGACTCTACATTCTCATTTAAAATTCCACGATATGCAGAGTTACTTATGGATACATATATTTCGGTTACTATTCCTGATATTTGGAGCCCAATACATCACCCAGTTGTAAATACTGTAAACGGTACCGATTTTCGTTGGGCACCTTACGATTTTAAATGGATTGAACATCTCGGTACAAATATGATAAGGGAAATTGTTATTAGTTGTGGTTCTCAAACATTACAGAGATATACCGGTGAATATCTCCAATTAATGGTTGAACGCGACTTTACTACGGAAAAGAAAGACTTATTTAATCAAATGACTGGACACGTTGCTGAATTGAATAACCCAGCCAACTCATATACCAGAGCAAACACATATCCGTCGGCCATGTACGCCAACGGTGTAGCAGGGGCTGAACCGTCTATTCGCGGAAGAAATATATATATTCCTATAAACGCTTGGTTCACTCTAAATAATGGTTGCGCATTTCCGCTAATCGCATTACAGTATAATGAACTTACAATTACTGTAACCATGCGACCAATCCGTGATTTATTTGTTGTGCGAGACGTATTTGATAATGAAAATAACCGTCCATATATGCAACCCGATTTTAACGAAAGCCGATTTCAAATGTACCGATTTCTACAAACTCCGCCAAATAGACCAGAACCTATATTTTCAAACAATGATGCTACGAATGGTGACATAATTGGGTATAATCCAGTTGTATATGAAAACCAGATCTCCACTTGGAATGCGGACATACATTTAATTTCTACATACTGTTTCCTGTCAAAAGAAGAAGCCCACGTTTTTGCAGCAGAAGATCACGTATATTTAGTAAAAGATGTGTTTGAACATAAATATGAAAATATTACCGGGGCAAAACGTATTAAGTTAGAATCCAATGGTATGATCGCGAGTTGGATGTGGTATCTACAACGCAACGATGTCAACATGCGCAATGAGTGGTCTAACTATTCTAATTGGCCGTATAGAAATATTCCGGTAGATATAACTGTTTATAGAAATGATATTGAAATTCTAGGTCAGTACCCGAATGTTGATCCGAACGATACTCGTACTACCGGTATATGTATTACCGGTAATTATGTAGTTGATAATCATAAGCATATATTAGAAGCAATGGGTATTGTATTAGATGGAGAGTACCGAGAAAATGTGTTAACACGCGGGATATATGACTATATTGAAAAATATACTCGCACAAAAGGTAACGCCAAAGAAGGTATATACTGTTACAACTTCTGTTTGAATACTAGTCCTTATGAATACCAACCTTCTGGTGCAATTAACCTAAGTAAATTTAAAACTATTGAACTTGAACTCTCAACATACGTTCCTGCGATTGATATAGTAAATTCTCGGTTTGATATAATATGTGACGATAATGGTAACCCCGTCGGTGTACGTAAATCTAATTGGAAATTATTTGAATACAATTTTAATATGACGCTGTTTGAGGAGAGATATAATATTCTATCCTTCGTTAGCGGCAATTGTGGAATGATGTATGCCAGGTAATTCCGTATAAATGTCTAGGTTATTATGCAATAATATAGTATAAACACGCTTACTATATTATATGACACATTCTCCTGAATTGAATAAGCCAGGACATTTAAGACATCTGGATAAATCTGAACAATGCAGTTTTCAAACTGAGAATATGAAACATAAAATACGCACCGTTCATAGAAAGAAGAAATATCATAATTATAAAAATATTGAACCCTTGGAGAACATACACGAAACTACAACCACACCTACTTCTCAACCACCGATAATTGAAGGTCTCGCTGTACTACCGATAGCCACTTTTGACGAGAGTGATTGGACAGAACAAGACAATATTTACGAGGGACTTAACGGTCCGTCTTCTACTTCCACATTTTCGGCAAGACCCGCAGTTGAAAAACTATTTAGTTATATTGAATCGGGGTATACTTATATCGCACGTCTCATTATAGATCCAACACGTTCCAGTAAATCTCTGAATAGTCGCGAAAGCTATTCATCTAGTAACGCGAAAAACGATACATTTGTTGTTAGAAAATATGTGGTTTGGGGCATTGCATTGCTTTTCGCAAGTGTTGCTGTTTATAACTGGGCATTCTTAATGATATACACACGCAATGATGAGCGTATTGAATTATATGATATTTCACGCGAACGACTGGCAAATGCAGCATATTCAAACCGAATATACGGTGTGTTGGATTTTATGTTTGATATACCTATGTTCTTTCCAGAGAAACTACAAGAGTATTTTGTCAATGTGGTACCTTCATTTGTTTCCAAATATATTGGTGAGCTAGGCTTCTTTGCACTTTTATTTATTTTTCTAACTAAGTTTTTTGATACAGCGTCCACTAGTATCCGGGACATGCTTATTGATATTTTAACTGTTAATATGTCTAATAAAATACTTTCAATAATGTACGCTGTCACATTTGGACTATACGTTTTATCATTTTATGACGTTAAAGTAGTTCCTATGGTATTCGGACTTGTAAGTCTTTTTGCCACCTTCCCATTATCATTAATTAGACCCGTCTTTTCTAATATATTTAAAATTTTCTTCTTAATGATGTTGTCTGTACCATCTGCATCTATCATGTGTTTTTTATATTTATTTATATTTTCATTCTTCTCAATACTATTATTAAATAAAGAAGGGTTCATGCAAACTTATCATCTAGTTCATCTTTACGTGAAATCAAAACAACACCCTATCAAACCCGATAGTGATTGTGACCCAGTTTCTTCGTTTGATCGAATAATTAACGGCATTAAACATATCATTAACTTTGTTTCTATAAATATTATTAGTATTAGCTATATTGTAATGCTTTCAGTTGGCATTGGTGACTATTTCAAGAATATTAAATCCGTACGAGCAAAAGTAATATTGGTTATTATCAATTGTCTCACAATCGCCTACCTTGGCAATTACTCCTATTCTAATTATATTGATGAAGAAACCTTACCGGCTGATAAGAAAAAAGTAACACCTATACCCGAAGAAGGATTTCTAGGCAAAGTTGACACCTCCATCGGAGATCTATTTGAGAACCCGTCCAAGTTAACCAAGGAGATGTTGAAATACATGAAGGGTGACACTGATATTAGTAAAACGCCTCAACAACAAGAAGCAATTGACGATACGAACGAGATGAAAAATATAGCCATGAACAAGATAAAAGAGACTATTAAAACATTTAGAGATATCACTGGCATGCAAACACCTCTACACGATGGCAACCATATCATTATAGATCAATCTGGCACAGGAGCGGTCGTTGCGGAAGTAGCATCAGCACCAGTCGCATCAGAAGAACAAAGCAAATCAATCTCAGTAGCAGAAGTAGTAGACCAAACAGACGCCTCACCCATCGCTGCATCAGAACCAAGTGCCCCCGCGGCAGTACCAGCGCTATCATACAACCAACAAGCACAACTGAAAAAAGATAAGGAAAAAGAGAAAGTAGGTGGAATGTGCAATATCCAATAGAGTGATCTGTTCAGTATTCACAAACTAAATCCTTAAACCAGTTTCACATTTTCACCCGAATAACAATAGTTATAATGTTCACGTTCAATATAACTATTATCAGAATACACATATAAATATAATTATTTGATATAGTTATATTGTACAACCATGACGGCATCTGATATGACCTCTACGTTACCGATGGTAAGTGTGTGCACTCCAACATTCAATCGTAGACCATTTATTCAAAATATGTTTAACTGTTTTATTAACCAAGATTACCCCAAACATTTGATTGAATGGATTATTGTTGACGATGGAACTGATAAAATAAGCGATTTGATCCTTGCATCAGGCATACCTCAAATCAGATATTTTGAAGTTCCTGATAAAATGACACTTGGTGCAAAACGCAATTATATGCATCAATTTGTTCGGGGCTCTATCATCGTATATATGGACGATGATGACTATTATCCGCCAGAACGTATATCTCACGCAGTTGAACGGCTACAAAGCAAACCAGAAGCAATGTGTGCCGGTGCAAGCGAGATTTATATTTACTTCAAGTCTATGGAGAAGATGATACAATGTGGCCCATATAACGATAATCACGCCACTGCCGGAACATTTGCGTTTAGAACCGATATGTTGAAGACTACTAAATATGAAGACCACGCCGCGCTAGCAGAAGAACGCGCGTTTTTAAAAGATTATACTATTCCCTTCGTTCAGCTCGACCCATTAAAGACCATTCTTGTATTTTCACATGACCATAACACATTTGATAAACGCAAAATGTTTCAACAAAACCAAGATCCTCTCTTTTTCAAGGAATCCCCCAAAACGGTTACTTCTTTCATACGCAAATCACTAGAAGACCCCATTAAAAAATTCTTTATGGAAGATATTGATGGATTATTAGAGAACTATGAACCAGGCAGACCCCATATGAAGCCGGACGCATTAAAACAAATCAAGGAAATTGAGGAAAAACGTGCAAAAATGTTAGAAGACGCACAGAAATTAAATGCCCCCATTATGTTAAACCAACCCGGCAAAGAACCTGTGCGATTATCCAGTGAACAGATAGTTCAATTTATTAAACAATTACAAGAACAACACCGTCAATCTGAGGAAAAAAATAGTCAGAATACAAAATACATCGGGTTATTACAACAAAAACTGGCAGAATTGAAGAAAACACCGGTAGCTATTTCAAATAATCCCGATTCCAAAATACAGGAATATATATCCGCAAATCAATCATTACAAGAACGTCTTATTGCGAGTGTACGTGAAATATCTGCATTGAAAATAGAAATTAAGCAACTTAACCATAATATTACAAATCTCAAAAACAATATAGATACCGTTGAAAATATTAAACTAGATATTATTGATAATGAAACACTAAGCAATGACACTGTTCCACTTAAAAGTGTTCCCGAAATAGCTGTTGATATTTCTGACGTTTAACCGGGTTCTACTGCAATAACATATATTTGTGATTATTTTACATCACAAATATTCATATATATTCACGTTTATATTGAAACATCGTCGGTCAAGTCATCATTTATATTTAATACGTCCTTTTTTACATTTTTGTCCATATATCGGTACATACGTTTAATATCCAATTTAGTTAGACCGTAGTTTATAAAGATCCCTTCATATTCGTTTATTCTAGTTGGCTGATTACAGAAATCTTCACCATTGTTCAGACGGAGCTCTTGAAACATGGAAATTAGATCCGTCTTATCCATATCTAATACTTGGCATAGGTTCGTAATAAATACCATGTTGTTATATTCAGTCGAGTATTTCGTCAATATTTTTGTAAATCTTATTTCTGGCAGCTTAGATTTCTGTCTATTCTCTGGAAATGCGTTATGGTATAAATAGTTATTATAGAATGTCTTAATTAATGAACTCATTTCATTGAACTGCCATATCTGGTATTGAAACGTTATACGATCTATATAATCTGCATAACACATATTATCTAATATTTGTAGGTATACTGGTAACGCCCTTCGCTTCGTAACGTTTGAAAACGTATCCACTATATTTTCATGCCATAATAAGGCCACAATCGTTCGTTCAGTTTCATTCATAATCAAGGCGTGTTTTGATATATGAATTGGGGTGTGTATTAATGCGTTCGTTATTTTCTTTGCGTCCTCATTATATGTTTTTGTATGAAATATCGTTTCTATCGTTTCGGTTGTTAATAAATCAGATCCGGATTTAAACATGTCGTATACAAAACCTAATTTTCGCATATCAGATTGGATATAACTCAGTAGTGTTTCTATCTTTACTTTGGTTTGTAAACTTATCGTCGGGAGTATCTTTGTTATTATTGATTGGACTTGACTACTAGTTGCCGACTTTAATTCATATACGTTACACACCTTAATCAACTCCTTGATTTTCTTATCAACATTGTAATTCCCTATACATATTATTGGGTTTATTGTTGTGTTCTCCAATCGTTGCTTCTTCGTTTTCTTCTGTCTTATTAATTTTATAAGAGCGTTTATACCTCCTTTGTCCCCATTATTCATTCCATCTATCTCGTCCATTACAATTGCGATGTGTTTTACCTTCTTTGTCATTAATGATAATACATTGCGATTTGACATATTATCACTTGCAATTGTATCAATCAAATTCTTATTACGTACATCCCCGGCATCATATTTGACTATGTCATAATTCATTTCCTTTAATAATTCAGTTACGAAGCTTGTTTTTCCACAACCAGGAGAACCATATATATAAAAACCCTTCTTATATTGTACATTTTCACTATTTGCATGAAATAACTTTAATTGCTTTTTTATATCATCGGCGATTGATTTCCTATCTAAGAGTGCATTTAAATCAATCGTTTTTAATATTTCTTCCATTATTAACCTAATATAATAGTATTACGCCATATGTTTAAGTTTTAATTCAAACGAATAATATGTATATCTTATTATACTATTCGTTTAACGGGAAAATGCACTGAAATCAGCAGTTATTGGCATATAGTTTGTGCTCTCCTTTTGTGGTATTGCGCCAAAATAATTTGCATTACCTATCGCCTGGGAACCCATTGCCTGAGAACCCATCGGCTGGGAACCCATTGTATTCGGGCCTAGTCTGGTTGGGTTAGGTTTAAATAGTCCGGCTACTCCCGATGCTGCGCCTGTTAGTAATCCGACAGTTCCACCTACTGCATCTTTCGCTAATCCGACAGTTCCGCCTACTGCATCTTTCGCTAATCCGACAGTTCCGCCTACTGCGTCTCTGGCTAATCCGACAGTTCCGCCTACTGCATCTTTCGCCAATCCGACAGTTCCGCCTACTGCGTCTCTAGCTATATTATCAACACCGGATACCACATCACCAGCCAGTTGTGTTGCGCCCTTGATTATATTTCCAGATCCACCTCTGCCTTTTTGTTCAGAAACAATTGAGTTACCACCCGGTGTAAGTGTTCCTGACCCGCCGTTTCCTCCACAGTTTGTGCACGCCACTTTACCCGGACACGCCGGACAAGTTGGGCATACCGGGGGTACTACTTGTGTTTTTAGTATGTAGTCTTCGGTTTCGGCATAACCTTTCGCATCCTTATCATCCTTATCATCCTTATCAACTTCCACTTTCTCCTCACCATTTGTAGACAAGTCATTTGGCAATAGTTCGCCGCGAATATATACACCATTTATACCAAATCTCTTTACGTTTCGTACATTCAAACGATCATTGCTTCCTTTGGTAAATGTACATATTACGGTCTCATCGCCTGAGGGGATTACAATGCCCGACAGCTTATTATTGATTATTATACGCCACGGATTGAAATCGGCTACTGGCTTTAATACATCATTACTTGCAAATGCCGCGGTTGCTATGTTCGCAATCTCTGTACCAGTTCGGTCAAGCACACGATCCTTTATACCACTACCCGGACGAACATATACGTTTCCACGTTTAATATCATATCCGACATTCTGATGTAACATATATAACAAATCATCTTTATAGGCAGCCACTTTCATTACCTTATTTGTGTCTGCACCTAAATTGCTATTTTCGCCGACCTCATATACGTCATCACTATTTCTAAATATCTTGTGTTTCGGGGTTGAGCTTGCGGCTGAATCAAAAATTGCAATTGTATATGTCTGACTTGTATTCTCTTTGTCAACTATCACTATGTACGTCTTCTGGTTCCACGCTACGTATACGACATCCTTCTTTGATGCACATAAACATTGTGATGGATATAACCATGTTGCATACGAAGATGTTACAGTTGTTATTCTACTTTCAGGTGTATTTAAATTATCGGCGTTCGTTGCGTTATATTTAATTGTTTTCACTCCATCGCGCTTTGTTATGAAGACCCCAGTAATTGTTGCGCCTGTACTATCAATCCGACTAGTTAACCCTTCCACTGTTGGATCCCCGTTAGGAGCAGATCCAGGTGGTGCTGGTCCTGTTGCGGGTCCTGGTGCTGGTGCAAATCCTGGTGGTGCGGGTCCTGTTGCGGGTCCTGGTCCTGGTGGTGCTGGTCCTGTTGCTGGTGCAGATCCTGGTGGTGCGGGTCCTGTTGCGGGTCCTGTTGCTGGTGCAGATCCTGGTGGTGCGGGTCCTGTTGCGGGTCCTGTTGCTGGTGCAGATCCTGGTGGTGCTGGTCCTGTTGCTGGTCCTGTTGCGGGTCCGGTTGCTGGTGCAGATCCTGGTGGTGCTGTTCCTGGTGCTGTTGCTGGTGCTGTTACTGGTCCTGTTGCTGGTGCTGTTGCGGGTCCTGTTGCTGGTGCTGGTGCTGTTGCTGGTGCTGTTGCTGGTGCTGTTGCTGGTGCTGTTGCTGGTGCTGTTCCTGCACCAGAAGTATTGGCAGTATTATATTCTATTAACGCTTTGTCATAAATTGCCTGTTTTTGAGACTTAAAATCTGCCGCTTTCTGCATATTAGACGTTGCTATATCCAAATTAGCAGCGGTTGTATTTGTACTGGGAGTATTAGCAGTTACTGCCCTATGATAGTTACCTGATGCATCATTATAGGCAATCTCTGCCCTCCGTAGGTTACCAGAAGCATCCATCAAAGCGACATTTAATAAACTAACATCTAATGTATATTCTTCTGCGTCCAACTCAATGAAATTTCCATTGCGACTATCAAAGAACATATTATCATTTAATTTATATACCAACGTCGTTTGTCCTGAATATTGCGGTATCCATACTTGATCTAGTGCTGGCTTATCATTCTTGAATGCGATAAATCCTTCTGATGTTCCTTTCATATTATCCATCTTTCCAAATACAGACGATATTACTAAAACAACTAATAATAGTACAAATAATAATAATGGCGTTAGTTTGATGCCCGTCATATTCTATACAGTATAGAACGAAAAATAAATAGACGGTTGCGCAAAATTGAAAATGACTTTCGCCAGCATTATATTGCATAATAGAATGGAACTCAATAAGCGTACTCGTATTGCTGCGCCTATATTAGACCGATTTTATAATACCCCCCATAGTCTACACGAACTCTCCATAGATGAAGCGGGTAGAGGCTGTCTATTCGGACGGGTATATATCGCGTGTGTTGTATTGCCAAAAGACCCTTCCGCGTTTTCAGGAAAAGATGTTAAAGATAGTAAAAAATTTTCGTCTAAAAAGAAGCTAAATGAAGTCGCCGCTTATATTAAAGAACACGCTCTGGCATGGCACGTAGCCTATATTGAAGCTGATGTAGTTGATAATATTAATATTTTGAAATCCGTTATGCTGGGAATGCATGAATGCATAAAAGAAACAATCGTGAAAATGAACCATATCCACCAATCCGACTTCGCATTGTCCGACTTTATGGCAGTCATTGATGGAAATTACTTCAAACCGTATATTGCGTTTGATGAGACAACACAATCTTTGCAACAACTATCCCACGTTACAGTAGAACAGGGAGATGGTAAGTATATGGCGATCGCTGCGGCCAGTATTCTTGCTAAAACGTCTCGTGATAATTATGTGCTGGAATTATGTGAAAAGTATCCCATTCTTAGTGAACGATATGGATTAGATGCAAATATGGGATACGGAACCAAAAAACATATGGACGGCATTCGCGAATATGGTATTACTCAATGGCATAGAAAAAGTTTTGCACCGTGTAAAGTCGCCAATATTACACAGATTGAATAGTAGACGGTTCTACTCCGATAGTAACATTGTAATGTTTTTTTTCGGAACAACCATATACTTTGTGGTACAATCATTTGTGCTATATCCTATTAAAAATTGGTCGTTTTCTTTCATATATACAAAACCCAATGTGTATTCTATCTTTTCCTTTTCAAATGAAAATGGTACAGTGTAACGCTTCACATTATATGTATTCCGATCTAAAATTACAAATACATGATAGTAATATCGCCGAGTTTCGTCGCTTACTAGATGTACCATAAACCATATCTCGTCGTCTATCACTACTCCATTCGTAGAACCTCGGAACCATCTGAATATTTCCGGTGTTTGTATCGTATTGGTCTCTGTGAATGTAATTGTTGGGTTCTCAATATCGTCGTTATTTGTATATTCACCAATCGTTAATGGATACCACTTATATATGACGTTTAATTTTGCGTTATCAGAGAACAATACCCAGTTCTTTTCAACCGGCTTGATGTTATGTTTTACTGCCAATTTTGAAATAGCTTTTTGGTTGGATAAATCTACTATACCCGTTTCTATTGTAATGTGACCATATTCTAACCCTCTATTCGCGTTAAAATGGATCCCTCCGTCATGGGGTATTAATCGTATATCTTCTATGCCAACATACACATCGTCATATGCCTCATTGTATTTCAATAGAAATTCGCCCGTTTTTTTCCATACAGGTTCTCGTTTATCAAATATTGTAATGATATTTTTAGTTGTAATTGTCGGTTTGTTCGTATATACTCCTTGTTGATCTATGCGATAGTCCACATGACGAGTATTTATATATACATTATTATTATCCATACAAATAGATGGCGTTGAGCTTACAAACTCATCTCCAGCCAACGTTTCAGTTTGAATATTATTCAATTGCATAGAGAACTCGGTTTGAATAGATACATCCTTTATAGATTGAACGTAGTATTTGTAGTTTCGCATCACACTTTCTCGTATCTGTTTTCCAACATTGGAACAATTCAATACTTTCATACAGGACTTGATTGAATGTTCTCGGTCTACATTACAATAATAGCCTATTATAGAGAACTCATAGTCTAACTTGTAATCGTATACGTCCTTCTGATAGAATAGATGATCCGTTGATGTATAAATATTACGCTGCTTATCCGCCATTTTGTAAAACTGGTATGCCAGTGTATTTTTACCTTGAAGTCTATAATAATGTACTATTTCATACAGGTTCTCAATTCTCTCCGAATAATATTGGAACCCTTCTAACCAATTAAAAATCGCATTTGGCATGTCATCCAACTTATTGTAGCACGTTCCTATCGCATAGTATGCAAACCATACCTCTTCTTTCCACCCACCCAGTTCAATTCGTTTCCTATATGTATCTATCGCGTTTTGGTATTGCCCGGCATCACGGTAACTATTCGCCAAATAAAACGTATATCGGTCGTTATTTGGATTATCAACCAGTCCTTGCAATAGCAATCGTATATCCCGCGTATACTTATCCGTCTTTGCTCCCCCATCTCCAATATCATTTATAAATAGAGAGGTTCTCGGTATTTCACTCGTTTTACTACCAGTAGGTAAGCTGACATATTCGTGTGTCACTCCCCAATAACTGAGGTCCTCAGTATTCTTCAATATACGAATATTCTTATAAAAAAAAGAAGGAGAACCCTGAACCACATAATACGCTTCATCAATTAGAGACATTTTAAAGTCTGTAATAGAGAACCCTACCGGCACTTCTAAGACCATATCTGCGTCCAATAATAATATATAATCCGCACTTTGCATTCCGTAACATTGTTTCAATGCAATTGTGCGGTTATATCCAAAGTCGCGAAATGGTTCTGTAAATATCTTACCGTCTATGCCGTGAGTATTAAAGAATTCCGTTATAATGGTTATGGTGTCATCTGTGCTACCAGTATCGCATATACAATATGTATCAATTAACGGTAGGACCGATGTTAACAGCCGGACTATCACCTTGCTTTCATTTTTCACTATCATATTTAGACATATTTTAGTCATAAGAGAGAACCTGTGTATATGTATTTAATATGATATTTCTATATTAATTACAATGACTTATTTTTTTCCAATCATATAATAACTAACATGGCATTTACTAGATTTCACGATGACCCAAATAGAATTAAAAAGCAAATTCAAGAGAGTAGCTTTACCGGACGATATATGTTGAATGTTCCTGGCCAAGGCACTGATTTACCATTCATAGAAGACCCGCAAATCCGGTTGCAACATTGGGGCGCCAATCTCCGAAATGACACGGTCAACTTAGAAAGTGACTTACGTGGCATGACTAGACGGTTGAACCGCGACAATGCCGATTTGAATGAATACAAGAAGTTTTCAAATGAACCCTCTTCGGTTACATATAAAAAGGCAGAACCATTTATACAAGAAACCCGCGCTAGCCACCCGGCCTGGACATATAAAGATTTAGAACAAACCCGATGGGACGCTCCATTCTTAAATCCTCTTAATGGTTTAGAGAAAGGCTTTTCCGAGAACCTACAAACACGCTTTTTAGAGAAAGATAATTTCGTTAGAAAAGTACCGGTCGTTGACCGAAACCAGAATATAGATTATTATTTGGGAGGGAAATCAATGTGCATTGGTGGGACCGAAACTTCTTGCCCCGGTACGGTATATCCTATGAACGGAACACGATAATATGATTGTTGTTATATGCGAATGGCGTATAATAAAAATAATAATATATAATATAAAATAAATGGAGATTGTTGTTCCACTATTCGCTTTATCAAGTTTATATTTAATTAATAATCAGAACAAAAAGGCCGATTCTCATACTGACGGGTTCTCATCAGGTAATCTTTTATCAAACGCTGATCTTCCCACACGCAACTACCCAAATGAACAAATGTACACGGCGAATGTTTCCGAACAAACCGCTGAACTATCTAGCACACATAAATTTGATAGTGGTGGGGGAGTATATACTGATAAGTACTTTAATCAATCTGCCAGCAAACCGAATGATGGCCAAGTATCCTATTATTCTCTCACCGGGGAGAGTGTAAATGGCGACTATTTCCAACATAATAATATGGTTCCCTTCTTTGGTAGCAAACTAAAAAATACTCATTCAAATCGCAACTCAGCAGAAAGCGTTTTAGACAATTATGTCGGTACCGGATCTCAGGCTTTTTCAAAGAAAGAGCAATCCCCTTTGTTCTCGCCTGATGAAAATTTACAATGGGCACACGGCGCACCTAACCAGTCTGATTTTATACAATCTCGTGTTAATCCCAGTATGAAAATGACGAATGTAAATCCGTTTAAACAAGAGAATGTGGGTCCTGGTCTTGGACTAGGATATACGACTGAGGGTGCTGGCGGCTTCAATTCTGGTATGGCAGAACGTGAACAGTGGCTTCCCAAAACAGTTGATCAACTTCGTGTTGATAATAACCCCAAATCGTCGGGCAGGTCACTGCTTGGTCACGAAGGTCCTGCAAACAGTGCAATTAAATCTATTGCCACACGTGAACAAATGGGTATCATGGAAAAACGCCGCCCTGAGCAAAGTTTTGAATTAGACAAACGTAATCCCGGTGAAAACGATATTGGTCGCTTATTCACTACGGGTGGTGCCGAAAAGGGGCAAACACTACGAGCAATACCCATTGACCGATATGTATCCCGCCCAGAAACCGCGATTGAATATGCCGGTGGTGCGGGTTACCAAAATGAGGCTTCTTACATTCCTGGTGAATATATGCCTTCGCAAAACCAACAGTTAGGCCAAGTTCAATATGGGGCTGCAACTGCACACGGCAGAAATAGCGCCAATGCAGAAGAATATGGCATTAAATCAAACGTAGCTTACCCAAATAACCGTTCCGCCAACAAACAAGACAGCTACTTTGGTATGGTTAGTGGCGGGATTGGTGCCGCTATCGCACCCCTTTTAGACGTACTGCGCCCGTCTAGAAAACAAAATGTTATCGGTACTCTGCGCCCTTACCAGAACCCAGGCACAACCGTCCCACAATCTTATTTGTTTAATCCTTCTGAAAAATTACCCACCACTACCCGTGAAACTACTGAAAACTCTAAGTTTCACTTGAATGTAAATGCAAACCAAAATGGAGGGGCATATAATGTAACCGGACATCAAGCACCTCATACGGCCAGACAAGACACCACGGATTTCTATTATAGTGGTAATGCAGGAGCCGGGGCGGGAACCAGAGAAATGACTTCTTACGAGGCCGGTTATAATCAACGCAATAATGATATTAAATCTAGCACCATTGACGGTCGGTTAGTGAAAGGCAATATGTCAATGCTCAATTCTGATATCAATATGCGCCAAAAATCACGCGACGAAAACTTGAAAAACTCGCGTCCTCTCACCGGTAATATGCCATACAAAACTCCTGATGTGAATACTATGGGACGCGTTGCTGGCAATGAACGTTCTCTTTATTCAAATATTCAAATGGACCGTACCAATCCGGAAATAATGAACTCGTTGAAATCTAACCCTTATGTAGTTGACCATCGTAAGGGACTGTAAAATTGATATATTATGCGAAATAAATACTATACCAATCTATCTATATTAGACAAATGACCACTTGTATTGACACCAATCTGTGCCCAGTTGAGCATAGAATGTATAACATTGTATGTAACTTCTCCGTCGGAATTGGGGGGTACTATGCGCGCAATGCCCTGAATACGTGTATTAACCCAAATGGTAGTACGGACTGCTGTTCACCCAGACATAATATAGTTGATTGCCTTGTCTGGACGTCACTATTACCCACACCTACAATTAGACCCAGTGTAACTGTCCAAGAGGTGTCTTGCATCAACAAATGTGATACAATGGAATATAAGATTGAGACATGTTATTGGTACGAGAGCAAGCAGACGGTCAATTTGTGTATTGGGGACAACACGAAATACTGTTGTTCTCAAAAGAGAGCAGATTGTTGTTATACAAACCAACAAAATGTAGTTATAGTGTTTGGGTGCATTGTTGCTATAATTGCAATAGCGTTATATTACTTTACTATTAGAGAACAATCTAAGAAAGTTATGCCACTACAAAGTATCCACGATATCGTGACGATTGATAAATACGCGATTATACAATGACCCGCTGACCAAAAATTGAAAATATTAGAATATACAATCATACAACAATCTATATCGCAATGCAAGGCTTTTCATTTATTCCCGACGAACATACCAAGCGAATGGTCTGTAATGGGTACAATGCAGTTACACAATTAGAACTATGGGTCTGGCTAAGCACATATGAACCCGAAGAAAACCGCGGATTTATGTTCAGTTCACACCCAAACATTTCGGCTATTATAGAGAAAATGGAAACTAGTGAAGACCCACCTGGTCACTCGGGGTCGTCGTTCGGTTTCACGATGAGACACCTACAATATATCGCACAAAATGGAATGACGGGATATATCAACTTTGTGAATACTCCCACCCAATAAAATATTTTACATAGACGATAGTTGGGATTATACTTTTTCACTGACTGTTGCCTTGCCTAAATATATTAGAATACCCGTCAGACCTTTTGACGCATTACACGTTATAGTAATCTTGTCACCCATATTCTGAACTTCCCCTATATCGGCGAATTTTCTATCATATATACGCCCCACTCCGATAATATTCAACGCATTATTCCCTATATTTAAACCTCCCACTAAAACGCCGTCTACCAATTTGCCATCTTTATCTTTGGTTTCAAATACTTCTTGTGGATAAGGATAACCGATATAATTATCAGAGCCAATAATGCTATTTGACGGAACAGAGTCGTTTGTTGGTGAAACACCCCACAAGTCCAGGCTTAGTTTCGTTTCGGCTATATTATTTGTTAATACAAATACGAACTTAGATGGAAATTTACCTCCTTCTTGCGGTGTAATCACTATAAAACTTTCTGTTTTAAATGTCTCCATGTGCAACACGATGTTTGTTGGCTGATCTACCTTAAATATAGCCGATTTATTAAGTGTCTTTGGTCTATTTACTGACACTGTATTTATATAATAAGAAGTGTCTTGATTAAATACGTCAGTTGGTGTTGCTCCGTATGACGGCATATCCGGCAGAGTTGTCTCCTTCGTCTGCGTTAACTCCACCATATACGGCTTTGGCAAGATATTCGATTCCGGTGTAGGCACTACGTTCACCAACGCTCCTTCCCCTCCTTCCAATCCTTCCAATCCTTCTTTACTACCAGTTATATATGCCATATAATACGGACTTGATAATAGTGCTAAAATCAACGATAAAACCCCTATTATCAGCAACATGTATAACATTACACGAGTACGAGATGGTTTCATATCTATTTTAATATATCCATAGATTTTTGTTTGTTTGGACTTGTTATTATGTAAAATCATATAAATATTTTGTTACATTATGTATATCAATGGACAATCAATCAAGAATACAGGAACTAGAAGAAGAGAATGCTAGGCTAAAAGAAGAATTGCAGTTGACAAGGGAGCATCTTAAACGATACACGGCGCCAGCAAGCCGAAAAGAATATTATGAACGGAACAAAGAAGCTATAATAGAAAGGATTAAAAAATACAATGCAGATACTGGTTATAAGCCTACACCAGAACAAAAGAAGGAATATAACAAACAATGTTATTTGAAGCGAAAAGAAAAACTAAAAAGGGAAATGGAAGAAAACCCGAATGTTGAGAATATTTAGACATAAGTATTACATTGTAAAAAAGACTTAAACCAATATCTTTATATATTGTATAGGATGGGATATATCTATACAATAACGAACAAGACTGACAACAAAACATATGTTGGACAAACGGTACAAGATGTAGAATTAAGATGGAAAGACCATTTGAAACGGGGAAGCAATTGTAGATATCTAAAATCTGCGATTAACAAATACGGCGTTGACAATTTTGTCTTTAAACTAGTATGTATAACGTTTGATAATAAATTAGATGATATGGAAATTCAATATATTGAAAAATATATGTCTTTAGTGCCAAATGGATACAATTTAAGACGTGGTGGTAATTCAGGCAGACATCACGCAGAAACAAAACAAAAAATATCTGACACGTTAAAAATGAGATATCAAAATGGTCTTGTTCCTCCAAGAAACCAGTTAGGAATACCGCATAGTGAAATAACCAAAAAAAAAATAAGTGAAAGTCTAAAAGGTCGCACAATTAGTAAAGAGTCAATAAATAAAAGGATTATATCAAGAAGAATAAATAGAACAATACAATTTGATATTGAGGGAAATAGATTAAATGAATTTAACAGTTGCAAAGAAGCAGCAGAATACATCGGAGCATCATTATCACGCATATGTTTGTGTTGTAATGGAAAGATTAAAACGGCAAAGGGTTTTGTTTGGAAATACGAACCTATTATCAAATAATGCACATAATAAGTATTTCAATTATTATGTGTATATAAAATTTCGCTTCTGCCCTGACTTGAACAGGGGACCTCTTGATGCCTGCGTTATGGTAACAATACCATAACTTTTAACAGTCAAGCGCTACTAACCAACTGAGCTACAGAAGCAATGAGTAACTTTTTCGGCAAACTCATTCCGATATACCCGGTAAGGGGCTTGAACCCTTGGCCATATGCTTAAAAGGCATACACTCTACCAACTGAGTTAACCGGGTAATTGAGACATTATGGCTGTCTTTGATTTCCAAATATTTTCAGCCCCTTATGTGACTTGAACACATCGCCTTAACTTTACAAAAGTTATGCTCTAACCAGATGAGCTAAAGGGGCATATCAAACCACTGATATTTGTCCGTCGGTGCCATGAATATTTTTTAAGGGAAACCATATTCAAAACCTATTTGCGCGGAGCGTGATTCGAACACGCGCACAAAAATGTAGTGGATCTTAAGACCACCGCCTTAACCACTCGGCCATCCGCGCATTTATTTAACCACCCCCACCAAGGTATTATTTGAATATACCTTTATACCGGTTTTCAGAGAAATATATTATATGGGCGGAATGCAAGAATACAGATTTGAACTGTAGACATTTGGCTCATAAGACCAACGCTCTAACCAACTGAGCTATAATTGCTAATGCACCATATTTTTATATTTTTCTGAGTTTCGGTTTCTGCTATTTACACTATATACATTATCTACACCCCTCACACTATAATATACGATGCACCCTTTATATTGTTTTTACACAACAATTATGTTCGCGTTATGATAAGGTCAACGCGGTCTTAGTTACGTGGACACTGCTGAGAACATTCTTTATAATCTTATCTTCAAACTTCATGTCTTCTTCCTTACCATAGCCTCCCAATGTGGACCTGTGATATTGGAAATAATCCTCACATACATCGGTACCAATCTGTTCCACCGCCGGTTTGTTCTCATCGTACCATCTCCACATTTCCTGCTTATTCTTTCTAGCAACGCCTCTCACCGCTTTTCTCATATTGGTCTTCTCGGCATCGTCTTTCTCCCATTTATCAGCATTCTTGATATAAATGGTTTCCCTTTTCAAGTCAGTACAATGCAAGGGTCGGGTATGCACGTCCATATCCCGGAAACGGTTCGCCATGACCGTAGAGAGACCTTCAATGTAACCAACCTTGCCGGTATGTAGGAACTCATCTCGCGTTACTTCAAAGGATTTGATAAAGTCGTCCATTGATATCGCGTCCTTGCACGTTTCATTGAGGAAAACATTAAGATTGAACTTGTTGTTAGTAGTATTGTTGCAATTGGTGTTGGTGTTACCGAGTTTTCCGTCCTTGACCGCTTCTATGAGTTGTGTTTGATGTTCAGCCATCTGAGAGTGTTGTTCAACCAATTGCTTGGATTGCTCTAACATAATCATTTTGAACTCTTGGTTTTGTTTTAGAAGTTCAATGACAAGTGTAGCATCAAAATGAGGAGGCAATGGTGTAGTGGTCATTGTATTCTCTAAAATAATATCGTTGGCAGATATATTGCATATACGTTTATGTCTAGACAAACCGGACATATGCTTGTATTCTTTACCACAATTGCATTGGAGGTTTTTTATTACCGTCAAATTATCATTCATTACCTTTTTATGTTTTGCAGTCAATATATGCCGACCGTAATCCTTCTTATTGCTGCTATAATAGTGACAATTGTTACATACATATTTAGTATGGGGTTTTTCTTGATTGTCAATTATCATTTCGCCCATTTATATATGGTAATAAAAAACCCTCTAAATCAGTTTGCCCATAAAATACTTAAAAATATATGCAGTCAATAAATTCAATGAAAAATCGGGATTTGCTGCAATATGCTCATAACGTGTTTTTTAGAGGGGTCGTTTACAAGATTTCCCTGGCCCTTTTGATTTTTGGACATTTATTTTTGTCCATTTTCGCGGAGCGATGCCATTTCTTTTTACATGTTTTATAAGAGTGATAGAGTAGTATAGTAAAAGGATCCCATAATATATGATCCCACACGTTATTTATGTACTATCTGAAAGGGCCTTTTTTGAGGGTATTTTGGAATATTATTGTCAAGGTTCTCCTTACTCTTGAAAATAATAATGAAAAGTAAAAGGAAGTGTTCAATGTAACTTAACAAGACAACTTATATAGTGAGTGCACTAGACTTAGCTATGTGGACACATTTGAGGACATTCTTTATAATCTTCTCTTCAAACTTCAAGTCTTCTTCCTTACCATAGCCTCCTAATGTGGACCTATGATATTGGAAATAATCCTCGCATACATCGGTGCCGATCTGTTCCACCGCCGGTTTGTTCTCATCATACCATCTCCACATTTCCTGTTTGTTCTTCCTAGCAACGCCTCTCACTGCTTTTCTCATATTGGACTTATCTGCGTCGTCTTTCTCCCATTTATCGGCATTCTTGATATAGATGGTTTCCCTTTTAAAGTCAGTACAATGCAAGGGTCGGGTGTGCACGTCCATATCCCGGAAACGGTTCGCCATAACGGCCGAAAGACCTTCAATGTAACCTACCTTGCCAGTATGGAGGAACTCATCGCGCGTGACTTCAAATGAATTGATAAAGTCGTCCATGGTGATGGCGTCCTTGCACGTTTCGTTCAGAAAAACATTGAGATTGAACTTGTTGTTAGTAGTGTTGTTGCAATTGGTGTTGGTGTTGGTGTTGCCGAGTTTGCCGTCCTTGACCGCTTCTAATAGTTGATTTTGTTGATCAGCTAATTGTTTGGATTGTTCCATCATCAGTTCTTTGAACTCTTGGTTCTGTTTTAACAATTCTAATACTAATGAGGCATCTACTAAATGGGTTGTGGGGGTGTGGGTAGGGGCGGTTGTGGGTGTGGGGGAACTAACATTATCATTGAGTGTCGTCGGCTGAACCGACACACACGTGGTTTTATGACGATAAAGACCAGACGAATGTTTATATGCATTCCCACATATACACATATATGCTTTGGCGTAATTTTCTGTATCATTATATACCATCTGATGTTTTGCAGTTAACATATGTCTATTATAATCGCTTTGTTTGCTGCATTTGAAGTCACACTTTTCACAATAGAAACGAGTGGCGTTTTTGGCGGCAGAAAGTGTATCCATTATATGGTATAGGATGGTATATTATTTTACGCCTAAATGGTTTTCGGCATAATATACTTAAAAAAGCATGCAGCCAGCAATTTCAATGAAAAACCGTAAATTGCTGCAATATGCTAACAACGTGTTTTTTAGAGGGGGTGTTTACAAGATTTCCCTGGCCCTTTTGAATTTTGGACATTTATTTTTGTCCATTTTCGCGGAGCGATGCCATTTCTTTTTACATGTTTTATAAGAGTGAAAGAGTAGGAAATAAATATCCCCCTTGTGGGATTTAAATAATGAACGGAGAAAAGAAAGACATGTATAGTATAATCACTTAAATAATTGATATTATTATAATCAATATGGATAGTACAATACGGAAACTATTGAAGATCCAGGGTGAGTTGGCGTTTACTCCCCCCGATGGGTTACAAACAGAAATTCCGGAACAATTAATGGCTTGTCGTCACATAGAGCCCGACGATATCGTGTTAGAATTGGGCGGATCTATTGGTAGAAATTCGTGTGTTATAAACAGCTTGTTAACCAATAAAACACACCATGTGGTAGTTGAGCCAAGTTCAACTGAACTAGATACATTGAAGCTAAATCGCGATACAAATAATCTCGGATTTCATATTGAACATTCGGCGATATCCGATATTCCGTTATACTCACTTGCCTGGTATACAGTTAAAACACAAATTGAAGGATCGGTGGAGGTTTCAACGATAACTTATGACGATTTGCATAGTAAATATAACCTAAGATTTAATGTATTAGTAATTGACAATGAAGGAAATTTTGTAGATACGCTGAGAGTATACCCGAATATATTAAATAATATAAAAACGTTAATAATTGAACACGATTTTAATTCAAATGAAGATTTACAATATTTTTCAAAACATTTAACGGAAAACAACTTTGCGATGGTAGACACATATGGTAAAGAGGAAACGTTCGGTCCTGGTATGAATTGGAGGGACGGAGTAGTAACTGACCCGATATTTGTTTCGGTATGGAAGCGACCATTATCTAGTATGTAACCAGTAATACATACAAAAAATGGTTTGTTATAGGTAGGTAGATTGTAAATAAACCCCCTATTGTGGGAATTCAATAAAAATGGATCCCCCTACCCATCTTAATTGCCCACATATGCGATTTCTAGTCCCATTTGAGAAGTTTATATTGTTGTTCATTATCACTATTCAAACAAGCGATATAGCCAACCGATTTGTATTCATCATTGTCGCTGAATTCAACACTATTTTCAAACCAACGGCAATGGTCACAAAAGTCGTATTTGCGAAGGTATTTTGGAGAAAGACGATGACAATAACACACAGGGCGAACTTGCGTGTCGTAAATGAATTTGATATATAATTCTTGTTCATATATCAAGTATTGCATGTGGCAGCGGAGTGCCTCGTGAACAACATCGTTACGTATATATGTTTGTATAATATTTACAAGCTCTCTTGGCAACCGGCGTTCAATTAGTACCAATGGGGTGTTCATTTGTATTAGATTATTGCCACATGCTAAATACTTATTTTACATTCAATTTTTTATAGCGTTTTCAATGTATCTGCCAATTCTACATGACGATTTTGTATCACCTGATCCATAGATAGCGATTGCATAATGCCGTCATATTTTGCAAAATTTTCTATAACCTCCTTAGTGCGGGGGATAATATTATCAAATTCCTCCCACAATACATTGCCAACTAAATCATATTTCTCGGTAAAAACGGATTTATCGGATACAACGATTTTCTTTGCAAATACAAGTCTATCGCATCTAATCTGTTCAAATATATTAAAACACTCAAAATGATGTACGTTTATAATGACCTTACATCGTTTCAGCAATTCGTCACGTTCTGCCCCCCAGCCTAGAATATTTATGCATTTCAAACCAGAAGTTTGTAGTTGTTCCCATAGTTTTGCCCGTCTATACGTTAATTCTGAATGGACAGATTTGTCTCGTGTAATAACGGCATTAATCACACCAACATCGTAGTTGTATACTCCGTCTATATTTGCCAATTGCACCTGATCGCGTAGATTATATTGATAGGGCAAATAATATGTCATAAGATTATCAATTCGGATATCTTTATCTTTAATATATGCGCGTAGGTAAGACAAATTTGACCGACTGTAATCGGCGATTTTTATCCCCGATTGTGCAAGCTCAATTACTTGGGTCATACGTTTTATTTCGGTTAACATTTCAACATTTAAATACACAAGTCTACCCGTATCAATAAATTGTTTTGGAACAGAAACTGTATTTAACCACATTTGAGTGATTATAAATATATCTGTGGTTGAAGTGATCCGTTCAAGAGTTAAGTTGTTTAAATGAATAACATCACTTATGATATTCAATGAATAAATATAGTCTTCTAGGACACGAGGAACCCTGACCGAGGGATCTTCTATTGTAACTAGTATATACCGAACCGACATGTTTATACAATATAACCAAATATCTTTATACTTTTTTCTGTATAAACAAGTAGTTATTAGGCCTAGAAATAAAAAGCATAATAGTAGAAAATTGAAGATACGTGTATACAATAAGAGATAGTAAAATACAACGGAACCTAGAATGGAAAATACAATGAACGAAGACGCGTCTGGTAGATCACTGATCCAAACAATAATACAGGAAGATTGTATTGTGGGAATGAAGAAATTGGCAGATAATTCAGCCGATATTGTGATATGTGATCCGCCATACAACATCGGTAAAGACTTCGGTAACGATAGTGATAAACAAAAAATGGAGGATTACTTAAAGTGGTGCGACGAATGGATATCAGAATGCATTCGTATATTAAAACCCAAAGGGACCTTATACATATATGGGTTCAGCGAAATCTTGGCATTTATTCGTGTAAGAATAAACATAAATGTGAGGTGGATTATCTGGCATTATACGAATAAAGTGACCCCATCATTGAACTTTTGGCAAAGAACACACGAAAGTATCTTATGTTGTTATAAAGAAAAACCCGTATTTAATCGCGATGATGTAAGGGAACCATATACTGATACATTTCTTAAAAATGCAGCCGGAAAGGTAAGAAAGGCAACAAAAGGTCGGTTTAGTAACGGCGAAAAAGAAACGGTTTATACCGCTCACGAAAATGGTGCATTGCCGAGAGATGTAATCAAAGTATCTGCACTCGCGGGAGGCGCCGGAAAAAAGGAACGCGTAGATCACCCAACACAAAAACCGCTAGAATTATGTGGAAAACTCATCAAGGCAAGCAAAAATGGAGAAGATACAATGTTGGTGGTTCCATTTGCGGGTTCAGGAAGTGAATGTGTAGCAGCAAAGCGCGAAGGAATAAATTTTATAGCATATGAAATAAACGGTGAATATGTAAACCTGTGCAATGAGAGGTTAGCGGGGGAGGAGAGTGTCTAGATAATTACACAGGTCTGCTTCCGTACTGATTTCTACGAAATAGTCTGTAAATACTTTATGTTTTTTTCTGAAATCGCTACGGGAGAACCAGTAGGCTTGTTGTGCTTCTGCAATACCTTCTTCGTTTTTCTTTCCCTGTCCAGTGACAATACCTTCTGCAATGAGTTGAATGACTACATCTCGGGAGGCAACATAAAACCGAATACATTCAAAGTCTAGACCGGTGAGCAACAACACGTCCCAATCGTGTTTCATTTCAATGTGCTGCCACTTCCAGTCATCACCGTTGGCGTGATATCTAGCGGATTTTTGTTCAATTGTTTTGCCGTTTTTGGAGTGGTCGTGTATAGACGAAGTTCTTTTTTCTAACTTGAACCAATCGTGTGCAATTGGTTCCATATATTTTTCACCAAAAGTCTTCCCTTGCAAGGCAACATATTTGAGTATGTCGGGAGACGCATTGTTTTTAATGTAATAGTCCAATTGAGTATTGGGCGAAACGAATTCTTGATGCACGCGCAGCGTTTGTAGGTTCACACAAGATAACCCGGTACTTTGCATGATACGTGTAATAAATACTGAAATAACTAAGATGCATTATATAATAGTATTAAAAAGTATTCAATTTTCCATAAAAAAGGTACAATATGTAAGCAAATAAATAGTCTGATTTTTTGTTTAAGGTGTGTTGAATAATGCACACATATTATTTGCTTCCACGTTCACATCGGACTTAGTGAATAGGTTCATAATCATTTCATCGGTACGGAAACGAATGGTATAGTCTTGCTGGATATTGTTACGTCCGATGCGGCCCATTGCCTGTAATGTCTTTTGTTGTGTCATATTCATCAAATCTTTGCCAATAAATCCGTGACAGAACTGATAGTTTGTACCATAAATATAGTCGGAAGAGGCGATAATGATGAATAGGCGCTGTTCATCAGCAAGTTTCTTCATAATTTCCATATATTGGACATTCGGTTCATTTGTAAACATTCCAATGCCCAGTAGCAAGAGAACCTTGAAATTATTACTAACATTCAATTGCATAATTTCTTTGACAGTTATCTCATCAATGTTCGCAACGAACGCGTTTTCGCGGACCTCTCCGTCGGGTGTCCAAATAGATTGATGTGGACGCGAGTTAGGCACATACATAGGGTCTAGACCCACTGCTCGTAATTCTTTGCGTAGTTTATTAATTTCAACCATCCACGCTTGCGATTCCTTACACAATCGTCCGCTTTCCCGGGCAGCCGTTTTATCATTCTTTCCGTCGGTTCCAGATTTGGTTTCTTTTGCCAAAATATCCCCTTCTAACCGGTCAATACGGGCAACAACATCATTGTTTCTACTGATCTTTGCCAAAATATTCTGAAATACACTCTCGGCAATATTGGTTTGTTGTATGTAAAAGTTACCCACCTTATTTACGTCTTCCGCCAAGAAGATTGTTGGACCATCAGTCAACGTATAGGCATCAGACGTAGTGAGAGAAATTCCCGACGAAGCAGTAGCTGGTGTTGGTTCAGGTGGGGAGGCAAACACACTACTCGTTCTCACCAGTGGCCCACCCGCCTTGGTGGATTGTTCAACACTGGTGGACTTTGTAATACCAGATCTCTTATGGCCAGAAATGTACTTGGGTTTGCGTGTAGATATAGCGTATTTATAGATTTGTTCCCAATAGTCGGGATTGATGTGTAACATCACCTCCAAATAATACTCTTTTAATCGGTTCATCGTGATGTTACTAATATCCTCTGCAAAATATGCATCAATAGTATAGGCATCATCAATCAGTTTCTCCGAATTGATGTATTCGATAAAGCGGATAATCTCGCGTAGATCAAAGTATCGCAATAACGTCTTGTTGCTATCGCAGTATTGGATACATTTGTACAATTGCCTATATTCCGAATGCATAAAGTGAGGAAGAACACAGAACCCCGACTTGTCCAATATAGGGATAGACTTTCTACAATCATAACTAGTAATAGTATGTATTTCCGCATCTTCAAACTTGCATCGGAAATCGGCAAACACTGGTTGTAATTCATCTGGTGTCGGCAGCGTAGCACACGAAAGAACAACCGTTGGTATAAGGTTCTCGGTCCAGTTCTTATGAATAACGGCGTGTAATGCGTGTTCTTGGTAGTCCATAGTAATAGTAGGTTCGTCCCAATAGGTGACGATGCGTTCGGCCGGATTGAATGCGAGCATATAATGCATTGCCGTAATATAAGACTGAACATCGCAAATCATAATCTCTACGTTGTTACCGACACTGTTATCTACTTTTCCAATACCGCCGGAACGACGGTTTCGTGTATAGTCAATTGCCGAGAAGTAATGTAGACGAATGTCCGCGGCGGACTCGCAACCAAATGCGAATGCAACCTTTTTTTCAACTGAAATGGCCGATTTTGCCAATGCTAGGCCAATATGGCGCGCAACACATACAAAGATAACGCGGTATTGTTCAGATAAGCCGACTGGGGAGAGTGTTTTGCCCGTACCTGTCGGAGCAGTATATAGCACCAGTTTCGGCACAAATGGTGCGTCGGGTCGGGGTTTGCAAATACTAAACAACTGTTTCTGGTGTGTAAACAACGAACGGTCCTCATACTTGAATAGATAAGTGTTTCGCTCAATGAACTCGTACGCATTGGTAATGATTTCGCTGGTTTTTGTAAATGAGTTTGCGTACGACACGATGCGATCAATCACATACATAACGTGGCAGTTGAGATTGGTAATAGACGTTTTTTTTAGTTGCATAATGGTGTAAAGATAGAAGGCATATTTTTGTTTTCTTTTATATATTTGTTTCAATAGTTCTACTGCAAGGTCAATTAATAAGAACTCAAATACGAGATCCTTATTATCACCCAAAGTACTATCTAAGTTCTGAATACGAAACTTATCCACACTTTTCATATGTTTGAGTTCCCCACCACCAATCGGTTGAAATGTAATGTCTGCCAAAGGTGTATCTTTTCCATATTTTGCGATAGGTTTTGTTAGAAGATCTTCAAAGTACTTATTGAAGAGTAGACGTTCGGTTTCGGGAGACTTGTCAATCTTCAAGTATGAGTACACCGAGAGATGGTCGTTTGTTCGGATATTCACGTCGCTGTATCCCGCGACAATCATTTTTAAGATTTGTTTTTCACTTTGCGAAACGGGTACCTCAATGGTCTCCCATTCGGAACGAGTGAGTTTGCGTTGAGTAAGGTCCATTTTGAGTAGTAGTTATTATAGATTATAAAACCGTGTAATTGATGCCATCTATAATACGATTTAGAAGTAATCAATTTTTTGTAAAAAATGAGCTAATAATACAGTGAACGAGAGAGTTTACACCTCCATTTTGTTGGGTTGGCCAAACTATATTTGAGAAAATATGTTCAATAATTGGTAAAACAATGTGTAGATAAATATATCATGGATAAATACAATCGTCTTTGCGCAAATATAGATGATGAGATGAACTTTGATTGCACTGTAATTGACAACCATAACAAACAATATTGTGAACTACTACAAACAATTTACACGGATTGCGTAAGATATCGTGACCGAAAAATGAAATCAATATTGGAAGAAAAAATAAGAGATAATAAAAAGAAAATAAGTGCGTAAAAAGACATAGAAATGTTGAATAGTAGTATATTAGCTAATGTTCACCAACTTATTTAAAACGAGATATAATAATGCTACTTTTGAGGATGTACAAGTTGCAATCAGAAACCCAAATACATATGTATTAATCAATACGTTACTGGTTTCCAATCAACAATGTTTGATACAAAATACAATATCGTATCAGACCGAGGAGAACCTTATAAATGAATACATAACCAACTATGATTTTAATAGTAAAACGTTTATTGTATATGGAGAGAACACGAATGATGATAGTATAGAGACTAAATATAGCCAATTATCGGGGCTCGGGTTTGCAAATGTATATATCTATCGTGGAGGGTTGTTTGAATGGCTACTACTACAAGATATCTATGGGCATACGGAGTTTCCTACCACAAGTAAATTATTAGACATATTAAAATATAAACCGATGAGAACCTGCATCAAATAGAAAAAGGCGATTTATACAGTATTTATCGCTAGACTAACTTGTGTGTCCGTTACAGGCACTTCGGTAACGCGATTTTCGGTAGACATCTTATCCGGGTCAACATAGTTATACTGGACGCGGCCTTTGAGATATGCGGAATAGAAAATGTTTGTATCCGTGTTTGCAAGCGCATTGGTATCAATCAGTTTTCCAGCCAAGAACAGTACATTGGTAATGAAAACGCTGGTAGTCTTACTATCTAAGTAGTTATAATAGACAGAATAACCGCTGAAACACGTATTTGCTAAAAAACAGAACAACGCAATATAACTAGCTGTCTGATAACTATGGTCTAAATTGAGAACCTTGTGTCGCTTTATTTCTGGTAAACGAAGAAGCGCTTCGCCGACAGCATCATTGTCTGACGGAAATTCTGTATTTACTTCTAAATAATCAATCATCGTGGTTTCACGTTTCATCTCAGTAATATAGAGATATACGAACGCAACCAGAGTGGCAATATTTACGCCAGCGTTCGCGCTATATGTAGGCGTACTCTTGAACATGTTCTCCGTTGCCCCACACATTTGTTCACCGCATTTTTGCGGAACGAACATAACGAGCATAGTTCCCATTAATACGCGGTATAACTCCAATACAAATGAGATAGACACACTAAACTTTTGCATAAAATCCTGGTCATTCAATCTCTTGGTAATACATTCGCAACACTTGGACTTGTCAATAGGCTTCATTGGGTTCTCATCGGATATAGGCGCGGCAACGGGTGGGTATAGTTTTACTAGTTCCATCTCCATAACTGTATATATAATCCGCGTATATTTTTCTGTGAGGTATTCATAAAAAATTGAAAGACCGATTTGTCATATTTAGTTAAAATATCTAAGATTATAATACAATGAGCCAACCAATCATTATCTCCATTGAAGGCAATATCGGTGCCGGAAAGTCTACCATATTGGAAGAACTAAACGCACGAATGGGCGAGTCTTCTTATATTAAGTTTGTAAAAGAACCAGTAGATATATGGGAGACAGTGAGAGACGAAGATGGTAAGACGATACTAGAAAAGTTTTATGAAGATCCTAAAAAATACGCATTTCAATTCCAAGTAATGGCACTGACTACTCGTCTAGCATTGATACGTAATTCAGTTCGCACAAATCCTGATTGCAAAGTGATAATATGTGAACGTTCGGTAGATGCGGACAAACAAATATTCGCAAAGATGTTACACGCAGACGGAGTAATATCATACATTGATTATAAAATCTACTGTTTGCTTGCAACCGAACATTCTCAGGACTTTATAGTGGACGGGTATGTGTATATCAATGCGGATGCCGATACATGTCACCGCCGCGTGACTAAACGGTCTAGAACGGGCGAAAGTCAGATAGAATTAGAGTACTTACAGAAATGTAAGAAGTATCACGATGATTGGTTGGAAAATTATCAAGAGTGGGATTGTAATAAAGACAAAATGCAGACGCGGGTGTTGAACTTAAATACAAATGCAGATGTTTCATACAATAAAGACGACGAGGCCGATGTAGGAAACCAATGGATTAATGACATTGAGAAATTTATCAATGACATCATTCTAGCAAAACAACAGAATTAATTGAATTTTACTATAATCTGAACATTTTCCTTTTTTATGCATTTACAAGCCGAAATGGATAACTCTTCCCTACGTTTTCTCGTTTTTGAATTATTCATCTGTACAATGCTTTCATCGTCTACTGGTGTGCGACGTTTAGTGGTGCTATTGCGTTTATTCATATCATTTTCAATCGCATCGTAGTTGCTCTTAATATAGTCAACAATATTGTTTTCCAATGCCCATTTAAAAAAATTCAATTGTCCAATGGTAGTTTCCATAAACTGCTCCTTGTTATAAGGGATAGATACCCGTTCCCACCTACAAAACGGGTCAAACCGTCGCTTAGAATACGCTTTTAATTTCAACTTATATTCGTTATATACTTTAAACCGTGTTACCGTAAGGGTATCCCCCGACCCATTTGTTTGCTCATATACAGTATAATATTTCTTCGCATAGTTCGTGACAAACCAGTCAACAATACGTAGAGATATTTCGGAATCGCCATTGATAATTCTTATCATCTTATTCAAATTTTCATGGTCGCGATAGAATTCCATCAAACTTGATAACAATAGGTCATTTTGTGTATTTAATGTGTTTGTGCGTGACATATTTAATATGTAATATGCACAATGTTTATACTGGTTTACATAAACAATATAAACTAAGGGTGTAATTGAATTCCATAAAAGCAATATTACCCAGTATATTAAAATATTATCGGAGAATATGTAAGACAAATGACCAATGAGAACCAACCACAATGGAAAGTGTGGTTTCACGAATTAGTAGAACAAGACTACTATGAATACAATATGCAGCAGACTATTGAGATTATTTCGGAAGATGCATACAACGCAACAAAAGGACACAATGGGAATATGATGGATATTGCAAATATGCTTCGTGATATCATAAGATCGGTGGGTTCAACAATTGCGAATAGCACGGATAGTAAAAATTCGGGTTATCGTACACTATACAATGCTGACGGCACAATTGCCTATATATTAGTAGAAATGAAGAACACACCAAATATAAACCTATATAAGTGGATTAGTTGGTTGGGTTTAGCACGGAATAAACACCAGCTGAATGTACATTTTTCAGTGATAGTACCACTCAATGCAGTGGCGAATGATATATGCAATGAACTATTTCGGGTTGATGTGGGGAGTAAGATACATCATTTACATACATATATGTCGCTAGTTCACTCATTGGATGAAAATAAAAATACAATATTATAGTAGGAATGACTTTTGCCAAATTTATAACCGACTTGTTGCGGAAATT